>Ga0209173_100019_pt1 | contig 299472 bp, 266 predicted proteins | sample SynthPrep_16_END_FD_187206 | JGI IMG/M metagenome (GOLD analysis project Ga0209173, IMG submission 187206) | Synthetic microbial communities from Ohio, USA - SynthPrep_16_END_DS12_MetaG (SPAdes) (version 2) | ecosystem: Engineered > Bioreactor > Aerobic > Activated sludge | place: USA: Ohio... | reverse complement strand
TTAGCGCGCGACTGACGACGGAGTTCGACCCCGAGCCATGCTCAATACGCTGCGCAAGATCGTCCAGGAAGTTAACTCCGCCAAGGATCTCAAGGCGGCGTTGGGGATTATTGTGTTGCGCGTCAAAGAGGCCATGGGCAGCCAGGTCTGCTCGGTCTATCTGCTGGATCCGGAGACCAACCGTTTTGTCCTGATGGCCACCGAGGGCTTGAACAAGCGCTCGATCGGCAAGGTCAGCATGGCACCCAACGAAGGTCTGGTCGGCCTGGTCGGTACGCGCGAAGAACCGCTGAACCTCGAAAACGCCGCCGATCACCCGCGTTATCGCTACTTCGCCGAGACCGGCGAGGAGCGTTATGCCTCCTTCCTCGGTGCACCGATCATTCACCACCGCCGGGTCGTCGGCGTCCTGGTCATCCAGCAAAAGGAGCGTCGTCAGTTCGACGAGGGCGAAGAAGCCTTCCTGGTGACCATGAGCGCGCAGTTGGCGGGGGTTATCGCCCACGCCGAAGCCACCGGTTCGATCCGTGGCCTGGGCCGCCAGGGCAAGGGCATCCAGGAAGCCAAGTTCGTCGGCGTGCCCGGCTCGCCTGGCGCGGCGGTCGGTACCGCGGTGGTCATGCTGCCGCCGGCCGACCTGGACGTGGTGCCTGACAAGAGCATTACCGATATCGACGCCGAGCTGGCGTTGTTCAAGACCGCCATCGAAGGCGTGCGCGCCGACATGCGCACCCTCTCGGAAAAACTCGCCACCCAGCTGCGTCCCGAAGAGCGGGCGCTGTTCGACGTCTACCTGATGATGCTCGACGATGCCTCCCTGGGCAGCGAAGTGACCACCGTGATCAAGACCGGCCAATGGGCCCAGGGCGCGTTGCGCCAGGTGGTCACCGATCACGTCAACCGTTTCGAACTGATGGACGATGCCTACCTGCGCGAGCGGGCGTCGGACGTCAAGGACCTGGGCCGCCGCCTGCTGGCCTACCTGCAGGAAGAACGCCAGCAGACCCTGGTCTACCCCGACAACACCATCCTGGTCAGCGAAGAACTGACGCCGGCCATGCTCGGCGAGGTGCCCGAAGGCAAGCTGGTCGGCCTGGTCTCGGTATTGGGTTCGGGCAACTCCCACGTGGCGATCCTGGCCCGGGCCATGGGCATTCCGACAGTGATGGGCCTGGTCGATCTGCCGTACTCGAAAGTCGACGGCATCCAGATGATCGTCGACGGCTACCACGGCGAGGTCTACACCAACCCCAGCGACGTGCTACGCAAGCAATTCGCCGATGTGGTCGAGGAAGAGCGGCAACTGGCCCAGGGCCTGGATGCACTGCGCGACCTGCCATGCGTGACCCTGGACGGCCACCGCATGCCACTGTGGGTCAACACCGGCCTGCTGGCGGACGTGGCGCGGGCGCAGAAGCGTGGCGCGGAGGGCGTGGGCCTGTACCGCACCGAAGTGCCGTTCATGATCAACCAACGCTTCCCGAGCGAAAAGGAGCAGCTGGCGATCTATCGCGAGCAACTTTCCGCCTTCCACCCGCAACCGGTGACGATGCGCAGCCTGGACATCGGCGGCGACAAGTCACTATCGTATTTCCCGATCAAGGAAGACAACCCCTTCCTCGGCTGGCGCGGCATTCGCGTCACCCTCGACCATCCCGAGATTTTCCTCGTCCAGACCCGCGCCATGCTCAAGGCCAGCGAAGGCCTGAACAACCTGCGCATTCTCCTGCCGATGATTTCCGGCACCCATGAGCTGGAAGAAGCATTGCACCTGATCCACCGCGCCTGGGGCGAAGTGCGCGACGAAGGCACCGACGTGCCGATGCCGCCGATCGGGGTGATGATCGAGATCCCGGCCGCGGTGTACCAGACCAAGGAGCTGGCGCGCCAGGTGGACTTCCTGTCGGTCGGTTCCAACGACCTGACCCAGTACCTGCTGGCCGTGGACCGCAACAACCCGCGGGTGGCGGACCTCTACGACTACCTGCATCCGGCGGTGCTGCAAGCCTTGCAGACCGTGGTGCGCGACGCCCATGCCGAAGGCAAGCCGGTGAGTATCTGCGGCGAGATGGCCGGCGATCCGGCGGCGGCGGTGCTGCTGATGGCGATGGGCTTCGACAGCCTGTCGATGAACGCCACCAACCTGCCGAAAGTGAAGTGGATGCTGCGTCAGATCAATCTCAGCAAGGCCAGGGAACTGCTGGCCGAGCTGATGACCATCGACAATCCGCAAGTTATCCACAGCTCGCTGCAACTGGCGCTGAAGAACCTGGGACTGGCGCGGATGATCAATCCGGCGTCGGCCAAGACCCTTTAAAGGCGATCGCGAGCAAGCTCGCTCCTACAGAGACGCTGCCAAACCCTGTAGGAGCAGCCGGTCGACGCCCGATTGCTCGCGATAGCGTACTTTCAGACGCCGCTAAACCCTCAGCTCCACTTCCCCCAGATGCCCGCCATAGGGCCCGAAGCTGCGCTCGACTATGTGCCTGGAACCATCGGCCCGGACGATCAGCGCCGTGCTGGCCCGCGTGCCGTAGCTGGGGCTGGCGATAAACACGCTCGACAGCAGGCTCTCGGTGGCCAGGCCGACCCCGGTATCGGGAAGGTCGGCAAACGGCGCGGTCTGCGTATCGCTGAGCAGGGCGAGCAGAGCCTGGGGCTGCGGGTCATGCAGTACTTCCTGTAATGCTGCCCTGGCCTTGAGCAGCTTGGGCCAGGGCGTGTCGAGGCCGGCATTCGACAGGCCGTACACGCCACTGCCCAATTGCTGCGGCTCACGGACCTGGGCGTTGTAGTGCCAGAGCTGATCGGGGGTGCCCACCAGCAGGTTGAAGCCGGCATATTCCAGCGATCGGCCGACAACGTCGCTGAAATAGTCGTTTATCGACATCCTGCTGCTGAGAAAACGCGCTACCAGTTCGCCTCGGGAGCGGCGCGCGGGGGGCTGATGGGGATTGCGGATATTGGTCAGGGCGGCGAAGCGTCCGTCGGCGCCCAGGCCGAGCCAGGTACCGCCCGCTTCCAGGTCGCGTCCGGCATAGATATCGGGGGCTTCGGGCCATTGCGCCAACGGCAGGCTGGGGCGGGCGTAGAACTCGTCACGGTTGGCCGCGACGATCAGGGGCAGGGCGTGGCCCGGCCGCCAGGCGAATACGATCAAGCACATCAGGTTGTCCCTTTTGTGTTTTTTGCTCACTTTACGCACAGAACGACTGGGTATCCATCGCCATCCAGTGGAGCCAAGGGCCGTGCATCCGTTACCATGCCGCTCTCTTTTCGGGATGCCTCCATGGAATTTCTGCTCTATCTGCTGCTGGGGGCCTGCGCGGGCATATTGGCCGGTCTGTTTGGCGTAGGTGGCGGCATCATCATCGTTCCCGTGCTGGTGTTCAGCTTCACCCTGCAAGGTTTCGATCCGTCGATCCTGACCCACCTGGCCGTTGGCACGTCGCTGGCGACCATCATTTTTACCTCGGTCAACGCGGTTCGCGAACACCAGCGCAGGGGCGCGGTGCGCTGGCCTATCTTTGCCTGGATGACCCTGGGCATCCTGCTCGGCGCCGGAGTCGGGGCGCTGACGGCCGAAGCGATCTCCGGGCCGAACCTGCAGAAAATCATCGGCGTCTTCGCCCTGGTGGTGGCCCTGCAGATGACCCTGGACCTGCGGCCCAAGGCCAGCAGCGATGTTCCCGGCAAGCTCGGGCTGACCCTGGCCGGCAGTGTGATCGGCTGGGCCTCGGCGATTTTCGGCATCGGCGGCGGCTCGCTGACCGTGCCGTTCCTAACCTGGCGCAGCGTGCCGATGCAGCAGGCGGTGGCCACGTCCTCGGCCTGCGGTTTGCCGATTGCCGTGGCCAGTGCAATAAGTTTCATGATTCTGGGCTGGCATGATCCGTTGCTGCCGGCTCATAGTCTGGGTTTTGTGTATTTGCCGGCGCTGCTGGGCATCGCCCTGACCAGCATGGTCTTTGCCCGGTTCGGCGCGCGCCTGGCCCATCGGCTGTCGGCGCGCCTGTTGAAGCGCTTGTTCGCCTGCCTGCTGTTTGTGGTCGGCCTGACGTTCCTGCTCTGACAGGTTCCGCAATTCTGGCTTAATCCGCGCGTGACATGGTCACGGCGCAAATCGAGTTTCACTCTAACGAGGAGTCGCAATGCTGCCTTACCCGCAGATCGACCCGGTGGCCCTGGCCATCGGCCCGCTGAAAATTCACTGGTACGGCCTGATGTACCTGATCGGCATCGGTGGCGCCTGGCTGCTGGCGTCGCGCCGGTTGAACCGCTTCGACCCGACCTGGACCAAGGAGAAGCTCTCCGACATGGTGTTCTGGATGTCGATGGGGGTCATTGTCGGTGGGCGCCTGGGCTATGTGCTGTTCTATGACCTGAGCGCCTACCTGGCCAACCCGACGCTGATCTTCGAGGTCTGGAAAGGCGGCATGTCGTTCCACGGCGGTTTCATCGGGGTGATGCTCGCGGCTTTGTGGTTCGGCAAGAAGAACGGCAAGTCGTTCTTCCAGCTGATGGACTTCGTTGCGCCGATGGTGCCGATCGGTCTGGGCGCCGGGCGCATCGGCAACTTCATCAACGCCGAGCTGTGGGGCAAGCCGACCGACCTGCCGTGGGCGATGATCTTCCCGCCGTTCAGCGACCCGGCCCAGCTGCCACGCCACCCTTCGCAGCTGTATCAGTTCGCCCTGGAAGGCGTGGCGCTGTTCCTCATCCTCTGGCTGTTCTCGCGCAAACCCCGTCCAACCATGGCGGTTTCCGGGATGTTCGCCCTGTTTTACGGTATTTTCCGTTTTATCGTCGAGTTCGTCCGGGTCCCGGATGCGCAACTGGGTTATCTGGCGTGGAACTGGCTGACCATGGGCCAGGTGCTGTGCCTGCCGATGATCATTGGCGGCCTGTTCCTGATCTGGCTGGCCTATCACCGCGCTCCAGCGGCACCGGCGGCGAAAGACGCCGCGCTCTAATTCGGATCGCAGGGCGCGAGCCCTGCCTTCAAGGACACAGGTAATACATGAAGCAATATCTCGATCTGGTCGCCCACGTCATCAAGAACGGCACCAAGCAGGCCAACCGCACGGGCGTGAACACCATCAGCTTCCCCGGCGCGATGCTGCGTTACGACCTGAAAGACGGTTTCCCGGCGATCACCACCCGCAAGATGGCCTTCAAGTCGGCCATCGGCGAGATGTGCGGTTTCCTTCGTGGGGTGAACAACGCCGCCGAATTCCGTGCCCTGGGCTGCAAGGTCTGGGACCAGAACGCCAACGAAAACGCCCAGTGGCTGGCCAACCCCTTCCGCCAGGGCGAGGACGACCTGGGTGAGATCTATGGCGTGCAATGGCGCAAGTGGCCGGCGTACAAGCAGATCCCCCTGAGCAACCCGGCCGCCATCGAGCAGACCCTGAACCAGGGCTACCGGCAGATCGCCGAAGGCGAGGAAAACGGCCAGGCCTATGTGGTGCTGTACAAGGCCATCGACCAGGTGCGCCAGTGCGTGGACACCATCATCAAGGACCCGGGCAGCCGCCGTATCCTGTTCCACGGCTGGAACTGCGCCCAGCTGGATGAAATGGCCCTGCCGCCGTGCCACCTGCTGTACCAGTTCCACCCGAACGTCGAGACCCGGGAGATTTCCCTGACCCTCTACATCCGCTCCAACGACCTGGGCCTGGGCACACCGTTCAACCTCACCGAAGGCGCGGCGCTGCTGAGCCTGATCGGGCGCCTGACCGGCTACACCCCGCGCTGGTTCACCTATTTCATCGGTGATGCCCACGTCTACGAAAACCACCTGGACATGCTCAACGAGCAGCTCAAGCGCGAGCCGTTCCCGATGCCGAAGCTGGTGATTTCCGAACGTGTACCGGAGTTCGCCAAGACCGGCGTGTACCAGCCGGAGTGGCTGGAAAAGGTCGAACCGAGCGACTTCTCGCTGGAAGGCTACGAGCACCACGCGCCGATGACCGCGCCGATGGCGGTCTGAGCGAGATACCCGGCGGCGGCTCCTGTAGCCGCTGCCGCAGGCTGCGATAAGGCCCGCAGGGCCTTCTAGCAATCCCGGAGACCACGCCTACACGTGGTCGATACGGGGCATCTGCCTCTCTGTAGGGGGTTGATGGTTTCAATGCCCGTGGCTACGGCCCACATGAGAGTCCTCGGCTTCGCTGGGGGCCACCGAGCCGCTGACTTCCAGGCGCTGCAAAATCCCGCACTGATCCAGATCCGGCCCTTCGCTGCAGCGTTGGCGCAGGTCGAGCAGCTGTGTCTGCAAGGCCAAGAGCCCGTCGATCCGCGCCTTGACGTGGTGGATGTGTTCGTCGATCAGCGCGTTCACGTTCTGGCACTGATCCTGGGGGCTGTCGCGCAGGTTCAGCAGGCTGCGGATTTCCTCGAGGGTCATGTCCAGGCTGCGGCAGTTGCGGATGAAGGTCAGGCGTTCGGTGTGGGCCTGGGTATACAGGCGGTAATTGCCCTCGCTGCGGGCCGGTTCCGGCAGCAGGCCTTCGCGCTCGTAGTAACGGATGGTTTCGACCTGACAGTCGGTCAGTTTCGCCAGCTCGCCAATTTTCATCGCGACAATCTCCGAAAGGGGGCTTGACCCTATAGTGGCTACAGGGTGTTCACTTGGCAACAGGCACCTTTTCGGACGCGACCTTATGAGCGATTCCCTGCACACCCACGGCAAGCCCGGCGCTGACTCCAAGCATGCTGGCCACGATCACGATCACGATCACGATCATGGCCATGGCGCAAAACTGCATCCGCTGAAAAAACACGACCATGCTGGCCACGGCGCTTCCTGCTGCTCGTCGCCGTCGCTGGTCCAGTTGAGCGAGCCCCAGGCTGCCAGTCACGGCGATTCTTGCTGTTCGTCGGCCGCCGCGCCGTCGCGGGTTGTGCTCGGCGCGGCGTCGAGCGCCAATGCGCGCCTGAGCAGCTTTCGCATCGAGGCCATGGACTGCCCGACCGAGCAGACGCTGATCCAGAACAAGCTGGGCAAGCTGGCGGGCGTGCAGCAACTGGAGTTCAACCTGATCAACCGGGTGCTGGGCGTGACCCACGACCTGCAGGACGTCGCCCCGATCATCGCCGCCATCAAGTCCCTGGGCATGGAAGCCGAGCCCATCGGCCTGGGCGGCGAATCCGATGCCCCGGCCGCGGCGCCGGTGAAAAAGCACTGGTGGCCGCTGGCGCTGTCCGGCGTCGGCGCGTTGGCTGCGGAGGTGATCCACTTCACCAGCGCCGCGCCGACCTGGGTGGTGGCGGTGATCGCCCTGGTATCGATCCTCAGTGGTGGCCTCGGCACTTACAAGAAGGGCTGGATCGCCCTGAAGAACCGCAACCTCAACATCAACGCCTTGATGAGCATCGCCGTGACCGGCGCCGTGCTGATCGGCCAATGGCCGGAAGCGGCGATGGTGATGTTCCTGTTCACCGTGGCCGAGTTGATCGAGGCCCGATCCCTGGACCGCGCGCGCAATGCCATCAGTGGCCTGATGCAGATGACCCCGGAACGGGTCACGGTGCAGGAGGCGGACGGCAGTTGGGTCGAACGGGAAGCGAAAAGCATCGAGTTGGGCGCGCTGGTACGGGTACGTCCGGGTGAACGCATCGGCCTCGACGGCGAGGTGGTGGCCGGCAGCTCGACCATCGACCAGGCACCGATCACCGGCGAAAGCCTGCCGGTGGAAAAGACCCTGGGCGACAAGGTCTTTGCCGGCACCATCAACCAGGCCGGCTCGCTGGAATACAAGGTGACCGCGGCGGCCAACAACTCGACCCTGGCGCGGATCATCCATGCCGTGGAACAAGCTCAGGGCGCGCGCGCGCCGACTCAGCGCTTCGTCGACAGCTTCTCGAAAATCTACACCCCCGCAGTGTTTGCCTTTGCCCTGGCCGTGGCGGTGATTCCGCCGCTGTTCATGGGCGCCGCCTGGTTCGACTGGATCTACCGCGCCCTGGTGCTGTTGGTGGTGGCGTGCCCGTGCGCGCTGGTGATTTCCACCCCGGTGACCATCGTCAGCGGCCTGGCCGCGGCAGCGCGCAAAGGCATCCTGATCAAGGGCGGGGTCTATCTGGAGGGCGGCTACAAGCTCGACTACCTGGCGCTGGACAAGACCGGCACCATCACCCATGGCAAGCCGGTACAGACCGATTTCCTGTCCCTCGACCCGCTGGCGGACAGCAGCGCCCCGGCCATCGCCGCCAGCCTGGCGTCCCGCTCCGACCACCCGGTGTCTTTGGCCATTGCCAATGCGGCTGTGGATAAACAGCTGAGCCTGCACCTTGTGGATAACTTCGAAGCCCTGGCCGGCCGCGGTGTACGTGGCGAAATCAACGGCCAGCTCTACCACCTGGGCAATCACCGCCTGGTGGAGGAGCTGGGGCTGTGCTCGCCGGAGCTGGAAGAGAAGCTGTTCGCCCTGGAGAAACAAGGCAAGACTGTGGTGCTGTTGCTCGACAGCGCCGGCCCCCTGGCCCTGTTCGCCGTGGCGGACACGGTCAAGGAGTCCAGCCGCGAAGCGATCCAGCAGTTGCACGAACTGGGCATCAAGACCCTGATGCTGACTGGTGACAACCCGCACACCGCCGAAGCCATCGCCGCCCAGGTGGGCATCGATCAGGCCCGCGGCGACCTGCTGCCCACCGATAAACTGCAAGCTATCGAAGACCTGTACGCCCAAGGGCACCGGGTCGGCATGGTCGGCGACGGCATCAACGACGCCCCGGCCCTGGCCCGCGCGGAGATCGGTTTCGCCATGGCCGCGGCAGGCACCGACACCGCCATCGAGACCGCCGATGTCGCCCTGATGGACGACGATCTGCGCAAGATTCCGGCCTTTGTCCGGCTGTCCCGGCAGACCTCGAACATCCTCGTACAAAATATCGCCCTGGCCCTGGTCATCAAGGCGATCTTTCTTGGGGTAACCTTCTTCGGGTTGGCCACCATGTGGATGGCCGTGTTCGCCGACATGGGCGTCAGCCTGTTGGTGGTCTTCAACGGTTTGCGCCTGTTGCGCAAATAGACGATGAGAGGACGCAGTGCTGAGTGCCGAGCTGAAGGCGTTTTACCTGGTGGCCCGCCTGGGCAGCATCACCCTGGCGGCGAAAAAGCTCGGCCTGAGCCAGCCCACGGTGACCACCCAGATCCGTCATCTGGAAAGCCAGTATGCGGTCGAGCTGTTCTATCGCGGCGGCCGCCGCCTCAGTGTCAGCGAAGAGGGGGCCCGGCTGTTACCGATGGTCAAGGCGCTGTTGCAGCAGGAAGCCGATATCGAGTTTTTCCTGCGCAATAGCGGCCAGCTGCAAGGCACCCTGCGGATTGCCGCCACGGCGCCGTATTACATCCTCGATCTGGTGAAGACCTTCCGGGAGCGCCTGCCCCAGGTGGAAGTGTCGGTGGAAATCGGCAACTCGCAGCAGGTCCTGGAATCGCTGGAGGAATACCGGGTCGACATCGCCGCGTCGTCGCAGCTGCTGGAAGATTCGCGCTTGATCCGCCGGGTGCTCGGCAGCGACCCGCTGGTGCTGGCGGTGCACCGCAATCATCCGTTGGCGGCCCTCGATCACGTGCCCTTGAACGCCCTGGCCGGGCACACCCTGCTGATGCGCGAGCCGGGCTCCACCACCCGGCGCCTGACCGAAGAGCTGCTCGACAGCGCCCGGGTCAGCTTCGGGCCGCTGCTGGAGATCGGCAGCCGCGAGTCGATCCGCGAGGCGGTGCTGCGCAATATCGGCATCAGCATCATTGCCCGTCAGGAAGTCCCCCACGATCCGCAGTTGCGGGTGCTGACCATCGAGAACGCGCCGCAGATCGCTGAGTACCTGTACTGCCTCAAGGAGCGCAAGGGCGCGCGCCTGCCGGCGGCCTTCCTCGGGCTGGCGCAGGAAATGGCGCCGGCCTGATCCGCCCACACCTCATCCGTAGCCGCTGCCGAGCGCAGCGCCCGCAAAAGGCGCCCTGCGGTTGCTGCGCAACCGTTCGCAGCCTCGCGGGCTCGGCAGCGGCTACAAGGCTCTGCGTTCTCTTGAACCCAAATCCGCCAATACCACTATCGGCAGCTTTTGCCTCACTGCCACAGTAACTACGCATTCGTTCCCTAGGATGGCCTGCATCTGCTTGATGAGGTCCGTCCATGAACAACCCGATCGCAACTGCCCTGAGCAACCCCGGCGCGCCGATGAAAGTGCGCGGCATGCAGAAACGCTTTGGCGCTTTCACCGCCCTGGATAACGTCTCCCTGGACGTGGCGGCCGGCGAGCTGGTGTGCCTGCTCGGTCCGTCGGGCTGCGGCAAGACCACCTTGCTGCGCTGCATCGCCGGCCTCGAGCGCCAAGACCGGGGCGAGTTGTACCTGGGCAGCCGCGACGTCTCGCACCTGGCGCCCCAGGCCCGGGACTACGGCATTCTGTTCCAGTCCTATGCGCTGTTCCCCAACCTCAGCGTCGAAGCCAACATCGCCTATGGCCTGGCCGGCAGCGGTCGCGACGAGGTGCGCAAGCGCGTGGCGCAGATGCTGGAACTGGTGGGCCTGACCGGCAGCGAAAAGAAATACCCCGGCCAGCTGTCGGGCGGCCAGCAGCAGCGGGTGGCCCTGGCGCGCGCCCTGGCCCCGGCGCCTTCGTTGTTGTTGCTGGATGAACCGATGTCGGCGCTGGATGCCCGGGTGCGCGAGCACCTGTGCACCGAGCTGCGCCAGTTGCAGCGGCGCCTGGGCATCACCACCCTGATGGTCACCCACAACCAGGACGAGGCCATGTTGATGGCCGACCGCATCGCGGTGATGAACAACGGCAAGGTCGAGCAATACGCCACGCCGCAGGAAATCTACGATCGCCCGGCCACCCCGTTCGTCGCCGAGTTCGTCGGCCAGGGCAACTGGCTGCCGTTCCGCCGCAGCAGCGACAGCCACGCCCAGGTTGGTGGGATGAATGTGCGGCTGGCGGCCGACTCCGGCAAGGCCGCTTCGGGCCGGTTGTTCTGCCGCCCGGAGGCGATCAGCGTCAATCCGCCGGTGCACGAGGAGAACCTGTTCCCGGCCAAGGTCCGGGAGATCACCTTCCTCGGCAACCGCTGCCGCATGAGCTTCGAACTCAACCAATTGCCCGGCCATCCGCTGCTGGCCGAGCTGGCCCCGGAAGCCATGCCGCGCCTCGGTGCCCAGGACATCTGGGTTGCCTTGCCACCGCGCAGCCTGCAGGTGTTTGCCTGAGATGGCCGTTGACCTGACCCTGCCGCTACCCACAAAGCGGGCGCGCCAGGCGGCCCGTGCGCAAATCGGCGACCGCCTCTTCGTGCTCGGCGGCAAGCTGGTGCTGCTGATGCTGCTGGGCCTGGCGGTGTTGCTGCCGTTGCTGGCGATTTTCTGGCGCGGTTTCAGCGGCGAAGCCGGGCAGGGCGGTGGCCTGGTTGCGGCCCGTGAGCTGGTGACCAGCGCCAACTTCCACTGGCTGTTGGGCAACAGCCTGAAAGTCTCCCTCAGCGTGGCCGCCATCGTGGTGCCGCTGGCCTACCTGTTCGCCTATGCCCTGCAACGCACGCTGATTCCCGGCAAGGCGATCTGGCGCGGCCTGTCGCTGCTGCCGCTGATGGCGCCGTCGATGCTGCCGGGGATCGCCCTGGTCTATCTGTTCGGCAACCAGGGCCTGCTCCGTGGCCTGCTCTCGGACAATATTTACGGCTTCTGGGGCATCGTTCTCGGCGAGGTGATCTACACCTTTCCCCACGCCCTGATGATCCTGCTGTCGGCCCTGTCCCTGGCCGATGCGCGGCTGTTCGATGCCGCGTCGAGCATGGGCGCCAGCCCGGCCAAGGCCTTTCGCAGCATCACCTGGCCGGCCACCCGGCAGGCGGTGTTCGCCGCGTTCTGCCTGGTATTCACCCTGACCATCACCGATTTCGGCGTGCCAGTGGTGGTCGGTGGTGACTATCAGGTGCTGGCGCTGGAGGCCTACAAGGCGGTGGTCGGCCAGCAACAGTTCGGCCGTGGCGCCTTGATCGGCATGGTGCTGTTGCTGCCGGCGCTGTTCAGCTTCGGCGTCGATGCCTGGCTGCGCCGTCGCCATGGCGACTCCATGAGCGGCCGGGCCCAGGTCTTCAAACCGGCGCCCTCTCGCGTGAGAGACGGCTGCTACCTGGCGATCGTGCTGCTGATCTGCGCGGCGCTGCTGCTGGTGTTCGGCATGGCGGTGTTCTCGTCGCTGGTGAAGTTCTGGCCCTATAACCTTTCGCTGTCGCTCAACCACTACCAGTTCAACGACACCGCCGGCGGCGGCTGGCTGGCCTACCGCAACAGCCTGACCATGGCCCTGTGCACGGCGCTGATCGGCAGCGCGCTGATCTTCACCGGCGCCTACCTGATGGAGAAGACCCACACCCAGCGCGGCCTCAACCTGGCGCTGCGCATGCTCAGTTTCGTGCCGATGGCGGTGCCGGGCCTGGTGCTGGGCCTGGGTTACGTCTTCTTCTTCAACCTCAGCGGCAACCCGCTGCATGTGTTCTACGGCAGCATGACCCTGCTGGTGGTGTGCACCATTGCTCACTACCTGACCACCGCGCAGATGACCGCCACCACCGCGCTGCGCCAGCTCGACGCCGAGTTCGAGGCTGCGGCGCTGTCGCTCAAGGCACCGCTGTATCGCCACTACCTGCGGGTCACCGTGCCGATCTGCCTGCCGGCGCTGTTGGACATTCTGCGCTACCTGTTCGTCTCGGCCATGACCACCGTCTCGGCGGCGATCTTCCTCTACAGCCCCGACACCATCCTCGCGGCGGTGGCGGTGCTGAACATGGACGACGCCGGCAACGTCGGCGGCGCGGCCGCCATGTCGACCCTGATCCTCTTTACCTCGGCGGGCGTGTCCCTGCTCCTGGCCTGGGCTTCGCGCGGTTTGCTGCGCCGCTCCCAGGCCTGGCGGCAGACCGCGCCCGGCCATTGAATCTGCCCAACCCCCACTAACAAGCCCCCACTCCAGAAAGGAACCGCACCATGTTCAAGCCCCTGGCTGTTGCCGCTGCTGTCCTCACTGCCTTCAGCATGAACGCCTTTGCCGCGAAGACCGAACTGACGGTCTATACCGCCCTCGAAGCCGAACAGCTCAAGAGCTACAAGCAAGCCTTCGAAGCCGCCAACCCGGATGTGGAAATCAAATGGGTGCGCGATTCCACCGGGATCATCACCGCCAAGCTGCTGGCGGAAAAAGCCCGGCCGCAGGCGGACGCAGTGTGGGGCCTGGCCGCTTCCAGCCTGGCGATCCTCGATCAGCAGGGCATGCTGCAAAGCTATGCACCGAAGGATCTGGGCAAGATCGGCGGCAACTACCGCGACGCCGCCAACCCGCCGGCCTGGGTCGGCATGGACGTCTGGGCCGCGACCATCTGCTTCAACACCGTTGAGGCACAAAAGCAGGGCCTGACCAAGCCGGTGAGCTGGCAGGACCTGACCAAGCCTGAGTACAAGGGCAAGATCGTCATGCCCAACCCGGCCTCGTCCGGCACCGGCTTCCTCGACGTCAGCGCCTGGTTGCAGACCTTTGGCGAGAAGCAGGGCTGGCAGTACATGGACGACCTGCACCAGAACATCGGCCAGTACGTTCACTCCGGTTCCAAGCCGTGCAAGCTGGCGGCGGCTGGCGAATTCCCGATCGGCATCTCCTTCGAATACCCGGCCGTGCAGCTCAAGCGCCAGGGCGCGCCGCTGGACATCGTGCTGCCCAAGGAAGGCCTGGGCTGGGAAATCGAAGCCACCGCGGTGATCAAGGGCACCCCTCATGAAGACGCGGCGAAGAAGCTCGCCGACTTCTCCGCCAGCCCCGCGGCCATGGAGCTGTACAAGGAAAACTTCGCCGTGCTGGCCCAGCCGGGGATCGCCAAGCCGCAGACCGAACTGCCGGCCGACTACGAGCAGCGCCTGATCAAGAACGACTTCGCCTGGGCCTCGAAGAACCGCGACGAGATCCTCGCCGAGTGGCGCAAGCGTTATGACGGCAAGTCCGAGAAGGTCGCCGCCCAGTAACCAATAGACCGCTATCGCGAGCAATCGAGCGTCGACCGGCTGCTCCTACAGGGTTGGCCTTTGTAGGAGCGAGCTTGCTCGCGATTGACCTCGTAGGGTCATTTCCCAAGGACCACACACATGAGCAACCACAACGACCTGCTGATCGTCGGCGCCGGCATCCTCGGGCTGTCCCATGCCTTTGCCGCGGCCAAGCGCGGTTTGCGGGTCAAGGTTTTCGAGCGCAGCGCCACGCCCCTGGGCGCGTCGGTGCGCAATTTCGGCCAGGCCCTGGTGACCGGCCAGCCGCCGGGCGTGATGCTCGACCTGGCCAGGGCCAGCCGCGGCATCTGGGGCGACTGGGCGCAATTGGCCGGCCTGCCGCTCAAGCGCAACGGCTCTTACCTGTTCGCCCGCACCGAGGCCGAGGAGCAATTGCTGCAGGCCTTCTGCGCCGGACGTGCGCAGGAACACGGCTACCGGGTCGAACTGCTACGCGGCGCGGCGTTGAACGATCTGTACGGCGGCCGCTTCCGCCATCATCGCGCGGCGCTGCATGGCCTGGATGACCAGCAGCTGTATTCCCGGGAAGCCATCCCGATGCTGATCGACTACCTGCGCCGCGACCTCGGGGTGGAGTTTCATTTTTCCACCCTGGTGCGCGACATCGAGCCCGGCCAGTTGCACAGCACCGCCGGCAGCTTTCGCGCGGGGCAGATCCTGGTCTGTTCCGGGCATGACTACCAGACCCTGCTGGCCGAACCGATTGCCGCGCTGGCGCCGCAGGTCTGCCGCCTGCAAATGCTCCGCGCCCGGCCCGAGGTGCAGTTGGACCTGCAACACGCGTTGCTCACCGGCCTGAGTTGCGTGCATTACGGCGCCTTTGCCGACCTGCCCGAAGCGGCGGCGGTGCAGGCGCAGATCCTGCGGGATGCGCCGCACCTGCACGAAAACGGCATCCACCTGCTGATCAGCCCGACGCCCTACGGCGAGCTGATCATCGGCGACTCCCACCATTACGGCAGCGACCCGTCGCCGTTCAATACCGAGCAGGTGGACACCTGGATGCTCGAGCTGGCCGAGCACACCCTGGGTTGCAAGGTGCAGGTGATCGAGCGCTGGCAGGGTGTCTATGGCGCCCGTGGCCCGGGGCCGTTTTCGTTCCTGCGCCCGGCCGCCGGGGTCAGCGTGGCGCTGATGCATACCGGCGTGGGCATGAGCGTCGGCCCGGCCATGGCCGAGGGCAATATCGCCCGTTTGCTGGAGGAAGCCTGATGGGGCCTGAGCAGCGGATCGCCGAGGTGTTCGGCCTGTACGAGCGCTTTGGCGACAGCGACTACATCGGCGAGCCGGTGTCGCAGATCGAACACATGTCCCAGGCCGCACAGCTGGCCATGGCCGAGGGCTTCGACGACGAAGTGGTGCTGGCGGCGTTCTTCCACGATATCGGGCATATCTGTGGGCAGGATGCCGAGAACATGGGCGGTTTCGGCGTGGCCGGCCATGAGCGGCTGGGCGCCGACTACCTGCGCCGCGCCGGTTTCAGCGAGCGCCTGGCGCAGCTGGTGGAGTACCACGTGCAGGCCAAGCGTTACCTGACCTGCAAGGAGCCGGGTTACTACGAGCGGCTCAGCGAAGCCAGCCGGCGCACCCTGGAATACCAGGGCGGGGTGATGAGCGCCGAGGAGGCCCGGGCCTTCGAGCAGGACCCGCTATGTGCGGTCAGCCTGCGCCTGCGCCATTGGGACGAACAGGCCAAGGAGCTGTGGGTGCCAGTGATGGATTTGCAGGTGCTCAAGGACAAGGCGGTGCGGTTGTTGGCTGTCTGATCCGAGTCCTGCGGTGCCCGGGGGACAGCTATCGCGAGCAAGCTCGCTCCTACAGGGGAACGCATGTTCTGTAGGAGCGAGCTTGCTCGCGATGACGTAGGCGGGGGCGCCGCAGGCTTAACTGTCGACCACCAGCTTCTGCGCCAACACCTCGATCTGCTCCTGGCGCTCCGCCTGGCTCAGGCGCGGCGCCGGGTTCAGCGACGACCACTGCGGGTGGGCGCGGGCCTTGTTCAGCGCCTCCGGCAGCTTGCCCTCGCGCCAGCTCTGGTCCTGGGGCGTGGCCAGCTGGATGCTGCCCAGCGCCGCATGCCCGCGCACATTCAAGGCCTGCACCAGTTGCCGTTGGCGCAGGGCCAAGAGGCGCAGCACGCTGTCGTCCACGGTCAGTTCGCGCTGGCCCTTGAGCTTGCCCAGCAGGCGGCCGCCGTAGCTGCGGGCGGTTTGCAGCGCGCCACCGGCAATCGCCCCGGCCAGGGCCGCCGCGCCCAGGGTCAGGCCGCCCACCAGCAGATCGACGCCAGCCCCGGCCGCCGCGCCGGCGGCGATCCCGCCACCGACCCGCACGCCCAGTTGCTTGAGGGTTTCCGGGTTGAACAGGTCATCGCCCCAGCGTCCGTCGAGCAGCGGCACATCGCTGGCGGCGGCATCCTGCGGGCGGAAGGCGTAGAGCTTGAGCAGCGCCTCGACGCAGCGCTGTTCGCGCTGGCGCACGGCCTTGCGCAGCTCGCCGATCGCCTGTTGTTCCAGCTCGACCTCGCTGACCACACTGCGCCGGCAGGCGGCGCAATCGATCAGCAGTTCGGCGATCAGCCGCGCGGCGCTTTGCTGGCGAGCCGCGCGCTGCGCCTGCTGGTCGGCGATCAGGCGTTCCAGCTGCGGCCGCGAGCTTTCCAAAAGCAACGCCAGGCTTTCATACAGCCGCCGCTCGCCATCCTCCGGCGGTGCCACGCTGTCGAACCGCACCAGCGCGTGCAGGCCCAGGCGGGCCAGGGCTTCGCGCCAGTCCGGCTCACGGTGGCTGGCGCTGCTGACGAAATTCAGCACCGGCAGCAGCGGCTTGCCGCAGCTGGCGAGGACTTCCAGCTCGTCGCGGTACTTGGCCAGTACCGGCTCGCGAGCGTCGATCACATACAGCCCGGCGTCGGAGTCCAGCAGCTGGCGCAGCACCTTGGCTTCCTGTTCGAAACGCTGGCGCGCCTCGCTGCCTTCGAGAAACCGCGCCAGGCGGGCCGGGCCGTCCAGGCGCTCGCCAGGGTGCTCCAGGCGTTCCAGGTAGTCGAGCAGGGCGATGGCGTCTTCCAGGCCGGGGGTGTCGTACAGGTCGAGCAGCGGTTCGCCGTCCACCGACAGCCGCGCGCCCTCGACATGGCGGGTGGTGCTGGGGCGATGGGAGACCTCGCCGAACCCCACGTCCCGGGTCAGGGTACGCAGCAGGGAGGTCTTGCCGACGTTGGTGTGGCCGACCACCGCCAGCTTCAACGGCGGTTTGCGAGGATCAGTCATGCCCGGTCTCCAGCCAGTTCAGCGGTGCGCAATCGGCGAATGGCAGCTCCAGCTGTTGCAGCGCCACGTGCCAGTCGCCCAGGCGTTCGGCGTCCAGCGCTTCGCCGGGCGGCGCCTGCAACAGCCAGACCCGGGTGGCAGTGGCGCTGCGGGCCAGCTCGGCGATCAGCGCCAGGCTGCCACGGTCCGGCGAGCGCCGTGGATCGCAGGCGATGGCCAGGCGCGCCGGCGGAAAGCGGCTCATCTGTTCCAGCAGCTTGTGCCGGGATTCGCGGCTGTCGAGGATGCCGGCGTCTTTCACCGTGGCCGGCAATTGCGGTGGCCAGGGGCGCTGGTCGTCCAGTTCGATGGCCACCAGCAGAGCGCCATCGCTGTCCTGCGCGCTGACGCCGCCTTCGATGCGGTGCAGCAGTTCGGGGGCGGCATCGTTGATCCCCAGGCGTTCGCTGCTGGGCATCAGCGCTTCGCGCAGCTGGCTGTAGCCAGGGAGGTTGAGGTCCAGTCGCAGGCGCGCCTGCCCGTGCTTCCAGCGCCAGCGACAGAACAGCATCAACAGCAGGCGCGGCAGCACGCCGTAAATGATCAGCGAGGCCACCAGCCAGACGGCCCACATCTGGCGCACCAGTTCAGTGTTGTAAACATCCCGGGTGCTGGCGTGAATCATCTCTACGGTCGGTACCCCGAAACCTATGGCACGGGGTATGGCGCTGAGGGCGTTGGTGATCGCCACGAAGGCATCCGCGCCGAGCAGGGTGCTTTCCCAGTAGAACCCGTAGCGTTTGGTGATCAGCAGCATCAGCAGGATCGCCACGGCGCTGAGCAGGGCCAGCAGCCACAGGCCGTTGACCAGGGTGCCGATGGCCCAGCGATTGAGTTTGCGCCGTTGCAGCAACAGCAGCAGGGCGGGCGCCAGCTGCGCGGCCTTGGCGTCGCGGGCGAGCTTGGCGCTGAGCCACAGCCACAGGCGGCCGAGGCTGGCGCCGTGTTCGCCGGCGAACAGCAGGCCGATGGCCCAGCTCAGCAGCAGAAGCAGGTTGAGGCCGAGCAGGCTGCCCAGGGCCCAGAACACGTTGACCGGCGCCTGCCCGTTACCCAGGGCGGCGAAGGCCAGGCCGGCACCGCTGACCATGGCCAACACGACCATCAGCAACAGCGCCAGGCGCGCGCCCTGGACCCAGTGGCGCAGGGCGGCGGCCAGGCCGTCGCGTTCGGCCAGCCACAGCGCGCGGTATTGGAGGCGGCTTGCCAGGTCGCCGCCTGCGGTGCGCGCCAGGCGATTGGCTTCCTGGTCCTCCAGGGCGCCGGCGTGTTCCTCGCGCAGGCGTACGGCTTCGGTGAGCCAGAGTTTTTCCAGTGGGGTCAGTGCTGTCACGCGTCATTCCGTTGCTCAAATGAGGGGTGAGCATAACCGCTGTCACGCCTGTCGGGGTACGTTGCGGGGCACCGAGCCTCTGGTATCCTCGCCGGCATGAAAAAATCTCTCCCTCTCAGCCTGATCGCGGCCCTCGGTGAAAATCGCGTGATCGGCGTCGACAACAGCATGCCCTGGCACTTGCCGGGGGATTTCAAATACTTCAAGGCCACCACCCTGGGCAAGCCGATCATCATGGGTCGCAAGACCTGGGATTCGCTGGGGCGTCCGCTGCCGGGGCGGCTGAATATCGTGGTCAGTCGCCAGGCCGACCTGCGGCTCGAAGGCGCCGAGGTGTACCTGTCGCTGGAAGCCGCGGTGGCGCGTGCCGAGGAGTGGGCGCTGGAGCAGGGCGTTACCGAGCTGATGCTGATCGGCGGTGCGCAGCTGTATGCCCAGGGCCTGGAGCAGGCCGATCGCCTGTACCTGACGCGCGTGGCGCTGAGCCCGGAGGGCGATGCATGGTTTCCGGAGTTCGACCTGAACCAGTGGCAACTGGTGTCGAACGTGCCGAATCCAGCGGAAGGGGACAAGCCGGCCTACGGCTTCGAAGTGTGGGAGAAGCGTTAAAAGCATCGCGGGCAAGCCTCGCTCCTACGGGGCCTAGGTCGAATCACATGACGTGATCAACTCGGGATCCGTAGGAGCGAGGCTTGCCCGCGATGACATTCTAAAGGTCGCAGCCCTTAAGCCTGCGCCAGCTCCGCATGCTCATCGGCATCGAGCTTTTGCTTGTCGGTCTGCTGCATGATCTGGCTGGTGATCGCCCCGGCGGTCATCGAACCGCTGACGTTCAGTGCGGTGCGGCCCATGTCGATCAGCGGCTCCACGGAAATCAGCAGCGCCACCAGGGACACCGGCAAGCCCATGGCCGGCAGCACGATCAGCGCGGCGAACGTCGCGCCACCGCCCACTCCGGCCACACCGGCCGAACTCAAGGTCACTATCGCCACCAGGGTCGCGATCCACAGCGGGTCCAGCGGGTCGATGCCGACGGTCGGGGCCACCATGACCGCCAGCATGGCCGGGTACAGGCCGGCGCAGCCGTTCTGGCCGATGGTCGCGCCGAACGAGGCGGCGAAGCTGGCGATGGACTGCGGAATGCCCAGGCGGCTGGTCTGCGCCTCGATGCTCAGCGGGATGCTCGCGGCGCTGGAGCGGCTGGTGAAGGCGAAGGTCAGCACCGGCCAGACCTTGCGGAAGAAGCGCAGCGGGTTGATCCCGGCCAGCGAAACGAGCAGGCCGTGGACCACGAACATCAGGCCCAGGCCGATGTACGACACCACCACGAAACTGCCGAGCTTGATGATGTCCTGCAGGTTGGAGCTGGCGACCACCTTGGTCATCAGCGCCAGCACGCCGTAAGGGGTCAGCTTCATCACCAGGCGTACCAGGCGGGTGACCCAGGCTTGCAGGGTGTCGATGGCGTTGACCACTTTCTGGCCCTTGTCGGCGTCGTCCTTGAGCAACTGCAGGGCGGCGACGCCGAGGAAGGCGGCGAAGATCACCACGCTGATGATCGAGGTCGGCTTGGCCCGGGCCAGGTCGGCGAAGGGGTTCTGCGGAATGAACGACAGCAGCAGTTGCGGGATATTCAGGTCGGCGACCTTGCCCGCGTAATCGCTCTGGATCACCTGCAGGCGGGCCATTTCCTGGGTCCCGGCCACCAGCCCTTCGGCGGTCAGGCCGAACAGGTTGGTCAGGGCGATGCCGATCAGCGCGGCGATGGCGGTGGTGAACAGCAGGGTGCCGATGGTCAGGAAGCTGATCCGGCCCAGGGATGAGGCGTTGTGCAGGCGCGCCACGGCACTGAGGATCGAGGCGAACACCAGCGGGATCACGATCATCTGCAACAGTTGCACATAACCGTTGCCCACCAGGTCGAACCAGCCGATGGAGGTTTTCAGGACAGGGTTGCCGGCACCGTAGATGCCGTGCAGGGCAACACCGAAAACCACGCCCAGCACCAGCGCCAGCAGGACTTTCTTGGCCAGGCTCCAGGTGGTGTGACGGGTTTGTGCCAGGCCCAGCAGCAAGGCGAGGAACACCAGCAGGTTGAGGATCAGCGGCAGGTTCATTAAGGCTCCGATAAGACTTGTGCCAATCGCTTATGGCGGCGATTGCGAACCGGCAAGCCTAACAGCTTGATATCTAATGAATTAATATCAAAAACGCATTGAGACTGTCGTTTTTGGAATAAGCCGCTGACGCTCAGGCACATGCCGATGACGGGATCAGGACGCGGGCGGTCGCCCACAGGCGAGGATTGTCACAGCGATTTGTTAGCGTCGATCTCTTTAAATCAGGGAGAAAACGCCGATGAAACTCGCTCCGAAATTTCTGGTTGCCGCACTCTGCCTGGGCCTTGCCGGCCAGGTTCTCGCCACCGACTTGAAGCACTGGCCCGCGGACCAGGCCAAGCAACTGGACGCGATGATCGCGGCCAATGCCAACAAGGGTAACTACGCGGTGTTCGACATGGACAACACCAGTTACCGCTACGACCTGGAAGAGTCGCTGCTGCCGTTCATGGAGAACAAGGGCCTGATCACCCGCGAGACCCTCGACCCCTCCCTGAAGCTGATGCCGTTCAAGGACACCGCCGAGCACAAGGAAAGCCTGTTCAGCTATTACTACCGCCTCTGTGAAATCGACGACATGGTCTGCTACCCCTGGGTGGCGCAGGTGTTCTCCGGCTTCACCCTCAAGGAACTCAAGGGCTATGTCGACGAATTGATGGCCTCGGGCAAGCCGGTGCCGGCCACCTATTTCGAAGGCGACGTGGTCAAGAACACCGAGATCAATCCGCCGAAAATCTTCACCGGCCAGAAAGAGCTGTACAACAAGCTGATGGAGAACGGCATCGAGGTCTACGTGATGACCGCCGCCTCCGAGGAACTGGTGCGCATGGTCGCGTCCGATCCGAAGTACGGCTACAACGTCAAGCCGCAGAACGTCATCGGCGTGACCACCTTGCTCAAGGACCGCAAGACCGGCGAGCTGACCACCGCGCGCAAGCAGATCACCGCCGGCAAGTATGACGAGAAGGCCAACCTCGGCCTGGAACTGACCCCTTACCTGTGGACCCCGGCGACCTGGATGGCCGGCAAGCACGCGGCGATCCTGACTTACATCGACGAGTGGAAAAAACCGGTGCTGGTGGGCGGCGACACCCCGACCAGCGATGGCTACATGCTGTTCCACGGTGTCGACGTGGCCAAGGGCGGCATCCACCTGTGGGTCAACCGCAAGGACAAGTACATGGCCCAGATCAACGGCATGATGGCCAAGCACGCCGCGGCCCAGGCCAAGGAAGGGCTGCCGGTGACGGCGGACAAGAACTGGGTGATCGTCAAGCCGGAGGACATTCAGTAAGAACGGGTTGAATCCATCGCGGGCAAGCCTCGCTCCTACAGGATCAGTGCCGCCTGTAGGAGCGAGCGGGCGGCGATCCGACTTACCCGCGACAGGCCTCGCAGAGGCCGATCTCCAGACAAAAAAATGCCCCGCACTTGGCGGGGCATTTTCATTCAGTGGCTGGCAATCACAGACCGTCGAGCATCGCCTTGTTGCGCACCGCGCCCTTGTCGGCGCTGGTGGCCAGCAGGGCATAGGCTTTCAGGGCGGTGGTCACCTTGCGTGGGCGTTTTTCCACCGGCTTCCAGCCTTTCTTGTCCTGCTCGACGCGGCGGGCAGCCAGTTCTTCGTCGCTGACCAACAGGTTGATCGAGCGGTTCGGAATGTCGATCAGCACCTTGTCGCCGTCCTGTACCAGGCCGATGGCGCCGCCGGCGGCGGCCTCTGGCGAAGCATGGCCGATGGACAGGCCCGAGGTGCCGCCGGAGAAGCGGCCGTCGGTCAGCAGGGCGCAGGCTTTGCCCAGGCCCTTGGACTTCAGGTAAGAGGTCGGGTAGAGCATTTCCTGCATGCCCGGGCCGCCTTTCGGACCTTCGTAGCGAATGATGACGATGTCGCCTTCCTTCACTTCGTCGGCGAGGATGCCGCGCACCGCGCTGTCCTGGCTTTCGAAGATCTTCGCGTTGCCTTCGAAGACGTGGATCGACTCGTCGACGCCGGCGGTCTTCACCACGCAGCCGTCCAGGGCGATGTTGCCGTACAGCACGGCCAGGCCGCCTTCTTTCGAGTAGGCATGTTCGACGCTGCGGATGCAGCCGTTTTCACGGTCGTCGTCGAGGGTTTCCCAACGGGTCGACTGGCTGAACGCGGTCTGGGTCGGGATACCGGCCGGGCCCGCCTTGAAGAAGTGATGCACCGCTTCGTCGTTGGTCTGGGTAATGTCCCACTTGGCGATGGCTTCTTCCATGCTGCGGCTGTGCACGGTCGGCAGGTCGGTGTGCAGCAGGCCGCCGCGCGCCAGGGAGCCGAGGATGCTGAAGATGCCGCCGGCACGGTGCACGTCTTCCATGTGGTACTTCTGGATGTTCGGCGCCACCTTGCACAGTTGCGGCACGCTGCGGGACAGGCGGTCGATGTCGCGCAGGTCGAAATCGATCTCGGCTTCCTGGGCGGCGGCGAGCAGGTGCAGGATGGTGTTGGTCGAACCGCCCATGGCGATGTCGAGCATCATGGCGTTCTCGAACGCCTTGAAATTGGCGATGTTGCGCGGCAGCACCGACTCGTCGTTGTCGCCGTAGTAGCGCTTGCACAGCTCGACGATGGTGCGGCCGGCCTGCAGGAACAGCTGTTCGCGGTCGCTGTGGGTGGCCAGGGTCGAACCGTTGCCCGGCAGGGCCAGGCCCAGGGCCTCGGTCAGGCAGTTCATCGAGTTGGCGGTGAACATGCCGGAGCAGGAGCCGCAGGTCGGGCAGGCGCTGCGCTCGTACTCGGCGACCTTCTCGTCAGAAGCGCTGGAGTCGGCGGCGATCACCATGGCGTCGACCAGGTCGAGGCCGTGGGCGGCGAGCTTGGTCTTGCCGGCTTCCATCGGGCCGCCGGAGACGAAGATCACCGGGATGTTCAGGCGCAGGGCGGCCATCAGCATGCCGGGGGTGATCTTGTCGCAGTTGGAGATGCAGACGATGGCGTCGGCGCAGTGGGCGTTGACCATGTACTCCACGGAGTCGGCGATGATCTCGCGGCTCGGCAGCGAATACAGCATGCCGTCGTGGCCCATGGCGATGCCGTCATCCACGGCGATGGTATTGAATTCCTTGGCCACGCCGCCGGCGCGTTCGATTTCGCGGGCGACCAACTGGCCCAGGTCCTTGAGGTGCACGTGGCCCGGGACGAACTGGGTGAAGGAGTTGGCAATGGCGATGATCGGCTTCTTGAAGTCGTCATCTTTCATCCCCGTGGCGCGCCACAGTGCGCGGGCGCCGGCCATGTTGCGGCCGTGGGTGGATGTTTTCGAGCGGTAATCAGGCATGGAGCACTCCGGGCGGCTAATCAGGTAACAAATGGGGAGTGAGCTTCTATTGACCCCTGGAACACTCAGAAATGGCCGTGTGTCCTGAAGCTGCCGATGACGCCGCGGGATCGCCGCGCGCCTCAGCCTGAGCTCATAAACCCGCCGGGGGATGACTGGCGATGAATCTCGCGATTCTACACCGCTGGCGCCAGGAAGGAATGGTGCGAATGACCGGCAGTACGAACACGCAGGCCCCTGTAGGAGCGAGCTTGCTCGCAATCAGCCGCCAGGCTGAAATCCGGCGGCGCCTGCAAAATGGCTATCGCGAGCAAGCTCGCTCCTACAGGTCGATCGGGGCATCAGAGCCAGATGGCGTCCCATAGGGGGTAGTCGCCGATGCGCCGGACCAAACCAGCGCGCAGCGGGTTGGCGATAATGTAGCGGGCCATGGCTTTCAGGTCTTCGTCACGGCGCAGGGCCCGGTCGAAATAGCCTTTCTGCCAGACAGGTTGCGAACTGTTGCGGATGCGGTTGATAGCCCTGGCACTACGGGATTTGCTGCCTTGCATCAGTTTTGGCAAGTCGCCGCTGTGCAGTTCGATCAGCCAGTGGAAGTGATCCGGCATGACGACCCAGGCCAGAGATATGGCGGTATCCGACTGTTGAGCGTGCCTGAATTCATTGGCCAGCAAGCGGCCGAGGCGCCAGTCGTGAAAGATGGGCTCGCGGCATTGGGTGACGGCGGTGAGCAGGTAGATACGGCCTGATTCCGAATAACGACCGATGCGCAGACGATGGGCATGGGGAGTGTTGGACATTCCGTTGTCCTCTTCGATGGATGGAAGAGCAACGGTAGGTGCTGTGAAGAAGGCTGTCGTAGTGACAATGGGACTGGATGTATCTGTAGGAGCGAGCTTGCTCGCGAAAAAACATCAGGCACCGCGATCCGGCAGGACGGGCGCGTTATCGTTGACGTTTTTCGCGAGCAAGCTCGCTCCTACAGGTTTTGTGACGCCTTGTGTAGCGATTAGCTGTTAGGCAGCAGGCGGCAGGTGATGCTCTTGATGTAGCGGGTTTCCGGGATGGCCGGGTGCACCGGGTGGTCCGGGCCTTGGCCGCCGCGTTCCAGCAGTTGGATATTGCGGTCCAGGTGGCGGGCGCTGGTGAGCAGGATGTTCTGCAGGTCGTCTTCGGGCAGGTGCATCGAGCACGAAGCGCTGACCAGGATGCCGTCCTTGCTGAGCAGGCGCATGGCCTGTTCGTTCAGGCGGCGGTAGGCGCCTTCGCCGTTCTTCAGGTCTTTCTTGCGTTTGATGAAGGCAGGCGGGTCGGCGACGATCACGTCGAAACGCTCTTCGGCGGCCTTGAGTTCTTTCAGGGCTTCGAACACGTCGCCTTCGATGCAGGTGACTTTCTCGGCGATGCCGTTGAGCGCGGCGTTGCGCTCGACACCGTCAAGGGCGAAACCCGAGGCGTCGACGCAGAACACTTCGCTGGCACCGAAGGCGCCGGCCTGCACGCCCCAGCCGCCGATGTAGCTGAACAGGTCCAGTACGCGCTTGCCCTTGGCGTAAGGCGCCAGGCGGGCGCGGTTCATGCGGTGGTCGTAGAACCAGCCGGTCTTCTGGCCTTCCATCACCGGGGCCTCGAACTTCACGCCGTTCTCTTCCAGGGCGACCCACTCCGGCACCAGGCCGAACACGGTTTCCACGTAGCGGTTGAGGCCTTCGGCATCACGCGCGGCGGAGTCGTTCTTGAACAGGATGCCGCTTGGCTTGAGGACCTGGACCAGGGCGGCGATCACGTCGTCCTTGTGCTGTTCCATGGTCGCCGAAGCCAGCTGCACGACGAGGATGTCGCCGAAACGGTCGACCACCAGGCCCGGCAGCAGGTCGGAGTCGCCGTAGACCAGGCGGTAGAACGGCTTGTCGAACAGGCGCTCGCGCAGCGACAGGGCCACGTTCAGACGGTGTACCAGCAGCGACTTGTCCAGCGCCAGCTTGGCGTCGCGCGACAGCAGGCGGGCGCAGATCAGGTTGTTCGGGCTCATGGCGACGACGCCCAGCGGCTTGCCGCCGGCGGCTTCCAGCACTGCCTGGTCGCCTGCCTTGAAGCCGTGGAGTGGGGTGGCGGCTACATCGATTTCGTTGCTGTAGACCCACAGGTGGCCGGCGCGCAGGCGGCGATCGGCGTTGGCTTTGAGGCGCAGGCTTGGCAGGGACATGACGTCGCTCCGGAAAAAAGAGCGGGAGTATAACGTGTTGCGCTCGCCGAGAGGCTGGCGAGTGGATATGCGGTGACATGGCAAACTCGCCGTGGATATCCCGCGCCGGCCCGGCATTGCCCCGAGGCGCCCGTTGTAAAGTTCCTTTCGGCTGGCCATGGGCGCCATCTAAAGGGTTAGAATCGCCGCCTAGCCCAGAGTGCGTACCTATGTCCCAAGCGATGTCCCAAGAGCTTTCCGCCGAACAGATTCAACAGGCCCTGCAAGGCATCAGCGTGCCGCCCCAACCGCAGATCATGGTGGATTTGCAGATGGAGCAGTACATGCCCGACCCTGACCTGGAAGTGATCGCGCGGCTGATCTCCCAGGACCCGGGCCTTTCCGGCGCCCTGCTGAAAATCGTCAACTCGCCGTATTACGGGCTGAGCAACAAGATCGCCTCGATCCAGCGCGCGGTGAACCTGCTGGGCAGCCGTTCGATCATCAACCTGATCAACGCGCAGTCGATCAAGGGCGAGATGAGCGACGAAACCATCGTCACCCTCAACCGCTTCTGGGACACCGCTCAGGATGTGGCGATGACCTGCCTGACCCTGGCCAAGCGCACCGGCTCGCAAGCGGTCGACGAGGCTTATGCCCTGGGTCTGTTCCACGATTGCGGCGTGCCGCTGATGCTCAAGCGCTTCCCCGACTACATGACGGTGCTGGAAGAGGCCTACGCCAGCGCAGGCCCCGAGAACCGCGTGGTGGATACGGAAAACCGTGCGTTCAATACCAACCACGCGGTGGTCGGTTACTACACGGCCAAGTCCTGGCGCTTGCCGGAACACGTGACCAATGCCATCGCCAATCACCACAACGCCTTGGCGATCTTCAGCGACGAGTCGTCGCGCAACAGCCAGCTGAAGAACCTGCTGGCGATCCTGAAAATGGCCGAGCATATCTGCGCGTCCTACCGGGTGCTGGGCAATCAGGTCGATGATCATGAATGGAACAGCATCGGCCATCTGATCCTCGATTACGTCGGTCTGTCCGACTACGACTTCGAGAACCTCAAGGAAACCGTGCGCGAACTGGGCGCGCACTGATTCCCGACCACGTTATAGAGAACACGAGGCGCACATGCCTGAATTACCGGAAGTCGAAACCACCCGGCGCGGTATCGCGCCGCACCTGGAAGGGCAGCGCGTCAGCCGCGTGATCGTGCGCGAGCGGCGCCTGCGCTGGCCGATTCCGGAGGACCTCGATGTGCGCCTGTCCGGCCAGCAGATCGTCAAGGTCGAGCGCCGCGCCAAGTACCTGCTGATCAATGCCGAAGTCGGCACCCTGATCAGTCACCTGGGCATGTCGGGCAACCTGCGCCTGGTGGAGGTCGGCTTGCCGGCGGCCAAGCACGAGCACGTCGACATCGAGCTGGAGTCCGGCCTGGCCCTGCGCTACACCGACCCGCGGCGCTTTGGCGCGATGCTCTGGAGCCTGGACCCGCTCAACCACGAGCTGCTGATCCGCCTGGGGCCGGAGCCGCTGACCGACCTGTTCGACGGCGAGCGCCTGTATCAGTTGTCGCGGGGACGTTCGATGGCGGTCAAACCGTTCATCATGGACAACGCGGTGGTGGTGGGGGTGGGCAATATCTACGCGACCGAAGCGCTGTTCGCCGCCGGCATCGACCCGCGTCGCGAAGCCAAGGGGATTTCCCGGGCGCGCTACCTGAAGCTGGCGATCGAGATCAAGCGCATCCTGGCCGCGGCCATCGAGCGCGGCGGCACCACCCTGCGCGACTTTATCGGCGGCGACGGGCAGCCGGGTTATTTCCAGCAGGAACTGTTCGTCTACGGGCGCGGCGGGGAACACTGCAAGGTCTGTGGCACGGGGCTGCGGGAGATCAAGCTGGGGCAGCGTGCGAGCGTGTTCTGCCCTAAATGCCAGAGCTGATCGCCTGTAGCCGCTGCCGAAGGCTGCGATAGGTCCGTAGGACCTGTGGCGATCTTACTGGCGTCGCGGCCGTTTCGGCCGATCGCAGCCTTCGGCAGCGGCTACGGTCGCAAGTCTCGATGGCTGTGTTATGCCTTGCCGGTGATCTTCCGGTACTTGGCCATCAACTCTTCTTCGGTTTCCGGGTGGGCCTCGTCCAGCGGGATGCAATCCACCGGGCAGACCTGCTGGCATTGCGGCTCGTCATAGTGGCCGACGCATTGGGTGCACAGGTTCGGGTCGATCACGTAGATCTCTTCGCCTTGAGAGATCGCGGCGTTCGGGCACTCGGGTTCGCAGACGTCGCAGTTGATGCAATCGTCGGTGATGATCAGGGACATGGGGCACTCCGGCCGGGGCGGCGGGCCCAGGCATTTGAAAAACCAATGGCGCAATTGTGCCGCATTGGCGAGCGCAGTGCACGCGGGCGCGATGGGAGGGGCGTTTGCAGGTCGACTGCGTGGGAGCTGGCGCGGGCTGCGCCAGCTCCCACGGGGGTTATTTCTTGAAGCGCAGGGTCAGGGCGTCGGCCACGGCCGGATGCACGAACTTGCTGATATCGCCGCCCAATGCCGCGATTTCCCGGACCAGGGTCGAGGAAATGAACGAATAACGCTCCGACGGCGTGAGGAACAGGCTTTCCACGTCCGGCGCCAGTTGGCGGTTCATGTTGGCCAGCTGGAATTCGTATTCGAAGTCCGAAACCGCCCGCAGCCCCCGCAGGAAGACATTGGCGTTCTGCTCCTTGGCGAAATGCGCCAGCAGCGTGGAAAAACCGACGACTTCAACGTTCGGCAGATGCTTGGTGACCTCGCGAGCCAGTTCCACACGCTGTTCCAGGGGGAAAAGCGGGTTTTTCTTCGGGCTGGCGGCGACGGCGATGATCACATGATCGAACAGGCGCGAGGCGCGTTCGACCAGATCGCCATGGCCCTTGGTAATAGGGTCGAAGGTACCTGGGTACAACACTCGGTTCATCGCGTCGTCCTGGCGGGAGTCCGTTGGGGAGTCGGATGGTATCGCAGCCTTTCCGGTCGGCCAAGTCGCCTGTAACGGAAGAAAGCACTATAGACGACGAAAATAAGCGGCGTTTTCACCCGCTTTTCAGCCGTTCGGCCAAGGCCGTGGCCAGTTGCGCGGTCAGGCCGTAGACCGACAATTGCGGATTGGCGCCGATGCTGGTGGGGAACAGCGAACCGTCGTGGATCGACAGATTGGCCAGCTGGTGATGCCGGCCCAGGCTGTCGGCGACGGCGTTTTTCGGGTCTTCGCCCATGGCGCAACCGCCCATCACATGGGCGCTGCCCAGGCGGGTGCGGTACAGCGCAAGGTTCAGGCCGTCGATCAGTGTCTTGGCCTCGGCCAGGGTCTTCACGTAGCGGGCATCGCTGTGCATCGGCATGACCGCCTTGGCGCCGCCGGCGAACTGGATCTGCGCCATGCTGTGAAAGGCCCGGCGCACGCCATCCCAGGCGTAGTCCGAGACCTGATAGTCGAGCACCGGTGAGCCGTCGCCGCGCAGTTCCACGCTGCCGCCGCTGCTGTCCGGGTGAAAACCGTCGCGCAGCAGCGCGAGCATGGCATGGGTATGGGGCAACTGCTGCATGTTCAGGGCGCTCTGCGGGCCGAAACCGCCGAGCAGGGTGGCGGCCAGCGCCGGTTGCAGCGGCGGCACCTCGAGTTTGTAGGACATTTTGCCGGTGGTGCCGTCCAGCCACTGGAAATGGTCGGAGTAGATCGACTGCGGCGCCCCGTAAAAGGGGTTGATCACCTGGTCGAACTGCCCGGCGGAAAAATTCACCAGGTGCAGGAAGGTGCGTTTGCCCAGGCGCTTGTGCGGGTCGGCCGCGTCGGAGCGCAGCAGCAGGGCCGGGCTGTTGATCCCGCCACCGGCCAGTACGTAGTGCCGGGCCTTGACCTTGATGGTACGCCCGGTGGGCGCCACGCAGCGCTCGTCCATGGCCAGGCAGAGCAGGCTTTCGACCTGGTCGCCCTTGATCTGCAGGCGCTCGGCGCGGGCCAGGTACAGCAGCTCGCCGCCTTTCTCCAGGGTCGCGGGAATGGTGGTGACCATCATCGACTGCTTGGCGTTGGTCGGGCAGCCCATGCCGCAATAGCCGAGGTTCCAGCAGCCGCGCACGTTGCGCGGGATCACGTGCCAGCTGTAGCCGAGTTTCTCGCAGCCGATCCTGATCACGTCGTTGTTGGCGTTGGGCGGCATGATCCACGGGGCGATCCCCAGGCGTTGCTCCATCTTCGCGAACCAGGGGGCCATCTCGGCCGGGCTGTGGCCCTTGACGTCGTGCTCCTTGGCCCAGTGCTCCAGGGTCGGCTCAGGGGTACGGAAGCTGGACGTCCAGTTGATCAGGGTGGTGCCGCCGACCGCCCGGCCTTGCAGGATGGTGATGGCACCATCCTTGCTCATGCGGCCGATGCCTTCCTGATAGAGGCTGGCGTAGGCCTGGTCCTCAAGCATCTTGAAGTCGTCGCTGGTCTTGAGTGGCCCTTCCTCGATCAGCAGCACCTTGTAGCCGGCGGCGCTGAGGATCTCGGCGGTGGTGCCGCCGCCCGCGCCGCTGCCGATGATGGCGACATCCGCTTCGAGGGTCAGGTCCTCCTGCAATTGCGCGCCGTTGTAGGTTTTCCAGCCTCGGGCCAGGCCTTCGCGAAACAGATCGGGTACAGGCATATCAGGCACTCTTTAGTTGTTCTGGGGCTTCTGGGTGCTTGTGTAGCCGCTGCCGAAGGCTGCGACAAGGTCCGTAGGACCTTCCGAGGGCTTCAGGAGCGCGTCTCCTGCGGAGCCGATCGCAGCCTTCGGCAACGGCTACAGAGCGAGCAGTCTTCAGATCCTGGGTGGCCCGGGATAACCGCAATGGGCCCAGGATTCGGGGCGGCTGTACCAGGCCATCATCACCAGTTGCAGCAGGGACGCGTGGCCCATGCGCAGCAGACTGAGGGAGCTGTTTTCCCAGCGCTTGAGAAACTGGCGGATGTCTTCGGCGCTGGCGTTTTCCCAACTGCCCCAGATGCCGGTCAGGGGGCCGCGCGTGATGCCCATGCCCAGCACGTCGAACAGCTGCTGGGTGAGCTTGAGCATTTCCGGCGACAGGTGGTCGAGGCTGTAATCCAGGCTTTTCAGGGTGGCGTCGAGCGCCGCCGGCAACTTCTCGGCGGCCACGGCACCGTCGAGCATGACCGGGAGCAGCGCCCGCAGAATCGGCAGGTCGCTGCTGCGCAATGCGGCAAAGCCGCTGGCAGGGGTGCTGGACGAGCAACCGCTGAGGCTGGCGCCGAGGCCGGCGGTGGTCAGGAACGCGCTGGCGCACAGGCCGATTTTCAACAGGCCACGGCGCGACAGTACGGGGGCGGCAGGCAGGCTGGGAGTCATTATTGTTATTCCCCGCAATGGTCTGGTTAACGGATGAACAGCTTCTGGATCAGCTTCTGGATCGGTTTGCCATAGGGCGGGTAGATCAGCCGCGCGGCATTCAGGCGCTGCTTGCTCAGCACTCCCTTGGCCTTGCTGAAGGTCAGGAAACCCTCGTGACCGTGGTAATGGCCCATGCCCGAGTGGCCGATGCCGCCGAACGGCATGTCGTCCTGGGCGACGTGCAGCAGGGTGTCGTTGAGGCAGACCCCGCCCGAGTGGGTTTCGTTGAGTACCCGGTCCTGCTCGGCCTTGTCGTAGCCGAAGTAATAGAGCGCCAGCGGGCGAGGGCGCTGGTTGATGTAGGCGAAGGCCTGGTCCAGGCCGGTGTAGGGCACGATCGGCAGGATCGGGCCGAAGATCTCATCCTGCATCACCGTCATGTCGTCGCTGACATTCAGCATCAGGCTGTGGCCCATGCGCCGTTCCTGGTTCTCTTCGAACAGCGGGATCAGCAGCGCGCCCTTGCTGGTGGCGTCGCTGATGTAGCTGTTCAGGCGCGCCAGCTGCCGTGGGTTGATGATCGCGGTGTAGTCGGGGTTGTCGACCAGGGTCGGGAAGAAACCACGGACCACCTGGCGATAGACGTCGACGAAGGCGCCGACGCGGTGTTCCGGGACCAGCACGTAGTCCGGGGCGACGCAGGTCTGGCCGGCGTTCATGGTCTTGCCGAAGGCGATGCGTTCGGCGGCGTCCTTGAGCGGTACGTCGTCGGACACGATGGCCGGAGACTTGCCGCCCAGCTCCAGGGTCACCGGGGTCAGGTTTTCCGCCGCGGCGCGCATCACATGCTTGCCGATGCTGGTGGCGCCGGTGAACAGCAGGTGATCGAAGGGCAGCCGGGAGAAGGCCACGCCCACGTCGGCTTCGCCCAGCACCACGGCGACCAGGTCCTCGGGGAACGCCTTGGCCAGCAGGCGCTTGAGCAGCAGGCCGGTGGCGGGGGTCGATTCGCTGAGCTTGAGCAGCACCCGGTTGCCGGCGGCGAGCGCGCCCACCAGCGGGCCGATGGCCAGGTACAGGGGGTAGTTCCACGGCACGATCACCCCCACCACGCCCAATGGCTGGTAGACGACCTTGGCCGAGGCCGGCTGGAAGGCCACGCCGACCTTGCGCCGCGAAGGTTTCATCCAGCCCTTGAGGTGTTTGCTGGCGTAGTGGATGCCATGCAGGCTGGGCATGATTTCGGCGAGCAGGGTTTCGTCGGCGCTGCGATGGCTGAAATCTTCGCTGATGGCATCGATCAGGGCCTGGCGTTCGCTGTCGAGCAGTTCGCGCAGGCTCTTGAGCCATTGCTGGCGCTGGGCGGCGGGCGGCATGGGGTTGGCCGCGAAGGCCTGGCGCTGGGCGGCGAACAGACGGTGGAGCTCATCCAGCTGCTGGTGGGCTTCCGGCAAGTAGGCGATTTCGGCAGACATGGGCGGCTCCGGTTTTTGTGGGTTGGAGGTTTTTAGAGTTTATACTCTAAAATGTCAAATGACATCCCGGGCCGGCTTTGATTTATCCCGTTGGGGATAGGTCGTAAGATGCCGGGCAACGCCTTCTCGATTAAAGCCCACGCTCATGGCCCCACGCATAAAAACCCGCGAACGTATCGTCCAGAACAGCCTGGAGCTGTTCAACCAGCAAGGCGAACGCAGTGTCAGCACCAATCACATTGCGGCCCACATGGAGATTTCGCCGGGCAACCTGTATTACCACTTCCCCAACAAGCAGGCGATCATCGCCGTGCTGTTCTGCGAGTACGAAGCCCTGGTCGACAGCTTCCTGCGCCTGCCCCAGGGCCGTACCGTGACCGTCGAGGACAAGCGCTATTACCTGCAGGAGCTGCTGGCCGCCATGTGGCGCTATCGCTTCTTGCACCGTGACCTGGAACACCTGCTCGACAGCGACGCCGAACTGGCCGCCCGTTATCGGCGCTTCTCCCAGCGCTGCCTGATCCACGGCATGGTGATCTACGAAGGTTTCGTCGAGGCCGGCATCCTGCGGATGGACAAGGTGCAGATCGAATCCCTGACCCTCAATGCCTGGATCATCCTTACCTCCTGGGTGCGTTTTTTGTGCACCACCCGGGAAAACTCCGCGCACCTGAGCGAAGAAGCCATCAAGCGCGGTGTGTACCAGGTGCTGGTGCTGGAGGCCGGATTTGTCACCGACCACGCCCGGGAGGCGGTCGACGCGCTATACGACGAGTTTTACGTGCCCCTGGGGCAAGCTCTGGAAGAAGTGCAGTAGGATCTGGATCAAGTCATCGTTCAATTACTGGAGCCCGTCATGCCCATCGCGCAACTGATCAGTCCACAGCAATTGGCCGCTCGCCTGGAGCAGCCCGGGCTGGTGATTCTCGATTGTCGTTTTGCCCTGGAAGACCCGGATTACGGCCAGCGCAGTTACGCCGGGGGGCATCTGGCCGGCGCGCATTTTGCCGATCTGGAACGCGACCTCAGTGGCCGGGTGGTCAAGGGCGTGACCGGGCGCCATCCGTTGCCCGAACCGGCCACGCTGGTCGCGCGCCTGCAAGCCTGGGGCATCGACGCCGACAGCGACATCGTGCTTTACGACGACGGCCCCGGTGCCTATGCCGCCCGCGCCTGGTGGCTGCTGGCCTGGCTGGGCAAGCGCGACGGCGTATTCATTCTCGACGGCGGCTTGAAAGCCTGGCACGCCGCGGGCCTGCCATTGAGCCTGGATCCACCGACCAATGTCCTCGGCCACTTCACTGGCCTGCCCGACAAAACCCTGTTGTTGAGTGCCGAGCAACTGCAAAAGCGCCTCGGCCAGCCGACCCTGACCCTGCTCGACGCCCGCGGCCAGCCACGTTTTCGCGGCGAGGTGGAGCCGATCGACCCGGTGGCCGGGCATATCCCCGGTGCGCAATGCGCGGCTTTCACCGACAACCTGGACAGCGACGGCCGTTTTCTGCCGGCCGATCAGCTCAAGAAGCGCTTTGCCGCGAAGCTGGGCGAGCGTTCGCCGAGCGAACTGGTGGCGTACTGCGGCTCGGGCGTGACCGCCTGTCACAACCTGTTCGCCCTGTGCCTGGCCGGTTATCCCCTGGGCAGACTGTATGCCGGCTCCTGGAGCGAATGGATCACCGATCCGCAGCGCGCGGTCGCCACCGGCGACTGAGGCCCCTCACCGTAGGAGCGAAGCTTGCTCGCGATCCAGGCGCTGCGTTGTTTCTGCTGGACCGCCTCGCCTGAGATGTTTTCGCGAGCAAGCTTCGCTCCTACAGGGGCAGGCGCTGTTTCAGAGGGACTGGCGGGCACTGCGATAGGCCGCCGGCCCCACGCCGTAGACCTGCTTGAACTGCCGGCTCAGATGGCTCTGGTCGGCGAACCCCAATTGTGTCGCCACTTCCAGCGGCAGGCAGCCGTCGCGCAGCAGTGCCCGGGCCTGGGCGATGCGCTGTTGCATCAGCCAGGTGTGCGGCGGCATGCCGGTGGCGCGGCGGAACACCCGGGCGAAATGGAACGGCGAGAGATTCACCGCCGCGGCCAGTTCCTCCAGGGAGGGCGGGGCCGCCAGCTGCGCTTGCAGCAACTCCTTGGCCTGGACGATCGCCCGGTGTTCCCGCCCGGGTTTGCCCGGCGCCTTGATCCCGGCGTGACGCCGCAGTAGCAAGAGCATCATTTCCCGCCACAGGGTCTGTTGTTGCAGGGCGGTGGCCGGGCTTTCCAGCAGTTGATGCAACTGGCAGAAACCGCTGACCAGATCGGGGTCGCGATACAGCGTAGCGCCGAAGGCCGGCAGGCTGTCGGTGGGTAGTTCCAGCTCGCCGAGCATGGCGAGGATCTGCGCGTTGTCCGGATAAAACGCCCGGTACAGCCAGCCGTCCTCGGTGCCTTTGTGGCCGGTGTGCAGCTCGTCCGGGTTGATCAGCACCAGGGTGCCACGCCCCGCCAGATGCTCGGCGCCGCGATAACGGTAGCGCTGGGCGCCGTCCATGATCATGCCGATCACATAGCCGTCATGCACATGGGGCACGAAGCGATGCTCGATGTAGCGCGCGGCCAGCAACTCCACGCCGGCCAGGGGCGCGGTCTGCCAGAAACGGATCGACTCGCCCTGGCCGCCATTCATCGCAACTCGCCCCCCAGGTTGGACAGCCACTGGGGAATGCGCCGCTCCAGGTAGTAACCCGGAGTCTTCACCGAACCCTCGACAAAACCGACGTGCCCACCCTTGGCCTGCAGCTCGAGGTGGGTGCTGTCGGACAGCTCGCCGGCTTCCGGCAGGCTGTGGGGGAACACGAAAGGATCGTCCGCGGCCTGGATAATCAGGGTTTGCGTGCGGATTTCCCCGAGGAAATAACGGCTGGAGGCGCGCCGGTAATAGTCCCGGGCATCGGCGAAGCCATTCAGCGGCGCGGTGACCCGGCCGTCGAAGTCCCAGAAGGTGCGCATCTTCTCCAGCGGCCCCAGCCGCTCCAGCACGGCCAGGCCCTCATGGCGCCCGTCGTGCTGGAACTGGCGTTGCTTGTCCTTGATGTAGGCCAGCATCTCGCGCATGAAATGCGCCTGGTAGACCTTGGAAAACCCCTGGCCGATGCGGTCGGCGCACTGGTCCAGGCGAAACGGCACCGACACCGCGACGGCGCCTTGCAGCTGGCTGGCGCTGCCGCTTTCCCCCAGGTGCTTGAGCAATACATTGCCGCCCAGCGAGTAGCCCACCGCGAACAGCGGGGCCAGCGGGCGTTTGCTGCGCAGGTGGTCGATGGCGGCGGCCAGGTCTTCGCTGGCCCCCGAGTGATAGCTGCGGGGCAGCAGGTTGGGTTCGCCCGAGCAGCCGCGCCAGTTCAACGCCGCGCTGGCCCAGCCCTGGCCCGCCAGGGCCTTTTGCAGGCCGGCCACGTAAGGCGAGTTGGAAGAGCCGGTCAGGCCGTGCAGCACCAGCACCAGGGGCGCGGTGGCGGAGTGCGGGCCGTGCCAGTCGAGATCGAGAAAGTCGCCGTCGTCGAGCCACAGGCGTTCGCGCTGGCGCTCGAGGTGAGTGGTCTTGCGCCATAGCGGGCCCCACAGGGTCTGCAGGTGCGGGTTGCCGAGGCCGAAGGCGGGAATGAAACGATCTGACGGAGTAGGCACGGTGATTCTCGTAGCAGCGGTGCGCGTCCCCGGCGGGGTTGCGCACCTTTTCAGGCCAGTGGTTTAACCGGCGATCTCTGCCGTACGTTGCCACAAGGCGTAGTACACCTGCCCGGATTTTTGCTCGCGGTGCAGGCGCCAGTTCGCCGGGAGGCCGAGGGTCGAAGGCGCGGTTTCACTTTCGGTATAGACCCAGGCGTCGTCGGCCAGCCAGTCGCGTTCTTCCAGCAGGGCACAGGCGGCCGGCAGCAGGTTCTGATGGAACGGCGGGTCGAGGAACACCAGGTCGAAACGGCTGGCCGGCTGGGTTTCCAGGTAACGCAGGGCGTCGGCGGTCTGCACCTGGCCGACGGTGCAGCGCAGGGTGCCCAGGTGTTCGCGCAGGCGCGACACGGCCAGGTTGCTGGCATCCAGCGCCTGGCCCATGGCGGCGCCACGGGACAGGGCTTCGAGAAACAGCGCGCCGCTGCCGGCGAACAGGTCGAGCACCTTGGCCCCGGCGACATAGGGCGCCAGCCAGTTGAACAGGGTTTCGCGCACCCGGTCCGGAGTCGGGCGCAGGCCCGGCACATCGGGGAAGCTCAGGCGGCGGCTGCGCCACTCGCCGCCGATGATGCGCAGTTGGCCCACACCGTTGTGCTGGTTATGGACGGGTTTCTTGCTGGGACGCGATGGGCTGGCCATTAGTGCTCCGGAACCCCGAGCGGCTGCTCGGCGGGTTTGTCAGTAGGGGCCGGCAACGGCTTTTGCGGCACGGTCGGGCCGGCGGTGACGATGACCATCTTGTCGGCGCCCAGGTGCTTGTTCAGTACGTCCCGGACCTGCTCCACGGTCAGGCTCTGGGACTGCTGCATGAAGTCTTCAAGATAGCTCAGCGGCAGGTTGTAGAAGCCGATGGCGCCCAGTTGGCCGACGATGTCGGCGTTGCTGGCGGTGGACAGCGGGAAGCTGCCGGCCAGTTCGCGCTTGGCGTCGTCGAGTTCCTTCTGGGTCGGGCCGGTCTTGAGGTAGTCGGCGAGCACGTCCTGCACCAGCTTGAGGGTGCCCTCGCTCATTTCGGCACGGGTCTGCAGGTTGATCATGAACGGGCCACGGGCCTGCATCGGGCTGAAGCCGGAATAGACGCCGTAGGTCAGGCCGCGCTTCTCGCGCACCTCGCTCATCAGCCGGGTGCCAAAACCGCCACCGCCAAGGATCTGGTTGCCCAGGGACAACGCGGCGTAGTCCGGGTCGTCACGATCGATGCCCAGTTGCGCCAGCAGCAGGCTGGTCTGGCTGGAGGGGTATTCGATATGGCCGATGCTGGCTTGTGGCTCGCTCGGTTGCGGGATTTTCGCCAGCGCCGGGCCTTTGGGCAGGGCGGCGGAGATCTGCGCGGCAATCGCCTCGGCATCGCTGCGCGACAGGTCGCCCACCAATGCGATCACCACGTTGCCGGCGGCATAGGCCTTGGCGTGGAACGCCCGCAGTTGGGCCAGGCTGATCGGCGGCACGCTCTGCGCGGTGCCATCGCTGGAATGGGCATACGGATGGCTGCCGTACAGGCGGTTCATCAGTTCCAGGCTCGCCAGCTTGCCGGGGTTCTGCTTCTGGTACTCGAAGCCGGCGAGCATCTGGTTCTTGATGCGCGCCAGGGAGTCGGCCGGGAAGGTCGGCTTGCCGACGACATCGGCGAACAGCTGCAGGGCCGGCGTGCGTTTGTCCGGTGCGCTGAGGCTGCGCAGGGAAGCGATGGCCATGTCCTTGTAGGCACCGTTGCCGAAATCGGCACCCAGGCCCTCGAAACCTTCGGCGATCGCGCCGACATCCTTGCCGGCCACGCCTTCGTTGAGCATGGCGTTGGTCAGCGTCGCCAAGCCTGGCGCGTCGCCATCCTGGCTGCTGCCGGCGGCGAAGGTCAGGCGCATGTCGAACATCGGCAGCTCATGGGCTTCGACGAACAGCACCTTGGCGCCTTCGGCGGTGCTCCAGGTCTTGATGTCGAGGCTGCGGCGGCTTGGGGCCTTGCCGTCGAGCTCGGTCAAGGATTGCAGTTTCTGGCTGCTCTTGGCCTTGTCCAGCGCCTGGCTGGCGTCGGATTGGTCCGCGCGCAGCAGATAAAGGCCGGCGGCGGTGATCAGGGCCACGAGTGCCAGGCCGAGCAGGACCGGGCTGGCGCTTTTGCGCTTACTCATGAGCGGACTCCTCAGGCAATACGTGGGCAACGCTCAGGCGTTCGCGGGTGAAATAGGTACGGGCGGCCTTCTGGATGTCTTCAGGGGTCACGCTTTGCAGTTCGGCGAGTTCGGTGTCCATGAGTTTCCAGGACAGGCCGACGGTTTCCAGCTGGCCGATGGCGGTGGCCTGGCTGGTGATGGAGTCACGTTCGTAGACCAGGCCGGCGATCACCTGGGCGCGCACGCGTTCCAGTTCTTCGGCGGTCGGCGGGGTGGTTTTCAGCTCTTCGAGCAGGCGCCACAGCCCGGCTTCGGCCTGGGCGATGGTTTTCTTCTTCTGACTGTTGGGCATGGCCGAAAGCAGGAACAGGCTGTCGCCGCGGGTGTAGGCGTCGAAGCTCGACGAGCCGCCTGACACCAGCTCTTCGCCGCGCTCCAGGCGAGTCGGGATGCGGGCGCTGTAGCCGCCGTCGAGCAGCGCGGCGATCAGGCGCAGGGCGTGCACCGAATGCTTGTCTTCGGCGGTGGCGATGCTCGGCACGTTGAAGGCCAGCATCACGCTCGGCAGCTGGGTCTTCACCCGCAGGGTGATCTGCCGCTCGCCGGGCTCGGCCAGTTCCAGGGGAATCTTCGCCGCGGGCACGGCGCGCTTGGGAATGGCGCCGAAATAACGTTGGGCCAGGGTTTTGACTTCGTCCGGGGTCACGTCGCCGACCACCACCAGGGTGGCGTTGTTCGGCACGTACCAGGATTCATACCAGTGGCGCAGTTCCTCGACCTTCATCCGGTTGAGGTCGGCCATCCAGCCGATGGTCGGCGTGTGGTAGCCGCTGGCCGGGTAGGCCATCGCCTTGAAGCGCTCGAAGGCCTTGGACATCGGCTTGTCGTCGGTGCGCAGGCGGCGCTCTTCCTTGATCACTTCGATTTCGCGGCTGAACTCGTCGGGCGGCAGGCGCAGGCTGGCCATGCGATCGGCTTCCAGCTCGAAGGCCACGCCCAGGCGGTCACGGGCCAGCACCTGGTAATAGGCGGTGAAATCGTCGCTGGTGAAGGCGTTCTCTTCGGCGCCCAGGTCGCGCAGGATCAGCGAGGCTTCGCCGGGGCCGACCTTTTCGCTGCCTTTGAACATCATGTGTTCCAGGGCGTGGGACAAACCGGTCTGGCCCGGGGTTTCGTAGCTGGAGCCGACTTTGTACCAGACCTGGGAGACCACGACCGGAGCCCGATGGTCTTCGCGGACCACGACCTTGAGGCCGTTGTCGAGGGTGAATTCGTGGGTGGGTTGTGGATCGGCAGCCAAGGCTGAAAGGGGCAGACAAACCGTACTGAGCAGCAGGCCTGCGGCGCGGCGGGCTAGAGCATTCATTCGTTTTTTAAACCTGTTGGACTGCCCGCTTGGTCTTAGCCTACGGGCGAGGAGGTGCTAGGATACTGATCCGTTTTACTGGCGGCCACGCCTATCAGGCCTTCACAGATCAGAGTGTGCTTGATCAGGTTGTATGGGTTTCCGGCAAGAAGTCTGGATTTACCAGCTAAACTTCGACTTTTCGCCGATTTTGCCGTTTCAGTCCTTTAGTAAAATCGATCCTTGAGATGCCATTGGGCACCTCGACAAAATGTTGCGCGTGAACAAGCCGGCGGAAACGCAGTCTGTTCTGCATCGAATATTTATTTGCCGGTGCGCCTTGATGGCGCGTCGCTACCTTGAGATAGCCGTCCTCCATGTTTGGTTCCAACGACGACAAGAAGACCCCAGCCGCGGCTGGCGAAAAGAAAGGCCTGTTCGGATGGCTGCGCAAAAAGCCGCAGGAAACCGTCGTCGAACAGCCACAAGTCCCTGTCGAGCCTGCCCCGGCTCCCGCTCCCGTGATAGAGCAAGCCCCGGTTGCCGAAGTCGCCGCTCCTGTGGTGTCGCCGATCGCCGAGCCGATCCGGCAGCCTGAACAGCCCGCACCAGCGGCCGAACCTGCTCCCGCGCCGGAACTGCCGCTGACCCCCGATCCCGAGCACAAGCCCTGGCTGACCCTGCCGGTGGCGGAAGAACCGGTGGCGTTGGTGGAAGACGAGCAGGCGCCGCACATCACCCCGCCGATTCCGGCCGCGACCGATCTGCAGCAAGCCGCCGAGCTGTTGGTGGCCGAGTTGGCACACAGCAGCGAGCCAGCTGAAGCCCAGGCGCAGATTGAAGAAGAGGATGTGCCACAACCGGTGATCGCGGCTTTCGTGAAACCCGAACCTGTTCCAGAACCGGAGCCTGCCCCGGTTGTCGTTGCTCCAGTTGCTCCAGTTGCTCCAGTTGCTCCAGTTGCTCCAGTCGCGGCGGTCGAAGCGCTCGCTGTCGCCGAGCCGCCCCGTGCCGAGGAAAACAAGGTCGGCTTCTTCGCCCGCCTCAAGCAGGGCCTGTCCAAGACCAGCGCCAGCATCGGCGAAGGCATGGCCAGCCTGTTCCTGGGCAAGAAGACCATCGACGACGAGTTGCTGGAAGATATCGAGACCCGCCTGCTGACCGCTGACGTGGGCGTGGAAGCCACCGCGGTGATCATTCAGAACCTGACCCAGAAGGTCGCGCGCAAACAACTGACCGACGTCGATGCGCTGTACAAGTCGCTGCAGGCCGAACTGGCGAGCATGCTCAAACCGGTGGAGCAGCCGCTGCGGATCGCTTCGCAAACCAAGCCGTTCGTGATTCTGGTGGTGGGCGTCAACGGCGCCGGCAAGACCACCACCATCGGCAAGCTGGCCAAGAAGCTGCAGCTCGAAGGCAAGAAGGTCATGCTCGCCGCGGGCGACACCTTCCGCGCCGCGGCGGTGGAACAGCTGCAAGTCTGGGGCGAGCGCAACAAGATCCCGGTCATCGCCCAGCACACCGGCGCCGATTCGGCTTCGGTGATCTTCGACGCCGTGCAGGCTGCCAAGGCTCGTGGCATCGATGTGCTGATCGCCGACACCGCCGGTCGCCTGCACACCAAAGACAACCTGATGGAAGAGTTGAAGAAGGTTCGCCGGGTGATCGGCAAGCTGGACGCCGACGCGCCGCACGAAGTGCTGCTGGTGCTCGATGCCGGTACTGGTCAGAACGCCATCAACCAGGCCAAGCAGTTCAACCAGACGGTCGAGCTGACCGGCCTGGCCCTGACCAAGCTCGATGGCACCGCCAAGGGCGGGGTGATCTTCGCCCTGGCCAAGCAGTTCGGCCTGCCGATCCGCTACATCGGCGTCGGTGAGGGCATCGACGACCTGCGTACCTTTGAAGCCGAACCCTTTGTCCAGGCACTGTTTGCCGAGCGGGAGCGTTCATGATTCGTTTCGAACAGGTCGGTAAGCGTTACTCGAATGGCCATGTCGGCCTGCACGAGCTGAGTTTCCGGGTTCGTCGCGGCGAGTTTCTGTTCGTCACCGGCCACTCCGGCGCCGGCAAGTCCACGCTGCTGCGGTTGCTGCTGGCCATGGAGCGCCCAACCAGCGGCAAGCTGCTGTTGGCCGGTCAGGACCTGAGCACCATCAGCAATGCGCAGATTCCGTTCCTGCGGCGGCAGATCGGCGTAGTGTTCCAGAACCACCAACTGCTGTTCGATCGCACCGTTTTCAACAACGTCGCCTTGCCGCTGCAGATCCTCGGCCTGTCCAAGGCTGAAATCGCCAAGCGCGTGGACTCGGCCCTGGAGCGCGTGGCGCTCTCGGACAAGACCGATCTCTACCCGGGCGACCTGTCCACCGGTCAGCAGCAGCGCGTCGGCATTGCCCGCGCCATCGTGCACCGTCCGGCCTTGCTGCTGGCGGACGAACCCACAGGTAACCTCGACCCGCGTCTGGCGGCGGAAATCATGGGCGTATTCGAAGATATCAACCGTCTGGGCACCAGCGTGCTGATCGCCAGTCACGACCTGGCGCTGATCGCGCGCATGCGTCACCGCATGTTGACCCTGCAACGCGGCCGATTGATCGGCGACGGGGAGGCTGGCGTATGAGTGCGACCCGCAGCCCCAAAGTGGCCGAACGCGTGGCTCCGAAAGCCTCGGACCAGCCGCCGCAGAAGAAAAAGCGCGACGAAGACGACGGTCCGGATTTCGGCACCCTGCTGCACGCCTGGATCGAAAGTCATCGCGCCAGCCTGCTGGACAGCCTGCGTCGCCTGGGCAAGCAACCGATCGGTAGCTTCTTCACCTGCCTGGTGATGGCCGTGGCCCTGAGCCTGCCGATGGGCTTGTCGTTGTTGCTCAACAACGTCGAGCGCCTGGGCGGTTCCTGGCAGCGCGCGGCGCAGATTTCCCTGTACCTGGAACTCGACGCCAGCGCCACCGAGGGCGAAAGCCTGAGCGAGCAGATCAAGGCCATGCCGGGCGTGGCGGATGCCGAGTTCATCAGCAAGGACAAGGCCCTGGACGAGTTCCAGCAGCAGTCCGGGCTGGGCGAGGCGCTCAAGGAGTTGCCGCAGAACCCGCTGCCGGGCGTGGTTCTGGTCACGCCGAACGAAGTGGACAAGGCAACCCTGGAAGCCTTGCGTCAGCGCCTGGCCCAAATGCCCAAGGTGCAGCAGGCGCAACTGGACCTGGTGTGGGTCGAGCGGCTGGCGGCGATCCTCAAGCTGGGCGACCGGTTTGTCTTCGGTCTGACGGTGTTGTTGGTTTCTGCATTACTTTTGGTGATAGGCAATACCATTCGTCTTCATATTGAAAACCGCCGCACCGAGATAGAAGTGATTAAACTCGTCGGCGGCACGGACAGTTATGTGCGGCGTCCCTTCCTTTATATGGGCGCCCTGTATGGCTTCGGTGCGGGGGTTCTGTCCTGGGGTATTCTGGCGTTCGGCCTCGATTGGCTGAACGACGCGGTGGTGGGGCTGGCCGGTTTGTACGGCAGTGATTTTGCCTTGGCTGGCGTGCCGGTCGCCGATGGTCTATCACTCTTGCTTGGCGCGGTGTTGTTGGGGTATATCGGTGCGTGGATTGCGGTCGCCCGCCACTTGCGGGAGCTGGCGCCGAAATAGTGTCTTTTTGCTTGTATTGACCTTTTAGAATTTTTGGGAACTTGTTTTGCGGTTTCCGGTCAATTTTCAGCAGTGCTGAATAAGCACGAGTTATGTGAGTCGGAGGTTTTTTCGTATGACCACTTCTTTGCAACCTGCTTATGCCTTGGTCCCGGGTGCGAACCTGGAGGCCTATGTGCACACGGTGAACAGCATTCCATTGCTGACGCCCGAGCAGGAGCGTGAACTGGCCGAGAGTCTCTACTATGAGCAGGATCTTGAGGCGGCTCGGCAGATGGTGCTCGCCCACCTGCGTTTTGTCGTACATATCGCCCGTAGCTATTCCGGCTACGGTCTGGCCCAGGCCGACCTGATTCAGGAAGGCAATGTCGGGCTGATGAAGGCTGTAAAACGCTTCAACCCGGAAATGGGTGTGCGTCTGGTTTCGTTCGCCGTGCACTGGATCAAGGCGGAAATCCACGAGTTCATCCTGCGCAACTGGCGCATCGTGAAAGTCGCGACCACCAAGGCCCAGCGCAAGCTGTTCTTCAACCTGCGCAGCCAGAAGAAACGCCTGGCCTGGTTGAACAACGAAGAAGTCCATCGTGTGGCGGAAAGCCTCGGTGTGGAGCCGCGCGAAGTGCGCGAGATGGAAAGCCGCCTGACCGGCCATGACATGGCCTTCGACCCAGCCGCCGAAGCGGATGACGACAGCGCCTTCCAATCGCCGGCCAACTACCTGGAAGACCACCGGTACGATCCGGCCCGTCAGCTGGAAGATGCCGACTGGACCGACAACTCCACCAGCAACCTGCACGAGGCGCTGGAAGTGCTGGACGACCGCAGCCGCGACATTCTCTACCAGCGCTGGCTGGCGGAAGAGAAAGCCACGCTGCACGACCTGGCGCAGAAGTACAACGTGTCGGCCGAGCGTATCCGTCAGCTCGAGAAGAGCGCGATGAACAAGCTCAAGCTGTCGATTGCCGCGTAATACGGCCACGCAATAAAAAACGCCCCGATCCGATCGGGGCGTTTTTGTTTGTGGCGTTGGAGTGGTGGTGTCTGTGGGGATGCTATCGCGAGCAAGCTTCGCTCCTACAGAAGAAGACGCGGGCCTGTGGCGCGATCAGATCCTGGGCGTCACTGCGCCCACAGCGCCTTGCGCGAATCGTTCAGGCCCAGCAGGTAGCTGTCGCCACCCAACTGGCTCATCTGTCGGCGGATCCAGCCGGCCCGTTGTGCCACGTAGCCGCTCGGATGGCTGGCGCTCCATACCCGAGGGTTGGGCAGGACCGCGGCCAGCAGGCTGGCCTGTTGCCGCGACAGCGAGCCCGCGCTGACACCGAAGTGATGCCGCGCCGCGGCCTCGGCGCCAAATACGCCTTCGTCCCACTCGACGCTGTTGAGGTAGACCTCGAGAATCCGTTGCTTGGGCCAGAAGATCTCGATCAGCCCGGTGAACCAGGCTTCCAGCCCTTTGCGCAACCAACTGCGCCCAGACCACAGGAACAGGTTCTTCGCCACCTGCTGGCTCAGGGTGCTGGCGCCGCGAATCGAGCCGCCGCGCTCGTTGTGGGCGAAGGCGGCCTGGATCGCGCCAATGTCGAACCCCCAGTGTTGAGGGAACTTCTGGTCTTCGCCGGCGATCACCGCCACCTTCAGGTCGTCGGAGATTTCGTCCCAGGGTTTCCAGCTGCGTTGCAGGTCGATGGGCTCGCCGTCGATCCAGGATTCGATCTTGCGTTCGACCATCAAGGCCGTGCCCGGAGGCGGCACGACGCGGAACACCAGCACCAGCAAAACGCTGCCGACGGTGAACCAGAGCAGGGCTTTAGAGAAACGACGGAAAAATAAACGCAGCATAGAGATGGCTTGGCCGAACCCGTTGAGCGCGCCATTATACAGGCCCGACCGACGATTCTGACTGGAGTTCCTCATGCTGCGTGGCTTCCTGATGCTGGCCGCCTTTTTCGGCTTTACCGGCGTTGCCCTGGGCGCATTTGCCGCCCACGGCCTGAAAAATCGCCTGAGCGCGGAATACCTGGCGATTTTCCATACCGGCGTCACCTACCAGCTGGTGCACACCCTGGCGCTGCTGGGGGTGGCGCTGCTGGCCACGCAGATTCCCGGCCGCCTGGCGACCTGGGCCGGCGCTTCGTTCGCCATCGGCATCCTGCTGTTTTCCGGCAGCCTCTACCTGCTGACCCTGACCGGTTTCAGCAAGCTGGGCATAGTCACTCCCTTCGGTGGTCTGGCCTTCCTGGTCGGCTGGTTGTGCCTGGGTCTTGCCGCCTGGCGGTTGAGCTGACCGGCAGGTCCATTTCGAGACGAATGGCTTGGGTCGGCCAGACTGATCGGGCTAGAATGCTGGCCCCTAAAAATGATGGCGGCATTCGGCATGCGCATTCAGTTGAACGGCGAATCCTTTGAACTGCCCGACGGCGAAACCGTTGCGGCCCTGCTGACCCGTCTGGACCTGACCGGACGCCGGATCGCGGTCGAACTCAACCTGGATATCGTCCCGCGCAGCCAGCACGCCGAGACCACCCTCAACGAGGGCGATCAGGTCGAAGTGGTACACGCCATCGGCGGCGGCTAGCCAAACACCGTGAAAACTACTGCAGGCTTCGCGCGCAATACTGCGTTAAAAACAGGCTCGGAATGCTCATTTACAGCCAGTAAAGTCGGGTGCGACTCCAACCGTTCCTCGCCTGTTTTTGCCTTGTCTTGCCTTCGCTCGCTACGTTTTCACGGCGTTTGGTCTAATAAAGAATTCTGCAAGAACCTCACCCCAACAGAGGATTTCCGATGAGCAACGTTCGTAGCGACAAGCCTTTCGTCCTGGCCGGTCGTACTTACCAGTCGCGTTTGCTGGTAGGCACCGGCAAGTACCGTGACATGGAAGAAACCCGCCTGGCCATCGAAGCCTCGGGGGCCGAGATCGTCACCGTCGCCGTGCGCCGGACCAATATCGGGCAGAACCCGGGCGAACCGAACCTGCTGGATATCCTGCCGCCGGATCGCTACACCATCCTGCCGAACACCGCTGGCTGCTATGACGCGGTCGAGGCCGTGCGCACCTGCCGCCTGGCCCGTGAGCTGCTCGACGGTCACAATCTGGTGAAGCTGGAAGTGCTGGCCGACCAGAAAACCCTGTTTCCCAACGTGCTGGAAACCCTCAAGGCCGCCGAAGTGCTGGTCAAGGAAGGTTTCGACGTGATGGTGTACACCAGCGATGACCCGATCATCGCTCGCCAACTGGCGGAAATGGGCTGCATCGCGGTCATGCCGCTGGCCGGCCTGATCGGTACCGGCCTGGGGATCTGCAACCCGTACAACCTGCAGATCATCCTCGAAGAAGCCAAGGTCCCGGTGCTGGTGGATGCCGGTGTCGGCACTGCCTCCGACGCTACCATCGCCATGGAACTGGGTTGCGAAGCGGTGCTGATGAACTCGGCCATCGCCCATGCGCAACAACCGGTGCTGATGGCCGAAGCCATGAAGCACGCCATTGTGGCAGGCCGCCTGGCGTACCTCGCCGGCCGCATGCCGAAGAAACTCTATGCCAGCGCCTCCTCGCCGCTGGATGGTCTGATCAAGTAAGAGCCATTGATGACTGAATCAAACGACACGCCAATCCAGCCGGAAGCCGGCGACGAGCGCCAACACCGCCGCATCAAGAGTTTCGTGATGCGCGCCGGGCGCATGACCGAAGGCCAGCAGCGCGGCCTGGAGCAGGGCGCGCCGCTGTATGTGCTGCCGCTGGCCGACGCGCCGGTGGATTTCGATCAGGTGTTTGGTCGCTCGGCGCCACGCTCCCTGGAAATCGGCTTCGGCATGGGCCACTCGCTGCTGGAAATGGCCGCGGCCGCGCCGGAGCAGGATTTCATTGGTGTGGAAGTGCACCGTCCGGGTGTCGGCGCGTTGCTCAACGGCGTGCTGACCCAGGGCCTGACCAACCTGCGGGTCTACGATTGCGATGCGATCGAAGTGCTCAACCGCTGCATCGCCGATAACAGCCTGGATCGCCTGATGCTGTTTTTCCCCGATCCGTGGCACAAGAGCCGTCACCACAAGCGGCGTATCGTCCAGGCGTCCTTCGCCGAGCTGGTGCGCAGCAAGCTGAAGGTCGGCGGCATCCTGCATATGGCCACCGACTGGGAGCCTTACGCCGAGTACATGCTGGAAGTGATGAATGTCGCGCCGGGTTACCGCAACCTGGCCGAAGACGGCAAGTGCGTGCCACGCCCGGCCGAGCGCCCGATCACCAAGTTCGAGCGCCGCGGCGAGCGCCTGGGCCATGGGGTGTGGGATCTGAAGTTCGAAAAGCTGGCGTAAGCCCTGCTGTGTAGGAGCATCCGTTCGATGCTCGATTGCTCGCGATCGGCTGCCAGGCTGAAAGATAGCGGCGCTGCGAAGTCCGCTATCGCGAGCAAGCTTCGCTCCTACGGGGCGCGGCTTATCGGCGGTCGGCGACGACGCCGATCAACACCAGCACCACCAGCAGCACCGGCGCCAGGCTGTAGTTGTTGAACTGGCTCAGGCCGCGGACGATCCACGGCGTGGCGTAGATCAGCGCGGCACCGCTGCCGATCATGCACAGCAGCGCCATCATTGGTACGCGCAGGGCGCCGGCGAGGCCACCCAGGCGTGCTTCGACCCAGCCCTTGATATCGGCGCCGAACAGCACCAACAGGCAGCCGACGAGGGCCAGGGAGATTTCTGAAAGGTTGCTGCGACTCCAGCGGGACACGGTAGCGAGCAGGTCGAGTATCAAATCCATTCGTTTTCCCTTAGGGCTGAAATCAGCTCAGAAATTTCTGCAGTAAGTCATTGAGGAACAGCTGGCCGCGCGGGGTGGCGGCCAGGCGTGACGGTTCGACCTGTAACAGGCCGCTTTGTTCGGCGTCGCGGCGACCTTCGGCGAGGCTTTCCAGGGGTAGCCCGGTACGCTCCGGATACAGCCGCGCCTCGACGCCTTCGGTCAGGCGCAGGGCGTTCATCAGGAACTCGAACGGCAGCTCTTCATTGCTCAGGTCCTTTTCGCCGGCCTTGAAGTTTTTCGCCGGGTTGAGGTAGTCCTTGGGCAGGCGGGTCTTCCAGGTGCGCACGATGCGCCCGTCCGGATGGCTGAGCTTGCCGTGTGCCCCGGCGCCGATGCCGATGAAGTCGCCGAAGCTCCAGTAATTGATGTTGTGCCGGGCCGCCCGACCGGGCTGGGCATAGGCCGAGACTTCGTACTGTGCATAGCCGTGCTCGGCCAAAAGCGCCTGGCCGGCTTCCTGGATGTCCCACAGGGTGTCGTCTTCCGGCAGCGTCGGCGGCTGGTTCCAGAACACCGTATTGGGTTCCAGGGTCAGCTGGTACCAGGACAGGTGGGTCGGCTTCATGGCGATGGCCTGGTGCAGGTCGCCCAAGGCGTCGTCCAGGGACTGGTCGGGCAGGCCGTGCATCAGGTCCAGGTTGAAGTTGTCGAACCCGGCCTGGCGCGCCATGCCGGCGGCGCGCACGGCTTCGTCGCCATTGTGGATGCGGCCCAGGGCCTTGAGCTTGTCTTCCTGGAAACTCTGGATGCCGATCGACAGGCGATTGATGCCCAGGGCGCGATAGGCGGTGAACTTCTCCTGTTCGAAGGTCCCGGGGTTGGCTTCCAGGGTGATCTCGATGTCGCGGGCGAACGGGATGCGTTGCTCCACGCCTTTGAGCAACCGGCCCAGGGCCTGGGCGCTGAACAGGCTCGGTGTACCGCCGCCGAAGAAGATCGAACTCAGCTCGCGGCCGTAGACGGCGGGCAGGTCCTGGTCGAGGTCGGCCAGCAGGGCGTCGACGTACTCTTCTTCCGGCAGCACCGGGCTGGCGGCGTGGGAGTTGAAGTCGCAGTAAGGGCATTTGCGTACACACCACGGGATGTGGATGTACAGCGCCAGGGGCGGCAGCTGGGGCAGGGCCGCCCGGGGCGTTTGCGCACCGCCGAGAATCAGCGGTGGCGCGGACGAATCAATGGTCATTGCAGGCTCAGGCGTTGCCGCAGAATGGCCATGGCGCGGGCGCGATGGCTGAGTTGGTTCTTTTGGATCGGGTCCAGCTCGGCGCTGGAGCAGTTGCGCTCGGGCACCCAGAACAGCGGGTCGTAGCCGAAACCGTGTTCGCCGCTGGCGGCCGTGAGGATGCGCCCGTGCCACAGGCCTTCGCAGAGGATCGGCAGCGGATCCTCGGCATGTCGCACCAGCGCCAGCACGCAGACGAACTGCGCGCCGCGCTCGGCCTCGGGAACGTCCTTCAGGGCGTCCAGCAGCTTGGCGTTGTTCGCCGCGTCGCCCTGGCCGTCGGCGTAGCGCGCCGAGTAGATGCCCGGCGCGCCGCCGAGGAAATCCACCGCCAAGCCGGAATCGTCCGCCAGCGCCGGCAGGCCGGAAATGCGCGAAGCGTTGCGGGCCTTGAGGATGGCGTTCTCGACGAACGACAGGCCGGTTTCTTCCGGTTCGACGCTGCTGAACTCGCCGATCGAGCGCAGGTGCACCGAGTCGCCGAGCATGGCCTGGAGTTCCTTGAGCTTGCCGGCGTTATGGCTGGCCAGTACGAGTTGGGTAAAAGTCATCATTCGCCGGGGAAAAGCTCTTGGTTGAAGTTAATGGTGTTGATCGCGTCACCGGTCTGCACCTTGATTTCGAAGGTGCGGGTTTCCTGCTGTTCCACCGGGTACTGGGCGATGTAGTAGATCGCGCCCTGTTCGGTGACCTGCTTGAATTTCAGCGGCACCGACTGGCTGGTCAGGTCCTTGACGGTCCCGGTGACCTGGGCGACCAGCGGTTTGCCGGCCTTGAGCACGGAAACGTTGATCACGCCCTGGTTCTTGCTGCGCACCAGCTCCGCGGCCTTGGCGATATCCGGTTGCAGGAAGGTGGAGTTGAAGGTGTTGTAGTGCACGGTCACGTCACCGAACACTTCCTGGCGCTCGCCCTTGATGGGCTCGGCGGCCATCGCCGATGCGCTCAGGCACGCTGCCAATAGAAAAGTAACCAAGCGACCCATGATCGTTCTCCTTTTGAACCTGGTTTATACCGCGATCTGGTGATCCTGCAGGCCGGGGCTGCTGACGCGGTAGATGCCGATCTCACCTAACAGATTAGGCCATAGCTTACTGGCCCACCCGTGTCGGTGCTGTTGATCCACCGCAAGGCGATCGATGACCTTGGCTTCACGTTCGCGGCAAAGCTCTTCAAAGTCCTCGAACGTGCAGAAGTGAATGTTCGGCGTGTTGTACCAGGTGTACGGCAGGAATTCGGAGACCGGCATCCGCCCCTTGCTGGCCAGGTACCAGCGGCAGCGCCAGTGGCCGAAGTTGGGGAAGGTGATGATGCACTGGCGGCCGACCCGCAGCATTTCGTCGAGGATCCGGTCCGGGTAGTGCACGGCCTGCAGGGCCTGGGTCATGACCACGATGTCGAAGCTGTTGCTGGCGAAGTTGCCCAGGCCCTTGTCCAGGTCCTGCTCGATGACGTTGATGCCCTTGGCCACGCACTCGGCGATGTTGTCCGGGTCGTTTTCCAGGCCATAGCCGGTGACTTGCTTGTGATCGCGCAGCCAGCTCAGCAGTTCGCCATTGCCGCAACCGAGGTCGAGCACGCGGCTGCCGGCGGGGATCCATTCTTGGATGATTTCCAGATCGGCTCTCATGGCGTCCTCACAGCGTTATACGGTTCATGTAGTTGCCGAACGCCTGCAGGTAACGCGGGATCGGAATCAGAAAGGCGTCGTGGCCCTGTGGGGCATCGATTTCCAGGTAGCTGACGTCCTTGCGCGCGGCCATCAGGGCATCCACCAGCTCCCGCGAGCGGGCCGGGGAGAAGCGCCAGTCGGTGGTGAAGGACATCACGCAGAACTTGGCCTTGGCGCCTTCGAAGGTTTTCGCCAGGTTATCGTCGAAGTTCGCCGCCGGATCGAAGTAATCCAGGGCCTTGGTCATCAGCAGGTAGGTGTTGGCGTCGAACCGCCCGGAGAACTCCTCGCCCTGATAACGCAGGTAGCTTTCGACCTGGAACTCGACGCTATGGAAGTCGTAGTTGAGCTTTTCGCTCTTCAGGCCACGGCCGAATTTCTCGCCCATGGAGTCGTCGGACAGGTAGGTGATGTGCCCGACCATCCGCGCCAGCATCAGCCCGCGCTTGGGGATCACGCCCTGTTCCTGGAACGAACCGCCGTGGAATTCGGGGTCGGTGAGGATGGCCTGGCGCGCCACTTCGTTGAAGGCGATGTTCTGTGCCGACAGCTTGGGCGCCGAGGCGATGGCCAGGCAATGGCGCACCCGCTCCGGGTAGGTGATGGTCCATTGCAGGGCCTGCATGCCGCCCAGGCTGCCACCGATCACGGCGGCCCACTGGTGGATGCCGATGCGGTCGGCCAGGCGCGCCTGGCTGTGCACCCAGTCTTCCACGGTCAGCACCGGGAAATCGGCGCCGAACGGCTTGCCGGTGTCCGGATTGACGCTACTCGGACCGGTGGAGCCGTTGCAGCCGCCGAGGTTGTTCAGGCTGACGACGAAGAACTTGTTGGTGTCGATCGGCTTGCCCGGGCCGATGCAGCTGTCCCACCAGCCCGGCTTGCGGTCGTCGGGGCTGTGGTAGCCGGCGGCGTGATGATGGCCGGACAGGGCGTGGCAGATCAGCACGGCATTGCTCGCCGTGGCGTTCAGCTGGCCGTAGGTCTCGTAGATCAGATCATAGGCTGGCAGGGAGCGGCCGCAGGCCAGGGCCAGGGGCTCGCTGAAATGCGCCACTTGCGGCGTCACCAGACCAACGGAATCGGCGGGAAAGGCAGTTGGCATCGACCCTGCTCTCGTTTAAATGAGGCGTAAGTCTAAAGACCGCTGCCCCCAGCGGCAAGCAAAGGCCGGGGCTGATTTCAGGCAGTTGAAGCGCAGTGAGGCAATCGCGGGCAAGCCTCGCTCCTACCCGACCGCGTGGACCTGTAGGAGCGAGGCTTGCCCGCGATGAACGGTGATGAAGTCAGCTGGTCGGCCACTTCAATTCCGGCAGGTCCGGCAGTTTCTTCGGCGCGTTGATCCGCACCCGTTTCTGCCGGTTCAGCTCGCCGCTGATCAGGCTGACCTGGCTCTTGGACACGCCGAAGGCCTTGGCCAGGAACGCCATCAAATAAGCGTTGGCCTTGCCCTCCACCGGTGGCGCGGTGAGGCGGATCTTCAGGCGCTCACCATGCAGCCCGGCGAAATCATCGCTACGGGCCGCAGGTTGCAGGTGGCACTCCAGGATCAGGTCGTCGCCGTCCCAGCGAAAGTAACTCATCACAGAGGCCGGGTCAGATCAGCAGACGCAGGATTTCCGGCATCATGGTCATGGCCGCCAGGTTGTTGATCACCAGCATGTCGATCAGCTTGAGCACCATGAACGCCAGGATTGGCGAGATATCCAGGCCGCCCATGCTCGGCAGGATGCGGCGGAACGGCGCCAGGGCCGGCTCGCAGATCTGGTTGACCAGCTCGGCGCCCGGGTTATGGCTGCCCGGGGCGACCCAGGAAAGGATCACGCTGATGATCAGGGCGAAGAAGAAAATCTTCATGAACAGCGCGGTCACGCCAATGATCGACCAGATCAGCAGTTGCAGCGGGTTGCCGGTGGTGCCGTAGGTCAGCAGCAGGGTCAGGGCCATCAGCAGCAGTTGCACGACGATCGCCAGGATCAGCGACGACATGTCCAGGCCGAACAGGCTCGGGATGACCCGGCGCATCGGCTTGAGCAGCGGCTGGGTGGCGCGCACGGCGAACTGGCACAGCGGGTTGTAGAAGTCGGCGCGTACCAGTTGCAGCACGAAGCGCAGCAGCACGATCAGCAGGTACAGGCTGCCCAGGGTTTGCAGCACGTACACCGCCGCAGTGTTCAATCCAATCATCATTGGCTCCTTATTGGCCCAGTTGTTCGGCCATCTCGGCCGAGCGGTGCGCGGCGGCACCCAATGCTTTTTCCACCAGGGCTTCGAAGCCACTGGCCTGGAACGACTTGATCGCGGCTTCCGTGGTCCCGGCCGGCGAGGTCACGCGGCGGCGCAGTTCGGCCGCGTCCACGTCGCTGGAGACCGCCATGTGCGCCGCGCCCAGCGCGGTTTGCAGGGTCAGTTGGCGGGCGGTTTCCCGTGGCAGGCCGAGTTTCTCGCCGGCGGCGGTCATGGCTTCGATCAGCAGGAAGAAATACGCCGGGCCGCTGCCGGACACGGCGGTTACCGCGTCCAATTGCTGCTCCTGCTCCAGCCACAGGACGATGCCCACGGCCGACAGCAGTTCTTCGGCCTGCTGGCGTTGCGCCGCGCTCACCGCGGCGGTGGCGTACAGGCCGCTGGCGCCCTGGCGCAGCAGGGCCGGGGTGTTGGGCATGCAACGCACGATCGGCTGCTCGCCGAGCCACTTGTTCATGCTGGCGCAGGTGATGCCGGCGGCGATGGACACGATCAACTGGTGCGGTTTCAGGCTGGGGCGCAGGGCTTCGCACACGGCCTTCATGGCCTGTGGCTTGACCGCCAGCACCACCACGTCGACGCCGGCGATGGCCTCGGCATTGTCGGCGAACAGTTCAATGCCGTGCTCGGCCTGGACCTTGGCGCGGGTTTCGGCGCCCGGGTCGCTGGCGCGGATCTGGCTGGCGTCCAGGCCCTTGGCGCGCAGGCCGCCGATCAAGCTGGCAGCCATGTTGCCGGCGCCGATAAAGGCGATACGAGTCTTGCTCATGACAGGTCCTTATTCAGAGGTGAGGCCGCCACAGTCATGGCTGGCCATAATCGCGTGCGCCAAACAAAGCGGTACCGATACGTACCCAGGTGGCGCCCTGGGCAATGGCCGCTTCGAGGTCGTGGCTCATGCCCATGGAAAGTGTGTCGGTTGGCAGGTCCAGGCTTTCGCGCAGGTTGTCGTTCAGGCTGCGCACGGCCGCGAAGGCGGCGTCCTGGGCGGCACGATCTTCGGTCGGCTCGGGAATCGCCATCAGCCCGCGCAGTTTCAGGCGCGGCAAGGCGCTGATGGCGCTGGCCAGGGCCGGTAGGTCGGCCGGTGTGCAGCCAGATTTGCTGGCCTCGCCACTGACATTGACCTGAATGCAGATGTTCAGCGGCGGCAAGTCGGCCGGGCGTTGCTCGGACAGGCGTTGAGCGATTTTCAAGCGATCCACGGAATGCACCCAGGCGAAGTTCTCGGCGATAGCTCGCGTCTTGTTCGACTGAATGGGGCCGATGAAGTGCCAACTCAAGGGCAGGTCGCCAAGTTCCGCCTGTTTGCCCAGAGCTTCCTGCAGGTAGTTCTCGCCGAAGTCGCGCAGACCGGCCGCGTAGGCTTCACGCAGCGCCGCGGCGGGCTTGGTCTTGCTCACGGCCAGCAGATGGATACTGCTTTCGTCACGTTGCGAGGCCTGCGCCGCGGCACGGATCCGTGCGCTAACCAGGGCGATGTTGTCTGCTATCGTGGACATTCGATGTACGCCAGCGGGTCTTGGGTTCGCGGCATTCTACTGGAATTGGGGAACGCTATGGATATCACTGAGTTGCTGGCCTTCAGCGTCAAACAGGGCGCTTCGGACCTGCACCTCTCGGCCGGTTTGCCGCCGATGATTCGCATCGACGGCGATATTCGCCGGATCAACCTGCCGGTGCTGGAGGCGCAACAGGTGCACGAGCTGATCCTGGCCAGCATGACTGATCCGCAGCGGGCCGAGTTCAAGGCCGCGCTGGAGATCGACTTTTCCTTCTCGGTGCCGGGTCTGGCGCGCTTTCGGGTCAATGCCTTCAACCATCAGCGCGGCGGTGGCGCGGTCTTTCGCAGCATTGCGGCCAAGGTACCGAGCCTGGACGAACTGGGCATGGGCGAGGTGTTTCGCCGGATCAGCGAAGTGCCCCGCGGCCTGGTGCTGGTGACCGGGCCGACCGGTTCGGGCAAGTCGACCACCCTGGCGGCGATGATCGATCACCTGAATCAGCACCGGCACCAGCACATCCTCACCATCGAGGACCCCATCGAGTTCATCCACGAATCGAAGAAGTGCCTGATCAACCAGCGCGAGGTGCATCGCGACACCCGCAGCTTCTCCACGGCCCTGCGCTCGGCCCTGCGCGAAGACCCGGATGTGATTCTGGTGGGGGAAATGCGCGATCTGGAAACCATCCGCTTGGCGCTGACCGCCGCGGAGACCGGGCATCTGGTGTTCGGCACCCTGCACACCACGTCGGCGGCGAAAACCGTGGACCGGGTGGTGGACGTGTTTCCGGCCGAGGAGAAGGCGATGGTTCGCTCCATGCTCTCGGAGTCGCTGCAGGCGGTGGTTTCCCAGACGCTGGTGAAGCGTATCGGCGGAGGCCGGGTAGCGGCTCACGAGATCATGCTGGGCAGCGCGGCGATCCGTAACCTGATCCGCGAGGACAAGGTGGCGCAGATGTATTCGGCGATCCAGACCGGCGGGGCGCTGGGGATGCAGACCCTGGACATGAGCCTGAAGGCACTGGTGGATGTGGGGCTGGTCAGCCGGGAGCACGCCCGGGAAAAGGCGCGGGCGCCGGACAGTATTTGAAGAGGTATCGGAGCGGCCAATGCAATCGCGAGCCATCGAGCGTGGTGGCTCGATGACTCGCGATCAGGGAGGGCGATCAGCGCTGAACGATGCGCAGGGTGTTCTGCTCTTTTGGCAGGACCCGCTTGGCCACTACGTAGTTCTTGTCCCAGTACGGCTTCTTCAGGGTATCGATGGTCACCGACTTGCCGCGGCGCGGCGCGTGGATGAAGCGATCGTTGCCCAGGTAGATGGCGACGTGGTTGACCCGGCGGCTCTTGAGGTTGAAGAACAGCAGGTCGCCAGGCTTGAGGTCCTTGCGCTCGACTTTCTGCCCGTGACCGCTGGCCATGGCGTTCGAGGTGCGTGGCAGATCGACGGCGGCGACGTCGTTGAACGCGTATTTCACCAGGCCGCTGCAGTCGAAGCCTTTACTTGGGCTGCTGCCGCCCCAACGGTAAGGGGTACCCAGTACGTTGACGGCACGGCTGAGCACGGTGCTGCTCTGCTTGGCCGCCATCTGCGGTACCGGCTTGCTGCTGACGCTGCTCAGGTGAGTCGGGCGTTTGACCGACAGCTTGTTCTTGGAGCTGTTCTTGCTGATTTGGGTGACGTGGGCTTTTGGAGTGAAGCCGTTCACGTTGGGAAGACGTTGCTCACGATTGGTGGCGTGGGCGGCCAGTGGCATCAATAGGCAAATGGTTAGCCATGTCTTGAAAAATGGACGCATTAGGCAAGGCTCATATGGGTTAGCGCGCAACTTTATAACAGCTTTTTTGTCACTTCTCAGGCCGTTGGTCGATTCAACCTGGAGGTCAAATTCGCTGAAGAGGCGGCAAATTGACGCAATTGTCTGACAGAAGTCAGGCAGTACAAGGGTTTCATGGCAGCGACCTTAACATTTGCCACACGTCGGTTGCCTGTAAAAAAGTCACAAAGAATTAAAGAAAATTTATCTATTGCGTGGAACGAGGTACTCAATGAACACCTATCGCCCGGACAGTTCGACCCATGACACCCACAGCAAGGTGATCGGTTACCTGTTGTGGATTTTCGGTTTTACCGGCTCTCACCGCTTCTATTACGGCAAGCCGGTTACCGGAACCCTCTGGTTTTTCACCCTGGGCTTGCTGGGCATCGGCTGGCTGATCGACCTGTTCCTGATCCCGGCCATGGACCGCGAGGCCGACCTGCGTTTTACCCCGGGACCCATCGAATACAGCGTCGCCTGGATCCTCCTGACCTTTCTCGGGATCTTCGGCGTGCACCGTATGTATCAGGGCAAATGGATCAGCGGCCTGCTGTACCTGCTGACTGGCGGGGTGTTCTTTCTGGGGGTCTTGTATGACTTCTGGACGCTGAACGACCAGGTGTCGTTGCGTAACGCGCAGCGGCGTTGAATACAGGAGCGCCATCGCGAGCAAGCTCGCTCCTACAGAAGAAGTGCGGCGCCAATGGGGTCTGCGCCGTACCTGTAGGAGCGAGCTTGCTCGCGATCATGGCCGTCAGCCCTTGTGGCTGATCCGCCCATCCACCAGGGTGTAACGCACCACGCCCGGCAGGCTATGGCCGAGGAACGGGCAGTTCTCGCCTTTCGACAACCAGTGTTCGCCAGCCACGGTGGACGTGCTCGGGTCGAACAGCACCAGGTCCGCCGGAGCGCCCACCGCCAGCTTGCCGACTGGCAGGCGCAGGGCGTCGGCCGGGCCGCTGCTCAGGCGGGCCAGCAGGGTCGGCAGGTCGAGCAGGCCGTCTTCCACCAGGGTCATGGCCAGCGGCAGCAGCAGCTCGACGCTGCTGATGCCCGGCTCGGTGGCGCCGAAAGGCGCCAGCTTGGCGTCGCGTTCGTGGGGCTGGTGATGGCTGGAGATGGCCTGGACCACCCCGGACTTCACGGCCTCGCGCAGGCCTTCGCGGTCGGCGCGCGAGCGCAGCGGTGGCTGGACGTGATAGAGGCTGGAGAAGTCGATCAGCGCGTCGTCGGTGAGGATCAGCTGGTACAGGGCCACGTCGGCGGTCACCGGCAGGCCGCGGGCCTGGGCCTGGGCGATCAGGGCCACGCCCCGGGCGCTGGTCAGCTGGCTGAAGTGGGCGCGCACGCCGCTTTGCTCCACCAGCAGCAGGTCACGGGCCAGGGCCACGGTTTCCGCGGTTTCCGGAATGCCCGGCAGGCCGAGGAAGCTGGCGGTGGCGCCTTCGTGGGCCAGGCCGCCTTCGGCCAGGTCGCGGTCCTGGGAGTGGAAAATCACCGTCAGGTCGAAGGTCGCCGCGTATTCCAGCGCCCGGCACAGGGTGCGGGTGCTGCGAAAGCCATCCAGGCCGTTGCCGAAGGCCACGCAACCGGCGTCGCGCAGGGCGATCAGCTCGGCCAGCTGTTCGCCGTCCAGGCCTTTGCTCAGGGCGCCGATCGGGAACACCTTGGTGTTGCCGGCCTCGCGGGCGCGATCGAGGATCAGCTCGGCTACCGCCGAGGTGTCCAGCACCGGCTTGGTGCGCGGCGGGCAGCACAGGCTGGTGACGCCACCGGCCGCGGCGGCGCGGGTTTCGCTGGCGATGGTGCCTTTGCGGCTGTAGCCCGGCTCGCGCAGGGAGACGTTCAGGTCCACCAGCCCGGGCGCGGCCACCAGGCCCTTGGCGTCGAGGCTTTCAACCGCGCTGAAACCGGCGGGCGCGGCGCCGATGGCGACGATCTTGCCGGCTTCCAGATGGATATCGCTGACGTGATCCAGGCCGCTGCTTGGATCGATGACACGGGCGCCGAGAATGCTGAGCTTCACTGGGCGTTCTCCTGCTCGAATTGTCGCTGGGCGGTCTGCCCGCTCATGGCCATGGACAGTACGGCCATGCGTACCGCGATGCCGTAGGTCACCTGGTTGAGGATCACCGAGTGCGGACCGTCGGCCACCGCCGATTCGATCTCCACGCCGCGGTTGATCGGGCCCGGGTGCATGACGATGGCGTCCGGCTTGGCGCCGGCCAGGCGCGCGGTGGTCAGGCCGAACAGGCGGTAGAACTCGCCCTCGCTCGGCAGCAGGCCGCCCTGCATGCGCTCGCGCTGCAGGCGCAGCATGATCACCACGTCGACATCTTTCAGGCCTTCGGCCATGTCGGTGTAAACCTTCACCCCGTATTGCTCGATGCCGATCGGCAGCAGGGTCTTGGGCGCGATCACGCGGATGTCCGGGCAACCCAGGGTTTTCAGGGCCAGCATGTTCGAGCGCGCCACCCGCGAGTGCAGGATGTCGCCGACGATGGCCACCGAGAGGTTTTCGAAACCGCCCTTGTGCCGACGGATGGTGAGCATGTCGAGCATGCCCTGGGTCGGGTGGGCGTGGCGGCCGTCGCCGCCGTTGATGATCGCCACCTGCGGGCACACATGCTCGGCGATGAAGTGCGCGGCGCCGGAGTCGCCGTGGCGCACGACGAACATGTCGGCGGCCATGGCTTCGAGGTTGCGCAGGGTGTCGAGCAGGGTTTCACCCTTGCTGGCCGAGGAGGTGGACACGTTGAGCGTGATCACGTCCGCCGACAGGCGCTGGGCCGCCAGTTCGAAGGTGGTACGGGTGCGGGTGGAGTTCTCGAAGAACACGTTGCACACGGTCTTGCCGCGCAGCAAAGGGACTTTCTTCACCGCCCGGGCGCCGACTTCGAGGAAGGAGTCGGCGGTGTCGAGGATTTCCGTCAGCAGCTCGCGACGCAGACCGTCGAGCGAGAGGAAGTGGCGCAGCTGGCCCTGATCGTTGAGCTGCAGCGGGCGCTTGGCGTCTAGAGGCGTCATCGCAATGGACTCTTTAGAGGGGCGAATTAAAGGGCGAGGTCTTGAAGCTCGAGTTGAAGCGGCGCAGGACCGGACAATTTTACCCGCTCGTGGGCGGCCAGCGACAGGGTGGCGCCGACCACGTTCGGACGAATCGGCAGCTCGGCGGCGTCCAGGTCCAGCAGGCAGACCAGGGTCACGCTGGCCGGGCGGCCGTAGTCGAACAGCTCGTTGAGGGCAGCGCGGATGGTACGGCCGCTCATCAGCACGTCGTCGATCAGGATCAGGTGCTGGCCCTCGATCTCGAACGGCAGCTCGGAAGGGCGAACTTGCGGATGCAGGCCGTTCTGGCTGAAGTCGTCGCGGTAGAAGGACACATCCAGGGTGCCCAGCGGCGCGTCGCTGCCCAGTTCGGCGAGCAGGGCCTGGGCGACCCAGACGCCGCCGGTACGGATGCCGATATAGCGGGGCTCGCTGATGGCGCGTTGTTCCAGGTGGGCGGTGAGACGCACGGCCATCTGGCTGATCAGTTCGGCGGGATTGGGCAGGCTCATGATTGCTCCTTCGTGGGCCCGCGCCTGGTTGCATGCAGCAAGGCGCAGGGTCTTACGGCTGGTGTTGTGGCCAGGAGGCGCGTGGCCGGGGGTTGACCACGCATCTTCAGGATTCGGCGTTTCAGTTGTTCAACAGCGCTGCGTTTTCGTCGAGCCAGCCTTGCAGCAGCAGGGCGGCGGCGATGGCGTCGACCGGGTTGTCGCGGTAACTGCCTTTCTGGCCGCCGCGGGCCAGGCGTTCGCCCTTGGCCTCGAAGGTGGTCAGGCGTTCGTCATGGGTATAGAAGGGCAGGTTGTAGCGGCCATTGAGGCGCCGGGCGAATTTCTCGGCGCGCACGCACATCTCGCTCGGGGTGCCGTCCATGTTCAATGGCAGGCCGACCACCACCGCATCCGGCTTCCATTCCTTGATCAGGGCTTCGACCTGATTCCAGTCCGGCACGCCGTTCTGCGCCTTCAGGGTGCACAGCTCGCGGGCCTGGCCGGTGATGGCCTGGCCGACCGCCACGCCGATCTGCTTGGTGCCGTAGTCGAACCCGAGGATCAGTCGCAGGGCCATCAGGCGTGGCCCGCCTGGCTGGTCAGCAGGGCGAGGTTGATGCCCAGGTGCCTGGCTGCCGCTTCCAGGCGCAGTTCGCTGCTGGTGTTGAACAGGATGTCGGCGTCGAACGGGCAGGTCAGCCAGGCGTTGTCCGCCAGCTCGGCTTCCAGCTGCCCGGCTTCCCAGCCGGCATAACCGAGGGCGATCAGGCTTTTGGCCGGACCGACGCCATCGGCGATGGCGAACAGCACGTCCTGGGACGTCGACAGCGACAGGCCGTCCAGCTCGACCGTGGCCTGGAAGGTCGGGCCGCTGGGGTGCAGGACAAAACCGCGATCGGTCTGCACCGGGCCGCCGATGAAGATCGGCACATGCTGGCAGAGCGCTGGCGGGTCGATCTCGGGGCGCAATTGCTCGAGGATATCGGCGAGGTTCAGGTCCTGCGGACGGTTGACCACCAACCCCATGGCGCCATTGGCATTGTGCTCGACGATGTAGGTCAAGGTGTGCGCAAAGTTCGGGTCGGCCATGTGCGGCATGGCGATCAGGAAGTGATGCTTGAGGTAGCTGGGGCTGACGTTTTTCATGAGCGCTAGTGTGGCGGTGGAGGGGCGAACTGACAAGCTGGGGATGCTCTCATTCCCCACGAATCCTGTAGCCGCTGCCGAGCCTGCGAGGCTACGTACGACTGCGCGGCAGGCGCAAATCTGCCCGCACGTTTTGCCTGGCACACCGCATGGACATTTTTTGCGGCCGCTACGCGCCCGTACGCAGCCTCGCAGGCTCGGCAGCGGCTACAAAAGGCAGGGAATCAGTTGCTGGACAGTCGGTCGCCGCGGGCGAACTTCCAGGTGCGGATGATCTCCAGGCGGTCGATATCCGACAGGTCGCCGGTAAAGGGCGCGAACGGTGCGGCCAGGCGCACGATGCGTTGCGCCGCCTGGTCCAGCAGCGGCTGGCCGGAGGACTCCAGTACCAGCACCTCGTACAGAGAGCCGTCGCGGTTGATCGAGACCATCAGCCGCAGGTTGCCGTAGATCTGCTTGCGCCGGGCTTCTTCCGGGTAGTTGAGGTTGCCGATGCGCTCGACCTTCTTGCGCCACTCGTCCTTGTACCAGGCGCCCTTGTCGCGCATGGTCGAGGCCGCGCTCAGGCGGTGGATGCGCGGGCGCTTGGCGTACAGTTGCTGCTCCTGGGCCAGTTCGGCCTCCAGGCTGGCGATGTCGCTGGACAGCTGCTCGCTGTCGAACGTCGGCACGGGAACCTTGGGTTTGGCCTCGGTCTTGACCTCTTCACGTTTGGTGACGGTCTTTTTCGGCTTCGGCGCGGTAGTGGCGACCGCGGCCTTGGGCGCGGCTTCCTTGACCTCGGTCTTGGCCGGAGGCGGCGGGGTGACCTTATTGACTTTGTTTTCCTGGAACGGCGCCACTTCGGTGGTCTTCGGGATCGCTTTCTTGTCCAGGGTGCCGCTGCCTTGCTGGTTTTCCTGGGCGAGGAAATCGGCCTTCTTCGGCTTGGTCTCGCTCTTGAAGGTGGCCAGGGTGATTTCCAGGGTCTTGCTGATCTGCTTGGGTTCGGCGAAGGAGAAGCCCAGGCCGAGAATCAGCGCGATATGCAGCAGGGCGGCCAGGAACAGGGTAAACCCCAGGCGATCGGCCGGGCGCACGCCGCTGTGGGCCAGCTCGGGGGGCAGATCGGAAGGGAGAGCCATCAGCGGTTCACAAAAGTCATCAGCGGTTCAACATCACAAAAAGCATCACAAGACCAACATCGCGCGTTTCACAGGCGGCGCATGATAACGCAATGTTGGTTTGTGCTTGGCAGTTCTGGATCAACGAGCCTTGAGCTTCTGATCGATGGCATCCATCAGCATTGCGCCGATGTTGGTGCCAAAGGCGTTGTCGATCTCGCGGATGCAGGTCGGGCTGGTGACGTTGATTTCGGTCAGGTGCTCGCCGATCACGTCGAGCCCCACGAACAGCAGGCCTTTTTCGCGCAGGGTCGGGCCGACCTGTGCGGCGATCCAGCGATCTTTCTCGGTCAGCGGCCGGGCTTCGCCACGGCCACCGGCAGCGAGGTTGCCACGGGTTTCACCCTGGGCGGGAATCCGCGCCAGGCAGTAATCCACAGGTTCGCCGTCGATCATCAGGATGCGTTTGTCGCCATCGACGATGGCCGGCAGGTACTCCTGGATCATGATCTGCTGCTTGCCGTGCTGGGTCAGGGTTTCGAGGATCACCGAGAGGTTCGGGTGGCCGGCGGTGTGACGGAAGATCGACGAACCGCCCATGCCGTCCAGCGGCTTGAGGATCACGTCGCCGTGATGGTCGGCGAATTCGCGCAACACGTCCGGACGACGGCTGACGATGGTCGGCGGCGTGCACTGCGGGAACAGGGTGGCGAACAGCTTTTCATTGCAGTCACGCAGGCTCTGCGGCTTGTTGACCACCAGCACGCCGTCGCGCTCGGCCTGCTCCAGCAGGTAGGTGGAGTAGACGAACTCCATGTCGAACGGCGGGTCCTTGCGCATCAGGATCACGTCCAGCTCGCTCAGGGCGCTGTCGGTCTCGGCTTCCAGTTCGAACCACTTGTGCGGGTCGGCGAACACCTTCAGCGGGCGCATCCGCGCCCGGGCCACGCCACCGGTCGCCTGGTACAGATCTCGCTGTTCCATATAGAACAGGGTCCAGCCGCGCTCCTGGGCGGCCAGCAGCATGGCCAGCGAGCTGTCCTTCTTATAGGAGATGCTGGCGATAGGGTCCATGACAATCCCGACGCGAACGCTCATGGGCGGTTTCCTCGAAAATTAGTGGGCGGCAAGGCTTGCAAAATTGGCGTCAGAGTGGCGTCCGGGCGGTTCCCGGTCAAGGAAAAACCACCGCGCCGGTCGGCCGATAGATTGCATGGGGAGAGTATGCTAAAAAGGCTCGCATGCCGTGCTCAGGCCTTGAACATCAAGGGCTTGAGGCATTGGCCACCAGTACGGGCAGAAAATCGATTCGCTGTGGCGATGGTAGAGCAGATATGGAACAGCAATCCAGCGCCCTCAAGGTGATGGTGATCGATGATTCGAAGACGATTCGCCGCACGGCCGAAACGCTGCTGAAGAATGTGGGCTGTGAAGTCATCACCGCGGTCGACGGTTTCGAGGCCCTGGCCAAGATCGCCGACAACCACCCGGGCATCATTTTCGTCGACATCATGATGCCGCGGCTCGATGGCTATCAGACCTGCGCGTTGATCAAGAACAACAGCGCGTTCAAGTCCACGCCGGTGATTATGCTGTCCTCCAAGGACGGTCTGTTCGACAAGGCCAAGGGTCGCATCGTCGGCTCTGACCAGTTTTTGACCAAGCCTTTCAGCAAGGAAGAGCTGCTGAGCGCGATCAAGGCCCATGTGCCGGGGTTCGCCGCAGTAGAACAAGCACATTGAGGTTCGGCCAGCGGGCCGCACGCCTATTCGTATGGGGAAGACCATGGCTCGTATTCTGATCGTCGATGACTCGCCGACTGAAATGTACAAACTGACCGGCATGCTGGAAAAGCACGGCCATGAAGTCCTGAAGGCCGAAAACGGCGCCGACGGCGTGGCCCTGGCGCGCCAGGAAAAGCCCGACGCGGTCCTGATGGACATCGTCATGCCCGGCCTCAATGGTTTCCAGGCTACCCGTCAGTTGACCAAGGACGCGGAAACCAGCCATATCCCGGTGATCATCATCACCACCAAGGATCAGGAAACCGACAAGGTCTGGGGTACTCGCCAGGGCGCCAAGGATTACCTGACCAAGCCGGTCGACGAAGACACCCTGATCAAGACCCTGAACAACGTCCTGGCCGGCTGACCGCCCGCGCCATGGCCGAGTCGCAAACCGCCTTCGAACTGCTGCTCGAGATCGACCAGCGCTGCCGCCTGCTGGCAGCCGACCTGCCTTCCCAGGAAACCCGCCAGCACGGCTGGAGCGGTATCGGCTTTCGCATCGGCGAGCATTGGTATGTGGCGCCGATGGGCGAAGTCAGCGAAGTCCTGCACGAGCCCCGTTACACCTTGCTGCCCGGGGTCAAGCCCTGGGTGAAAGGCGTGGCCAACCTGCGCGGACGGCTGCTGCCGATCATGGACCTGTGCGGGTTCTTCGGCCATGAGCTGTCGGCCCTGCGCAAGCAGCGGCGGGTGCTGGTGGTCGAGCACAAAGAGGTGTTCGCCGGCTTGATGGTGGACGAGGTGGCCGGCATGCAGCACTTCGAGCAGAGCAGCCTGGAAACCGCGGCCAGCGCTAGCGAACAGGGCGCCATCACGCTGTACCTGCGGGGGTATTTCCCGTGCGAGCAGGTCTGGTGGGTATTCAGTCCCTTCGCCCTGGCGCAGTCGCCGGGGTTCCTGGATGTGGCGCTGTAGGCGCGAGGCCTGCTCGCGATGAATATTGCGCGATGAACCTGCAGGACCGCGCCGTCCATGGCGCGGGCAACAGAACAACCGGAGTTCAGGTGTGCAGATGCTAAAAGCCAACCCAGGCAAGCCAATGGAAGGATCGCGCAGCCGCTCGCAGATCATCGTGCTGTTCATCGCCCTGATCGTGTTCATCATGCTGCTGTTCGCCAACTTCGCTTATCTCAACACCCAGGCCACGTACGACAAGCAGTACATCGGCCACGCCGGCGAGTTGCGGGTGCTGTCCCAGCGCATCGCCAAGAACGCCACGGAAGCCGCGGCGGGCAAGGCCGCGGCATTCAAGCTGCTGGGCGATGCGCGCAACGATTTCGCCCAGCGCTGGGGCTACCTGAAAAAAGGCGACCCGGCCACCGGGCTGCCCGCCGCGCCGGTGGCGGTGCGTCAGGAAATGCGCGCGGTGCAGCAGGACTGGGACAAGCTGCTGCACAACGCTGACGCGATCCTGGCCAGCGAACAGACCGTATTGTCCCTGCATCAGGTGGCCGCGACCCTGGCGGAAACCGTGCCGCAGTTGCAGGTCGAGTATGAAAAGGTCGTGGAAATCCTCCTGCAGCGCGGCGCTCCGGCCGCCCAGGTGGCCATGGCGCAACGCCAGTCGTTGCTCGCCGAGCGCATTCTCGGCGCGGTGAATACTGTGCTGGCCGGCGACGAAAACGCGGTGCAGGCCGCGGATGTCTTCGGCCGTGACGCGGCGCGTTTCGGCCAGGTGCTCAGCGGCATGCTCCAGGGCAATCCGACCCTGAAGATCAGCCAGGTCGAGGACCGCGATGCACGGGCGCGCCTGACCGAGATCAGCGAGCTGTTCCAGTTCGTCTCCGGCTCGGTGGATGAAATCCTTGAGACTTCCCCCGAGCTGTTCCAGGTCCGCGAATCGGCGAGCAATATCTTTAGCCTGTCGCAGACCCTGCTCGACGAGGCCTCGCACCTGGCCATCGGCTTCGAGAACCTGGCCGGCGGCCGTTCGCTGGACACCATCGGCGGTTATGTCCTGGGCCTGGCGGCGCTGGCCTCGATCATCCTCATTGGCCTGGTGATGGTCCGTGAAACCAATCGCCAGCTGCACGAGACCGCGGAGAAGAACGAGCGCAACCAGAACGCGATCATGCGTTTGCTGGACGAGATCGAAGACCTGGCCGACGGCGACCTCACCGTGACCGCCTCGGTGACCGAGGACTTCACCGGCACCATCGCCGACTCGATCAACTATTCCGTGGACCAGCTGCGCGACCTGGTGGCGACCATCAACCTCACCGCCGGCCAGGTCGCCGGCGCGGTGCAGGAAACCCAGGCCACCGCGATGCAACTGGCCGAAGCCTCGGAGCATCAGGCCCAGCAGATTTCCGAAGCCTCCACCGCGATCAACGAAATGGCCCAGTCGATCGATCAGGTGTCGGCCAACGCCGCCGAGTCCTCGGCGGTGGCCGAGCGTTCGGTGGAGATCGCCAACAAGGGCAACGAGGTGGTGCACAACACCATCCACGGCATGGACAACATCCGCGAGCAGATCCAGGACACTGCCAAGCGCATCAAGCGCCTGGGCGAGTCGTCCCAGGAAATTGGCGACATTGTCAGCCTGATCGATGACATTGCCGACCAGACCAATATCCTCGCCCTCAACGCGGCGATCCAGGCCTCCATGGCCGGGGATGCCGGGCGCGGCTTCGCGGTGGTGGCCGATGAGGTGCAGCGCCTGGCGGAACGTTCTTCGGCGGCGACCCGGCAGATCGAGACCCTGGTGCGGGCGATCCAGACCGACACCAACGAGGCGGTGATCTCCATGGAGCAGACCACCTCGGAAGTGGTGCGCGGCGCTCGGCTGGCGCAGGATGCCGGGGTGGCCCTGGAAGAAATCGAAGGCGTCTCCAAGACCCTGGCGGCGCTGATCCAGAGCATCTCCAACGCCGCCCAGCAGCAGACGTCGTCGGCCGGACAGATATCCTTGACCATGAACGTGATCCAGCAGATCACTTCACAGACTTCGTCCGGCTCGACCGCGACGGCCGAGAGCATCGGCAACCTGGCGAAAATGGCCAGCCAGCTGCGGCGCTCGGTGTCCGGTTTCACCTTGCCGGCCGGTCGCGAGCAGACGCCGCGGGACAACCGCTGAGGCCGGAGCACGACTTTGATGGGAATGGTAATGGGTGATCGGCACGACTATGTGGCCCTGGAATGGGTCAAGGGCGAAATTGCCGAAACGCTGAAGCAGGCCCACCAGGCGCTCGATCATCTGGTCGACGAGCCGCAGGCGGTGGAAGCGCTCGAGCAGTGCCTGGACTGCATCCATCAGGTCCACGGCAGCCTGCAGATGGTCGAGTTCTATGGGGCGGCGCTGCTTGCCGAAGAAATGGAAGCCCTGACCCTGGCCCTGCGCGAGCACCGCGTGGCCCAGCGGGACGAGGCGATCTATCTGCTGCGCCAAGCCATCAGCCAGTTGCCGCAGTACCTCGACCGGGTGCAAAGCGCGCGCCGCGACCTGCCGTTGGTGGTGTTGCCGCTGCTCAACGATCTGCGCAGCGCCCGGGGCGAAGGCCTGCTGAGCGAAACCAGCCTGTTCAGCCCGCAGCTGCCGGACCTGCCGGCGCTGGACCAGGCGGCACTGAGCCGCCTGGCGCCCCCCGATCTGACCATCCTGCTGCGCAAGTTGCGGCACATGCTGCAAACCGCGCTGGTCGACCTGCTGCGCGAACAGGATGTGAAAAACAGCCTGGGCTACATGGCCAAGGTCTTCGAGCGCCTCCAGGTGTTGTGCCAGAACGCCCCGCTGGGACCCTTGTGGCAGATCGCCCTGGCCCTGGTGGAAGGCATGGGCAGCGGGGCGATCGCCAACAGCCCGGCGGTGCGCAGCCTGCTCAAGGATGCCGACCGCGAACTCAAGCGTCTCTATGAACAAGGCATCGCCGGGGTCAACCAGGCGGCCCCCGACGAACTGCTGAAAAGCCTGCTGTTTTACATCGCCAAGGCCCGCTACCCCACCGCGCAGATGCAGACCATGAAAGACACCTACGGACTCGATGACGCTTTGCCCGACAATGCGCTGGTCGACCAGGAGCGGGCGCGCATGGCCGGTCCCGACCGCGACGCCATGCGCTCGGTGCTGGCGGCCCTGTGCGAAGAGCTGGTGCGGGTCAAGGAACGCCTGGACCTGTTCGTGCGCAGCGACCGCCAGCACGCGTCGGACCTGGACAGCCTGCTGGCGCCCCTGCGGCAGATCGCCGACACCCTGGCGGTGTTGGGTTTCGGTCAGCCGCGCAAGGTCATCATCGACCAGCTGGCGGTGGTGCTGAGCCTGGCCCAGGGCCAGCGCGAACCGAATGACGCGGTGCTGATGGATGTGGCCGGGGCTCTGCTGTATGTCGAGGCGACTCTGGCCGGCATGGTCGGCCCGGCCGAACCCGAGAGCCGCGAAGAAAGCCGCCTGCCGACCACCGACCTGACCCAGATCCACCAACTGGTGATCAAGGAGGCGCGGATCTGCCTGCAGCAGGCCAAGGACCTGATCGTCGACTACATCGACGCCGGTTGGGACCGCGAACACTTGCAGGCGCTGCCGGAGCTGCTGACCCAGGTGCGCGGCGCCCTGGCGATGATTCCCCTGGGCCGTGCGGCGGGCCTGCTGCAAGCCTGCATCGGCTTTGTGCGCGAACACCTGCTGCTGGACCCGCGTCAGCCCGGCTGGCAGCAGCTGGACAATCTGGCCGACGTGATTACCAGCATCGAGTATTACCTGGAGCGCCTGAGCGACGATCCCCAGGCGCCGGGGGAAAAGATTCTCGACGTGGCCGAGCAGGGCCTGGCCGCGCTGGGCTATGCGCCACAAAAGCGGGCGCCGGACGAGTGGCTGCCGAACGAACAGGTGCCGCTGCTCAGCGATGTGCTCAGCCCCAACGAAGCCCTGGTGATGCAGGACCTGCAGGAGCTGGACAGCCCGGAAGTGGCGCAGTCCCTGGCCGATGTACTGGCAAGCCCGGTCTCGGCGCTCAACCCGCCAGCGCTGGACACGCCGGGCAGCCTGTTGCCGCCGCCGGGTGATGAAACGCCGGTGGACGACGAACTGCGCGAAGTCTTCCTCGAAGAGACCGACGAAGTGCTCGACGTGCTGCGCGAGTACCTGCCGCGCTGGGTCGCCGAGCCCCACGGCAAGGCGGCACTGGGCGAACTGCGCCGGGCCTTCCACACCCTCAAGGGCAGCGGGCGGATGGTGCGCGCGCTGGTGCTGGGCGAGCTGGCCTGGGCCGTGGAGAACCTGCTCAACCGGGTCCTGGAACACAGCGTGGAACCGGGGCCGCAGGTGCGGCAATTGCTTGAAGAGGTCGTGCAGTTGCTGCCGGAGCTGGTCGCCGAGTTCGCCGCCCAGGCCCAGCGCCAGCGCGACGATGTCGACCGCCTGGCTGCCCGGGCGCATGCCCTGGCCAAGGGCGACACGGCGTCGCTAGACGGCTTGGCAGACGAGCTCGACCCGCAGTTGCTGGAGATCTTCCGCAACGAGGCCGAAACCCATCTGGAGAGCATCAAGCGCTTTCTCGAGCAGGCTGCCGAGCACCTGCCGCTGCAGGCCAGCGACGAATTGCAGCGCGCCTTGCACACCCTCAAGGGCAGCGCCTACATGGCCGGCGTGCTGCCGATCGCCGAGCTGGCGGCGCCGCTGGACCTGCTGGCCCGGGAATACCGCGCGCACCTGATGGCCCTGGACCTGGACGAGGTCGAGCTGCTGCTGGAGGCCGAAGGCCTGTTTCGCCGCAGCCTGCAACAGCTGGGCAGCGATCCGCTGGCGCCCATCGAAGGCGCCGCCGACCTGATCGAACGGGTCAAGGCACTGACCGCCGAGCGCCTGGAAGCCCTGCTCAGCGCGCCCAATACCGGGCTGCGGGTCAAGCGCGATGCGCAGTTGATCAGCAGTTTCCTGGCCCAGGGCATGGACATCCTGCTGGATGCCGAAAACCTGCTGCGCCGCTGGCAACAGCACCCCGGCGAGCGCCAGGAGCTCAGCGCGCTGCTGGACGAGTTGACCACCCTTGGCGAAGGCGCGCACCTGGCGGACCTGCAGCCGATGGATGAGCTGTGCGAAGCGCTGCTGGACCTGTACGGCGCCGTGGAAGAAAGCAGCCTGGCGGTGGGCGAACGGTTTTTCCATGAGGCGGAAAACGCCCACGAAGCCCTGATCAACATGCTCGACGAACTGGCCGCCGGCCAGGAAATCAGCCCGCAACCGGCCATGGTCCGGGCCTTGCGCGAACTGCTCGAGGAAAGCCTCGACCCTGCGGCCATGGGCCTGATCCGCAGCGACGGCAGCCGCACCCTGAGCATCACCGACCTGGCCAGTGCCACCGCCGAGATGGAGCAGGAGGCGCAGATCGAGGTGGAGGGGCCGGATGACGAGATCGTGGCGATCTTCCTCGAAGAGGCGATGGATATTCTCGAAAGCGCCGATCAGGCCTTGCAGCGCTGGCTGGCCGACCCGGACAACGGTGCTCCGCTGTCTTCCCTGCAGCGCGACCTGCACACCCTCAAGGGCGGCGCGCGCATGGCCGAAGTCGGGCCGGTGGGCGACCTGGCCCAGGAACTGGAGAATCTCTACGAAGGCCTGGTGGATCGCCGGTACCAGCATGGCGAGGCCTTGGTCGACCTGCTGCAACGCAGCCATGCGCAAATTGCGCTGCTGTTGCAGCAATTGCAGGCACAGCAAGCGCTGAGCGACCCCAAGGCGCTGATCGAAGCGATCCGCGGTTTTCGCCAGCGCAGCGGGGTCACCAGCGAGGTGTCCGAGGCCGCGGTGACCGACGATTCGGCGGCCCACGATCCGGAGCTGCTGGAGATCTTCCTCGAAGAAGGCTTCGACATCCTCGACAGTTCGGGGGCGGCGCTGACGCGCTGGCAGGCCGAGCCGGCCAGCCGCCAGGAAGTGGAAACCCTGCTGCGCGACCTGCACACCCTCAAGGGCGGCGCGCGCATGGTGGAGATCGTGCCGATCGGCGATCTGGCCCATGAACTGGAGTTTCTCTATGAGGGCCTGTCCGCGGGTCTGCTGCAACCGACCCCGGCGCTGTTCGGCCTGTTGCAGAAAAGCCAGGACCGCCTGGCGCAGATGCTCGACGCCGCCCGCGCCGAACAACCGATCAAGCCGGCCGACAGCCTGATCGAGGCGATTCGCGGCTTTACTCATCCGGCCCAGGCCGAAGCGCCGCCTCTGTTGCTGCCCGACCTTAGCCCGCCGAGCAAACCCGAACCGCCGGTGGCGCAGGCGGAAGCCGCGGTGGCCGGGGATATGGTCAAGGTCTCGGCCGAGTTGCTGGACGACCTGGTCAACCTGGCCGGGGAAACCTCAATCTTCCGCGGGCGCATCGAGCAACAGGTCAACGATGCGCGGGTGGCCCTGAGCGAAATGGAAACTACCATCGAGCGTATCCGCGACCAGTTGCGCCGTCTGGACACCGAAACCCAGGGGCGGATTCTCAGCCGCCAGCAGGTCGAGGCCGAGCGCCTGGGCTACGAGGAATTCGACCCGCTGGAGATGGACCGCCATTCGCAGTTGCAGCAACTGTCGCGGGCCCTGTTCGAGTCGGCGTCCGACCTGCTCGACCTCAAGGAAACCCTGGACCGGCGCAACCAGGACGCGGAAAACCTGTTGCAGCAGCAAGGGCGGGTCAATACCGAATTGCAGGAAGGCCTGATGCGCACGCGCATGGTGCCGTTCGAGCGTCTGGTGCCGCGCCTCAAGCGCATCGTCCGCCAGGTGGCGGAGGAGTTGGGCAAGGATGTCTCGTTCAGCGTCGGCAACGCCGAGGGCGAGATGGACCGCAACGTGCTGGAGCGCATGGTTGCGCCCTTGGAGCACATGCTGCGCAACGCCGTCGACCATGGCCTGGAGTCCGCCGAGGTGCGCCGCGCCTCGGGCAAGCCGGAGCAGGGGCGGATCACCCTGGACCTGTCCCACGAAGGTGGCGATATCGTTTTCGACATGCGCGACGACGGTGCCGGGGTGCCGCTGGAGGCGGTGCGGCGCAAGGCGATCAAGCGTGGCCTGCTCGCCCCCAATGCCGAGATCAGCGACCGTGACGTGCTGCAATTCATCATGCAGCCGGGGTTTTCCACGGCGGAGAAAATCACCCAGATTTCCGGGCGCGGGGTGGGCATGGACGTGGTCCATGAAGAGGTGCGCCAGCTCGGCGGCTCGATGACCATCGACTCGATCCCGGGGCAGGGCGTGCATTTCCGTATCCGCCTGCCGTTCACCCTGTCGGTCAACCGCGCGCTGATGGTGCAGTGCCTGGAGGAGCAGTACGCGATCCCGCTGAACACCATCGAAGGCATCGTGCGGGTGCTGCCCAACGAATTGGAAAGCTACTACCAACTCGACTCGCCCCATTACCAGTACGCCGGCCAGCGTTATGAGCTGTGTTACCTCGGCGAGCTGCTGCACACCGTGGCCCGGCCGAAACTGCTGGGGCAGAGCCTGCCGCTGCCGGTGCTGCTGGTGCATTACAACGAACACCGGATTGCCGTGCAGGTGGATGCCATGGCCGGCACCCGGGAGATTGTGGTCAAGAGCCTGGGACCGCAGTTCGCGGCGGTGCAGGGCCTGTCCGGCGCGACCATCCTCGGCGATGGCCGGGTGGTGCTGATCCTCGATCTGCTGGCGCATATCCGCGCCCTGCAAACGCGCTTGCCGGCGCCGCGCATGGCGGCCGGCGACGAAGTGATTGCCGAGGTCGAACCGCTGCGGCCGAGGCTGGTGCTGGTGGTCGACGATTCGGTGACGGTGCGCAAGGTCACCAGCCGCCTGCTGGAACGCCACGGCATGAACGTGCTGACCGCCAAGGACGGGGTCGACGCCATGGCGCTGTTGCAGGAGCACACCCCGGACCTGATGCTGCTGGACATCGAAATGCCGCGCATGGACGGCTTCGAGGTGGCGATGCAGGTGCGCGCCGACCCGCGCCTGCACCAGCTGCCGATCATCATGATCACTTCGCGCACCGGCCAGAAGCACCGCGACCGGGCCATGGCCATCGGCGTCAACGACTACCTCGGCAAGCCTTACCAGGAGTCGGTGCTGCTGGAGAGCATCGCCCAGTGGAGCAGACCCCATGCATGACTACCGCGCCAGCTTCCTCACCGGACTGCTGCTGCCCCTGGCCGACCGCACTCTGATCCTGCCCAACGTCGCGGTGGCCGAATTGATCGACTATCAACGCGGCGAGCCGGCCAGCGACGCGCCGCCCTGGTACCTGCGTTCTGTTGCCTGGCGCGACCGCCAGTTGCCGCTGATCAGCTTCGAGGCCGCTTGCGGCCAGCCCCTGGCCATTGGCGAGCGCGCCCGCATCGTCGTGCTCAATACCCTGGGCGGTCGCGAGCGCCTGAAGTTCATCGCCTTGGTGATCCAGGGCATCCCGCGTTCTTGCCGGCTCGACAGCCAGCTGAGCTACGTCGATGTGCCGCTGTGCCGGCTGGAGAAGGCCGCGGTACAGGTGGGGGAGCAGGTGGCGAAGATTCCGGATCTGTTGGGGTTGGAGGAGATGCTGGTGAAGGCGGGGTTGTCCTAGGTCCTGTCGAGCGGCTTGATCGTTCCCTTTTGGGGACTGATGGGGCGCCACTGATCTGGAGGAGCGGCCGGTTGACGTTCGATTGCCTGTGATGGCCTCGCTGCTGATGTTGGACGGTGTACATATCCATTCCTGCGGTCACGGCTACTTATGGTTCCGCCCTTACGGCGGGTCACTTTTGGCAAGCGCCCGGAATGCCGGCCCAGCCAAAAGTAACCAAAAGGTCTCGCCCCTGGCGTACGGCCTTCGCTGCGCTCAGGTTCCCTCGCTCCGGCGTCCATCAGGGGGCATCGACTCCGGTCGGCTTCGCTTCGACCTCCATACGATGTCCTCGACTGCGTCGAGGGGCGCTGCGCGCCAATCCCCTGATGAACGCCGGAACGAAGCCTCCCGATGGGGCGGGTAGATCAAGATCAAAAGCTGGCGCTGGCGCGACCTACCGGTCGGCGCAAACCCTGTAGCCGCTGCTGAGCCTGCGAGGCTGCGATCGACTGCGCAGCAGGCGCAGGATCTTGAGGCCGCTGGAGGACCTTCGGTCCTATCGCAGCCTGCGGCAGCGGCTACAGGTTTGGGGAGGTATCAGGGGAGAGTGGGGCAGATCTGGTTTTGCTGAAGGCAATGGCAACACATTGCGGGTTGTCGCTGGTTTTTTGCATAGCCATAGTGGGTTTGCCGCCGACGCATCGGTGGCCGATCTTAGCCGGTCGAAACTGTTCACGGACGCACAAGCGCCCTCCTATAATGCTGGCGCTTTTTGCTGCCTGCATTTGCTATGGCGGCTGTGCGTGGGACACCTGCGGGTGTGCCGGACTTCCGTGAATGGTCCGGTCGGCTAACCCGCGTACAGCTGCCACCCTCTTTGTTTAGCCGCATAGGGTGGTAACTCTTCAGCATTCACGGAGAAATACCCATGACGGACTTCATCCCGCTACACAGCAATCTCACCACCACCCCCGTGCTTTACCTCAACCCCAACGCCCCGGCATCCGACCTGCACGGCTGTGCCGTCCAGCGCGTCAAGGCCACCCGCGACCTGATGCACAGCCTCAACTGCCTGAGTCTCAAAGGCGTAAACGACCAGGACCTGCGCCATATCGTCAATGCGGCCCATCTGCTGCTGCAGGATGGCTGCGATGCGCTGGATGCCTTGCAGTGGCAGATCGTGGGTTAAGCGCAGCGTTGTTTCCGGGCGTAGGCGAAATGGCTACGCCCTGATCATTACCCTCACCGTAACGATCCACCACTCTGCTTGATTGATGCCATGCCTCCTGCGCTCCTAAGGTAGCGGCCACGACAGCGAACCCGTGGAGTGAGCATGACAACAACAATATCCCCCGACTCGCGCTGGACGCGGCGGCGCGCTGAAAAGCAGCGGCGTCTCGAGCAGGTGCGGGGTCTCACCGATGGTGCGGTGTTGCCCACCGACAAGATAGTCGCGGCGCTGGAGGCGTTGATTCTGCCCGGCGACCGCGTGGTGCTGGAGGGCAACAACCAGAAGCAGGCGGACTTCCTGTCGCGCGCCCTGGCCAAGGCCGACCCGAGCCGCCTGCATGACCTGCACATGATCATGCCCAGCGTCGGCCGTTCGGAGCACCTGGACCTGTTCGAACGCGGCATCGCCCGCAAGCTCGACTTCTCCTTCGCCGGCACCCAGAGCCTGCGCATCAGCCAGCTGCTGGAAGACGGCCTGCTGGAAATCGGCGCGATCCATACCTACATCGAACTCTATGCGCGGCTGGTGGTAGACCTGATCCCCAACGTGGTGCTCTCGGCCGGGTTCATGGCCGACCGCGCGGGCAATATCTACACCGGGCCGAGCACCGAGGACACCCCGGCACTGATCGAGCCGGCGGCGTTCAGCGATGGCATCGTCATCGTCCAGGTCAACCAGTTGGTGGACGACGTCAGCGAGTTGCCGCGGGTGGATATCCCGGCGTCCTGGGTCGATTTCGTGGTGGTGGCCGACAAGCCGTTCTACATCGAACCGCTGTTCACCCGCGACCCGCGCCACATCAAACCGGTGCATGTGCTGATGGCGATGATGGCGATCCGCGGCATCTATGAAAAACACAAGGTCCAGTCGCTCAACCACGGCATCGGCTTCAACACCGCGGCCATCGAGCTGATCCTGCCGACCTACGGCGAATCCCTGGGCCTGAAAGGCAAGATCTGCCGCAACTGGACTCTCAACCCCCACCCGACCCTGATCCCGGCCATCGAAAGCGGCTGGGTGGAAAGCGTGCATTGCTTCGGCACCGAACTGGGCATGGAAAACTACATCGCCGCGCGGCCGGATGTGTTCTTCACCGGGCGCGACGGCTCGTTGCGCTCCAACCGGATGTTCTGCCAACTGGCCGGGCAGTACGCGGTGGACCTGTTTATCGGCGCGACCCTGCAGGTCGATGGCGACGGCCATTCCTCCACCGTGACCCGCGGCCGTCTGGCCGGCTTCGGCGGTGCGCCGAACATGGGCCACGACCCCCGTGGCCGGCGCCACGGCACCCCGGCCTGGCTGGATATGCGCCACGACGACGCGCAACAACCGATGCTGGAGCGAGGCAAGAAGCTGGTGGTGCAGATGGTCGAGACCTTCCAGGAAGGCGGCAAACCGACCTTCGTCGAAACCCTCGACGCCGTGGAAGTGGCGAAGAAAAGCGGCATGCCCCTGGCGCCGATCATGATCTATGGCGACGACATCACCCACCTGCTGACGGAAGAGGGCATCGCCTACCTGTACAAGGCGCGTTCCCTGGAAGAGCGCCAGGCGATGATCGCGGCGGTGGCCGGGGTGACCGCCATCGGCCTGCGCCACAACCCGAAAGACACCGCGCGCATGCGCCGCGAAGGCCTGATCGCCTTGCCCGAAGACCTCGGCATCCGCCGCACCGACGCCAGCCGCGAGCTGCTGGCGGCGAAAAGCGTCGCCGATCTGGTGGAGTGGTCGGGTGGCCTGTACAACCCGCCCGCCAAGTTCAGGAGCTGGTAAATGCACGCCTTCAACCTGCAAAGCAACCCCCTGAGCCTGGCCGAGCGCCTGGCGGACCTGGCAGTGGACGCGCTGATCGACGAAGCCGACCTGTCGCCGAAACCGGCCCTGGTCGACCGTCGCGGCAACGGCGCCCATAGCGATCTGCACCTGGGGCTGATGCACGCCTCGGCGCTGTCGCTGTGGCCGGCCTTCAAGGAAATGGCCGACGCCGCCAGCGTGTTCGGCGCGGTCGGCCTGCCCCTGCGCGAAGCCCTGGGCCGCATCGGCCGTGAAGGCGAAGCGGCGATGCTCGCTACGACTAACGGGGTGAACACTCATCGTGGCGCGATCTGGGCCCTGGGCCTGTTGGTGGCCGCCGCCGCGCTGGAACCTCAGCCCAACAGCGCCGGCGCCCTGTGCCTGCGGGCCGCGCGCCTGGCGCTGCTGGACGACCGTTACGCGCCGCGGCCCCTCAGCCACGGCGCGCAAGTGGCGTTGCGCTATGGCGTGCGCGGCGCCCGCGAAGAAGCCCAGCTGGGTTTTCCAGCGGTGCTGCAACGGGGCCTGCCGCAACTCGAACGCAGCCGTGCCCAGGGGCATGGCGAACAGAACGCCCGGCTCGATGCGCTGCTGGCGATCATGACCGGCCTGGCCGATACCTGCGTGCTCTATCGCGCTGGCGAGGCGGGCCTGCGGGCCATGCAACAGGGCGCCCAGGCGGTGCTCGACGCCGGCGGCAGCGCCAGCCTGGCCGGGCGTCGCCGCCTGCATGAGCTGGACCAGTGCCTGCTGGCCTTGAACGCCTCGCCCGGTGGCGCCGCGGACTTGCTCGCGGCCTGCCTGCTGATCGACCGGATCGCCTCCGGCGCCGCCTTTATCCAGGGAGCAGTGTGATGGAAACCTTGTCTTTCGAATTTCCCGCCGGGCAACCCGCCCGGGGCCGGGCGCTGGTGGGCTGTGTCGGCTCGGGCGACCTGGAGGTGCTGCTCGAACCCGGGCAGCCCGGCAAGCTGAGCATTCAGGTGCAGACCTCGGTCAACGGCAGTGCGTCGCGCTGGCAGCATCTGTTCGAGCGCATGTTCGACGGCCAGACACCGCCGGCCCTGAGCATCGACATCCATGATTTCGGCGCCACCCCGGGCGTGGTACGCCTGCGCCTGGAGCAGGGCTTCGAGGAGATCGGCCATGACTGATAGCGCCCGTTTGCTCAACAAACACAGCTTCGTCGAACTCGGTGCCCGGCAGCGCGCCAAGGCCCTGCTCGACGCCGGCAGCTTTCGCGAGTTGCTCGACCCGTTCCAGCGCGTCATGTCGCCGTGGCTGGCGCGCCAGGGCGTGGTGCCCCAGGCCGATGACGGGGTGGTGATCGCCAAGGGCCGCATCGACGGCCTGCCGGTGGTGATCGCCGCCATCGAAGGCGCGTTCCAGGGCGGCAGCCTCGGCGAGGTCGGCGGGGCGAAGATTGCCGGCGCCCTGGAGCTGGCGGCCGAAGACAACCGCAAGGGCATTGCTACCCGCGCCGTACTGCTGCTGGAAACCGGTGGCGTGCGCCTGCAGGAAGCCAATCTCGGGCTGGCGGCGATTGCCGACATTCACGCAGCCATCGTCGACCTGCGCCAGTACCAGCCGGTGATAGGCGTGGTGGCCGGCAGCGTCGGCTGTTTTGGCGGCATGTCGATTGCCGCCGGGCTGTGCAGCTACCTGCTGGTGACCCAGGAGGCGCGCCTGGGCCTCAACGGTCCGCAGGTGATCGAGCAGGAAGCCGGCCTCGAGGAATACGACTCCCGCGACCGACCCTTTATCTGGAGCCTGACCGGCGGCGAGCAGCGTTTCGCCAGCGGCCTGGCGGACCGCTATGTGGCCGACGACGTGGCGCAGATCCGCCAACAGGTCGGCGAACTGCTGGCCCAGGGCCTGCCCAGCGCGCAACGCAGCCGGCAGGCCGAGCTGTACCTGCAACGCCTGGCCCGGCTGGACAGTCACCCACAGATCGACCCGGCGACGGTTCGCCAGCTGTATCGAGGAGACCGCTCATGAGTGCTTATTCCCTGCGGGGCCTGCATTGGTTCACGGCCCTGAGCGCGGGCGCCGCCCCGGTAGCGGGTTTGCCGGCCTCGTTGAAGGTGGCGGACGCCACGCTGGAGCAACAACCGGTACGGTTTATCGCCGTGGTCGCCGACCCGGCCAACCCTTTTGTGCGGGCGCGCAATGGTGAGGTCGGCCTGCTGGAAGGCTGGGGCCTGGCCAAGGCGGTGGACGACGCGATCGAGGCCGACCGCGAGCAGAGCGTCAAGCGCGCGCTGATCGCCATAGTCGATGTGCCGAGCCAGGCCTATGGGCGTCGCGAAGAGGCCCTGGGCATCCATCAGGCCCTGGCCGCGGCCGCCGACAGCTATGCCCGGGCCCGGCTGGCCGGGCATCCGGTGATCGGCCTGCTGGTGGGCAAGGCCATGTCCGGGGCCTTCCTGGCCCACGGTTACCAGGCCAACCGCCTGATCGCCCTGCGCGATCCGGGGGTGATGGTGCACGCCATGGGCAAGGTCTCGGCGGCGCGGGTCACCCTGCGCAGCGTCGAGGAACTGGAGGCCCTGGCCGCCAGCGTGCCGCCCATGGCCTATGACATCGACAGCTATGCCAGTCTCGGTCTGCTCTGGGAGACCTTGTCGGTCAGCCAGATCGAACAGCCGAGCGCCGACGACCTGACCCTGGTACGGCAATGCCTGGGCCAGGCGATTGCCGATGCACGGGCCCATGGCCGCGATCTGTCGGGACGCCTGGGGGCCAGCAACCGCGGCGCTTCCAGCCGGGTCCGCCAGCTGTTGCGCGAGCAGTGGTGAGCGCCATGACCAGCGCCTTGCTGCCCCATGACCTGCTGTGGGGCCTGTCCCCTCGGCAGTTGCCCGCCGATGCCCCGGCCTGGGCGGTGGCGGCCATGGCCGCCGGGCAACCGGTGGTGGTGCGCCGTGCGTTGACCGCGCCCGGGCAGGTGGCGGTGGGCGTGCGTGGGCGGCTGCGGGAACAGCGCTACGGGACGCTGATGGCGGTGGCGGCCATCGAGCGCCGGGTGCGCCCGGAAGCGCTGTGCCATGTCGAGTCGGATCGGGCCTGGCCAGCGCTCCAGGCCCTGGCTCGGTTGCGTGAACCCCTGGATGCCCTCGGCCTGGCCTGGGGTGTCAGCGGCAGCGCCGGTTTTGAACTGGCCAGCGGCGTGTCGGCGCTGCATCGACACAGCGACCTGGACCTGATCCTGCGCGTTGCGCAGCCCATGGACCGGGCCGAGGCCCGGGCGTTGCTGGCGCTGCTCGACGCCGCCGTCTGCCCGGTGGACCTGCAATTGCAGACGCCCAACGGCGCCGTGGCCCTGCGCGAGTGGGCCGGGACTTCGGCGCGGGTGCTGCTGAAAAGCGCCAGCGGCGCGCGTCTGGTCGGCGATCCGTGGCAGGCCCTGGAGCAGGTGGCGTGAGCAGCCTGCTGGTGTTTCCGGGCCAGGGCGCGCAGCAGCCGGGGATGTTGCATCGGCTGCCGCCCAGCGCCCTGGCCGAGGCCTGCCTGCAACAGGCGAGCGAGGTCCTGGGCGAGGATGCCCAGGCCCTGGATTCGCCCCAGGCCCTGGCGACTACCCGGGCGGTGCAGTTGTGCCTGCTGATCGCCGGCGTGGCCCATGCCCGGGTGTTGCTGGAAAACGGGCCGGGCGCGGATTACGTGGCGGGCCTGTCGATCGGCGCCTACCCCGCCGCGGTGGTGGCCGGCGCCCTGGATTTCGGCGATGCGCTGCGTCTGGTCAGCCTGCGCGGCGAGCTGATGCAGCAGGCCTACCCACAGGGTTATGGCATGACCGCGATCGTCGGCCTGCAACTGGCGACGGTGGAGGCCTTGCTGGCCCGGGTGCACAGCCCGGACAACCCGGTGTACCTGGCCAATATCAATGCCGATAGCCAGGTGGTGATCGCCGGCAGCGATGTCGCCATGGCCCAGGTCGCCGAGCTGGCCCGCGGCTGCGGGGTCGGCGTGGCCAAGCGTCTGGCGGTCAGCGTGCCGTCCCATTGCCCGCTGCTGGAGCAGCCGGCCCAGGCCCTGGCCGAGGCGTTCGCCAGGGTGGCGTTGCAGCCGCCGCGCCTGGGTTACCTGAGCGGCAGCCGGGCGCGGCCGCTGCGTACGCCGGAGCAGTTGCGCGACGACCTGGCGTTCAACATGTGCCGGGTGGTGGATTGGCGCGGCACCGTGCAAAGCGCCTATGAGCGCGGCGTGCGGCTGCAGATCGAACTGCCGCCCGGCGCGGTGCTGACCGTTCTGGCGCGCCGGGTGTTCGAACAGGGCACCGTGATGGCCTGCGACGGGGCCCGGCTCGACACCTTGCAAGCGCTGTTGCGTGAGGAGGGAAACCGCCAACCCTAGACACCGACTCAAGCTGGCGAAGCACAAGAACAACAACTTCGACGATGCACTTTGAGGACTACAACAATGATTATTTACGGTGTGGCGCTGCTGGCGATCTGTACGTTGGCAGGGGTGATTATCGGTGACATGCTCGGCGTCCTGCTGGGGGTGAAATCCAACGTCGGCGGTGTCGGCATCGCGATGATCCTGCTGATCTGCGCGCGGCTGTGGATGCACAGGCACGGCGGCATGACCAAGGACTGCGAGATGGGCGTCGGCTTCTGGGGCGCCATGTACATCCCGGTGGTGGTGGCCATGGCTGCGCAACAGAATGTGGTCACCGCCCTGCACGGCGGCCCGGTAGCGGTGCTGGCGGCCATTGGTTCGGTGGTGCTCTGTGGTTGCACCATCGCCCTGATCAGCCGCACCAACAAAGGCGAACCGTTGCCGGACGAACCGGACGCTGTCGCCCCTGGTGCCGCTGCGGCAGGGGGACGCTGATATGTGGGATCTGATCGAGAAAGGCCTGGAACACAACGGCCTGGTCACCGCTTTCGCCTTCGTCGGCGTGATCATGTGGGTCTCGGTGCTACTGTCCAAGCGCCTGACGTTCGGCCGGGTGCACGGCTCGGCCATCGCCATCGTCATCGGCCTGGTGCTGGCCTGGGTTGGTGGCACTGTCACCGGTGGGCAAAAGGGCCTGGCGGACCTGGCGCTGTTCTCCGGCATCGGCCTGATGGGCGGCGCCATGTTGCGCGACTTCGCGATTGTCGCCACGGCCTTCGAGGTCCAGGCCACCGAGGCGCGCAAGGCCGGGATGATCGGCGCCATCGCGCTGTTTCTCGGCACGGTGCTGCCGTTCATTGTCGGGGCGAGCATCGCCTGGGCCTTCGGTTATCGCGATGCGGTGAGCATGACCACCATCGGCGCCGGCGCGGTCACCTACATTGTCGGTCCGGTGACCGGGGCGGCGATCGGCGCCAGCTCCGATGTGGTGGCGCTGTCCATCGCCACAGGGCTGATCAAGGCGATCCTGGTGATGGTCGGCACGCCCATGGCGGCGCGCTGGATGGGCCTGGACAACCCGCGTTCGGCGATGGTCTTCGGCGGCCTGGCCGGCACCGTCAGCGGGGTGACCGCGGGCCTGGCGGCGACCGACCGGCGCCTGGTGCCCTATGGCGCGCTGACCGCGACCTTCCATACCGGGCTGGGTTGCCTGCTCGGGCCTTCGTTGCTGTATTTCATCGTGCGCGGGTTGGTGGGGTAGGGCCTCCTGGCCTCATCGCGGACAAGCCTCGCTCCTACAGGTGATTGCATACCTCTGTAGGAGCGAGGCTTGCCCGCGATAGCGTCTTTATGACCCCCGCGAATACATCCGGCACTCCGCCAAGAGCGCCAGCAGGTTCGGGTCGCGCTCCTTGGCCTTGAGGAACACCACGCCGATATGCTGTTGCAGCCGGTAGCGCGCCTGCAGCGGAATCAACTTCACGCGGTTTTCGTACACCGCGGCAATCCTTCCCGGCAGCAGGGCATAGCCCACCCCCGAACTGACCATGCTCAGCAGCGTGAAGATGTCGTTGACCTGCATCGCCACCTTCGGCTCGAACCCCGCCTGCTTGAACACCCGCACCCCGTCCTGATGGGTGGCGAAGCCCTGGGTCAGGGTGATGAAGGTCGCATCGCGCACATCGCTGAGGTCGACTTCCGCCTGCCGGGCGAACGGCGAGTCGGCCGGCGTGGCGAGGAAGATATCGTCGGAAAACAGCGGGATCTGCTCGCAGTCCGGGTCGCTGACGCTGTCGTCCAGGGACACCAGGATCGCGTCGACCTCCATGTTCTTCAGCTTGTACAACAGGTCGATGTTGGAGCCCAGGATCAGGTCGATATTCAGCTCGCTACGGCGCAGCTTCAGGCCCATGATCAGCTGCGGCACGGTCTTCACCGTCAATGAATACAACGAGCCGAGCTTGAAGCGTTCCGCCGAGAACCCGGCTGCTTCGCGGGTCAGGCGCACGCTTTCGACCACGTCCTGGATCAGCTTCTGCGCCCGTTCTTCTAAGACGAAGGCGCTTTCCAGCGGTGTCAGGTTACGTCCTTCATGCTTGAACAGCGGGCAGCGCAGGGCGCTTTCCAGGGAGTGAATGGCCCGGTGCACGCTGACATTGCTGGTCTGCAACTCGGCGGCGGCGCGTGCCAGATTGCCGGTGCGCATGAACGCCAGAAACACTTCGAGCTTTTTCAGGGTCAACTCTTCATCGATCAGCATGATGGGCGCTCTTATTCGAATGCTTCGATTGTGCCTGCCGGGTCATGACTTGGCTGGAGGTTTTTTCGTCCATGGCTTTATTTGGAAACATTGCGCTTTCAGGCTACAGGCCTGAGCCTTGCGCAGATTTTCGCCTTGGGAGGTGAGTGGCACATGTATCACGGGGAAAGACTCAACGCCTGGACGCATCTGGTGGGCGCGATTGCGGCACTGGTCGGGGGGATCTGGCTGCTGGTGCTGGCCAGCCTCGACGGCAGCCCTTGGAAAATTGTCAGCGTGGCGATCTACGGCTTCACCTTGCTGGTGCTGTACAGCGCCTCGACCCTGTACCACAGCGTGCGCGGGCGGGCGAAAAGCATCATGCAGAAGGTCGATCACTTCTCCATCTACCTGCTGATCGCCGGCAGCTATACGCCCTTCTGCCTGGTGACCCTGCGCGGGCCCTGGGGCTGGACGCTGTTCGGGATCGTCTGGGGGCTGGCACTGATCGGCATCCTGCAGGAGATCAAGCCGCGCTCCGAGGCGCGCATCCTGTCCATCGTGATCTACGCGGTGATGGGCTGGATCGTGCTGGTGGCGGTCAAGCCGCTGCTGGCGGCCCTGGGCCCCGCCGGCTTTGCCTGGCTGGCCTCGGGCGGGGTGCTCTACACCGTGGGCATCATCTTCTTCGCCCTCGACAGCCGTTTGCGCCACGCCCACGGGATCTGGCACCTGTTCGTGATCGCCGGCAGCCTGCTGCACTTCGTGGCGATCTTGTTCTACGTGCTCTGATCGGCGACCGCGTTATCGTTCATCGCGAGCAAGCTTCGCTCCTACAGAAGAACGCGAAGTTTCAGGATCTGCGCCGTATCTGTAGGAGCGAAGCTTGCTCGCGATTAAGGCCCGGCAGGGCCGCCTCAATCCCCGGTCATCAACCGATCCAGCTGCTCCTGCGCCCGGCCGCCGAAGATCTCCAGCAGGCTGCTCAAGGTGTGCGGCAGCGCCTCCGCCGCGCGGGTCACGGCATACAGGGTGATCGGCAGCGCCGGGGTCAGCGGGCGAATCGCGGTGCTGGCGGGCGAGGCACCGAGGGCGGTGAAGGGGTCGATCACCGCCAGCCCGGCCCCGGATTCGACCATGGCCCGGGCCAGGGAGTAGGTCTGCACAGCGATGCTGACCCGCGGCGCCGGTTCCACGGCTTTCAGGTAACCGTCGAGTTTCGCCGCCAGCGGGTCGGCGCTGGACAGGCCGATCAAGGGCGCCCCCGCCAGCTCCATCAACGGCAGCGGCGTGCCCCTGGCCGCCTGGGGCCAGTAATCCAGCGGCGCCAGCGCCACCAGCACCCCGCTGGCCAGGGCCTGGGCGGTCAGTCCCGGATGATCCGGGCGTTGCAGGGTCAGGGCCACATCGATCTCGCGCATCAGCAGGTTCTGCACCAGCTCGCGGCTGTGGGCGCTGGACAGCTCGCAGACGATGTCCGGGTAGCGCCGGGTCCACTGGTTGATGGCCGGCGGCAACAAGGACAAGGCCAGCGCCGGCGTGGCGCCGATCCGCAGGCTGTGGCCCGGTTCGCGACGCAGACTCTGGGCCAGGCGCCGCACCCCTTGCAGGCTTTCGCTGACCTTGTCGACCTCGCGCTCCAGCTCCAGGGCTTCCGGGGTGGCCTGCAACTTGCCCTTGACCCGCAGGAACAGCGGGAAGCCCAGCTGCTGCTCGGCGTGCTGCAAGACCTTGGTCACCGCCGGCTGGGAGACGTGCAGCAGTTGCGCCGCGCCGCTGATCGAGCCGGTCTGGCGGATGGCCTGGAAAATCTCGATATGGCGCAGTCGCATGATGAGTCCATAACCTTTGTTTATGGGTGGCCCATCTTTATTCATTGTCCCGGGCCTGTCACCTGGTCCTAACCTGAAGCCCGCTCAACAAGGCTTTAAGGACTGACATGGCACAGCGGGTTTGCATCATCGGCGGCGGGGTCATTGGCCTGGCCAGCGCCTACGCCCTGGTTCGCGAGGGGTTCGACGTCAGCCTGGTGGAGGCGCGCGAGGCCTTCGCCAGCCAGACCAGCTTCGCCAACGGCGGCCAGCTGTCGTACCGCTACGTGGCGCCGCTGGCCGATGCCGGCGTGCCCTGGCAGGCCCTGGGCTGGATGCTGCGTGGCGACTCGCCGCTGAAGCTGCGCCTGCGCCTGGACCCGGCGCAGTGGCGCTGGATGGCCGGGTTCCTGGCGGCCTGCCGCGGCTCGGTCAACCGCCGCAACGGTGCCCATCTGCTGCGCCTGGCGCTGCTGAGCCAGGCCACCTTGCAGAGCTGGCGCGAGGAGGACCGGCTCGACGGTTTTCACTGGCGGCGCAACGGCAAGCTGGTGACCTTTCGTGAAACCACGAGCTTCGAGCACGCCCGCCACGGCCTGGCCGATCCGCGCCAGCAGCAGGTGCTGTCCGCTGGTGAATGCACGGAACTGGAGCCGACCCTTGGTGGCGCGCCCTTTGTCGGCGGCATCTTCACCCCGGACGAAGAAGTGGCCGACTGCCACGCCTTCTGCCAGCAACTGGTGGCGCGGTTGCAGGCTTCCGGCCGCTGCCAGCTGCTGACCGGGCGTCAGGTCACCGCTATTCGTCAGGCCGGCGGCCAGGTGCAGGCCATCGAGCTGGGCGACGAGGTGCTGGCGGTGGACCAACTGATACTCGCCGCCGGTCATCGCAGTGGCGAACTGGCGTTGCCCGGGCTGAAGCTGCCGCTGTACCCGCTCAAGGGCTACAGCCTCAGCGTGCCGATCGGCGCGGGGCACCGGGCGCCGGAAATCAGCATCACCGACTACAACCGCAAGATCGTCTATGCGCGGATCGGCCAGCAGCTGCGGGTGGCGGCCATGGTCGATATCGTCGGTTTCGACCCGGCCCTGGACCCCAGGCGCCTGGCCCTGATACAGCGCCAGGCCCGGGAAACCTTCGACAATGCCGGTGACTACGATGCCGCCATCGAGTGGGCCGGCATGCGCCCGGCGACCCCCAGCGGCGTACCGCTGATCGGCGCCACCGGCTACCGCAACCTGTGGCTCAACCTCGGCCATGGCGCCCTGGGTTTCACCCTGGCCTGTGGCAGCGGGCGCCTGCTGGCCGAGCTGATCGGCCAGCGCCGCACTTCCATCGACATGCAGGGGCTCGCGCCCCATGCCGCCTGATTTCTTTCGCGTACAAGGAGCTGTCCCATGACCATCCAGCGTCTCCACAGCAATGACCGCCTTAGCGCTGTCGTGGGTTTTGCCGATCTGCTGTTCCTGTCCGGCCAGGTGCCGGGCCAGGCCACCGATGCCGCCGGCCAGACCCGCGAAGTGCTGGCAAAGATCGACGCCTTGCTGGCCGAGGCCGGCAGCGACAAGGATCATCTGCTCAGTGCGACCCTCTACCTGAAAAACATCCAGCAGGACTTTGCCGCGATGAACGAGGTCTGGTCGGCCTGGCTGTCCCCGGGCCAGGCGCCAAGCCGCACCACGGTGCAGGCCGCCCTGGCGCGCCCGGACATCCTGGTGGAAATCACTGTCATCGCGGTTCGCCGCTAACGCCTTCACTCACAACGGAGAATAACAATGCAAAAAATCACGTTGCTCGGCTGCACCCTGGGCCTGTTGCTCGGCTCCCCGCTGTACGCCAGCGAGGCGCCGCTGACCGGCACCCTGGGTAAGATCGCCACTGCCGGCAGTATTACCCTGGGTTATCGCGATGCGTCGGTGCCGTTTTCCTACGTGGGTGACAACAGTGGCAAACCCATGGGCTATTCGGTGGACCTGGCGAGCAAGGTCGTCGAGCGCATCCGCGACAAGCTGGCGCTGCCGCAACTGGCGGTGAAGTACAACCTGGTGACGTCGCAGACGCGCATTCCGCTGGTGCAGAACGGCACCGTGGACCTGGAATGCGGCTCCACCGGGGTGACCGCCGAACGGCAGAAGCAGGTGGCGTTTTCCTACGGTTTCATCTACGTCAAAGGCCAGTTGCTGACCGCCAGGGACAGCGGGATCAAGAGTTTCGCCGACCTGCGCGGCAAGAACGTGGTGACCACCGCCGGCACCACCAACGAGCGCTTCCTCAAGAGCTACAACGTCGAGCACAAGATCGACATGTTCGTGATCAGCGCCAAGGACCACGGCGAAGCCTTCCAGATGCTGCAATCGGGTCGCGCCGCGGCGTTCTACATGGATGACGCGCTGCTCTACGGCGAACGGGCCAAGGCCCGCGATCCGCACAACTGGGTGGTGGTCGGCGAGGAGCAGTCGCGGGAAATCTACAGCTGCATGGTGCGCAAGGACGATCCGCAGTTCCTGGAGCTGGTGAACGCCACCCTGGCGGACCTGTACCGCTCAGGGGAAATCAACGGCATCTACCAGCGCTGGTTCGAGCAGCCGATTCCGCCCAAGGGCCTGAACCTGGAATTCCCGATGACCAGCGAGCTGAAGGCGATCATCGCCAAACCAGTAAGCGATCCGGTGGAGTAAACACCGGTCCGCTTTTGCTTCTGTAGGAGCCAGGCTTGCCGGCGAAGGGTGTGTCAGGTGAAACGCTTCGCGGGCAATCGAGCGTCGACCGGCCGCTCCTACAGAGGCCAGAGGCGGGGACGGGTTAGAAGTCGCCCCACAGTTGCTGTGCCACGGCCAGCGCCACTACTGGCGCGGTTTCGGTGCGCAGCACCCGCGGCCCGAGGCGCGCCGGCAGGAAGCCCGCACCCTGGGCCTGGTCCACTTCGGCATCGGACAGACCGCCTTCCGGGCCGATCAGGAATGCCAGGGTCGCAGGCTTGGCGTGGCTCACCAGCGGCTCGGCCACCGGGTGCAGCACCAGCTTGAGGTCGGCCTGGGTCTGCTTGATCCAGTCGGCCAGCAGCACCGGCGGATGAATCACCGGCACCCGTGAGCGCCCGCATTGTTCGCAGGCGCTGACGGCCACCTGGCGCCAGTGGGCCAGGCGCTTGTCGGCGCGCTCGTCCTTGAGCCGCACCTCGCAGCGCTCGCTGAAGATTGGGGTGATTTCATTCACCCCCAGCTCGGTGGCCTTCTGAATCGCCCAATCCATGCGCTCGCCCCGGGACAGGCCCTGGCCGAGGTGGATCTGCAGCGGCGACTCGACCTGCCCGGCGAAGCTTTCATCGAGCCGGACCACCACGCGTTTCTTGCCGACTTCCAGCAGCGTGCCGCGAAATTCGTTGCCCGAACCGTCGAACAGCTGCAGCGCGTCGCCCTCGGCCATGCGCAGTACGCGCCCGATGTAGTGGGCCTGGGCTTCCGGCAGCTCGTGCTCGCCGAGGCTCAGGGGGGCGTCGATAAAGAAGCGGGACAGTCTCATTGTGGTTCTCTGGGGAAAATTCGGTTCGAGGTGGGTCAATGGATCTTTGCGTCAAGCCCGCTTCTGCAAAACGGCGGGCTTGCCGGCGAGGGGCTCAACCCGGATCGCGGAAGCCTGGGTGGAAGTCCTTGGGTACCGCCACGCTGACCTTGTCGTTGGTAGCAATGTCGATGCCTTCGCTGGCAACGATGGCGAGGAAGTCGATCTGCTCCGGGGTGATCACGTAGGGCGGCAGGAAATACACCACGCTGCCCAGCGGACGCAGCAGGGCGCCACGCTCCAGGGCGTGCTGGAAGACTTTCAGGCCACGGCGTTCCTGCCACGGGTAGGCGGTCTTGCTGGCCTTGTCCTGGACCATCTCGATGGCCAGCACCATGCCGGTCTGGCGTACTTCGGCAACGTGCGGGTGATCCGCCAGGTGCGCGGTCGAGCTGGCCATGCGCTGGGCCAGCGCCCGGTTGTTCTCGATGACGTTGTCCTGCTCGAAGATATCCAGGGTCGCCAGCGCTGCCGCACAGGCCAGCGGGTTGCCGGTGTAGCTGTGGGAGTGGAGGAAGGCGCGCAGGGTCGGGTAGTCGTCGTAGAAGGCGCTGTAGACTTCGTCGGTGGTCAGGCACGCGGCCAGCGGCAGGTAGCCCCCGGTCAGGGCCTTGGACAGGCAGAGGAAGTCCGGGCGGATGCCGGCCTGTTCGCAGGCGAACATCGTGCCGGTACGACCGAATCCGACGGCGATCTCATCATGGATCAGGTGCACGCCGTAGCGGTCGCAGGCCTCGCGCAGCAGCTTGAGGTACACCGGGTGGTACATGCGCATGCCGCCGGCGCCCTGGATCAGCGGCTCGACTATCACCGCGGCAACACTGTCGTGGTGTTCCGCCAGGGTCTGCTCCATGGCCGCGAACATGTTGCGCGAGTGTTCCTCCCAGCTCATGCCTTCGGGGCGCAGGTAGCAGTCCGGGCTCGGCACCTTGATAGTGTCCAGCAGCAGGGCCTTGTAGGTTTCGGTGAACAGCGGCACGTCGCCCACCGACATCGCGGCGATGGTTTCGCCGTGGTAGCTGTTGGTCAGGGTGACGAAGCGCTTCTTGTCTTTCTGGCCGCGGTTGAACCAGTAGTGGAAGCTCATCTTCATCGCCACTTCGATGCACGACGAACCGTTGTCGGCATAGAAGCAGCGGGTCAGGCCTTCCGGGGTGATCTGCACCAGGCGCTCGGACAGCTCGATCACCGGCTGATGGCTGAAGCCGGCGAGAATCACGTGCTCCAGTTGATCGACCTGATCCTTGATGCGCTGGTTGATGCGCGGGTTGGCGTGGCCGAACACGTTGACCCACCAGGAGCTGACCGCGTCGAGGTAGCGCTTGCCTTCGAAGTCCTCCAGCCACACACCTTCGCCGCGCTTGATCGGGATCAGCGGCAGCTGCTCGTGGTCTTTCATCTGGGTGCAGGGATGCCATAACACCGCGAGATCGCGTTGCATCCACTGGTTGTTGAGGCCCATGTTCAGTCTCCTGGAGGCGGCTCGAAGTACGCGAGCAAACAATCGCGCAAGCCTATGCAATGCCAGGCCGTGTCACAACCCATTGCATGCCTGGAAGGGCGAATTGGTCGCGGTCGCAGGACGGTCTGTCACGTTTTTCCCCCGTAGACCTTAATGCCTGGTTAATTTAGTGTTCGTAGGATCAACATCGTATTTCTCGATATTTCAAAGCGAAAATTTCCGCTTTAATTCGATAGTTAAATCGATAGTCTTGGGCAGCAGTTCTTACAGGATTCAAGTGATGCAGCTAGGTAACTCTTCTTCCCGCTACGGCTGGGTAAGCATTTTTCTGCACTGGAGCGTGGCGCTGGCAGTCTTTGGATTGTTCGCCCTGGGCCTGTGGATGGTCGGCCTGGATTACTACAGTGCCTGGCGCAAAGATGCGCCGGACCTGCACAAGAGCATTGGCTTGACGTTGTTCGCGATCATGTTGCTGCGGGTGCTGTGGCGCTTTGTCAGCCCGCCGCCGCCGGCACCGGCCAACCACGGTCGCCTGACGCGCCTGGGCGCCACCTTCGGCCATGCCTTCCTTTATCTCAGTCTGTTCGCTGTGATGATTGCCGGTTACCTGATTTCCACCGCAGACGGTGTCGGGATTCCGGTGTTTGGCCTGTTTGAAATTCCTGCCCTGGTTTCCGGACTGCCGGACCAGGCAGATGTGGCCGGCGAGGTGCATCTGTACCTGGCCTGGGCCCTGGTGATCTTCGCCGGGGTGCATGCTCTGGCTGCCTTGAAACACCACTTTATCGATCGTGACGCGACCCTGGCTCGTATGCTGGGGCGCAAAGCCTGATGCTCAACCTCGACTCAAAAGGAATAGAAAGCATGTTGAAAAAGACTCTCGCCGCTCTGGCAATCGGTTCTGCTCTGCTGTCTGCCGGTCAGGCGATGGCCGCGGACTACGTGATCGACAAGGAAGGCCAGCACGCCTTCGTCGACTTCAAGATCAGCCACCTGGGCTACAGCTTCATCACCGGTACCTTCAAGGACCTGGACGGCAAGTTCAGCTTCGACGCGGCCAAGCCTGAAGACGCCAAGATCGAAGTCAACGTGCGCACCGCCAGCGTGTTCACCAACCACGCCGAGCGTGACAAGCACGTCAACAGCAAGGACTTCCTGGAGTCGGGCAAATTCCCTGACGCGAAGTTCGTTTCCACCAGCGTCAAGCCAACCGGCAAGAATGCTGATGGCAAGCAGACCGCCGATGTGGCTGGCGGCCTGACTTTCCACGGTGTGACCAAGCCTATCGTGGTCAAGGCCACCTTCCTGGGTGAAGGCAAGGATCCATGGGGCGGCTACCGTGCCGGTTTTGAAGGTACCACCAGCATTAGCCGTAAAGAGTTCAACAAGGACGGGATGGATGTTGGCCCGCAGTCCGACACCGTTCAGCTGTACATCACCTTCGAAGGTGTGAAAGCGAAGTAATGCTTCGCCTGTAGCCGCAGCCTCGCAGGCTCGGCAGCGGCTACAGAGAACATAAAAAAACGCCCCTGATCGCGAGATCAGGGGCGTTTTTTATTGTCGCGAAAACTTCAGCGATTGCGGGTCAGCAAGGCTGGTTTCTCGCCACGTGGACGGCTTGGCAGTTGATCGAGCTGCTCGGGTGTCGGGAAGCGGTCGGCTTTCGACTCCTTGTGCATGATCTTCGGCTGGTTGCCGCGCGGGTTCTGCACCGCCGGCTCCTGGCGCGCTTGGTCGTCACGGGCCGGACGACGATTGCGCGACTCTTCGCGACGGGCCTGGCCGTCACGTGGAGCGCCGCTGCGTGGGCCGTTGCGCTTGGCAGGCGGGGTGCCGGTGCTGGCACCGTTGCTGGTGCGCGGACCGCCGGAGCGACCCTGGCCGCCGCTGCGTGGCGCGTTGCTGCTGGTTGCACCCTGGGCTGGCGCGCCAGGACGACGGCCGCGGCCCTGGTTGTTCTTGTTCTGGTACGGGCTGACGTAGTCGGCGCGATTGCCGAAGTTGTCCACGTCGTCGTCCAGGAACTCATCCGGGGCGCGGTCGGCGCGTGGCGTCGGCTGGCGCTGTTCGCGGGCCGGGGTGCCTTCGCGAGGCTTCTGCTCACGGGCCGGGCGGTCGCCGCGAGCGGCCGGTTTGTCCTTGCCCTTGTCCTTGCCTTTGTCTTTACGACCGCCGCCGCCACCGCCGCCATTCGGACCGTCGCCACGCGGGCCACGGGAGTTGCGTGGGTTACGCACGTCCGGACGCTCGCGCACTTCCGGTTTCTCGGCTTCCACGGCGCTGGCATCGAAGCCCATCAGATCGCCGTCGGGGATCTTCTGCTTGGTCATGCGCTCGATGCTCTTGAGCAGCTTCTCTTCGTCCGGCGCGACCAGCGAGATCGCTTCGCCCGAACGGCCGGCACGGCCGGTACGGCCGATACGGTGCACGTAGTCTTCGTCGACGTTCGGCAGCTCGAAGTTGACCACGTGTGGCAGCTGGTCGATGTCCAGGCCACGGGCGGCGATATCGGTGGCGACCAGGATCCGCACTTCACCGGCCTTGAAGTCGGCCAGGGCCTTGGTGCGGGCGTTCTGGCTCTTGTTGCCGTGGATGGCGACGGCGGTCAGGCCGTGCTTGTCCAGGTACTCGGCCAGGCGGTTGGCGCCGTGCTTGGTGCGGGTGAAGACCAGCACCTGTTCCCAGGCGCCGGCGGTGATCAGGTGGGCCAGCAAGGCGCGCTTGTGGCTGGCGGCCAGGCGGAACACCCGTTGCTCGATACGCTCGACCGTGGTGTTCGGCGGCGTGACTTCGATGCGCTCGGGGTTGTGCAGCAGTTTGCCGGCCAGGTCCGTGATGTCCTTGGAGAAGGTCGCGGAAAACAGCAGGTTCTGGCGCTTGGCGGGCAGGCGCGCGAGGACTTTCTTCACGTCATGGACAAAGCCCATGTCGAGCATGCGGTCGGCTTCGTCGAGCACGAGGATTTCCACGTGGGACAGGTCGACACTGCCCTGGCCGGCCAGGTCGAGCAGGCGGCCGGGGCAGGCCACCAGCACGTCGACGCCACGGGCCATGGCCTGAACCTGTGGGTTCATGCCGACACCGCCGAAGATGCAGGCACTGACGAACTTCAGGTCGCGGGCATAGACCTTGAAGCTCTCGTGCACTTGCGCGGCCAGTTCGCGGGTCGGGGTCAGGACCAGTACGCGCGGTTGGCGCGGGCCGTGACGCTGGGATTTGTCCGGGTGACCGTTGGGAAACAACCGTTCCAGGATCGGAAGGGCGAAACCGCCGGTTTTACCAGTACCTGTCTGTGCCGCGACCATCAGGTCGCGACCTTGCAACACGGCGGGAATGGCCCGCTGTTGCACCGGAGTAGGCTGGGTGTAGCCGGCGGCTTCGATGGCGCCGACTAAAGCCTCGGAGAGACCGAGGGAAGCAAAGGACATGAGTAATCCTGTTTTAGTGAGGGCTTGGCCCAGAGGGATAGTCTTGCCTGGCGCGAATGGCGTTTAAGAGGACGCAATCCCGTCCGGTCCTGCTGGCTCCTGAAGGCTCATCGGCGAGGGCTCGCGCGGGCCTTGTGGCTGCGCTGTAGCGGTATCGAGATGCCTTGAACAGGATCGAGCGTCCGGGCGTGAGCCTGGCGGGAAGGCCGGAGTATAACAGAGCAATCAGTGTGCGCTGCTTTCCTGCTGCTCAACGGTTTTGCGCGGTGTGCCGGGCGGCATTGCGCTTGAGTCGGCGATGGCCGGCGCCGCGCCATAGCGGGCGCTCAGTTCGGCGTAGGCTGGTTCGCGCTTGAAGCGCTTGAGTTCGGCGCCGAAACGCTGCACCAGCAAGTCCATGCCGGCATTGCGCCGCACGGCCAGAAACTGGCTCTGGCGGCTGATGACCACCGGATTCTCGGTGATCTGCTGGCGAATGTTCAGTTGGTCGAGCAGGTGCTGGCCGACCCGTCGATCGGTGATCAGCAGGTCGATACGGCCGCGCAGCAGCTTGCCGAAGTTGGCTTCGTGGGTCGGCGCCGGTTCGTGCTTGAACAGGGTGGATTCCCTGAAGTCCTGGCTGTACAGGTAGCCGGGGGAGGTGCCCACGGTCAGCCCGCGCAAGTCTTCCAGGGTACGGAACGGAAAGGGCCGGGCGTTGGCATAGAACATCACGAACTCGACGTCCGACAGCGGCTCGCTGGGGTAGAGCAGGCTGCTTTCGCGTTCGTTGCTGTGAAAGATGTCCAGGGCACCGTCGGCCTGGCCCTGTTCGAGCATGGCCAGGCAACGTTTCCAGGGCAGGAACTGCCATTCGACTTCGATCCCCAGGCGCTGGAAGACGATGGCCGTGGTTTCGTAATCCAGGCCCTGGGCCTTGCCCTGTTCCTCATAGACATAAGGGGCCCAGGGCTCGGTGACAATGCGCAGCTTCTCGCCATGGGCGGTGAGGCTCAGGCAAGCGCAGATAAAGGCTGTCAGCAGCTGGGCAATGACGGGCATCGCTGGAGATTACGACGGGAGGTCGTCCAATGCTAGAGGCCGTCTAGCTCAAGCCTCAGTCAGCCTTTGTCTCGATCAGATGCAGGTAGATGGCCTTGCGCCGCTGGCCCAGTACCAGGCGAATCACCGGGTGGTTGAACCAGCGCTCGAGTTGATGGCTGTTGAGCGGTTTTCTCAGGCGGCCTTCGGCGTTTTCCCGGGCTTTCTCCCACCAGACCGGGGCGCAGGCCTGGTCGAATTCGTTGGTGTGGCGGTAGCAGCCGTAGAGGATTTCACGCATGAACTGCCGCTGGTGCCCGGGCAGGGCCAGGGTCACGATCTTGTAGGCCAGGCGTTGCAACGCCGGCGGGCGTGGCAGGGTCGCGGTGACCAGGCGGGTTTCGTCCAGGGCGACGCCGCTGGTAGGCGCTGCGCCGTGCTTGTCCAGCCAGGCCTTGATCTTGGCGCGAAACAGCTGCTTGCGGCTCCAGTAGTGGTGGATCAGGTCGGGGCATTCGCGGACTTTCTTGGTGCGATAGGCCGCCACCGACAGGCAGAACTCTTCGAGGGTGTAGGCGCCGTTGGCCAGCGGGTACAGCTCGTCCATCAGGGCGATGGAGCGGTCCAGCACATCGGCGTCCGCGCGGTGCAGGCCGATCACGCCGGAGTTCAGCAATGGCATCTGGTCGTCGGCGAGTTTGCGTTCCTGCAGCAAGCTGGCCAGGGTCTGGTAGAGGCCGGACTCCTTGTTGGCGCCGTAGCACATGCCGAATGCGTTACACAGCAGGGTGCCGGGCTGGATGCGGCGAAACAGCTCCAGCGGCGAGCAGTGGAAAAAGGTATCGGTGTCGATCAGCAACGCCAGTTCGGACTCTTGCAGCACCTGCTGCATCACCACGTGCTTGGCGCGAAAGTGGTAGCCGTGTGGGGCGATCCAGGCCTGGCGGGTGTTTTCGTCCAAGGGGCGCACGCGCACAGGCAGGTCGCGGTAAGGCGCGGGATTGTCGGTGAAGACCTGGATATCGAGGGCTTTGCCCGGTGTTTCGCGCAGCCCGGCCAGAGCGCTGGCAATACTGAACGCGGCTTCCTGGTGATAGGTCGCGGCGCCGTAAACCAGATAGATCAATTGTGGGCGTGCTGCGGTGCTGCCTGTGGACATCTACGGCGATCCTTCGGATGTATGGGGGTTAAAAAAAAGGCCCTGGATTTCGCCAAGGCCTTTTTCCGATGCTGTCGGGCGGTTAACGCGGCAGCTTCAGGTTGTTCCAGACGGCCAGGCTTGGCTCGGCTTGGTTCAGAGTATAGAAGTGCAATCCTGGCGCACCGCCTTGCAACAAACGCTCACACATTTCGGTGATGACCTGTTCGCCGAACGCCTGAATGCTTTGGCTGTCGTCGCCGTAGGCTTCCAGTTGTTTGCGGATCCAGCGCGGGATTTCCGCGCCGCAAGCGTCGGAGAAACGCGCCAGCTTGCTGTAGTTGGTGATCGGCATGATGCCGGGCACGATCGGGATGTTCACACCCATTTGTTGCACGCGTTCGACGAAGTAGAAATAACTGTCGGCGTTGAAGAAGTACTGGGTGATCGCACTGTTGGCGCCGGCGTTGGCCTTGCGCACGAAGTTGTTGAGGTCGTCTTCGAAATTGCGCGCCTGTGGGTGCATTTCCGGATACGCCGCCACTTCGATGTGGAAGTGATCGCCAGTCTCTTCACGAATGAAGCTCACCAGGTCGTTGGCGTGACGCAACTCGCCGCTGGCCATGCCCATGCCCGAAGGCAGGTCGCCGCGCAGGGCGACGATACGGTTGATGCCGGCGGCCTTGTATTGGGTCAACAGGCCACGCAGGTCGGCCTTGCTGTCACCCACGCAAGACAGGTGCGGTGCGGCGGGGATCTTCACTTCGCTTTCGAGCTGCAGCACGGTGTTCATCGTGCGGTCGCGGGTCGAGCCACCGGCACCGTAGGTGCAGGAGAAGAAGTCGGGGTTGTAGCTGGCCAGCTGGCGGGCAGTGGCGAGCAGTTTTTCATGCCCAGCATCGGTCTTGGTCGGGAAGAACTCGAAGCTGTAGCGACGATCTTGGGACATGGAGGAAACCTCCAGCTACAAGCTGCAAGCCACAAGCTGCAAGAGTAGCGGAGGTGCGCTCAGCTCTTGTGCCTGGAACGGGCTGCTTGAAACTGTTTAAGCAAATAGGGACGAAGCCGAAAGCTTCGAGCGGCAAGCACGGCTTGTGGCCTTTGCTTGCCGCTTGAAGCTCAAGGCTTGCAACTGCTCTTAGTACCGGTAAGCGTGCGGCTTGAACGGGCCTTCGACGGTGACGCCGATGTAGTCAGCCTGCTGCTTGGTCAGTTGGGTGACCACGCCACCGAAGCCGCGGACCATTTCCAGGGCCACTTCTTCGTCGAGTTTCTTGGGCAGTACTTCAACGGTCAGGCGCTCGGCTTTCTGGGCTGGCGACAGGTCGGCGTACTTCTGGCCGAACAGGAAGATCTGCGCCAGAACCTGGTTGGCGAACGAACCGTCCATGATGCGGCTTGGGTGACCGGTGGCGTTGCCCAGGTTCACCAGGCGGCCTTCGGCCAGCAGGATCAGGTAGTCGTCGTTCTGGGCGTCGAAAGCGCCTGGGCCGGTGCGGTGAACCTTGTGCACCTGCGGCTTCACTTCTTCCCATGCCCAGTTCTTGCGCATGAAAGCGGTGTCGATTTCGTTGTCGAAGTGACCGATGTTGCAGACAACGGCGCGCTTCTTCAGGGCCTTGAGCATGTTTGCGTCGCAAACATTGACGTTACCGGTGGTGGTCACGATCAGGTCGATCTTGCCCAGCAGGGCCTTGTCGATGCTCGCTTCGGTGCCGGTGTTGATGCCGTCGATGAACGGCGAAACCAGTTCGAAACCGTCCATGCAGGCTTGCATGGCGCAGATCGGGTCGACTTCGGAAACCTTGACGATCATGCCTTCCTGGCGCAGGGACTGGGCCGAGCCCTTGCCCACGTCACCGTAGCCGATGACCAGCGCTTGCTTGCCGGACAGCAGGTGGTCGGTACCGCGCTTGATCGCATCGTTCAGGCTGTGACGGCAGCCGTACTTGTTGTCGTTCTTGCTCTTGGTCACCGAGTCGTTGACGTTGATGGCCGGGATCTTCAGCTCGCCCTTGGCCAGCATGTCCAGCAGGCGGTGCACGCCGGTGGTGGTTTCTTCGGTCACGCCGTGGACGCGATCCAGCACCTGCGGGTACTTCTTGTGCAGCAGCTCGGTCAGGTCGCCGCCGTCGTCGAGGATCATGTTGGCGTCCCAAGGTTTGCCGTCCTTGAGGATGGTCTGCTCCAGGCACCACTCGTACTCTTGCTCGGTCTCGCCTTTCCAGGCGAATACCGGGATACCGGCGGCAGCGATGGAGGCAGCGGCCTGGTCCTGGGTCGAGAAGATGTTGCAGGACGACCAGCGTACTTCGGCACCCAGGGCAACCAGGGTTTCGATCAGCACGGCAGTCTGGATGGTCATGTGGATGCAGCCGAGAATCTTCGCGCCCTTGAGCGGTTGTTCAGCGGCGTACTTGCGACGCAGACCCATCAGGGCCGGCATCTCCGATTCGGCGATGATGGTTTCGCGACGGCCCCAGGCGGCCAGGGACATGTCGGCGACTTTGTAGTCGGTAAAATCTGCAGGCGTGATGACAGCGCTCATGAAGAGCCTCCATTCGTAAGTATGCGAATGGGCGCCGTTGTGCGTTTAGTGACTGACCGAACCATCACGGCCAGACAACGCCCCATCCGAGCCTGACAGGTCGAACCTGCTGCAGCGCCCCTCGGACAGGTGGCGGGAAAACGGTATCAGGTGATCGTTACCGTTTTGAAACGGAGGCGATTATAGCCGTCTGCCAGCGACTTCCCAAGGATTTCTGTCGGACGATGATCGAACGGTTATCGCGACCATAGTAGAAGCTCAATAGAGCTCTGCGCCGGGGTCTGCCATGATGCCGGCATCAATCGGCAAGACGGTCAGGAGTGAGTATGAATTTCCACACCCGCAAATGGGTAAAACCCGAAGACCTCAACCCCAACGGCACGCTGTTCGGCGGCAGCCTGTTGCGCTGGATCGACGAAGAAGCGGCGATCTACGCCATCGTCCAGCTGGGCAACCAGCGGGTGGTCACCAAGTACATTTCCGAAATCAACTTCGTCAGCGCCTCGCGCCAGGGCGACATCATCGAGCTGGGCATCACCGCCACCGAGTTCGGCAGGACCTCGATCACCCTGACCTGTGAAGTGCGCAACAAGATCACCCGCAAGAGCATCCTCACCGTCGAGAAGATGGTCTTCGTCAACCTGGGCGAGGACGGCTTGCCGGCTCCTCACGGTCGTACCGAGATCCGGTATGTGAAAGACCAGTTCAAGGACGACGAGCCCATCGCCTGACCGCTGTGGGCGTGAGTCTGCCGGCTCCTGCATGAGGACACTGAACGAGCCCTGAACCCCGGATGTCGTACCTGACAAGGTACCCACAGGTTCAGGAGCCATTAACGTGCAGACAGACGGCAAGACCCCGGGCCTTTCTCCCGAAGAGCAGCACGACGTAGACAAGAACCAGCCGCCCCGCGCGGCGGTCTTGCACGAGATCATCCGTACCCAGGGCGACAAGGAGCTGGAGCGCAGCGTCGCAGCGCTCTGGTGGTCGGCCCTGGCCGCCGGCCTGACCATGGGCCTGTCGCTGATGGGCATGGGCCTGCTCGACTCGCGCCTGCCCGACGGCGAAGGGTTCAAGGTGATTGCCAGTTTCGGTTACTGCGCGGGGTTCCTGGCGGTGATCCTGGCGCGCCAGCAACTGTTCACCGAAAACACCCTGACGGCCGTGCTGCCGATCATGAGCAAACCCACCCTGGGCAATTTCGCGCGCCTGTGCCGCTTGTGGGGCGTGGTCCTGGTGGGCAACCTGTGCGGCACGCTGCTGGTGGCCTATGTGATGCTGCACCTGCCGATTTTCGACGCCAGGACCGACCTGGCCTTCCTCGATATCGGGCGTAAGGTCATGGAGAACGATGCCGGGCAGATGTTCGCCAAGGGCATCGTCTCCGGCTGGATGATCGCCACCATGGTCTGGATGATCCCGTCCATGGAGAGCGCCAAGATGTGGATCATCATCCTGATCACCTACCTGATGGCCCTGGGGGACTTCACCCATATCGTGGTCGGTTCGGTGGAGGTCTCGTACCTGGTGTTCGCCGGCGAGTTGCCGTGGCGGGATTTCTGGTGGGTGTTCGCCGGGCCGACGCTGGCGGGGAACATCATCGGCGGCAGCTTCATCTTCGCCCTGATCAGCCATGCCCAGGTGCGCAGTGAAAGTGGCCTGCCAAAAACGACTGCGGACCCTGGGCGGGTCCGCGATCGATCAAAAAACGATCAGTGAGCGTCCTGGGTGACCGCCGGTGCATCCTGGGTGACATGGCGCACCAGTTTGCCGATGGTCAGGCCCTGCAGGAGGATCGACGACAGCACCACGATATAGGTGATGCTCAGCACCAGGTCGCGCTCCGGGCCCAATGGCAGGGCCAGGGCCAGCGCCACCGAAACCCCGCCGCGCAGGCCACCCCAGGTCAGCACCCGGATAGTGCCGCGCGGCACGCTGCGCCAGCGGCGTAGCAGGACGATGGCTGGAGCCACGGTGAGCAGGCGCGACAGCACGATCGCCACCGCCAGCAGACTCGCGGCCAGCAGGTGCAGCCAGTTGAACGGCAGCAGTAACAGCTCCATGCCGATCAGGGCGAACAGCAGGGCGTTGAGCATGTCGTCGAGCAGTTCCCAGAAACCGTCCAGGTAACGCCGGGTCATGTCGTTCATCGCCAGGTTGCGCCCCAGGTTGCCGATGATCAGGCCCGCCACCACCATCGCGATCGGTGCCGAGACGTGCAGTTCGCTGGCCATCGCCGAGCCGCCGATCACCAGGGCCAGGGTCAGCATCACCTCGATCTGGTGTTGCTCGATGCTCTTGATCATCAGGTACACCAGGTAGCCGATCAGCCCGCCGAACACCACGCCGCCGATGGCTTCATGGGCAAACAGCAGGGCGGTGGCGCCGACGGTCGGGGTTTCGCCGAGCTGGGCGATACCCAGCAGCACGGTGAACACCACCACCGCGGTGCCGTCGTTGAACAGCGACTCGCCGACGATGGTGGTTTTCAGCGGCTTGGAGGCGTTGGCGGTACGCAGCACGCCAAGCACCGCGATCGGGTCGGTCGGCGAGATCAGGGCGCCGAATAACAGGCAATAGAGGAAGCTCACGTGCCAGCCGAACAGGCCGAAGATCCAGTAGGCCAGGCTGCCGATGACGAACGTGGCGATCAGCACGCCGACCGTGGCCAAAAGGCCGATGGGCCAGCGATAGCTACGCAGGTCGTTGAGGTTGACGTGCAAGGCGCCGGCGAACAGCAGGAACGACAGCATCCAGTTCATCAGCAGGTCGCCGAAGTCGATCTGGCCGATCAGCTGTTGCACATGCTCTTCCAGGCCGGGATAGCCGAGGAAGCTCAAGCCTTGCAGCAGCAGGGAAAACAGCAGGGCGGTGACCATCACCCCGATGGTCGGCGGCAGGCCGATGAAGCGGAAGTTGACGTAGGTGAGCAGGGTGGTCAGGCAGATGAAGGCGGCAACGAGTTCAAGCATCCGGAGTCCCTTGGATAGAAACGTGAAAAGAGAGCCCGAAAGCCATCGGGCAAGGGTTTGATGGGCCGCTGGCGGCCCGGGGCACACCGACAAGGAAAGTTCAGATTCTTCTGTCGGTGAGCCGGTCGGCCAGTGCGCGGTTCTGCAGGCGACCGTGGGTCAGTCGCGCGCTCGTCGGGGCTCCGCCGGATACATTGATCGCGGCCGCCTGGCGACGTTGCAGGTGAATGAACAGCAGTGCGGTCAGCACCGTCAGTCCGCCGACCAGTGCGCCGGTCCACGGCAGGTCGGCCAGGTCGGCGCCGCTGGCGACGACCAGCCCGCCGATCCAGGCGCCGGCGGCGTTACCCAGGTTAAAGGCGCTCTGGTTCAGGGTCGAGCCCAGGTTGGGAGCCTCGTGGGCCTGGTCGATGATCAGCAATTGCAGGATCGGGCACAGGGCGAAGGCGAAGATTCCCCACAGTAGCAACGTGATCGCCGCCGGGATCAGCAGGTGGCTGGTCTGGCTGAACGCGGCCAGCACCAACACCACGGCCAGCGCCATGATCACCAGCGACGGCAGCAGGCGGCTGTCGGCCAGGCGGCCGCCGAGCATGCTGCCGGCCGTCAAGCCGACGCCGAACAGCAGCAACATGATGGTCACGCCATGGGGGCTGACGCCGGTGACGTCCTGCAGGATCGGCGCGATATAGGTGAAGACGCTGAACAGGCTGGTGGAGGCCAGCACGCTCATGCCCAGGGCCAGCAGCACGTTGGTCTTGCCCAGGACCTTGAACTCGCTGGCCAGGTTGGCCTTGTCCATGGCGATGTGCCGGGGCAGCCAGAACCACTGGGCAATGGCGGCGAGTACCCCGATCACCGACACCGCCCAGAAGGTCGAGCGCCAGCCGGCGTATTGCCCCAGTGCCGTGCCCAGCGGCACGCCGAGCACATTGGCCAGGGTCAGGCCGGTGAACATCATGGCGATCGCCTGGGCGCGTTTGTTCGGCGCCACCAGGCTGGCGGCGACCACCGAGCCGATGCCGAAAAACGCACCGTGGCACAGCGCGGTGATCACCCGCGCGGCCATCAGCGTGGCGTAGTTCGGCGCCAGCGCGCAGAGCACGTTGCCGAGGATGAACATCAGGGTCATGCCCAGCAGCGTGGCCTTGCGCGGCATGTTGGCGGTGCCGACGGCGAGGATCGGCGCGCCGAACACCACGCCCAGGGCGTAACCGGTAATCAGCAGGCCGGCATGGGGAATGCTGACGGACAGGTCGCGGGCGACATCGGGCAGCAGGCCCATGATGACGAATTCAGTGGTACCGATGCCGAAGGCGGCAACAGCCAGTGCGAGCAAGGCGAGTGGCATGCGAGGATTCTCTGTCTGTAGTCTTGACGCCCTGATCAGGCATACGCATGCCGGCATTGCTCCTCCATCGGATCAGGTCCGGCGGATCGGGCAGCGGCAGGAATTATTGGAATGGATATGCGCAACTGAGTGCGGCGTGGTCGGCGTCAGTATAGACAGCCGAGGCCCTTAGGTGAATCGATTCTCTTATCGCAAACAGGGAGTGTGAGGTGCTGGCGACAACTCTGGTTCTGGTGGCGGCGCTGCTGCATGCGGCGTGGAATACCCTGATCAAATTCAGTGGCGAACGGTTATTGGTGGTGGCCTGCATGGACAGCGTCGCCTTGTTGTTCGTGGCATTGATGTTGGGGTTCGTCGAGTGGCCGCCGCTGCAGATCTGGCCGTGGATCCTGGCGTCGGCGGTTTTCGAGTTGCTCTACCGCTACCTGCTGATCCAGGCCTATCGAGTCGGCGACCTGGGTCTGGTCTACCCATTGATGCGCGGTCTTTCGCCCCTGGTGGTGCTGGCCCTGACCCTGATCTTCGCGGGCGAGGTGCTCAGCCCCCAGCAGATCCTCGGCATCCTGTTGATCCCTTTCGGCATGCTGTGCCTGCTGTGGCAGGGCGGTGGCGGCGACCGCCTGCCATGGTCGATGTTGCCGGTGGTGGCGCTGATCGGCCTGTGCATCGGTTGCTACACCTTTATCGACGGCCAGGCATTGCGCCGCTGGTCCCATCCGCTGGATTACCTGGTGTGGGTGACGCTGCTCAGCGCCTGGCCCTTTCCGTTGCTGGCGCTGCTGCGCAAGCGTGCGGCCTTCAGCCTGTTCTGGCGCGAACAATGGAGGCTGGGGTTGAGCGTCGGATTCTGCGTATTGTTCAGCTACGCTCTGGTGCTGTGGGCCATGCAGCTGGGATCGATCGCCGAGGCGGCGGCGCTGCGGGAAATCAGCGTGATCCTGGTGGTGTTGTTCGGTATGCGTTACCTGAAAGAACCTTTCGGCCGACCTCGGCTCTTAGCTTGTGGGCTGGTGCTGATCGGCATGCTGGTGATGAAGTTCTGACCCCGCTCCCCTCATGACTTTAAAAAGGACTCTGCCATGACCGTCGCTTTCTGGTGTGTATTGATCGCCATCTTCCTGCCGTACCTGTGCAACAGCATCGCCAAGTTCAGCGGGGGCAACTTTGGCCTGCGGCAGAACCATGACCCGCGGGCCTACCTCGAAACCCTCGAGGGTTTCGCCCGGCGGGCGCAAGCGGCGCAGCTCAACAGTTTTGAAGTGACCCCGGCCTTTGCCGCGGGGGTGATCATCGCCCACATCGCCAACGTCGCCGAACTGGTGACCATCGATGTGCTGGCGGTGCTGTTCATCACCAGCCGCCTGCTGTACATCATCTGCTACCTGGCGGACTGGGCGATCCTGCGGTCGCTGGTGTGGTTCGTCGGCATGGCGCTGATTGCCAGCTTCTTTTTCGTTTCTATCTGATCTTCGTCACTACTGCCGCCGCCTCTCGACGAGGCGGCAGCGGTGCCAGGGCTATTTGCTGTCGGTGACTTCAGGCACTTTCGGCAGCGTGGCGCCCTTGGGCCAGAGCATCCAGATCTGGCCCTGCTGTTTCATGTCTCCCGCCAGTTGCCCGGCCGCGTCGCCGGTGCCCCAGAACAGGTCGGCGCGAACTTCGCCGGCGATCGCGCCACCGGTGTCTTGCGCCGCCACCGGACGGATCAGGCTGCTGCCATCCGGCCGGGTGGTGGAAAGCCACAACAGGCTGCCCAGGGGGATCACCTTGCGGTCCACCGCCACGCTGTAGCCGGAGGTCAGCGGTACGTTCAGCGAGCCGCGCGGGCCTTCGTTGCTGTCCGGGTTGCGGTTGAAGAACACGTAGCTGGGGTTGCTGCCCAGCAGTTCCGGGATGCGATTGGGGTTGGCCTTGGCCCAGGCCGCGATGGTGCCCATGGTCACGTCTTCTTTCTTCAGCTCGCCCTGATCCACCAGCCAGCGGCCGATGGGACGGTACGGGTGGCCGTTCTGGTCGGCATAACCGATGCGCAACTGGCGCCCGTCTTCCAGCTGGATACGACCCGAGCCCTGGATCTGCAGGAATTGCAGGTTCATCGGGTCGGTCAGCCAGGCGATCACCGGCGCCTTGACCCCCTTGGTCTCGATGGTCGCGGCATCGTCGTAGGGTTTCAGCACCCGGCCTTCGAGGCGGCCGCGCAGGCGCTTGCCCTTGAGTTCGGGATAAATGCTGTCGAGGGCGACGATGATCATGTCTTCCGGCACGCCATAGACCGGTACTGACGCGGCCTGGGTCTGGGTCAGGCTGCCCGGATAGACCGGCTCGTAGTAGCCGGTGATCAGGCCGTTGCTGCTGCCACTGGCCGAGCGCAGGCCGTAGACGTCCAGGTGCTGCTTGAGAAAGCTGCGGACATCGAGGGCGGTGAGTGGCACATTGGCCGCCGTCGCGCAGGTCGGGCCCCACACCGGGTCGGCTTTCAGCCGGGTGCAGGCACTGCGCCAGGAACCGAAGCCGGCCAGCAGGTCGTCGTCGGACACAGTGGGCAAGGCTTCCCAACTGGCGCTGGTATAGGTGGCGATAGCGTGAGGCTGGGGTGGCTTGCCGACTTCGCCGCCATTGCATCCGGCCAGCAGGATCGCGGTCGGCAAGGCCCAGGCCAGGTGTCGACGCCACAGCTTGAAACGGGTGTTCATTGGGTACTTCCTTTGCGGCTTGCCTGGGCGCATGGCAGCGTCAGGCAATCCATATTGTTAATAGGGCTATTGGTCTTTGCCGGACAGGCGAGGATACTGGCGGCCGTTTCCTGTGACCCGAAGCCACCATGACGCTTAAAAGACTCTCTGTTGTATTGCTGGCCTGCCTGACGTTGTCCGCCTGCGGCGGTGTCGACCCGAACTCCCCGCTGGGTCAGCGCAAGGCGATCTTCAAACAGATGCTCAAGACCGGTGAAGACCTGGGCGGCATGCTCCGTGGGCGTATCCCGTTCGACGGCCCGCGCTTTACCGAAGGCGCGATCAAGCTGGACAACCTGTCCCACGAACCCTGGAAGCACTTCCCGCAGGTCAAGGAACAGGAGCACAGTAGCGCGACTGACGATGTCTGGCAGAAGCAGGCACGTTTCCAGGAACTGGCCCGCACTCTCGAGGCGGCCACCGGTGAACTGGTCATCGCCAGCAAGGTCCAGCCGTACAAGGCCAGCAACCTGGGGCCGGCGGTACAGAAAGTCGAAGATGCCTGCAGCGCCTGCCATAAAGAGTTTCGCGATCACTGATCCTGTCGCCTGAGGTGTCTGCGGCGGGCACATCTGCCGCAGCGGCTCGAACTTACTTGTCCAGTTCGTCAAGGGCTTCCTGCAATTCCTTGCGGGACTCGGCCAGCTTGTCCTTGCGCTTGTTGATCTTCTCGGCGTCGCCTTTTTTCATGGCCTTGTCCAGGTCGGTCTGGCGCCGGCTGACTTCATGCTTGGCGTCCAGCACCTTGTTTTCGCGTTCCTTTTTCAGCGAGGCGTCGGTGCAGTTCGCGGTGGCTTCGCTCAGGGCTTTTTCCAGGCCGGCCTGTTGTTCGCTGTTGCCGTGGGCCTTGGCCTGTTCGAGCTGGGTGCTGATGGCCTGGCGCTTGGCGGCGCAGCCGGTGAGTTCCGGGGCCTGCTCGGCGGCCATCAGGGCTGGGGTTGTCAGGGCGAATGCGGCGAAGAGGGTGAGCGGTGCAAGAAATTTCATAAAGGCTCCATGTGAAAAGATGAATAGCAGGAGTGGGGCGACGGGCTGTTTGAGCCATCTGCGTCCCCGGGGTTCAACGCCGCCGGCTGTAAAAGCCTCAGAAGCCTTCGATTCCGGCGGCACGTAATTCTTCACTCAAGGCCAGGACCTGCGGATCGCGGAAAAAGGCGCTCAACTGAGCGGCGCGTCCCGGGCCGATAGCGCTTTGGGCCTGCCATTGTTCGGTGGTTCTGGCCGCCAGCGCCGCCCAGCCATCTTCGAGCCTGGCGTCGCCGGTCGGTGGCAGTCCAAGGGCTTTGAGCCAGCGATGAAACGGCTGCCGGCGGGCGCTGTGCAGGCTGCTCAGCAAACGCGCGATGCTGCGTTCGCCAAGGCCGGTAATGTTAGCAAGCTCTGCAGGCTCAAGGGTCAACCAATCGACCAAGCCGTTGATCAGTCCGGCGTCCACCAGCTTCTCCCAGGTGCCGGCGCCGACATGGGGCAGGTCCAGCCCGGATTTTCCGCTCAGCCAGGTCAAGCGTGCGAGGAACTGGCTCTCACAGCCGGGCAGGGGGTGCCAGCAACTGAGCGCATGGAAGGCCGAGGCATCCGGAACCTGCAGCGGAACACGCTGGGGCGTGCGCAGTATCACCGCGTTCAGGCGCGGGACGGTCAGGCCGGCGAGGCTGATCGACACCTGATCGCCAGGGCGGATATCCAGCTTTTGCCAGCGCGGCAGCGAGCCGACGCTGACCCGCCTGATCTGCCGGTCGTCGAGCAGGACCGGCTCCAGTTCGAGCATCGGGGTGATCCGGCCAGTGCGGCCGATCTTGAAGTCGACCTTGCGCACCCTGGCCAGGGCCTGGGCGAACGGGTATTTCCATGCGGCGATCCAGTAGGGCGCCTTGGCCTGCCAGCGTTGAGCCTCTGGACGTCGGCTCTGGCGCAGGACGATGCCATCGCTGGCGAAGGGCAGGGCCGAGCGATACCAGTGCTCTCGCCAGTGCCGGACCTCGGCGAACGTACTGACGCGCTGGCTGTATTCGCTGCTGTGGGCAAACCCCAGGGCCTTGAGGCCGGCCAGGCGCTGCGCCAGGGTGCTCGGGCCTTGGGGCCAGTCCCAGACGAACAGGCCGATCCGGCTGACTTGCCGAGGGTCCAGTTGGTTGCGCGCCAAGAGGCCGGCGACCTGGCCGCGGGCATTCAGGCTGCCGGCCTTGGCCTGTATGTGATCGTTCTGGCGCCAATAGAGCTCGCCCTGTAGCAGCAGGTCCCGCGGTTCGGGCAGGCGTTTGGGGATGGCGCTGATCAGTTGCGCGGGCCCGGTCCAGTCCTGGCCCTGAAGGCCATCCCCGCGGCTGATGGCTTGCTGAAAGCGTCCCTGGCGATAGATCAGGGTCACGGCCACGCCGTCGATCTTGGGCTGTACCCAGACCTCCTCGCGCCCGGCGAGCCACTGGCGTACGGCACTTTCATCGGCCAGTTTCTCCACGCCGGTATGGGGAATGGGGTGCGGGACAGTACCGCGTGCGGTGCGTAGCGGGTTGGCGCGGTCTGCGCTGACGGTGGGGAAACAGCTTTGCCAATGTTCGAGCCGGGCGCGGGACTGGTCATAGAGCTCGTCAGTCACCGGCGACAGGCCTTCACGGTGGTAGCTGTCGTCCCAGCGATTGATTTGCTGTTGCAGGGTGGCCGTTTCGGTTTGCGCCTGGGCAGGTGTCCAGTCGGGGCACGGGCTGGCGGCGCTCGGCAGGGCGATGGCGCTCAGGAGGACTGCGGCCAATAGCGTGGCTCTGTAGGGCATGGGGAGCATCCTTGCTCGGGGAGTCAGGCTGCAGGCTAGAGGGGTGGACGGGAGGGAGAAAGGGCGTATGGATTGCCGGGTATTTCGCGGGCTGGTTGGACGATGCGCCAGTTTTTTCGCGAGCCGCCTTATACCCCTAGGAATCAGGCTGACCCCGTAGGAGCGCCCTGCAAATCATGAAACCTTCAGCCACAAAAAAGCCCCGCAAGGCGAGCCGTGCGGGGCTTGGGTAAGCGCTGCCGGGATTACAGGTTGGCAGCGGCGCGCAGGGCTTCGGCGCGGTCGGTCTTTTCCCAGGTGAAGGTGGTGAAGGTGTCATCACCCACGGTCTTGGTTTGCGGGGTACGGCCGAAGTGGCCGTAGGCCGCGGTTTCGCGGTACATCGGGTGCAGCAGGTCGAGCATGGTGGTGATCGCGTACGGACGCAGGTCGAACACTTCGCGCACCAGCTTGATGATCTTGTCGTCGCTGATCTTGCCGGTGCCGAAGGTGTTCAGCGAGATCGAAGTCGGTTGCGCCACGCCGATGGCGTAGGACACCTGGATCTCGCAGCGCTCGGCCAGGCCGGCGGCGACGATGTTCTTGGCCACGTAACGACCGGCATAGGCGGCCGAACGGTCGACCTTCGATGGGTCCTTGCCGGAGAACGCGCCACCGCCGTGACGGGCCATGCCGCCGTAGCTGTCGACGATGATCTTGCGACCGGTCAGGCCGCAGTCGCCGACCGGGCCGCCGATGATGAACTGGCCAGTCGGGTTGATGTGGAACTGGGTGTCCTTGGACAGCAGTTCGGCCGGCAGCACGTGCTTGACGATCAGTTCCATCACGCCTTCGCGCAGGTCTTTGTACGACACGTCAGGGTTGTGCTGGGTCGACAGGACCACGGCGTCGATGCCGACCACCTTGCCGCCTTCGTAGCGGCAGGTGACCTGGGACTTGGCATCCGGACGCAGCCACGGCAGCAGGCCGGACTTGCGGGCTTCGGCCTGGCGCTGCACCAGTTGGTGCGAGAAGGTGATCGGGGCCGGCATCAGCACGTCGGTTTCGTTGCTGGCGTAGCCAAACATCAGGCCCTGGTCGCCGGCGCCCTGGTCTTCAGGCTTGGCGCGGTCGACACCCTGGTTGATGTCGGGGGACTGCTTGCCGATGATGTTCATCACGCCGCAGGTCGCGCCGTCGAAACCGACGTCGGAGCTGGTGTAGCCGATGTCGGTGATGACGTCACGAACGATCTGCTCCAGGTCAACCCAGGCCGAGGTGGTGACTTCGCCGGCGACGATGGCCACGCCGGTCTTGACCAGGGTTTCCACCGCTACGCGGGCGTGCTTGTCCTGGGCAATGATGGCGTCCAGCACCGCATCGGAAATCTGGTCGGCGATTTTGTCCGGATGCCCTTCAGACACGGACTCGGAGGTGAAAAGGGAGTATTCGCTCATCTCGACGGTTTCCTAAAATTTACCGATGGTGAGTGTCGCCAGCCGGTCGCTGAAAGTGGCGGACCTGGATCTGGAAACCATTACGTAAACCTACATACAGACTTTCTCCGGGAACCAGTCCCGCAGCGGTGGCCCAGCGGGCCAGATCATCCTGGTCAAACCCCAGCCAGAGATCACCGCAGGCCTCCCTGGCCCAACTCTGGTTGTGGCTGCACAACTCTGTCACTAACAGGCTGCCGCCCGGTTGTAGCAAACCGGCCAGGCGCTTGAGCGCATCGGCCGGCGCGGCGAAATGGTGCAGGACCATGTTCAGCACCACGCAATCGGCCGCCAGGCTCACGCCATTCAGTGCATCGGCCAATTGCAGGCTGACGTTAGCCAGCGTTTCGCGTTCACAGACCTGGCGTGCCAGTTCGAGCATGGCCGGGCTGTTGTCCAGCGCGGTCACCCGGGCGAAACGACGGGCCAGTTCCGGCAGGAAACTGCCATCCCCGGGGCCGACTTCGATCGCCGTGGCGGTGTCCGTGAAGTTCAGTTTGTCGAGCAGCGCCAGCACGCTTTCGCGGTACTGGGGCAGTCCTGCGATCAGGTCCTGCTGGGCGCGAAACTTCTCCGCGACCCGTGAGAAAAAGTCCTGGCTGGCGGCCGCCCGCTGGCGGTGCACCAGGCCGATACGCGATTGCACTTCGCCGGGCAGCGTCAGGTTGTCCACTTCATCCAGCAGGGCGGCGTGCAGCCTGCCGCCCAGCAGTTCGGTGTGGGGCAGGGCGCGCCGATAGAAGATCGCGTTGCCTTCGCGGCGGGTTGCCACCAGGTCGGCCTGGGCCAGGACCTTCAGGTGGTGGCTCATGCCGGATTGGCCGATGGCGAAGATCTGTGCCAGTTCCAGTACGCCGAACGAGTCGTTGGCCAGCGCGCGCAATACATTCAGCCGCAGCGGGTCGCCGCCGGCCTTGCACAGGGCTGCCAGCTCGTCGCAGTCGTCATGGTTCATGGAGGGCGCGCGTAAATTCATAAGGCCAGCAGTCTAGTGACGCACCCCCAACCTCGCAAGATCAATATCAAAAAGTTTTGATATTGCTCGATAGATGGCACTTAACGCAGGTCCCTGTGTTCTACAAACGAACTGCGGAATGGTTTCATCAGGCGATTGCCCCTTTATCGACCGGAAAAACGCGCCAGAGTCATTATCTATCATTGCCCCCGCCTACCGGCTGAGGGAAAATGCACGCCTTTTTCCGATTCGTTTTTATTCAACCCGACTTAGATAACCCCCAGGAGATCAGCGATGCCAAGCCGTCGTGAGCGTGCCAACGCCATTCGTGCCCTCAGCATGGATGCCGTGCAAAAAGCCAACAGCGGCCATCCCGGCGCCCCTATGGGGATGGCTGATATCGCCGAAGTACTTTGGCGTGACTATCTGAAGCACAACCCGAGCAATCCATCCTTCGCCGACCGTGACCGCTTTGTGCTGTCCAACGGCCACGGCTCGATGCTGATCTACTCGCTGCTGCACCTGACCGGCTACGACGTCACCATCGACGACCTGAAGAGCTTCCGCCAGCTGCACAGCCGCACCCCGGGCCACCCGGAATTCGGCTATACCCCGGGCGTCGAGACCACCACCGGCCCGCTGGGCCAAGGCCTGGCCAATGCTGTGGGCTTTGCCCTGGCGGAAAAGGTCCTGGCGGCGCAGTTCAACCGTCCTGGCCACAACGTCGTCGACCACCACACCTACGTGTTCCTGGGCGATGGCTGCATGATGGAAGGCATCTCCCATGAAGTCGCTTCCCTGGCCGGCACCCTGGGCCTGGGCAAGCTGATTGCCTTCTACGATGACAACGGCATTTCCATCGACGGCGAAGTCGAAGGCTGGTTCACCGACGACACGCCAAAGCGTTTCGAAGCCTACAACTGGCAGGTGATCCGCAACGTCGACGGTCACGACCCGGAAGAGATCAAGACCGCAATCGACACCGCGCGCAAAAGCGAGCAGCCGACCCTGATCTGCTGCAAGACCACCATCGGTTTCGGCTCGCCGAACAAGCAAGGCAAGGAAGACTGCCACGGCGCGCCACTGGGTGCCGAGGAAATCGCCCTGACCCGCGCCGCGCTGAAGTGGAACCACGGCCCGTTCGAAATCCCGGCCGACATCTATGCCGAATGGGATGCCAAGGAAGCCGGTCGCGCCGTCGAAGCCGAGTGGGACCAGCGTTTCTCCGCCTACTCCGCCGAATTCCCCGAGCTGGCCAACGAACTGGTGCGTCGCCTGAGCGGCGACCTGCCGGCCGATTTCTCCGAGAAGGCCGATGCCTACATCGCCGAAGTCGCGGCCAAGGGCGAAACCATCGCCAGCCGTAAGGCCAGCCAGAATGCCCTGAACGCGTTCGGCCCGCTGCTGCCGGAATTCCTCGGCGGTTCGGCCGACCTCGCCGGTTCCAACCTGACCCTGTGGAAAGGCTGCAAGGGCGTCAGCGCCGAAGACGCCAGCGGCAACTACATGTACTACGGCGTTCGCGAGTTCGGCATGACCGCCATCATGAACGGCGTGGCCCTGCACGGCGGCCTGGTGCCTTACGGCGCGACCTTCCTGATGTTCATGGAATACGCACGCAACGCGGTACGCATGTCGGCCCTGATGAAGCAGCGCGTGATCCATGTCTACACCCACGACTCCATCGGTCTGGGCGAAGACGGCCCGACGCACCAGCCGATCGAGCAGATCGCCAGCCTGCGCTGCACCCCGAACCTCGACACCTGGCGTCCAGCCGATGCCGTGGAATCGGCGGTGGCCTGGAAAAACGCGATCGAGCGCAAGGACGGTCCTTCGGCGCTGATCTTCTCCCGCCAGAACCTGCAGCATCAGACCCGCAATGCCGTGCAGATCGCCGAAATCAGCCGCGGCGGCTACGTGCTCAAGGACTGCGCAGGCGAGCCTGAGCTGATCCTGATCGCCACCGGTTCCGAAGTCGGCCTGGCGGTGCAGGCGTTCGACAAGCTGACCGAGCAGGGCCGCAAGGTGCGTGTGGTGTCCATGCCATGCACCAGCGTGTTCGATGCCCAGGACGCCGGCTACAAGCAGTCGGTCCTGCCGTTGCAGGTCAGCGCGCGTATCGCCATCGAGGCCGCTCACGCGGACTACTGGTACAAGTACGTCGGCCTGGAAGGTCGCGTCATCGGCATGACCACCTACGGCGAGTCGGCGCCTGCGCCGGCCTTGTTCGAAGAGTTCGGTTTCACCCTGGAAAACATCCTGGGTCAGGCCGAAGAGCTGCTGGAAGACTAAAAAAGCGCGAATGCGGCGGCCTCTGGTCGCCGCATCACTTTGTAGGAGCGAGCTTGCTCGCGATGGTCGTCAACGATAACGCTGGCTATCTGGATAACCGCGTCGTCCTGAAGCCCATCGCGAGCAAGCTCGCTCCTACAATGGTTTTGTATCGCTCATGAAGTTGTCGGCTAACGAGAACCCCATGCCTCAACCGCGTCCCTATAAAGTTGCACTCAACGGCTACGGCCGGATCGGTCGTTGTGTCTTGCGTGCCCTGTTCGAACGGGGGGCTGCGGCCGGGTTCGAGATTGTCGCGATCAACGATCTGGCCGACATGGCCAGCGTGGAATACCTGACACGCTTCGACTCCACCCATGGCCGGTTTCCCGGCGAAGTGAAGGTCGACGGCGACTGTCTGCATATCAATGGCAACTGCGTGAAGGTCCTGCGCAGTGCCACCCCCGAAGGCATCGATTGGGCGTCCCTGGGCGTCGATCTGGTGCTCGAATGCTCCGGCGCCTATCACACCCGTGAAGACGGCCAGCGTTTCCTCGACGCCGGTGCGCCGCGGGTGCTGTTTTCCCAGCCGATGGCCAGCGAGGCGGATGTCGACGCCACCATCGTCTACGGCGTCAACCAGGACTGCCTGACCGGCGACGAGCTGCTGGTGTCCAACGCGTCCTGCACCACCAACTGCGGCGTGCCGCTGTTGCGCCTGCTGGACCAGGCCATCGGTCTGGAATATGTGTCGATCACCACCATCCACTCGGCGATGAACGACCAGCCGGTGATCGACGCCTATCACCATGAAGACCTGCGCCGCACCCGTTCGGCGTTCCAGTCGGTGATCCCGGTGTCCACCGGTCTGGCGCGTGGCATCGAGCGGCTGCTGCCGGAACTTGCCGGGCGAATTCAGGCCAAAGCTGTGCGCGTGCCGACCGTCAACGTGTCCTGCCTCGACATCACGATGCAGACCGTGAGCGATACCGACACCGGCGAAGTCAACCGGATCCTGCGCGAGGCCGCCACCAGCGGCCCGCTCAAGGGCCTGTTGGCCTATACCGAGTTGCCGCACGCCAGTTGTGATTTCAACCATGATCCGCATTCGGCGATCGTCGATGCCAGCCAGACCCGTGTTTCCGGCCCGCGGCTGGTGAACATCCTGGCCTGGTTCGACAACGAATGGGGTTTTGCCAACCGAATGCTGGACGTTGCAGGACACTATCTGCAAACAGCCGCACCCAAAGCTGTCTCTTAACTTCCCGTTTCCAAAAAAACAGTAACCCAGGAATTGCGACCCATGACCGTGTTGAAGATGTCCGACCTCGATCTGCAAGGTAAGCGCGTACTGATCCGCGAAGACCTCAACGTCCCAGTCAAGGACGGTGTTGTCACCAGCGATGCGCGTATCCTGGCTTCGCTGCCGACCATCAAGCTGGCCCTGGAAAAAGGCGCGGCCGTGATGGTCTGCTCGCACCTCGGTCGTCCGACCGAAGGCGAATTCTCCGCCGAGAACAGCCTCAAGCCAGTGGCCGACTACCTGAGCCGCGCCCTGGGTCGCGAAGTGCCGCTGGTGGCCGACTACCTGGGCGGCGTCGAGGTCAAGGCCGGCGACATCGTGCTGTTCGAGAACGTGCGTTTCAACAAGGGCGAGAAAAAGAACGCCGACGAACTGGCCCAGCAATACGCCGCCCTGTGCGATGTGTTCGTGATGGACGCCTTCGGCACCGCGCACCGCGCCGAGGGTTCGACCCACGGCGTGGCCAAGTTCGCCAAGGTCGCCGCTGCCGGCCCGCTGCTGGCTGCCGAGCTGGACGCGCTGGGCAAGGCCCTGGGCGCCCCGGCCAAGCCGATGGCGGCCATCGTCGCCGGCTCCAAGGTGTCGACCAAGCTCGACGTCCTCAATAGCCTGAGCCAGATCTGCGACCAACTGATCGTCGGCGGCGGCATCGCCAACACCTTCCTCGCCGCTGCCGGTCACCCGGTCGGCAAGTCGCTGTACGAGCCGGACCTGCTGGATACCGCGCGCGCCATTGCCGCCAAGGTCAGCGTGCCGCTGCCGGTGGACGTGGTAGTGGCCAAGGAATTCGCCGAAAGCGCGACCGCTACCGTCAAGCTGATTGCCGAGGTGGCGGCCGACGACATGATCCTGGACATCGGCCCGCAAACCGCGGCGAACTTCGCCGAGCTGCTGAAGTCGTCGAAGACCATCCTGTGGAACGGTCCGGTCGGCGTGTTCGAGTTCGACCAGTTCGGTAACGGCACCAAGGTGCTGGCCCAGGCCATCGCGGAGAGCGCGGCGTTCTCCATCGCCGGCGGCGGCGACACCCTGGCGGCCATCGATAAATATGGCGTGGCCGAGCAAATCTCCTACATTTCTACCGGCGGTGGCGCTTTCCTCGAATTCGTCGAGGGCAAGGTGCTGCCGGCGGTCGAAGTCCTGGAAAGCCGGGCCAAAGCCTGAAGTCCCGATGGCCAGGCAAAGGAGTGTTCATATGGTCAAGATGTTACCGCTGTTGATCGTCGCGGGCTTGCTGGCCGGTTGCGGTAGTCAGCCTGCCCAGTCGGAGCCCGAGTCGGGAGAGCCTGAGAGAGGTTGCTATCAGGCCGACTGGCAGGCCGAGACTGCGCCGGTGATCAACAAGCGCATGGGACCCGATGGTCTGGACAAGTACGAGACTCCAGCCAAGGCCAAGGAACATGGTTGCCCTTGACGGGTCTGATTCGATAACGCGTTGTGCTGGCGGCCGTGGGCCGTCAGCCGAGGAACACCGATGAAAGGCTTTATCGCCGTGGCTGCGCTGGGATTGCTGGCAGGTTGCGCCAACTTCGACCTGTTCAAGCCGGCCGAGACGGACAACTGGACGACCTGGGTATGCGACAGCCAGGCGCAAGTGGTCTGGCGCTACACCGACAGCAGCCGCAAGGAAGTCGATGTGCGGTTGGGCGGGGCCGATCAGGTCTATCGCCTGAAGCTGGAGCCGAGCGGTTCCGGTTCGCTGTACAGCAACGACATGCTGGCGTTTCACGAAAAAGGTGACGAAGGCCTGGTTTACTGGGTCGCCACCAACGATTTGATCGGCCGCGGCTGTAAAGCGCCGTAGGCCTGTAGGAGCGAGCTTGCTCGCGATGATCGTCAACGATAACGCCATCCGTCTGGATGATCGCGTTGTCCCGAAGCCCATCGCGAGCAAGCTCGCTCCTACAGTAGTAATAATGCCGGCAGGCCGGGTTGACCCCCGATCTGCAATCACTTGAATAGCAGCCGCCGCTACGGCAGGCTTGCACGATTAACGACCCTCGACCGGGAGAGATACACACAATGGCACTCATCAGCATGCGCCAGATGCTGGACCACGCAGCCGAATTCGGCTACGGCGTTCCAGCCTTCAACGTCAACAACCTTGAACAGATGCGCGCCATCATGGAAGCAGCTGACAAGACTGACTCTCCGGTGATCGTCCAGGCTTCGGCCGGTGCCCGCAAATACGCCGGCGCGCCTTTCCTGCGTCACCTGATCCTGGCGGCGATCGAAGAATTCCCGCATATCCCGGTGTGCATGCACCAGGACCACGGCACCAGCCCTGACGTCTGCCAGCGTTCGATCCAGCTGGGCTTCTCCTCGGTCATGATGGACGGCTCTCTCGGCGAAGACGGCAAGACCCCGACCGACTACGAGTACAACGTTCGCGTGACCCAGCAGACCGTGGCCATGGCTCACGCCTGCGGCGTTTCGGTGGAAGGCGAGCTGGGCTGCCTGGGTTCCCTGGAAACCGGCATGGCTGGTGAAGAAGACGGCATCGGCGCCGAAGGCGTGCTGGACCACAGCCAGATGCTGACCGACCCGGAAGAAGCCGCGGACTTCGTCAAGAAGACCCAGGTCGACGCCCTGGCCATCGCCATCGGTACCAGCCACGGTGCCTACAAGTTCACCAAGCCGCCTACCGGCGACGTACTGGCTATCGACCGCATCAAAGAGATCCACAAGCGCATCCCCAACACCCACCTGGTGATGCACGGTTCGTCTTCGGTTCCGCAAGAGTGGCTGGCGATCATCAACCAGTACGGCGGCGACATCAAAGAAACCTACGGCGTGCCGGTTGAAGAAATCGTCGAAGGCATCAAGTACGGCGTGCGCAAGGTCAACATCGACACCGACCTGCGCCTGGCGTCCACCGGTGCGATGCGTCGCCTGATGGCCACCAACCCGAGCGAGTTCGACCCGCGCAAGTTCTTCGGCGCCACCGTGACCGCCATGCGCGACGTGTGCATCGCCCGTTACGAAGCCTTCGGCACCGCTGGCAACGCCTCGAAGATCAAGCCGATCTCCCTGGAAGCGATGTTCCAGCGTTACCTCAAGGGTGAGCTGAACGCCAAGGTCAACTAAGCCTTTGTGTTGAACGAAAAAGCCCGCAGCGATGCGGGCTTTTTTGTGTCTGTGGCAAATACCTCATCGTGCAGGAGCGAGGCTTGCCCGCGACGAGGGCCTGACATTCGCCATGGATGTCGCCAGGCAGACCGCTATCGCGGGCAAGCTTCGCTCTTACAGAAGATCAGGTTTCGTTGTGATCGATATCCAGCTTGTAGAAGGTCACCTTGCCGCCTTCGGTGGTATAGCCGGTGTTGTCCTGCACGTACACCCCGGCCTTGAAGTACAGCGGCTTGTCGCGCCAGGTGCTGCTGAGCTGGGTGTCCCATTGATAGCCTGCGGCGCTGACGCCCAGGGCACCGCCCGGGCTCAGGTGGATCAGGTAGGAGAACTCGCGGTCCAGCGGCACGTTTTCGGCGACGATGATCACCCGGCTATCGGTATCGTCCGGATGCATGCGGACCTTGGCGACTATGTTGCCGCTCTGGGTGGTGGTCTTGTACTGGTACTCGACCTTCACCAGGGGCTTGGTGCTGTTGTAGGCGTGGATCTGGCCGATGACGATCTTGCCCGTGGACGGCACCTGGTTCACCGCCAGGGTGGCGTAGAGCAGGTTGTCGGCTTCCGGGTAGGTCCAGTTCTTCAGGGTGCCGTTGGAGTAGGTTTCCCGCAGCTCGCTGCGCGGGTAGATGGCGTTGGCGGTGCGGGAGCCGGTAACGGGCGACCAGAAGAACAGGGTGCCGGTGTCGGAATGGAAATATTGATCCTTGAAGCCATCCACCAGTCGGGGGGTGTCGATAGTCGCCGGTGGACTGCCTTCGGGAATGCTCAGATTCCAGGTTGCGAGGTCGATCATAGTCAAAGCTTCCCGATTTGATGCCGGATAAAAAAGCCGACAAAGGCTTTAGCCTGCGCTTTTGAAGGCGATCTTTATAAGCGTAGAAGGGACTTTTGTTAATGCCCGTCCGGCGGATAATTGGCGTCAACCATCTGTCGAAAAAACACATCCACCGGTTTCAGCAGCTATGGGGCTGACCGTTAGTCGGGTGCCTCGGGCTTTGGCTAAATGATGGCGCTGTGACAGCTTCTGCTTTGTTGGATCCAGGTCTAGAGTGAAGTCTCAGTATTTGTCCGGTCTTGTTCGCAGGCCGACCCTACACAGACAAGAGAAGCAGCATGGAATGCGCGCAAACTCGGCCAGGTGAAGCCCGTTCGGTCTTACTGATTGTTGATGATTACCCCGAAAATCTGCTCAGCATGCGTGCACTCCTGCAGCGCCACGACTGGCAGGTCATGACCGCCGCCTCGGGTGTCGAGGCCCTGGGTCTGTTACTGGAACACGACATCGATCTGGTGTTGCTGGATGTACAGATGCCGGAAATGGACGGTTTCGAAGTCGCCCGCTTGATGCGCGGCAGCCAGCGAACCCGGCTGACCCCGATCATTTTCCTCACCGCCAACGAGCAGTCCAAGGACGCGGTGATCAAGGGCTACGCCAGCGGCGCGGTGGATTATCTGTTCAAGCCGTTCGATCCGCAGATCCTCAAACCCAAGGTGCAGGCGCTATTGGAGCAGCAGCGCAATCGCCGCGCGCTGCAGCGCCTGAGTCATGACCTGGAGAGTGCCAGGGCCTTCAATGCCTCGGTGCTGGACAACGCCGCGGAGGGGATTCTGGTGGTGGATGAGGGCGGAGTCATCCGCTTTGCCAATCCGGCGATTTCCCGCTTGCTCAACGCTCCGGTGAATGAGCTGGAGGGGGCGTGGCTGCTCGACTATCTGCAAAAGCCCCATGTGCCGCAGTGGGCCGAATCCGAGCTGTATGCCAGCTATCGCAAGGGCGAGACCTACCGCCTGCACGACGCCACGTTGCGTACGGCTCCGGGCCAGCAGGTGTCGGTGGCGTTGTCCTGTGCGCCGCTGCCGAGCGAGCAGAAGGCGATGGTGGTGACCTTGCTCGACATGTCGGAAGTCCGTCATCTGCACCAGCAACTGGAATACCAGGCAGTGACCGACCCGCTGACCGGCCTGCTCAACCGTCGTGGCTTCTACCAGACCGTGGAAAGCCTGTTGTTGCGCAGCGAGCGCTCCGACAAGTCGCTGGTGCTGCTGTACCTGGACCTGGACGGATTCAAGCGGGTCAACGATTCCCTGGGGCATGACGCCGGGGACCGGGTGCTGCGCTGGGTGTCCGAACAGATAAAGGCCTGCCTGCGTTCCTTCGACATCCTGGCGCGCATAGGCGGCGATGAGTTCACCGCTTTGCTGGAGCTGGAGTTTCCGGAACAGGCGGCGAAGATTTCCGAGAAGCTCATCGAGCGCATATCGATCTGTCAGCAGTTCGATGGCCTGGAGGTCGCGCTGGGGGCCAGTATCGGTATCGCCATCTACCCCGATTGCGGTTCCAATCTGGATGGCCTGATGCGCGCGGCGGACATCGCCATGTACGAGTCCAAGCGTGCCGGGCGCCAGCAATATCGTTATTACGACCACGAAATGAACGGCCGTGCCCGCTCGCGGCTGATGCTCGAGGAAAGCGTGCGCAGCGCGGTCGAGCACAAGGAGTTCAACCTGGTGTACCAGCCCCAGGTGGCGATTGCCGATGGGCGCCTGCGCGGTTTCGAAGCCCTGTTGCGCTGGCGGCATCCGAGTGTCGGCGATGTGCCGCCGGGGTTGTTTCTGCCGCTGCTGGAGGAGGCGCGGCTGATCAGCCGCCTGGGGAGCTGGATCTATCAGCAGAGTGCGAGCCAGCGGGCGTCCTGGAAAACGCTGTTCGCCGAGCAGACCGTGCTGGGCGTGAGCTTGAGCGGCACCCAGTTCGCCATGCCGAACCTCGCCACCGAACTGCGCCAGGTCCTGGAACGCCATGGCCTGGAACCTCGGCAGTTGGAGGTCGAGATCACCGAAGACGCCCTGACCCAGAACCTCGACGAGTCGCGCAAGCAGCTGCGCCTGTTGCGCAGTCTCGGGGTGCGGGTGGCGCTGGATGACTTCGGTTCGGGCGCCTGTTCGCTGGCCCACCTGCGGGATCTGCAGCTCGATACCCTCAAGCTCGACCGTCACCTGATCGCCAGGTTGCCGGATTCGGCACGAGATGCGGCGCTGGCGCGCTGCGTGATCGACCTGTGCAAGGCGTTCGGCGTGCTGGTGATCGCCGAGGGCGTGGAGACCCTGGAGCAGTACCGCTGGCTGCAGGCCAACGGCTGCGAGTACGTGCAGGGCTTCCTGGTGGCCCGGCCGTTGATCGCCGCGGATGCCGAGCGCTTTGCCGAGCCTTTCGACTGGAGCGCGTTGCCGGGTTGAATTCGCTACACTGGCGGCCTTTCGTGATTGCGTTGCCGTCCCATGACCGCGTTGAAATACCTCCAGGCCTATCCCGCCACCCTGCAAGAGCAAGTGCGCCAGCTGATTGCGCAAGGGCGGCTGGGCGATTACCTGAGCCAGCGGTACCCCGGCAAGCACGGGGTGCAGAGTGACAAGGCGCTGTACGGCTATGCCCTGGAGTTGAAGCAGGAGTACCTGCGCAACGCCCCGGCCATCGACAAGGTGCTGTTCGACAACCGCCTGGACCTGACGCACCGCGCCCTGGGCCTGCACACCACGATCTCGCGGGTCCAGGGCGGCAAGCTCAAGGCCAAGAAGGAAATCCGCATCGCTTCGCTGTTCAAGGAGGCGGCGCCGGAGTTCCTGCGCATGATCGTTGTCCACGAGCTGGCGCACTTCAAGGAAAGCGAGCACAACAAGGCGTTCTACAAGCTCTGCGAGCACATGCTGCCGGGCTATCACCAACTGGAATTCGACCTGCGGGTCTACCTGACCTGGCGCGACCTGCAAGCCAGGGCAGGTGGTTCCGAGTAACCCTGTACAAGGAACGGGCGATGGACGTGAGCAAGACCAAGAGCAGCTTTTACCGCCGGCTGTATGTGGCGTACCTGATCGACAGCGGCCTGGCCAGCAATGTCCCGGCCCTGACCGAGGCCACCGGCATGCCGCGGCGCACGGCGCAGGACACCATCGCCGCCCTGGCGGATCTGGATATCGTCTGTGAGTTCGAGCAGCAGGACGGCGCGCGCAATCATGCCGGCAGCTATCGGATCAAAAGCTGGGGTGCGATCGACAAGGGCTGGATCGAGGCGAACCTGTCGCGGATCAAGACGGTGTTGGAGTATCCCTGAGGGAACTCGGCAGCCGGTCGATGCGAAGGCGAACCTGCTGGCGCCAGCAGGTTCGCGATGACGCTATCAGCTTCGGCGCATGCCGATATGCGGAATATCGTCTTCCAGGTACTCCTCGCCCACGACGTTGAAGCCGTAGCGCCCGTAATACCCCTGCAAATGCGCCTGGGCCGACAGATAGATCGGCATCTGCGGCCAGCGTTTCTGCGCCTGTTTCAGGGCGTGCTCCATCAGTTCATGGCCCAGTCCCTTGCCCCGCGCTTGCGGGGCGATCACCACGCGGCCGATGACCACGTCGCCGCCCTGGGAGGTCGGGTCGAGCAGGCGCAGATAAGCCACCAACTGGTCATCGTCCCAGGCCATCAGGTGGCAGGTGTCGCCTTCCAGGTCCTGGCCATCGACTTCCTGGTAGGCGCATTTCTGCTCGACCACGAAGACTTCGGTACGCAACTGCAGGATCGCGTACAACTGCTCCTTGCCCAGATCGGTGTGGTGTTTGCAGACCCATTCGATTGTCATCGTTTCATCCTTTGGAAAGCGGTGCCCGGATGTTAAGCGCCTGGCGGGTGGCTTGTCTTGTCTGGCGCTGGAGTGGCGTTTCTGTGAGGTAGGTCAAAATGCCATCATCGCATTGGTTCGTGGTGGTCTTCTTTGTGTAATCTGCGCTGAAGCGCTGTGCAGTGGCACCCATAAGCTACTGTTAGGGGCTGGGTCGTGGCCGTCCGCCGGCCGGAGAACCTCGAGTCTGGGCAAAAAAACACGCAGGGCTGTCCGCCCGCTAAGGATCTTTTAGCATGCCGCGATTGCATCGAGCCTTTGCTTTGATCGGATTGCTGTTGCTGGGCCAGAGCGCTTATGCGGAAAAATTGCGATTGGTCGCCGACGTCTGGCCGCCCTTCACGGATGCGACGCTGGTCAACGGCGGGCTGGCCACCGACATCGTCAGCACCGCGCTGGCCCGGGCCGGTTATGCCAGCGAGTTCGAACAGGTGCCCTGGGCGCGGGCCTTGCTTGGCGTCGGCGAGGGGCGTTACGACGTGCTGGTGAATGCCTGGTTCAATGAGGCCCGCACCCAGCTGGGGCAATTCTCCTCGGAGTATCTGGTCAATCGGGTGCGCTTCATCCGGCGCAAGGATGCCCCCATCGAATACACCAACCTCAAGCAACTGCACCAGTACCCCATCGCGGTGGTGCGCGGTTATGCCTACTCCCCCGATTTCGACAGCGATCCAGAACTGCAGAAGGTCCTGGTGCACAACTTCGCGATGGCGGTGCGCATGCTGGCAGCCGACCGGGTCAAGCTGACCCTGGAGGACGAGTACGTTGCCCGCTATTACCTGGCGCGGGAGTCGCCGCGGGTGCGTAACGCGGTGGAGTTCCTGCCCAATTCCCTGAGCGAGAACGGCCTGCATATCCTGGTCAGCCTGAAGAACCCCGCACATGCGCAGATCGTGGCGGGGTTCGATCGAGAGATCGAGGCGATGAAAGCCGACGGCAGCTACGACCGCTTGCTGCGCCAGCACGGGATGTGAAACGGCGCCATTAAAGCTGCTGCAGCAGGCTGGGCGCCGAGGCCGAAACCTGTGGCGTTCTTGAAAGCTTGCGCCTCCTGCGGAGGCGATCGCAGCCTGCGGCAGCGGCTACGCGGCCTGTTCTTCGCCGGTGTCCTTGATCAGATGCGCCGCCAGGGTCCGCAAGGGGCCCAGTTGGCGGCAGATCAGCGCCAGTTGGGTCTGCACCAGCCGCTGGCCTTCATCGATCTCGTCCGGCATCTGCTCCAGCTCATTGGCCAGGGCCTCTTCGGCATCGCTCTGGATCGCCACCGGCTGCTTGCTCGCCAGGCCCTGGGCGATTTCATCGATGCTGCTGGCCAGGCTGACCCCGGCCCCGCCGATCAGGTGCTCGCGGACTTCCGCCGGCAGCTGGGTTTCCCGATGCGCGCCGAGGCCGGAGAGGTAACTGAGCAGGGTGTGCGAGAGCACCAGGAAGCGAAAGCCCACGTCCGCTTCCTTACGGAAATGCCCAGGCTCCATCAGCATATTGGCTAGGGTGGTGGACAGCGCCGCGTCGGCGTTGTGGGCGTTGCGCCGGGCCAGGCGGTAAGCCAGGTCGTCGCTCTTGCCGGCCGCGTACTGCTGCATGATCTGCCGCAGGTAGATGCTGTTGCAGGTCAGGGTATTGGCCAGCACCTTGTTCAGGCGTCGGCCCTGCCAGTCCGGCAGGAACAGGAACACCGCCAGGCCGGCGATCAGGCTGCCCAGCAGGGTATCGAACAGGCGCGGCAGCAACAGCCCGTAGCCGTCGCCCACCTGGTTGAAACAGAACAGCACCATGATGGTGATGGCGCCGGTGGCCAGGGTGTAGCGGGTGGTGCGGTTGGTAAAGAACACCACCCCGGCGGCAATCGCGAACAGCGACTGCACCAGCGGGCTGGGGAACAGGTCGAACAGCGCCCAGGCGACCACCAGGCCGATGGCGGTGCCGATGATTCGCTGGCCCAGCTTGCGCCGCGTGGCGCCATAGTTCGGTTGGCAGACGAACAGGGTGGTGAGGATGATCCAGTAACCCTGGGAGGGGTGGATCAGGTGCACCATGCCGTAGCCGATGCTCAGGGCCAGGGGCAGGCGCAGGGCGTGGCGAAACAGCAGCGACGTCGGGGTCAGCTGGGTGCGCAGGCGGGTCCAGACGTCCTTGAGGTTGCGCGGCGAACGGTCCAGCAGGCTGCTGTCGGTGGCGTCGGCGAGGGCGTCGGGGTTGCTGGCGTCACTGAGCAGGCGGTCGAGGGTGCCGAGGTTGGCGGCCAGCGCCCGCAGCGAACGCAGCAGGCCGCGCCAGGCCGGGTTGCTCTGGATGCGCAGGTGTTCCAGGGAGGCGTGCAGGTCGCTCAGGGCCTCGGCGAAGCTGGCGTCGTAGACGAAGGGCTGGCGCAGCTGGATGGATTCGCCCAGGGCCCGGCAAGCCTTGCCCTGCTGGCGCAGCAGGCGTTGGCAGCGGAACAGTACGTCGCTGTGGAAGAACGCATCGGCCAGGGCGTTGTAGGGGTAGTGGGACGAGCTGGCGCGTTCGTGGATGTCCTGGGCGAGGAAGTACAGCTTCAGGTAGCGGCTGACTTTGGAGCCCGGCCGGCCGTTGCCGACCCGGTGCAGGATGATTTCCTTGGCGGCGTTCAGGGCCGCCACTACCCGGCCGTTCTGCTGCGCCAGTTCCAGCCGGCGCGCTTCCACGTCCAACTGGCGGATCGGCTCGAACAGCGACGACTTGAGCTTGAGGTAATAGCCCAGCTCGCGGAACAGGCGCGCCAGGCTCTGCTGCACCGGCTGGTTGGAAAACATCGCCTGCCAGAGTACCGACAGCAGGCCGTACCAGGCGGCACCGGCCACCAACAGCAGCGGTTCGTGCCAGAAGTCGGTGACGGCGCCGCCGCGCTGGTCCACGCCGATCATGGTGTAGACCGACAGGATCAGGGTCGCCGAGGCAATCGCCCCATAACGTTCGCCCAGGGCGCCGAGCATGGTCAGGCCAAAGCTGGCCAGCGCCAGGGCGATGACGAAGATCCAGGGGTAGGGGAACAACAGTTCGACGGAAAGGGCGGCGACGCTGAAACACACCAGGGTCACGGCCAGGGCATTGATCCGGCCTTGCCAGCTGTCGTCGGTCTCGGCCAGGGCGCTGGCGATAATCCCCAGGAACAAGGGGATCAGCAAGGCCATTTCGTCCTGGTACCAGCACAGCGCCATGCTCCCGGTCAGAGCGATGAACACCCGCACGCTGTAGCTGAATTTATCCAGCGCCCAAAGGCGCCGCAGTGACTGACGAAAGCTGGTCGATGACATGAAGTGAGAAAGCCTTCCGGGGCGATGCCGCTAAATTGAGCCAGTATTGACGACCGCGCAATGGGGTCGTCACATCCGACAGCAAATTCTGTTCCCGCTGATGTTCATCGGTACCTGTAGCCGCTGCCGAAGGCTGCGATCGAGCCGAAGGGACGCAGCGATCTGGCACCCCCCGAGGTCCTGCGGACCTATCGCAGCCTGCGGCAGCGGCTACAGGATACGGGGAAGCCTTGTAGCCGCTGCCGAGCCCTGCGAGGCTGCGATCGGGCGCGCAGCGGCCGCATAACAGGCGACCGTGTTCGGCCTGTCCCACCGCAGTGGCCGGTTCTGCGGCTTCTGGGGCAGCAGCTACAGGCCAGGTGAATTGGCGGATCAGACGTACTGCGCGGCCGCGTAGCCGGAGGCCCAGGCCCACTGGAAGTTGAAGCCGCCCAGGTGGCCGGTGACGTCCAGCACCTCGCCGATGAAATACAGCCCCGGGCTCTTCAGCGACTCCATGGTCTTGGACGACACCTCGCGAGTGTCGACGCCGCCCAGGGTCACTTCGGCGGTGCGATAACCCTCGGTGCCGGCCGGGACCACTTTCCAGCACGCCAGTTGCTCGGCGATCTGCGCCAGTTCGGCGTGGGTGTACTGCTTCATCGGTTTGGAGACGAACCAGTTGTCCGCCAGCAGGCCGGCCATCTTCTTGGTGAAGATCTCGCCGAGCAGGGTCTTCAGCTCGCTGTTCGGGCGTTCGGCCTGTTGCTGTTGCAGCCAGCTTGCGGCGTCGTGGTCCGGCAGCAGGTTGATCTCCACCGTGTCGCCGGATTCCCAGAACGAGGAAATCTGCAGGATCGCCGGACCGCTCAGGCCTCGGTGGGTGAACAGGATGTTCTCGCGAAAGCTCATGTCGTTGCAGCTCACCAGGCAGTCCACCGAGGTGCCGGACAGCTCGCCGCACAGCTCCTTGAGCTGGTCGGTGATGGTGAACGGCACCAGGCCCGCGCGGGTCGGCAGCAGCGTGTGGCCGAACTGCCTGGCCACCTGATAGCCGAAGCCGGTGGCGCCCAGGGTCGGAATCGACAGGCCGCCGGTGGCGATCACCAGGGATTGGCACTGGAGCTGGCCGAGGGTGGTTTCCAGCAGGTAGCCGCTGTCGAGCTTCTCGATCTGCTGGATCGAGGTGTCCAGGTGCAGTTGGACGCCGACCTGGTCGCACTCGTCGAGCAGCATGCCGAGGATGTCGCTGGACTTGTTGTCGCAGAACAGCTGGCCGAGTTTTTTCTCGTGGTACGGCACGCCGTGCTTGGCCACCAGGCCGATGAAATCCCACTGGGTGTAGCGGGCCAGGGCCGACTTGCAGAAATGCGGGTTGTGCGAGAGGAAATTGCCCGGCTCGGTGTACATATTGGTGAAGTTGCAGCGCCCACCGCCGGACATGAGGATCTTCTTGCCGGCCTTGTTGGCGTGGTCCAGCAGCAGCACCTGGCGGCCACGGCCGGCCGCGGTCAGCGCGCACATCAACCCTGCGGCGCCAGCGCCAATGATCACGACTTCGGTAGAGCGCAAAACGGTGTCCTCACACAAGTGTCGAGGCAACCCCGTTCCCGTAGGAGCGAGGCTTGCCCGCGATGAACGATGATGCGGTTGTACCTGGCAGACCGCGGTGCCTTGATCGCGGGCAAGCCTCGCTCCGACAGGAGAGCAGGCATTGGCCGCGGTGGTATTACAGGATGCGCACGCGCAGCGAACGGCCCTTGATCTTGCCGCTGTTCAGGCGTTGCAGGGCCTGCTTGGCAATGCCGCGGTCCACGGCGACATAGGCCTGGAAGTCGAAAATCGCGATCTTGCCGACCTGGGTGCCGGGGATGCCGGCTTCACCGGTCAGGGCGCCGAGGATGTCGCCCGGACGCACTTTGTCCTTGCGCCCGGCGCCGATGCACAGGGTGCTCATGGCCGGCAGCAGCGGGCCGCCGCCCTGGGATTTCAGGCTGTCGATCTGTTCCCAGTTCAAGGGCGACTTCTGCAATTGCTCGATGGCCTGGGCGCGGTGCGCCTCGGACGGCGCCACCAGGCTGACCGCCAGGCCCTTCTCGCCGGCGCGGCCGGTGCGGCCGACGCGGTGGATGTGGATTTCCGAATCCCGCGCCAGCTCGACGTTGATCACCATGTCCAGGGCATCGATGTCCAGGCCGCGGGCGGCCACATCGGTGGCCACCAGCACCGAGGTGCTGCGGTTGGCGAACATCGCCAATACCTGGTCGCGGTCGCGCTGTTCCAGGTCGCCGTGCAGGCCCACCGCGGACATGCCCTTGGCGGTCAGGTGGTCGACGGTTTCCTGGACCTGCTGCTTGGTGAAGCAGAAGGCCACGCAGGACTCTGGACGGAAGTGGTTCAGCACCTTGACCACCGCGTCGATGCGTTCTTCCGGCGAGATCTCGTAGAAACGCTGTTCGATCTGGCTGTCGGCGTGCAGGGCTTCGGCCTTCACCTGCTGCGGGTCGCGCATGAACTTCGAGGCCAGCTGCTTGATGCCCACCGGGTAGGTGGCGGAGAACAGCAGGGTCTGCCGGCGCTCAGGGGTGTAGGCGATGATTTCTTCGATCGGGTCGTAGAAACCCATGTCCAGCATGCGGTCGGCTTCGTCGAGGACCAGGGTGTTGAGGCCGTCGAGTTTCAGCGAGCCCTTGCGCAGGTGCTGGGACAGGCGGCCCGGGGTGCCGACGATGATGTGCGCGCCGTGTTCCAGCGAGGCGATCTGCGGGCCGAAGGACACGCCGCCGCACAGGGTCAGGACCTTGATGTTGTCTTCGGCGCGGGCCAGGCGGCGGATTTCCTTGGCCACCTGGTCGGCCAGCTCGCGGGTCGGGCAGATCACCAGGGCCTGGCAACCGAAGTAGCGCGGATTGATCGGGTTCAGCAGGCCGATGCCGAACGCGGCGGTCTTGCCGCTGCCGGTCTTGGCCTGGGCGATCAGGTCCATCCCCTTGAGGATCACCGGCAAGCTTTGCGCCTGGACCGGCGTCATCTGGGCATAACCGAGTGAGTCGAGGTTAGCCAGCATGGCGGCGGACAGCGGCAAAGTATTAAAAGCGGTGGCAATGGTGGTCACGGGACGGGCCTGCAAAACAAAATGTCGCGCAGTGTATCAGTCCCGCTCCCTTTACCTGCAATTTCTGGACGAGCGAGCCATCGCTCGCTCCTGTAGCCGCTGCCGAAGGCTGCGATCGGCGGCGCAGCCGACGTCAATCGAGCTGCATGTTTTATCCGATGCGGCTCAGTGCTCGATATGCTCCTGGACCTTCTTCGCCCGTCGGCCATCCCTGGGCGACAGCTGCAGGAAGATCGCCGCCGCCAGCATTGCCATGATCCCCACCGTGAGGAAGGTTAGCTGGAAGGCGCCGAGCACGGTGTTCACGCCATCGTTGCCGACTTCGGCGGTGAAGCCGCCGAGCAGCGCGCCGGCGCAGGCCACCCCCAGGCTCAGGGACAGTTGCGCCACCACCGACAGCAGGCTGTTGCCGCTGCTGGCGGAAGCGTCGTCGAGGTCGATCAGGGTCACGGTGTTCATCGCCGTGAACTGCAGCGAGTTGATCGCCCCCAGCACCGCCAGCATGCCCAGCAGTAGCGGGTAGGGCGTCTGTTCCGTCACTAGACCCATGCTGGCGAGCATGATCCCCAGCGCCAGGGTGTTGCCGGTGAGGACGATGCGGTAGCCCAGGCGTTCGATCAGCGGACGGGCGATGGACTTGGCGAGCATCGCCGCGGCGGCCAGCGGCAGCATGCTCATCCCGGCCTGGGACGGTGAATAACCGAGGGCCACTTGCAGCAGCAGCGGCACCAGGAACGGCAGGGCGCCGCTGCCGAGGCGGGCGAACAGATTGCCGAGGATGCCCACGGCAAAGGTCCGCACCTTGAACAGCGAAGGCGCGAACAGCGGGTTGTCGATATGCCCGGCCCGCAGCCAGTAGGCCGCGAGGCAGGCCAGGCCGCCGAACAGCAGCAACATCACCCGCAGGTGCGGCAGGTGCAGTTCGCCCAGGCCCTCCATAGCGATGGTGATCAGCACCATCGCCGCGCCGAACAGCAAAAAGCCCAGGCCGTCGAAACGCGTGCGCTCGCTGCCGCGCAGGTCGGGAATGAAGCGCCAGACGGCATAACAGCCGATCGCGCCCACCGGCAGGTTGATCAGGAAGATCCAGTGCCAGGTCAGGTACTGCACCATCCAGCCGCCCATGGTCGGGCCGATCAGCGGGCCGAGCAGCCCGGGAATGGTGATGAAGCCCATGATCCGCACCAGTTCCGAGCGCGGGTAGGCGCGCAACACCACCAGCCGGCCGACGGGCAGCATCAGGGCGCCGCCCAGGCCCTGGATCACCCGGGCGCCGACCAGCATGCTCAGAGAGTTGGACAGGGCACAGAGCAACGAGCCGATGCTGAACAGCAGGATGGCGCCGAAGAAGATCTTCTTGGTGCCGAAACGGTCGGCGATCCAGCCGGAAGCCGGGATCAGCAGCGCCACGGTGAGCATGTAGGCGATGACCACGCCCTGCATGCGCAACGGATCTTCCGCCAGATCGCGGGCCATGGCCGGCAGGGCGGTATTGAGGATGGTCCCGTCGAGGGATTGCATGAAAAAGGCGATGGCCACCACCCACGGCAGCCAGCGGGCGGTGGTGGCGTCAAGTTCGGCACGGTTGGGCATGGGACCTCTTTCTTGTTGTGAACACCTATCCCCCCTGCAACCGCATCGCGGGCAAGCCTCGCTCCTACAGACGCCATCCCGTAGGAGCGAGATTTGCGTGCGACAGCGGTTACAAGGTCAACGTCAGCCGGCTCACCAGCGCGCCCGGCAATTGCGCCGAGGCAGTCTGGCGCTGGCTGTAGGTACTGGCCGACAGCAGCAGCTCGCGCTCCCGGGTCAGGCCTTCCAGGTGCGAACCCAGCAGGCTGTAGACGCTGTCATCGAAACGCATGGTGCTGACCGGAGCCTGGATCTCGCCGTTCTCCACCCAGAAGGTGGCAAAGCGGGTCATGCCGGTCAGGCGCGCCGCCGGCTGGTCCGAGTAGTTCAGGTACCACAGGTTGCTGATGTACAGGCCGGTGCCCAGTTGCTTGAGAATCTCCTGCTGCGACAACTGCCCGGGCGCCATGTTCAACGCGCTGGGGTATTCGCCGCTGCCGGCACCGTTGGTGGCCAGGCTGTATTCGGCGGCGCTGCGCGAGTTGATCAGTTGCCCTTGGGCGACGCCGCCGGCGATCAGCGACAGGTCGCTGCGCGGGTAGCCTTCGTCGGAAAACGCCGGGCTCAACGAGTCGCTGACCTGCTCGTCCAGCGACACCAGGGGGCTCAGGCTGGCATCGCCGGCATAGAGCTTTTGCAGCGGGCTGTGCTTGCTGGCGATGGACTGTGCGGAAAACCCGCCCCAGCTCAGCATGCCCATGATTTCTTCCAGGGCCGCCGGCGCCAGGTAGGCGCGATACTGCCCGGGCGCCAGGGTGCGCAACGGTCGTCCGAGAAACGCCAGCTGTTCCCGGGCCTGCTGGAAGCGCTGGGCGAAGCCCTGGCTGCTCCATTCGTGCCCGGCGTAGCTGGCTTTGACGGCCTGGCCATTTTCGTGGAACAGGCTGAAATCGAAGTTGAAGCTGTTGGCCTGGTGCCAGCCAAAGGCTCCCGAGGAACTGGCAAAACCACGGCTGATGGGACCTGCCGCATAGAACCCCACCAGGTCCAGCCCGGCGGCGGCCTGGCCGATTTCGGCCACCACCTGCTCGCTGCTGGGCAGCGGGTGCTCCTGCACATTGTGGGTGTTCCAGGCATCGGGGTTGAGCAGCAGGTACGGGTCCCGGGGCAGCAGCGGCAGGGTCTCGCGCAACTGTTGCAGGCCTTCGGCCAGGCGCTGGATATCGACCTGCGGGTCGCCGGCGAGGGTGATCTCGAGGTCGGCATGGCGCCCGTCGTCGATCAGCTTGAAGCCGAGGCTGGCCTGCTGCACTTGCCCGGCCTGGCGCACCTTGGCGTGGTTGAAACGGATGAACTGCGAAGACTCGGCGGCGTAGCTCAGGGTGAACTGTTCGGGCCCGCGCACGGCATCGCGCAGCCAGCCCACCAAAGCCTGGAACTGCTCGGCCTGATTCAGGGACGTACTCATCAGGCATCTCCTCCAAATACATCGACATGGCTGAACACACAGGCCGGCGAGGCATGGCCGACGCGGATCACCTGGTTCGGTTCGCCCTTGCCGCAGTTCGGCGTGCCCAGGACCTTGAAAGTGCTGGCGTCGCCGACGGCGCTGAGGTTTTTCCAGAAGTGCGCGGAAATCGCCCGGTAGTTGGGGTTTTTCACCACGCCCTTGAGTTCGCCGTTCTCGATCAACTGGCCCCACTCACAGCCGAACTGGAACTTGTTGCGCGCATCGTCGATGGACCAGGAACGGTTGGTGGACATCAGGATGCCGTTCTCGATACCGCCGATCAGTTGCGCCAGCGGCTGGTCGCCGGGCTCGATATTGAGGTTGGCCATGCGGTCGATGGGCGGGCGGTTCCAGCTGCAGGCGCGGCTGTTGGCCACGCCGTCGAGGCCGGCGCGAAATTGCGAGAGCGCGCCGCCCAGCGGGCGCAGCAGCAGGCCCTGCTTGATCAGAAACTGCTTGCTGGCGGGCGTGCCGTCGTCGTCATGGCCGTAGCTGGCCAACTGCTCGGGAATGTCCGGGTCGAAGGTCACGTTGAGCAGGCTGGAGCCATATTGCAGGCTGCCGAAGTCGCTGCTTTTCACGAAGCTGGTGCCGGCGTAGTTGCGCTCGTCGCCGAGGATACGGTCCAGCTCCAGCGGGTGGCCGATGGATTCGTGGATCTGCAGCATCATCTGGTCCGGCATCAGCAACAGGTCGCGTGGGCCCTGGGGCGTATTGGGCGCCAGCAGCAATTGCAGCGCCTGGTCGGCGACCTGGGCTCCGGCGCCGATCAGCCCGCAGCGGCTGATCACGTCGGCGCCGCCCTGCTGGCCGAAGTTCTCGCGACCCAGGCTGCGGGTCTGGCTGTCGCTGCCGTCGTAGGCGGTGACGTCCATGCCCGGGTAGACGAAGCGCTGGGCCTGGCGCAGTTCGGCGCCGGCGCTGTTGAGGTAGATCTGCTCGACGTGGGTGAGGCCGAGGCTGACCTGCCAGTTCACCAGGCGCTCGTCCCTGGGCACGGCCGCGGACTCGTCGCCAAGCAACTGGTAGCAGTCGCTCAGGGAGGGAAAGGGCTGGTCGAGGTTGGGCGAGAAGTAGTCGCCGCGGTCGCTGGACACCGCTTGTTCGCGCAGGTCGAGCAGGGCATGGGCGGCGATCAGCCGGGCCTGTTGCTCGGCGTGTTGCAGCGCGGCCTGCAGACCGCTTTGCGACAGGTCGTTGGTGGCGGCGTAAGCCTCGACGCCATTGACCCGCACGGTGAGCATCGCGCCTTCGTCACGGCTCAGGCTCGGCGGCTCCGCGACGTTCTTGCGCACCGACAGGTACTGGCCGGATTCGCGCACGTAGCGCAGGGAAAAGAAGTCGGCGCCCGTGCGCAAGGCAGCGAAGCGCTGCTTGAGCTGGGGGTGGAAATCGAACATCTGAGGAACCTCCATGTGAACAGTCTGGCTGTTGCAGGCCTTATCGAGAGCAAGCGGGCGTCGGGCCAGGGTTTTTCTGTAGGAGCAGCCGGTCGACGCTCGATTGCTCGCGATAAAGCCCGAAGGGCTTTGAAGCCAGGTCGGAAAAGGTGCTGGGGAATGCTGCGAGCGCCTAGATTAGGCCCGTGCGGTGCGCGGTATCAAGCAGGGAGGCGCAGGGAAATGTTGGAGAACTGTAGTCGTGGCCAAGGGCTGTGATTCGGCAATCGGGTTCTTGCCTGGTGAACCGTGGTGGCTGGTTTACGTCGGCTGCGCCGCCGATCGCAGTCTGCGGCAGCGGCTACAGGCCGGATACAGCAAAAAGGCGCCGATCGTTGCGATCGGCGCCGTTCGAAGTTACTGCGCGGTAGCACTCACTTCACGTACCGGCTTGCCACGTACCGGGGCATCGCCCGCCACGTAGTAGGCGGCCTTGCTGCGCGGCAGTGGCTGGCGGCCACGGATCTTGTCGGCGATTTTCTCGGCCATCATGATCGTCGGCGCGTTCAGGTTGCCGGTGGTGATGATCGGCATGATCGAGGCATCGACCACGCGCAGACCCTGCATGCCATGCACGCGACCCTGGCCATCGACCACGGCCATTTCGTCGGTGCCCATCTTGCACGAGCAGGATGGGTGGAACGCGGTTTCGGCGTGCTCGCGGATGAATTTATCCAGCTGCTCGTCGGTCTGCACCTCGATGCCCGGGCTGATTTCGCGGCCGCGGAAGGCGTCCAGCGCCGGCTGTTGCATGATTTCCCGGGTCAGGCGGATGCCGTCGCGGAATTCCTGCCAGTCCTGCTCGGTGGCCATGTAGTTGAAGAGGATGCTCGGGTAGTCGCGCGGGTTCTTCGACTTGAGCTGGATCCGGCCGCGGCTTGGCGAACGCATGGAGCCCATGTGCGCCTGGAAGCCGTGCTCTTTCACACCGTTGCTGCCGTTGTAGTTAATCGCCACCGGCAGGAAGTGGTACTGGATGTTCGGCCATTCGAACTCTTCGCGAGTGCGGATGAAGCCGCCGGCTTCGAACTGGTTGCTGGCGCCGATACCGGTGCCGTTGAACAGCCACTCGGCACCGATGGCCGGCTGGTTGTACCAGAGCAGCGACGGGTACAGCGAGACCGGCTGGGTGCAGGCGTACTGCAGGTACAGTTCCAGGTGGTCTTGCAGGTTCTCGCCGACGCCCGGCAGGTCGTGGACTACCGGGATGTCCAGGCTTTCCAGGAGCTTGGCCGGGCCGACGCCGGAACGTTGCAGGATCTGTGGCGAGGCGATGGCGCCGGAGCACAGCAGCACTTCCTTGCGGGCACGGGCTTCGACGCGCTCTTCGGCGGAGCCGACCAGGTAACGCACGCCAACGGCACGCTTGCCTTCGAACAGGATCTTGTCGGTCAGGGCGTGGGTGACGATGCTCAGGGTCGAACGTTTTTTCGCCACGTCGAGGTAACCGCGGGCGGTACTGGCGCGACGGCCTTTAGGCGTCACGGTACGGTCCATCGGGCCGAAACCTTCCTGCTGGTAGCCGTTGAGGTCTTCGGTACGCGGGTAACCGGCCTGCACGCCGGCTTCGACCATGGCGTGGAACAGCGGGTTGTTGCCGGCTTTCGGCGTGGTCACGCTGACCGGGCCTTCGCCGCCGTGGTAGTCGTTCGGGCCGATGTCGCGGGTTTCGGCTTTACGGAAGTACGGCAGGCAGTCCAGGTAGGTCCAGTCTTCCAGGCCTGGCAGTTTTGCCCAGCCGTCGTAGTCCATGGCGTTGCCGCGGATGTAGCACATGCCGTTGATCAGCGAGGAACCGCCCAAGCCCTTGCCACGGCCGCATTCCATCCGGCGACCGTTCATGTGTGGCTCTGGGTCGGTTTCGTAGGCCCAGTTGTAGCGACGGCCTTGCAGCGGGAACGCCAGCGCGGCCGGCATCTGCGTGCGGAAGTCGAAACGGTAGTCCGGGCCGCCGGCTTCGAGCAGCAGCACGGTGACGCCTTCGTCTTCAGTCAGACGGGTCGCCAGGGTGTTACCAGCGGAGCCGGCACCGATGATGATGTAATCGTATTCTTGGGACATTGAATGCACCCTCTTTGGAGTTGGTCAGGTCTGGCCATGGCGAGTGCTGAGCACTCGATCGCGGGCAAGCTCCGCTCCTACAGGAGATTTGCGTGCTTCTGTAGGCGCGAGGCTTGCCCGCGAAGGCGGCCTCGCAGGCGAAGCGAATTTCGCCTTAGAACACCGAGGCGTAGTCGCCCAGCTCGACCTGTACCGATTTGATGCGGGTGAAGTTGTTCAGCGAGCTGATCCCGTTCTCACGGCCAACACCCGACTGCTTGTAGCCGCCGACCGGCATCTTGGCGTCGGATTCGCCCCAGGCGTTGATCCAGCAGATACCGGCTTCGAGCTGATGAATCACGCGGTGCGCGCGGTTCAGGTCACGGGTTACCACACCGGCGGCCAGGCCGAAGTCGGTGTCGTTGGCGCGACGGATCACTTCTTCTTCGGTTTCGTAGGTCAGGATGCTCATCACCGGGCCGAAGATTTCTTCGCGAACGATGGTCATCTCGTCGGTGCAGTCGGTGAACACGGTCGGCGCCACGAAAGCACCTTTGGCGAATGCGCCGTCGGTCAGGCGTTCGCCGCCGCACAGCAGGCGGGCGCCTTCTTCCTTGCCCTTGGCGATGTAGCCCAGCACGCTTTCCATGTGGGCGAAGCTGACCAGCGGGCCGAAGTTGGTGTTTTCATCTTCCGGGTTGCCAACGCGAATGCGCGCGACGCGCTCGACGATCTTGGCTTCGAAAGCGGCTTTCAGGTGGCTCGGTACGAAGACGCGGGTACCGTTGGTGCAGACCTGGCCGGAGCTGTAGAAGTTGGCCATCATCGCGGTGTCGGCGGCGCGATCCAGGTCGGCGTCGTCGAAGATGATCAGCGGCGACTTGCCGCCCAGTTCCATGGTCACGTCTTTCAGCGAGGAGCTGGAAGCGCTGGCCATGACCTTCTTGCCGGTGTCGGTGCCGCCGGTGAAGGAGACTTTCTCGATGCGTGGGTGTTCGGTCAGCCAGGTGCCGACTTCGCGGCCGCTACCGGTCAGGACGTTGAACACGCCAGCCGGAACGCCGGCTTCGGTGTAGATCTCGGCCAGTTTCAGAGTGGTCAGCGAAGTGACTTCGCTTGGCTTGAAGATCATCGCGTTACCGGCCGCCAGGGCTGGCGCGGATTTCCACAGGGCGATCTGGATCGGGTAGTTCCACGCGCCGATACCGGCCACGACGCCCAGCGGCTCGCGACGGGTGTAGACGAACGAAGTGGTGCGCAGCGGGATCTGCTCGCCTTCGATGGCCGGTACCAGGCCCGCGTAGTATTCCAGCACGTCGGCGCCGGTGACGATGTCGACATACTTGGTTTCGGAGTAGGCCTTGCCGGTGTCCAGGGTTTCCAGGGCAGCCAGTTCATCGTTGCGCTCGCGCAGGATGTCCACGGCGCGACGCAGGATGCGCGAACGCTCCATGGCGGTCATCGCGGCCCAGATCTTCTGGCCTTTCTCGGCGCTGACGACAGCGCGCTCGACGTCTTCTTTAGTCGCACGTTGCACTTGAGCGAGGACTTCACCGTTGGCCGGGTTGATGGCGTCGAAGGTGGCGTCGCTGCCGGCGTCGGTGTAGCCGCCGTCAATGTAGAGTTTTTGCAGTTCGAAACGGGCCATGTTGATAGTCCTCGCAAGTGCATGAGTGGTTGGCATTGACCACTGGGCGCGCCGTGTAGCCTGGGCGCGCTGGTCAGTGGCGGTTCAGGGGGCCGAGCGTCTTGTAATGTGCTCTAGCGCTCCTGCTTAGCCAGTTGGAAATCCATGTATTCGTAAGCGATCCGGTGCGCCTGCTCGGTGTCGAAAGCGTCTCCCGACAGCGCGCCGCGCAACCACAAACCGTCGATCAGGGCTGCCAGGCCTCGCGCCGCGCTGCGTGCATCATCCAGCGGCAGGACGCGGCGGAACTGACAGCACAGGTTGGAATACAGGCGGTGATCGTTGATCCGCTGCAACCTGTGCAAAGACGGGTGGTGCATGCTGGTGGCCCAGAAGGCCAGCCAGGTTTTCATTGCCGGGCCATTGACCTGGCTGGCGTCGAAGTTGCCTTCGATGATCACCTGGAGGTGCGCCCGCGGGCTGCTGTCCTCCAGCGCCTGACGGCGCGCGGTGACGTTCTCGCTGAGGACACTCATCAGATACTGCGCCGTGGCGGCGATCAGGCCGTTCTTGTCCTGAAAGTAGTGACTGATGATGCCGTTCGAGACACCGGCCAAACGGGCGATCAGCGCAATGCTGGCGTCCCCCATCCCGACCTGATCGACCGCCAGCAACGTGGCTTCGATCAACTGCTGGCGGCGTATGGGTTGCATACCGACCTTGGGCATCTTGCACATCTCCTTAGGCCTGCTGGCAGTCGTGAAACGGCTACCGGCGTGAGGGCCAGTCTATTTTGTTTTGATTGAACGTTCAATCAACAAAGAATAAGATCTGCGACAAATCGTCGCTGCCTCCAGGTCCTTCCTGCGTGTAGATGGCGGAAAAGCGACCTCCGAAAAAGTCTGAAACCCAAGCAGGGCATAGCGTGAGCCAGCGAGGACGGATGTGTTGAATGGGCAAGACGCTTAAGGCCAGGTGACGAACTGCACGTTTGCACAAGGCCTTCGACGCTGGTTCTCAACGCAACCCCTGCGGGTTCGGGCTTTTTTCGGGGTGTCTTTATATCACCCGTCGGTCGGCTGCCAACTAACCGATTGGTCGGGTGCCGTGTTGCCTTGTGTTCTTCTCTCGCACTGCCTGGAGCATCTGTGCCATGAGTTCTGCCTCTCTTATAAAGACCCCACCGGAAAAGGTGCGGGTCAACGGTTGGGTGTTCTACACCTCCACCGCGCTGATCCTGCTGCTGACCGCCATTCTGATCATCGCCCCGCAAGAGGCCGGCAGACTGCTCGGCATTGCCCAGGCCTGGTTGTCCCGCAGCTTCGGCTGGTACTACATGGTGGTGATCGCCGCCTACCTGGTCTTCGTCGTCGGCCTGGCGTTTTCCTCCTACGGCAAGCTCAAGCTGGGGACCAAGCAAGACACTCCGGATTTCAGCTACGGCGCCTGGGCCGGCATGCTGTTCTCGTCCGGTATCGGCATTTCGCTGCTGTACTTCGGCGCTTCCGAACCGCTGGACCACTACTTCAATCCGCCTGAAGGCGTACCGGGCAGCAACCAGGCCGCGCGTTCGGCGCTGCAACTGACGTTCCTGCACTGGGGCCTGCACGGCTGGGCGATCTACGCCCTGGTCGGCCTGGCCGTGGCCTACTTTGCCTACCGCCACAACCAGCCGCTGGCGCTGCGTTCGGCGTTGTACCCGCTGGTGGGCGAGCGCTGGGTCAAGGGCGCGGCCGGCCACGCGGTGGACGGTTTCGGCATGTTCGTGACCCTGCTGGGCCTGGTGACCAACCTGGGCATCGGCTCGATGCAGGTGTCTTCCGGCCTGGAAAACCTGTTCGGCATGGAACACAGCAACACCAACCTGCTGATCGTGATCATCGTCATGAGCACCGTGGCCACCATCGCCGCGGTATCCGGTGTGGAAAACGGCATTCGCCGCCTGTCCAACCTGAACATCGTGCTGTTCAGCGGCCTGCTGATCTTCGTGCTGCTGTTTGGTCCGACCCTGCACCTGCTCAACGGTTTCGTGCAAAACGTCGGCGATTACCTCAACGGTGTGGTGCTCAAGACCTTCGACCTCTATGTGTACGAAGGCGACAGCGCCAAGTCCGACCGCTGGCTGGGCCTGTGGACCCTGTTCTACTGGGCCTGGTGGATTTCCTGGGCGCCATTCGTCGGTATGTTCATCGCGCGTATTTCCCGCGGCCGTACCGTGCGCGAACTGGTGGCGGGCGTGCTGCTGATTCCGCTGGGCTTCACCCTGGCCTGGCTGTCGGTGTTCGGTAACTCGGCCTTGGACCTGGTGATGAACCATGGCGCGGTGGAGCTGGGCAAGACGGCGCTGGAACAGCCGTCCATGGCGATCTACCAGCTGCTGGATCATTACCCGGCGTCGAAGATTGTCATCGGCGTGTCGATTTTCGTCGGCTTCGTGCTGTTCCTGACCCCGGCCGACTCCGGTGCGGTGATGATGGCCAACCTGTCCTGCAAGGGCGGCAACGTCGACGAAGACGCCCCGCACTGGCTGCGGATCTTCTGGTCGGTGGTGATCACCCTGGTGACCGTCGGCCTGCTGTTCGCCGGTAACTTCGAAGCCATGCAGACCATGGTGGTGCTGGCCGGCCTGCCGTTCTCGGTGGTGCTGGTGTGCTTCATGTTCGGCCTGCACAAGGCCATGCGCCAGGACACGCAGATCGAACAGGAACAGGCGGAACTGGCGGCCCGTGGTCGTCGTGGTTTCAGCGAGCGCCTGACCCAGCTGGACCTGCAGCCGACCCAGGCGGTGGTCCAGCGTTTCATGGACAAGCACGTGACGCCGGCACTGGAAGAAGCCGCGACCCAGCTGCACAACCAGGGCCTGGATGTGCAAACCCTGCTGGGCAAGTCCAAGCGTTGCATGGGCGTGCGGATCGAGATGGAAGAGGGCAACCCTTTCGTTTATGAAGTGAGCCTGGACGGCTATCTGGCGGCGCCGAGCGAATCGGCCGATGCGCCCGAAGAGCGTGCGCGCTACTACCGCGCCGAGGTCTACCTGCACAACGGCAGTCAGGAATACGACTTGATGGGCTTCACGCAGGAGCAGATCACCCGTGACGTGCTCGATCAGTTCGAAAGCCATCGGCAGCTCCTTGGCCGGGTCTACAGCTAAGACGTGAGAGGCGCGGTGTAGCCCTGTTACACCGCGTCGCCTGTATCGCGAGCAAGCTCGCTCCTACAAGGATTGCATTTGACCTGTAGGAGCGAGCTTGCTCGCGAAGCGCCATCCCTGATCCAGCGCAACACCCGCTCCCGCAACAGGGAGCAAACCTGCACCCTTTATTCCCGATAAAACAAAAACGCCGCGATTGATGTCGCGGCGTTTTTGTTTGCGTGTCGCTATTACCCCAGGTTCTTGCCGAGCAGCGCGTGGTAGAGCTCGCTGTCGCCGAGGATCCCCACCACCTTGTTGTTGTCATGCAGCACCAGCTTGTTGCCGGTCTGGTAGCGGATCTGCAGCGCGTCGCGCATGCCGATGTTGGAGTCCACCAGGGTCGGCTTGCGGCCCAGGCCTTCCACCGCCTGGCCCGGGATCCAGTTCTGCAGGTCGAGGCTGGCGCCGTTCTGGCGTGCGCCCTTGATGGTGTTGCCCTCGGCCAGGTCGAGCCAGGAGTCGCCACCCGGGTCCAGGCACACCGAGCCGTTGATGCGTTTGCAGTTGTCCAGGGTGCGCATCAGGCTGCGGCCGCAGAGCACGTTGAGCGGGTTGGTATGGGCGACGAAGGTGCGCACATAGTCGTCCGCCGGGTTCAGCACGATTTCTTCCGGCTTGCTGTACTGGATGATCCGCCCGTCTTTCATGATGGCGATGCGGCTGCCCAGCTTCAGGGCCTCGTCGAGGTCATGGCTGACGAACACGATGGTCTTGCTCAGCTTGCGTTGCAGTTCCAGCAGTTCGTCCTGCAGGCCCTGGCGGATCAGCGGGTCGAGGGCGGAGAAGGGTTCGTCCATCAGCAGGATGTCGGCGTCCATCGCCAGGGCGCGGGCCAGGCCGACACGTTGCTGCATACCGCCGGACAGCTCGTCGGGCTTCTTGTTGCGCCACTGGGTCAGGCCCACCAGCTCAAGTTTCTCGTCCACCAGCTTGCGCCGTTCCTTTTCTGGCCGGCCCTGCATTTCCAGGCCGAAGCTGATGTTCTCGCGAACGGTCAGCCAGGGCATCAGGGCGAACTTCTGGAACACCATGGCGATGCGCTTGGTGCGCATCATCTTCAGTTCCGCCGGGGTACAGGAAGCGATGTCGATCTGCTTGCCCTCATGCTCGACGAACAGCTTGCCACGGCTGACGGTGTTGAGGCCGTTGATGCAGCGCAGCAGGCTCGACTTGCCGGAACCGGAGAGGCCCATCAGCACGCAGATTTCGCCTTTCTCGATGTCCAGGCTGGCCTTTTCCACACCGACGATCAGGCCGGTCTTTTTCAGGATCTCGTTGCGGGTCATACCCTGATCCAGCAGCTTGAGCGCCTCGCGTGGATCCTTGGAGAAGATAACGTCGACGTTATCGAAGCGGATTATGCTCATGCGTCACCCCCTACTTTGGCTTCGGGTTGTTTGCAGATACGGTCGAGCATGATCGCCAGCAGTACGATTGCCAGGCCTGCTTCGAAGCCCAGGGCAATATCGGCGGTGTTCAGTGCGTTGACCACGGGTTTGCCCAGGCCATCGGCGCCCACCAGGGCCGCGATCACCACCATCGACAACGACAGCATGATGCACTGGGTGATGCCGGCGGCGATGCTCGGCATGGCATGGGGCAGCTCGATACGCGACAACAGTTGACGGCGGGAGCAGCCAAAGGCCTTGCCGGCGTCCATCAACTCTTGTGGTACATCGCGGATGCCCAGGTAGGTCAGGCGGATCGGCGCGGCAATGGCGAACACCACCGTGGAAATCAGGCCTGGTACCACGCCCAGACCGAACAGGGTCAGGGTAGGAATGAGGTAAACGAAGGTCGGTACGGTCTGCATCAGATCGAGCACCGGACGCATCATGGTGTAGAACATCGGCTTATGCGCGGCGACGATGCCCAACGGCACGCCAATGAGCACGCAGACCAGGGTGGCGAACAGCACCTGGGCCAGGGTTTCCATGGTTTCCTGCCAGTAACCCAGATTGAGGATCAGCAGGAAGGACAGCACGACGAAGGCGGTCAGGCCCCATTTGCGTTGAATGATATGCGCCAGCAAGGCAATCAGGCCGATCAAGGCCAGTGGGTTGAACCAGGTCAGCGCAAACGTCACGCCGTGGATCATCGTTTCCAGGGTCGATGCGATCGCATCGAATGTGTTGGCGCCGTGTTGCGTCAACCATTCGACGAAGGCAGCGATGTACTGGCCTAAAGGGATTTTCTGATCAATGAGCATGGTATTGAACGTCCGCATGCAAGGAATAAACAGCCCGGGCGGGCGACCCCGCCCGGCATAAGCGACTTACTGTGCAAGCTTGGCTTTCACGGCCTCCAGGCCAGGTTTTCCGTCAATGGTGGTCACGCCAGCGAGCCAGGTATCGAGTACCTCGGGGTTTTTCTTCAGCCAGGCCTTGGCGGCCGCCTCGGGCTTCATCTTGTCGTCCAGGACGTTACCCATCAGGGTGCTTTCCATGTTCAGGGTGAACGACAGATTCTTCAGCAACTGACCGACGTTGCTGCATTCCTCGGCGTAGCCCTTGCGGGTATTGGTGTAGATGGTCGCCTGGCCGTAGTTGGGGCCGAAGAACTCGTCGCCGCCGGTCAGGTACTTCATCTTGAAACGGGTGTTCATCGGGTGCGGTTCCCAGCCCAGGAACACCACCGCGGTGCTGCGCCGTTGCGCGCGCTCGACCTGGGACAGCATGCCCGCCTCGCTGGACTCGACCACCTTGAAGCCGGCGTCCTTGAGGCCGAAGGCGTTCTTGTCGATCATGCTCTGGATCATGCGGTTGCCGTCGTTGCCCGGCTCGATGCCGTAGATCTTGCCGTCCAGTTCTTTCTTGAACTTGGCGATGTCGGCGAAATCCTTCAAGCCCTTGTTGTACAGCTCTTCCGGGACCGCCAGGGTGTACTTGGCGTTCTCCAGGTTGGCGCGGATGGTTTCCACGGTGCCGGCATCGCGGTAGGGCTTGATGTCGTTTTCCATGGTCGGCATCCAGTTGCCGAGGAACACGTCCATGTTCTTGCCGTCGGCCAGGGACTTGTAGGTCACCGGTACGGAAATCATCGTGGTCTTGGTCTTGTAGCCAAGGGCATCGAGCACGACGCTGGTGGTCGCGGTGGTGACGGTGATGTCGGTCCAGCCGACATCGGAGAAGTTTACGGTGCTGCATTGCGCCGGTTCTGCGGCGTGCGCCAGAAGCGGCAGACTCAGCATGGCGGCCAACAACAACGACGGGGAACCTTTCATGGGGTGGACTCCTGGGTGTTTTCTGGCGGTGTGTCTGACCGCACTTATAAGTGTTGCGGTTGGGGCGAGTGGGACAGCTCTACCACAGTGCCTTGCAATCGAGTCGAGACTGATCATGTACCAGTGAAAATCTGACGCCTACAGGGTGCGTCGTATCCAGTACAGGGAGGGTCGCATCCAGTGTCGGTGAGGTCGCTTACAGCTTTTTTCAGCACTTTTTGCCCATCTGAACCGCAAAAAAACGGCCAGAACCGCAGGTCCGCGGACCACGGCGTTGGTGGGCATGAGTGAGTCGGTGTGAGACGTCGAACGACACTGCAAAAGCCTGATGATGCGCGTATCTCGGCGGATTACTGCTTGAGCGTAGCAGCTTCGCCACCGGGCGTTTTGGCGCCCGGCGTGTGCTCATCGAGGAGTTTCGCAGTCATGGCTATCAGTGTTTTCGACCTGTTCAAAATCGGCATCGGCCCCTCCAGTTCCCACACCGTCGGGCCCATGCGCGCCGCGGCGCTGTTCGTCCAGGCCCTGCGCGAGAAAGACCTGCTGGGCCAGGTGCGCCGCGTCGAGGTAAGGCTCTACGGTTCGCTGTCGGCCACCGGCATCGGCCACGGCAGCGACAACGCGGTGATCATGGGGCTGATGGGCGAATGGCCGGATGCGATCGATCCGTCGCAGATTGGCTGTCGCATCGAGACCCTGCGCGAAACCAATACCCTGCTGCTCGACAACCGCCTGCCGATTCCCTTCGTCTGGGCGCGCGACATGCTGCTGATCGACGAAAACCTGCCGTTCCATCCCAACGCCATGACCCTGGTGGCCGAAGGCGACTCCGGGGAGCTGCACCGCGATACCTACTATTCCGTGGGCGGCGGTTTTGTCGTCGACCAGGCCCAGGCCAGCAGCGGCGTGGTGGACCTGGATCGCACCGAATTGCCTTATGACTTCTCCAGCGCCGTGGAGCTGCTGAGCCTGTGCCAGAAGCACAACCTGCGGGTGGCCGAACTGATGATGGCCAACGAGAAGGTCTGGCGTTCGGAGGAGGAGATTCGCGCCGGCCTGATGAAGCTCTGGCAGGCCATGCAGGATTGCGTCGAGCAGGGCCTGAAACACGAAGGCATCCTGCCCGGCGGGCTCAATGTGCGGCGCCGCGCGGCCAAGCTGCATCGCAGCCTGCAGGAACTGAACAAACCCAATGTGATCGGCTCGACCCTGAGCGCCATGGAGTGGGTCAACCTGTTCGCCCTGGCGGTGAACGAGGAAAACGCCGCCGGCGGACGCATGGTGACGGCGCCGACCAACGGCGCGGCGGGGATCATCCCGGCGGTGCTGCATTACTTCATGCGCTTCAGCGAGGACGTCACCGACGCCAACGTGGTGGACTTTTTCCTCGGTGCGGCGGCGGTGGGCATCCTCTGCAAGAAAAACGCCTCGATCTCCGGCGCCGAAGTCGGCTGCCAGGGCGAGGTGGGTTCTGCCTGCGCCATGGCCGCCGCCGGCCTGGCGGAGATTCTCGGGGCGTCGCCGGAGCAGCTGTGCAATGCCGCGGAAATCGGCCTGGAGCATAACCTCGGCCTGACCTGCGACCCGGTCGGCGGCCTGGTGCAGGTGCCGTGCATCGAGCGCAACGCGATTGCCGCGGTGAAGGCCATCAACGCCGCGCAAATGGCCCTGCGCGGCGACGGCCAGCACTTCATTTCCCTGGACCGGGTGATCCGCACCATGCGCGATACCGGCGCCGACATGCACGACAAATACAAGGAGACATCCCGCGGCGGCTTGGCGGTCAGCGCTGTGGAGTGTTGATGCTTTAACAGCGGGACTGCTGCGCAGTCCATCGCAGGCAAGTCGGATCGCCGCCCGCTCGCTCCTACAGAAAAACGCATTCCGTAGGAGCGAGGCTTGCCCGCGATGACGCCGGATCATCCACCGCCTGTTTCCAGCCTACTGCTCATAAATTGAACACCCCGCGGCGCCCTCGCCACCTTTTGGAGCGTCGCAAACAGGTAAGTCCCAAGGCTCATCGGTCAGGTTTTTCGCTGACCTCGGCTGAGCGCCCACCTGTGCTTGCGGTGACACTCTTTTCCCGGGACGTTTCTCGCCGTTCCCACAAGTGCTACCGATTTGCTCACAGCCACCGGGCCAGGGCCCTTCCAGGCCGATTCGACACTGATAACCCGCACATTGCGCACGGCTTATATAGACGCATCGCGACGTCGTTTTCAGGAGTTATTGAATGGCCATTCAATTTTAGGCATGGCAATTGCTCTGTCCTCACAAAGCCCGTCTCCCACGTGAGAACGATGGCAATAACAAGAGCCTCCGCCTGAGGCCATCACCTGCTTTGTGTGAGGAGATACCGCGATGACGTCGTTCAACTCCGGGGCTCAACCCCAGAACCGTGCGCCTCAATCCATCGGCTTTTTGCTGCTGGACAATTTCACGCTGATTTCCCTGGCGTCCGCGGTCGAGCCGCTGCGCATGGCCAACCAGTTGTCCGGCCGCGAGCTGTATCGCTGGACCACCCTCAGCGTCGACGGCGGCCAGGTCTGGGCCAGTGATGGCCTGCAGATCACCCCCGACGCCTCCATGCACAAAGCCCCGGCCCTGGACACCGTGATCGTCTGTGGCGGCATCGGCATCCAGCGCACCGTGACCCGCGAACATGTGTCGTGGCTGCAAAGCCAGGCGCGCCAGTCCCGCCGCCTCGGCGCGGTCTGCACCGGCAGTTGGGCCCTGGCCTGCGCCGGCCTGCTCGACGGCTTCGATTGCAGCGTGCACTGGGAATGCCTGGCCTCGATGCAGGAAGCCTTCCCGCGGGTGGCCATGAGCACCCGCCTGTTCACCCTCGACCGCAACCGCTTCACCAGTTCCGGCGGCACCGCGCCGCTGGACATGATGCTGCACCTGATCAGCCGCGATCACGGCCGTGAACTGTCGGCGGCGATCTCGGAAATGTTCGTCTACGAACGTATCCGTAACGAGCAGGATCACCAGCGCGTGCCGCTCAAGCACATGCTCGGTACCAACCAGCCGAAACTGCAGGAAATCGTCGCGCTGATGGAAGCCAACCTGGAAGAGCCGATCGACCTCGACGAGCTGGCGGTCTACGTTTCGGTATCCCGTCGCCAGCTGGAGCGGCTGTTCCAGAAATACCTGCACTGCTCGCCATCGCGTTACTACCTGAAGCTGCGGCTGATCCGCGCCCGGCAACTGCTCAAGCAGACGCCGATGTCGATCATCGAAGTGGCTTCGGTCTGCGGTTTTGTCTCCACGCCGCACTTCTCCAAGTGCTACCGCGAGTACTTCGGCATTCCACCGCGTGACGAACGCGTGGGCTCCAACACCGCCCAACAGGTGGCGATGATGCCGATTCCGCAGGCGCTGGTGCTGGCCGGCCCGATGTCCTCGCTGAGCCAGGCGCGCAACGAATCGACCTTCGCCAGCGTCAGGCTGTAATCACAGGCTTTTCCTGAAGTACACGACGCGCTCGGTTTCGAGGAAACCGAGCGCCTTGTGCACGGTCTGGCTCACCAGGTTTTCCAGGCCGGTATCCGAAGCCATTTCCACGCAGCCCTGATCCCGCCCCCATTGGGCGACGGCATCGATCAGCCGTTCGGCAATGCCCTGGCGCCGCTGTTCGGCGCTGACGTACAAACCCTCCAGAAACACCACCGGCGAATGCTCGGTGCCGTTCACGTAGTCGTGGCGTAACGAAGCCTCGGCCAACCCTACTGGCCGCCCATCGGCGGTATAAGCGAGCAGGTTGATATAGCGCTGCGGGTCGTCCAGCAAACTGGCGATTTCGTCCCGGTGTTCCTCGGCCGGACAGTCGGGCCACAGCGCCTGGCGCAACGGCAGCCAGTCCGCTTGATGGGCTGGCTGGCAGGGTTCGATTCGAATCATGGGGGCGGCTCCTTGGTGTGCAGGCACCGCACTCTACTCCGCGATCCGCTCCCGGCGAAGGCTCAGGCGCGGCTGTTCTGGAATTGGGCCAGGGCCGGCAACAGTTGTTTGTCGATGGCCTGGCGCACGGCCGGCAGGATGGTGGCATTGCCGGTGAGCATCTGCTCGACCATGCCCTTGAGGGCCTTGGCCCGGGCATCGCTCAAGCCGCGCACCGCACACTCGCAGGCCTGGTCGGCCGTGGCGCCGGCCGGCATTTCAAAACCCAGGGCCCTCAGTTGGCCGAGCAGGTCGTCCTGGTCAATCAGATCCGCGTGCATCATGACTCTTATCCTTGTTCAGGGAGTGTGGTCGTGAGCCGATTCTGGTAGCCACCCGGACAGTCGGCAAGGGCGAATTGTCGCAATGGCCGGGATGCCTATGAACAGGTCGTTTTCGGCTAACTTGGCTTGAAGGCGACTGGGCACACTGGATTCCAGCTCGGTCATCGAAGGTTTGGTCACCCTCGTGTCGGCTCCTCAGAAAACCTCCTCTGCCCCGATCCTGTCACGGCTTGATCGGGGATTTTTTTGCCTGGAGAAAGGTGGTGTCTGGGCCATTTTTTCGCGAGCAAGCTCGCTCCTACAGGTTCGCGTCGTAGCACGATGCTGGGTACGACATCGCCTCTGTAGGAGCGAGCTTGCTCGCGATTGACGCGACGCGGTCTAGCGCTGCAACACCAGGATCCGCGACAGCAACTCGTCGCGGTCGATGTAGCAACCCTGGAAATGCCGCGCGCCGGTGGCGGGGTCGAAGGCGTTGCGGGCGTGCAGGGTGCGACGGTTGTCGAAGCACCACAGTTCGCCCGGGTTGAGGCGCTGGATCAGGCGAAAGCGCGGCTCGCGGGTCATGGCGATAAAACGTCGATAAGCGCGGTAGAGCCGGGGCATGTCGTCCACCGAGGCCTCGAACGGCCCGCGCAGGAAGTTGGCCATGCGGATCTCCGTGACCTCGCCCAGCGCATCCAGGGCGATCACCGGCGCCAGGCAGCGGTAGTCGCTGTGGCGGTCCTTGTTGCGAAACTCCACGGGGATCTCGCACAGCGCGCGAAACGCCTCGGGGTCTTCGCGGCGCAAGGCGTCGGCGATGGCAAAACCGTCGACAAAGATGCTTTCGCCGCCTTCGGCGTCGTTCACCAGGCAATGCAGGAACTGCAGGCCCGGTTGCAGCTCGCGGGTTGGCAGGTCGGTGTGCAGCGGCAGGTTGAAAGCGGTGTAGGCGTTGCTGTCGGCGTCGGCCTTGGATTGCACGTTGAACAACACGCCGAAATTGCTCTCGCGGATAAAGGCGATGCGCTTGGCGACCTGGGCCAGCGACCCCGGTTCGGTGGGCACGCCGCGGACCTGCGTCAGGCCGATATCGCGCACCGCCAGCAGCCATTGCAACAGCGCCTGCGGGTCCTCCATCAGCGCCTGGTACTCGAACACCGGCAGTTGCAGCCGGCTGTCCCACAGCTGGCTGTGCGGGCGACGCGCGCGGCGCTCGGCGCGGCTTTCATCGTCGTAGGCGTGGGCCCGCAACCAGCCTGGATCGAAGCGGCTGAGGTGGCCGTCCTGCCAGTCGATGCTCAGGCAGCCCTGGGCGTCGATCCGGCTGGCGGCCGGGGCCAGGTCTTCGGCGACGTCGACGATCTCCAGCACCTGCTCGCGGGTCACGCTGTACACACAGTGCGCGCAGGGGCAGTTGTCGCGCAGCCACTGATGATGAAAGGGGCTCGAGCGACCGTCGGCCCACTGCACCTGAACACGGTCCGCCTGGGCTTGTACGGCGGTCAACGCGCTGATCAACGGGTAACTGCGGAAGTCGGCAAAAGCGGTGGAGGTATTCACGGTGCGCTCCTGTTTATGGGCGGTTATTTTTCCGGCGGCAGGGCAATCACCCGGCCGATCCAGGCGGGGGCAGGGAGGTCGGCCTGCTCGGCGGCGATGGCTCGCAGTCTGTTCAGCACCGGCTCGCTGAACGGCGCCGAGCGCGGGCCGGCGAGGTCGACGTGGAGCAGCATCTGCTCGTTGCCGGCCAGTTCCAGGTCGTCACCGACCTTGTGCAGGCTGTGGTACAGGTGCAGGCGCTTGCGGTCGTGGCCGATGATTTGGGTGTGTACTTCGACCTCGGTATCGAGCTTCACTTCATGCAGGTAATTGAGGTGCAGCTCCAGGGTGAACAGCGAGTTGCCGCTGGCTTCGCGGTGGTTGCTGTCCATGCCCAGCTGGTCCATCAGGGCGTCGGTGGCGTAGCTGAAAATCAGCAGGTAGAAAGCGTCCCGCAGGTGGCCGTTGTAATCGACCCAGTCGGGGCTGATGCGGGTGGTGTAGGTGGTGAGTGCGGGCATGTCATGGGCTCACGAAAATGGCGGGCTGAACCTGTAGCCGCTGCCGAAGGCTGCGATCGGCTCTGCAGGAGACGCACTCTTGCGGCCCTGGAAGGCTCTTCGAGCCTTATCGCAGCCTGCGGCAGCGACTACAGGGGGCGTCAGGGCTACTCGCTGAAGCTCATGCCGTGTTTGGCCTTGGTGGTTTTAACCGCTTCGAGCACGGCGAGCAGACAGTCATCACGATAGCGCTCCAGCGCCGAAATGCTGTGGGTGCCGAGCTGCTCGGCGGTGCCTTCGACCACGTCGTCGATCAGCTTGTCGGTCAGTTCCGGGGCCGGCAGGTAGGTCCACGGCAGCTGCAGGGCCGGGCCGAACTGGGCCATGAAGTGCCGCATGCCGGCATCGCCCCCGGCCAGGGTGTAGGTCAGGAAAGTGCCCATGAACGACCAGCGCAGGCCGGCGCCGAAACGGATCGCGTCGTCGATTTCGCCGGTGGTGGCGACGCCGTCGTTGACCAGGTGCAGGGCCTCGCGCCACAGCGCCTCCAAAAGACGGTCGGCGATAAAGCCCGGGACTTCCTTGCGCACATGCAGCGGGCGCATGCCGAGGGATTCATAGACCTTGATCGCGGCCTGCACGGCTTCTGGCGCGGTGTTCTTGCCGCCGACCACTTCCACCAGCGGCAGCAGGTACACCGGGTTGAACGGGTGGCCGACCACGCAGCGCTCCGGGTGGGTGGAACTCTCGTAGAACTCGCTCGGCAGCAGGCCGGAGGTGCTGGAGCCGATCAGCACATTGGGCTTGGCCGCGGCGCTGATCCTGGCGTGCAGCTCGAGCTTCAGCTCCAGGCGTTCCGGGGCGCTTTCCTGGATAAAGTCGGCGTCTTTCACGCACTCCTCGATGGTCGCGACAAAGCGCAGGCGATCCTGGGACGCGCCCGGTGCCAGGCCCTGCTTCTCCAGGGCGCCCCAGGCATTGGCCACGCGCTTGCGCAGGGCCGCCTCGGCGCCGGGCGCCGGGTCCCAGGCCACCACGTCCAGGCCGTGGGCGAGGGCGCGCGCTACCCAGCCGCTGCCGATGACACCGCTGCCCAGGGCGGCGAAGGTTTTGATCTCGGTGATAAAGCTCATGGTCATTTCCTGAAAGAGTTCACGGTCTTCCTGTAGGAGCGAGCTTGCTCGCGATGGCAATCTTCCAGACGCAGAAATTGCATCGGATGCAGCCATTTTTCGCGAGCAAGCTCGCTCCTACAGAAGAAGGGATATCGGGGTCAGCCGCGCTTGCGCAGGCCCATCTTGGCCCGGCCCTCGGCCGGGGTCAGGACGCGGGCGCCGAGGCGGCTGAGGATCTCGCCGGCGCGCTCCACCAACTGGCCGTTGGTCGCCAGTACGCCCTTGTCCAGCCACAGGTTGTCTTCCAGGCCGACCCGCACGTTGCCGCCCAGCAGCACCGCCTGCGCGGCCATCGGCATCTGCATGCGGCCGATACCGAAGCCGGCCCAGACCGCGCCGGCCGGCAGGTTGTCGACCATGGCCTTCATGGTGGTGGTGTCGGCCGGCGCGCCCCAGGGAATGCCCAGGCACAGCTGGAACAGTGGGTCGTCCAGCAGGCCTTCCTTGATCATCTGTTTGGCGAACCACAGGTGGCCGGTGTCGAAGATTTCCAGTTCGGCCTTCACCCCCAGCTCCTGGATGCGCTTGGCGCCGGCGCGCAGTTGCGCCGGGGTGGACACGTAAATGGTGTCGCCGTCGCCGAAGTTCAGGGTGCCGCAGTCCAGGGTACAGATTTCCGGCAGCAGTTCCTCGACGTGGGCCAGGCGGGTCAACGGGCCGATCAGGTCGGTATTGGGGCCGAACTCCATCGGGTTTTCGCCGGCGCCGATCTCCAGGTCGCCGCCCATCCCGGCGGTGAGGTTGACGATGATGTCGACGTCCGCCTCGCGGATACGCTCCATCACTTCGCGGTACAGCGCGACATCGCGGCTGAACTTGCCGGTGTCCGGGTTGCGCACGTGGCAGTGGACCACGGTGGCGCCGGCCTTGGCCGCTTCCACCGCGGCGGCGGCAATCTGTTTCGGGGTGACCGGCACGTGGGGGCTCTTGGCGGTCGTGTCGCCAGCACCGGTGAGTGCGCAGGTGATGATGACGTCGTGGTTCATGGTGCGGGTTCCTTACAGGCGTGGTGGGTCGCTGCGCAGCCGTTTGGCGCTGCGCAGAGGGAGTTCGGGGTGGTTATTGGCTGGTCAGTTTCAGGTTGTCGGCGGCCGGCTTGCCGTCGAAGGTGGTGACCCCTTCGAGCCAGCGCGCCTTGTCCTGCGGATGCTCGGCCAGCCATTGCCTGGCCGATTCCAGGGCGTCCTTGTGGTCGAGCAGCGGTTGCATCATGCGGCTCTCGTCCTCGGCGCTGAAGGTCAGGTTGCTCAGCAGCCGGCTGACATTCGGGCACTGCTCGGCGTAGGTCGGCGCGGTGACGGTCCACACCGTGGCCATGCCTTCATTCGGGCCCAGGGCGTCGTCGCTGCCGGTGAGGTAGGTCATCTGCACATTGACGTTCATCGGGTGCGGCGCCCAGCCGAAGAACACCACGGCTTCCTTGCGTCGCACGGCGCGATCCACCGCCGCGAGCATGCCGGCCTCGCTGGATTCGACCAGCTGGAATTTGCCCAGGCCGAACTGGTTCTTGGTGATCATCGCCTTGATCTGGGTATTGGCGCCCGAGCCGGGCTCGATGCCGTAGATCTTGCCGCCCAGTTCCTTCTCGAATTTGGCGATGTCGGCGAAGGTTTTCAGGCCCTTGTCCGCCAGGTAGGTGGGCACGGCGAGGGTCGCGCGGGCATCCTTGAGGCTGGGCTCGGCCAGCACCTTGACCTGCTTGGCGTCGACGAAGGGGGTGATGGTCTGGGTCATCAGCGGGTTCCAGTAGCCGAGGAACAGGTCCAGGCGCTGGTCGCGGATGCCAGCGAAAATGATCTGCTGCGAGGCGCTGGTCTGCTTGGTCTTGTAGCCGAGGCCGTCGAGCAGCACCTGGGCCATGGCGCTGGTGGCGATCACGTCGGTCCAGTTGACCACGCCGAGGCGCACGTTCTGGCAGCTGGCGGCGTCGGCGGCCATGGCGCCGGAGCTGAGAAAGACGGTACCGCTGAGTGCAAGGACGCAACTGCTGATCAGTCGTTTCATGAAGGTTTCCTCGGCAGGTCGTTATTGTCGGTTCCGGCGTCTATGTGCGCCGGTGATGCCACGTTACGCAGCCGGCGGGCGCTGAAAACGCACAGCGGCGACCGGCTCTTGCACTGCAGCGACCTTCGTCTTGAACCCGGCGTGGAAACGGCGTATCACAGTGGCCACGCTGCCCGTCATCCGAGTGCGTTCCATGTCCCAGGATTTCTATTTCTTGCTGATGCCGGGCTTCTCGGCCATCGGGTTCATCTCGGCCATCGAGCCGCTGCGCGTGGCCAATCGCTTTCGCGGCGAGCTGTATCGCTGGCATGTGCTGAGCGCCGATGGCGGCGCGGTATTGGCGAGCAATGGCATGTCGGTCAACGCCGACGCGGCGCTGGAGCCGTTGAAGAAGGGCGCGACCCTGCTGGTGGTGGCCGGCTTCGAACCGTTGAAGTTCGTCACCCCGGCGCTGGTGCACTGGTTGCGCCGCCTGGATGTGGAGGGCGTGACCCTGGGCGGCATCGACACCGGCAGCGTGGTCCTGGCGCAGGCCGGGCTGCTTGAAGGCCACCGCGTGACCCTGCACTGGGAGGCGATCGAGGCGTTCAAGGAGTCCTATCCCCAGCTCAGCGTGACCCAGGAGCTGTTCGAGATCGACCGGCGGCGCATCACCTCGGCCGGCGGCACCGCGTCCATCGACATGATGCTCGACCTGATCGGCCAGGCCCACGGCCCGGAACTGGCGATCCAGGTCAGCGAACAGTTCGTGCTCGGGCGCATCCGCCCGCGCAAGGACCACCAGCGCATGGAAGTCGCCACCCGCTACGGCATCCGCAACAAGAAGCTGGTGCAGGTGATCGGCGAGATGGAACAGCACAGCGAGCCGCCCCTGAGCACCCTGCAACTGGCCGAGTCGATCAAGGTCACCCGGCGCCAGCTCGAACGCCTGTTCCGCCTGCACCTGAACGACACCCCGAGCAACTTCTACCTGGGGCTGCGCCTGGAAAAGGCCCGGCAACTGCTGCGCCAGACCGACATGAGCGTGCTGGAAGTCAGCATCGCCTGCGGCTTCGAATCACCCTCGTATTTCACCCGCAGCTATCGCGCCCGGTTTGCCCAGTGCCCGCGGGAAGACCGGCGCCAAAGCCTGAAGGCCTGAGCTGCTGATTCTGTAGGAGCGCAGCTTGCTCGCGATGCAGGCAACGCGTTGGGTCAGGCGGGCCGCCATCGCGGGCAAGCCTCGCTCCAGAGTCAGGGTTTATTTCTTCAGCAGGGCCGCACAGGCAGTTTTGTAGGCTTCATGCTGATACTTGTTCAGCGTCGCCGGCAGGTCGAAGCTGTGCTTCTTGTTCTGCGCGTTGATGGTCTGCGGCGACAGCAGGGTCACCTCGCAGTTGTCCAGCAGCTGGAACACGCCTTCGATCTTGAAGGTGGTCGGGCCGCCGGCGAATTCGCCTTTTTTGCTGCGCTTCTTGATGGCGATGCGGCTGATGCCGTTGTCGCGGACGAAGGCGGCCACCTGGGCCGCGAAGGCTTTGACGTTGGCGGCTTCGTCATCGTCGTCCAGGGCGATTTTCTTGCAGGTGTTGGCCAGGTGTTGCGCCGTGCCGTCTTGCAGGGTGGCCAGGGCGAAGATGGCTTCGCTGCCTTTGATTTCGATGCCGCAGATGCTCATGGGAAAACCTTTTCTCGATGAATGGCGTGCAGCTTACAGTTCCAGCTGGTCGGCGCGAATGCCGAAGGCCGCGGCGATCTTCTCGCGGGTGGCGCGGCGGGGCTTGGCGACGCTTTCCTGCTGGGCGAAGGCCGGCTGGGAAATGCCCAGGCGCCTGGCGACCTCGTCCTGGGTCAGGTGCAGGTGCTCGCGCCAGGCGCGGATCGGCGTGGCGCCGTCAACGATGCGGCTGACCACGTCATGGGGGATCAGGTCCGGTTCCTGGCGTTGCGCCACATAGTCCGCATAAGGGATCACCACGAACGCCGGCTTGCCGTCCGTGCCGTTGATGATCTGGATGTCAGTAGGTGCGTTCGTCACGTTTCTTGACCTCTTGAATACTGACCACTCTGATAGCGCCATCCCAGTCGAACAGGATTCGATAGCTGCCTACTCGCAGGCGGTAGGCATAGGTGTGACCGCTGAGTGCCTTGACGTTGCCGGTGTCGGGCATGTCGCCGAGCAAGGTCACCGCGTCACGGATCTGTAGCTGATGGGCGCTGTGCAATCGCAGCAGTTGTTTGACGGCCTTACGGGTCCACAGGATGCTGTTCATGAACGAATATAAGCCTTTTATAAGATTAATCAATCTTTGCTTATATTCGCTCGCGGGCCAAGGCGAGAACCTTGTCCGGGTATTGCTCATGCTTCTGTAGGAGCAGGGGGGACGCCCAGTCCTTGCCCGCGATTGCGGTATTCCTGTTGTAGAAAAACTTGCGGCCGACTCGTTACTCCTGCCCGATCGACTCAAGAAATTCCGACCGTTCATCGCTCATGCGCGCCAGGCAGTCGGCCTGGGCAACGGCGTAGGCCTTGCTGCCGGGTTTGGCGGGGAAGGTATCGACGGCGCAGTCGGCGTCGCGCTGTTTCTGCCACAGCTGCTGGGCGTTCTGCACCTTGGCGGTGATGTCGGCCAGCTGCGCCTTGTCGCTGCCGTATTGCGTGCCCAGGCGTTCGAGCAGGCCCTGCAGGTTGTCGCTCAGCAGTTGCTCGGCGGTGGTTTTGTTGAAGGTGGCGCATTCCAGAGTCTGTTGATCCTGTTCGACGCTGTCGCACGGGGAGTTGTCGGCCTCTTCAGCCGCCTGTGCGCCCGTCGCCAGCAGTGCCAAAGCCAGGAAGATCGATTTCATTGCGTCGCAGCCCCCTCTAATCCAGTGATGCGGCGGATTCTGGCCCATGCGCATGACAAAGAACAGATGGGGCAAGGGACGCCCGGCAGACCCTTTGTCGCGGATTGACGCTTTCGGCAATTCCCCTGTCGTTTTTGCACCCGGCTGCCCGGGCACCGAGGCATATGCTGACCCCAAAGCGCCGGCAGACGATTCGGCGCATGAATTGCCAATAAGGGGACTGCCTGATGAGCCCAGCCGAATTGCACGCCGACAGCATCGTTATCGACGGGCTGATCATTGCCAAGTGGAACCGTGAGCTGTTCGAAGACATGCGCAAGGGCGGCCTGACCGCGGCCAACTGCACTGTGTCGGTGTGGGAGGGCTTCCAGGCCACGGTCAACAACATCGCCTCCAGCCAGAAGCTGATCCGCGAGAACAGCGACCTGGTGATGCCGGTGCGCACCACCGCCGACATCCGCAAGGCCAAGGAACTGGGCAAGACCGGCATTCTGTTCGGCTTCCAGAATGCCCATGCCTACGAGGACCAGATCGGCTACGTCGAGGTGTTCAAGCAGCTGGGCGTGGGTATCGTGCAGATGTGCTACAACACCCAGAATCTGGTGGGCACCGGTTGCTACGAGCGCGATGGCGGCCTGTCGGGCTTCGGTCGCGAGATCGTCGCCGAGATGAACCGCGTCGGCGTCATGTGCGACCTGTCCCACGTCGGCTCCAAGACCTCCGAGGAAGTCATCCTCGAATCGAAAAAGCCGGTCTGCTACTCCCACTGCCTGCCGTCGGGCCTCAAGGAACACCCGCGCAACAAGTCCGATGAAGAGCTGAAGTTCATCGCCGACCACGGTGGTTTCGTCGGCGTGACCATGTTTGCACCGTTCCTGGCCAAGGGCATCGATTCGACCATCGACGACTACGCCGAGGCCATCGAATACACCATGAACATCGTCGGCGAAGACGCCATCGGCATCGGCACCGACTTCACCCAGGGCCATGGCCAGGACTTCTTCGAATACCTGACCCACGACAAGGGCTACGCCCGTCGCCTGACCAACTTCGGCAAGATCATCAACCCGCTGGGCATCCGCACCGTGGGCGAGTTCCCCAACCTCACCGAGACCCTGCTCAAGCGCGGTCACTCCGAGCGTGTGGTGCGCAAGATCATGGGCGAGAACTGGGTCAACGTCCTCAAGGACGTCTGGGGCGAATAACGCCAACCCTCCACAGCACACACCTGTAGCCGCTGCCGAAGGAGACGCGCTCCTGCGGCCCTCGGAAGGCTCTTCGAGCCTTATCGCAGCCTTCGGCAGCGGCTACGGATGCACCAATCCAAAAGAATTCCGGAGTTTTGAAACATGGCCAAGATCGCCCCGCAACTGCCCATCGAAGTCGACAGCGAAACCGGTGTCTGGACCTCCGACGCCCTGCCGATGCTGTACGTGCCGCGTCACTTCTTCGTCAACAACCACATGGGCATCGAGGAAGTACTGGGCGCCGACGCCTACGCCGAGATCCTCTACAAGGCCGGCTACAAGTCCGCCTGGCACTGGTGTGAAAAAGAAGCCGAATGCCACGGCCTGGAAGGCGTCGCGGTGTTCGAGCACTACATGAAGCGCCTGTCGCAGCGCGGCTGGGGCCTGTTCAAGATCCAGGACATCGACCTCGACAAGGGCACCGCCAGCGTCAAGCTCGAACACTCGGCCTTCGTCTATGTGTACGGCAAGGTCGGACGCAAGGTCGACTACATGTTCACCGGCTGGTTCGCCGGCGCCATGGACCAGATTCTGGCCGCCCGCGGTAGCAAGATCCGCACCGTCGCCGAACAGGTCTACGGCGGTTCCGAAGAAGGCCACGACGATGGCCTGTTCACCGTCAAGCCGTTGTAAGCGGAGTTAAGAAAAATGGCTTTCGAAGCGATGTTCCAGCCGATCCAGATCGGCAAACTGACCATCCGCAACCGGGTGCTCAGCACCGCGCACGCCGAGGTCTACGCCACCGATGGCGGCATGACCACCGACCGCTACGTGAAGTATTACGAAGAGAAAGCCAAGGGCGGTATCGGCCTGGCGATCTGTGGCGGTTCGTCCGTGGTGGCCATCGACAGCCCGCAGGAATGGTGGAGCTCGGTGAACCTGTCCACCGACCGCATCATTCCGCACTTCCAGAACCTGGCCGACGCCATGCACAAGCATGGCGCCAAGATCATGATCCAGATTACCCACATGGGCCGCCGCTCGCGCTGGGACGGTTTCAACTGGCCGACCCTGATGTCGCCGTCGGGCATCCGCGAACCGGTGCACCGCGCCACCTGCAAGACCATCGAGGTGGAAGAGATCTGGCGGGTGATCGGCAACTACGCGCAAGCTGCCCGTCGCGCAAAGGCTGGTGGCCTGGACGGCGTCGAGCTGTCCGCCGTGCACCAGCACATGATCGACCAGTTCTGGAGTCCGCGGGTCAACAAGCGGACCGACGAATGGGGCGGCAGCTTCGAAGGCCGGATGAAGTTCGGCCTGGAAGTGCTCAAGGCGGTGCGCGCCGAAGTCGGCGACGATTTCTGCGTGGGCATGCGTATCTGCGGTGACGAGTTCCACCCGGACGGCCTGTCCCACGAGGACATGAAGCAGATCGCCAAGTATTACGACGACACCGGCATGCTCGATTTCATCGGCGTCGTGGGTTCGGGTTGCGACACCCACAACACCCTGGCCAACGTGATTCCGAACATGAGTTATCCACCGGAGCCGTTCCTGCACCTGGCCGCCGGGATCAAGGAAGTGGTCAAGGTTCCGGTACTGCACGCGCAGAACATCAAGGACCCGAACCAGGCCACCCGCATCCTCGAGGGTGGTTACGTCGACATGGTCGGCATGACCCGCGCGCACATCGCCGACCCGCACCTGATCGCCAAGATCAAGATGGGCCAGGTCGACCAGATCAAGCAGTGCGTGGGCGCCAACTATTGCATCGACCGCCAGTACCAGGGCCTGGATGTGCTGTGCATCCAGAACGCCGCGACCTCCCGTGAATACATGGGCGTGCCGCACATCATCGAGAAGTCCACTGGGCCGAAACGCAAGGTGGTGGTGGTCGGTGCCGGCCCGGCCGGCATGGAATCGGCGCGGGTGGCGGCCGAACGTGGCCACGACGTGACCCTGTTCGAGAAGAAAGAGGCCATCGGCGGACAGATCACCACTGCGTCGAAAGCGCCGCAGCGCGACCAGATCGCCGGTATCACCCGCTGGTATCAGCTGGAGCTGGCGCGCCTGAAGGTCGACCTGCGCCTGGGCACCGCGGCCGATGCCGAGACTATCCTCGACCTGCGTCCGGACATCGTGGTGCTGGCCGTCGGCGGGCATCCGTTCCTTGAGCAGAACGAGCACTGGGGCGCCGCCGAAGGGCTGGTGGTCAGCAGCTGGGACGTGCTCGACGGCAAGGTAGCGCCGGGCAAGAACGTGCTGGTCTACGACACCATCTGCGAGTTCACCGGCATGTCGGTGGCCGACTTCCTCGCCGACAAGGGCAGCCAGGTCGAGATCGTCACCGACGACATCAAGCCGGGCGTGGCCATCGGCGGTACGTCGTTCCCGACCTACTACCGCAGCATGTACCCCAAGGAAGTGATCATGACCGGCGACATGATGCTGGAAAAGGTCTACCGCGAAGGCGACAAGCTGGTGGCGGTGCTGGAGAACGAATACACCGGTGCCAAAGAGGAGCGGGTGGTCGACCAGGTGGTGGTGGAGAACGGCGTGCGGCCCGACGAAGCGATCTACTACGCGCTCAAGGAAGGCTCGCGCAACAAGGGCCAGGTCGACGTCGAAGCGCTGTTCGCGATCAAGCCGCAGCCTTCGTTGAGCCAGGCGGGCGACGGTTATCTGCTGTTCCGCATCGGTGACTGCGTGGCGCAGCGCAACACCCACGCGGCCATCTATGACGCCCTGCGGATCTGCAAGGATTTCTAAGCCATACCTGTAGCCGCTGCCGAAGGCTGCGATCGACTGCGAAGCAGTCGTGCTCTTGAGTTCGCAGGGAAGTCCTGCGGACTTCATCGCAGCCTGCGGCAGCGGCTACAACGACCGAGCTGGTCTTTGGGAGCTCCACCATGTTGAACACCCTTCTTCCCATCCTGCTGTTCGCAGCCATCGGCCTGGCTGTCCTGGGCGCGTTGCGGCGGGTGGCCATGTGGCGCCGGGGCCGTGCGTCCAAGGTCGACCTGATCGGCGGCCTGCTGGCCATGCCCAAGCGCTACATGGTCGACCTGCACCATGTGGTGGCGCGGGACAAATACATTGCCAACACCCACGTGGCCACGGCCGGTGGCGCCGTGGCGTCCATCGTGCTGGCGATCCTGGTGCACGGTTTCGGCCTGCATAACCGCATCCTCGGCTACGCCTTGCTGCTGATGTCGGCGGTGATGTTCGTCGGCGCGATCTTCGTTTACCTGCGCCGTCGCAACCCGCCGGCGCGCTTGTCGAAAGGCCCGTGGATGCGCCTGCCGAAAAGCCTGCTGGCGTTCTCGGCGTCGTTCTTCCTGGTGACCCTGCCGGTGGCCGGGATCCTCCCGGAAAACTTCGGTGGCTGGGTATTGGCCACGATCCTCGGCATCGGTGTGTTGTGGGGCATGTCCGAGCTGTTCTTCGGCATGACCTGGGGCGGCCCGATGAAACACGCCTTCGCCGGTGCCCTGCACCTGGCCTGGCACCGCCGCGCCGAACGCTTCGGTGGCGGCCGCTCCACCGGCCTCAAGCCGCTGGACCTGGAAGACCCGAACGCGCCGCTGGGCGTGGAAAAACCCAAGGACTTCACCTGGAACCAACTGTTGGGCTTCGACGCCTGCGTGCAGTGCGGTAAATGCGAAGCCGCGTGCCCGGCCTTTGCCGCCGGCCAGCCGCTGAACCCGAAAAAGCTGATCCAGGACATGGTCGTTGGCCTGGCGGGCGGTACTGACGCCAAGTTCGCTGGCAGCCCGTATCCCGGCAAAGCCATCGGCGAACACAGTGGCAATCCGCACCAGCCGATCGTCAACGGCCTGGTGGACGCCGAGACCCTGTGGTCGTGCACCACCTGCCGCGCCTGCGTCGAGGAATGCCCGATGATGATCGAGCACGTCGATGCCATCGTCGACATGCGCCGTCACCTGACCCTGGAAAAGGGCGCCACCCCGAACAAGGGCGCCGAAGTCCTGGAAAACCTGATCGCCACCGACAACCCGGGCGGTTTTGCCCCGGGCGGGCGGATGAACTGGGCGGCGGACCTCAACCTGGCGCTGCTCGGCGAGAAGAAAACCACCGACGTGCTGTTCTGGGTGGGCGACGGTGCGTTCGACATGCGCAACCAGCGCACCCTGCGCGCCTTCGTCAAAGTGCTGAAGGCGGCCAAGGTCGACTTCGCGGTGCTGGGCCTGGAAGAACGCGACAGCGGCGACGTGGCCCGGCGCCTGGGCGACGAGGCGACCTTCCAGCTGCTGGCCAAGCGCAATATCCAGACCCTGGCCAAGTACAGCTTCAAGCGCATCGTCACCTGCGACCCCCACAGTTTCCATGTGCTGAAAAACGAATACGGCGCCCTCGGCGGCGAGTACGTGGTGCAGCACCACAGCACCTACATGGCCGAGCTGATTGGCGCCGGTGCCCTCAACCTGGGCCAGCACAAAGGCAACAGCGTGACCTATCACGACCCGTGCTACCTGGGCCGCTACAACGGCGAGTACGAGGCGCCGCGCGAGGTCCTGCGCGCCCTGGGGATCGAGGTCAAGGAAATGCAACGCTCCGGTTTCCGCTCGCGCTGCTGCGGCGGTGGCGGCGGCGCGCCGATCACCGACATTCCGGGCAAGCAGCGGATCCCCGACATGCGCATGGACGACATTCGCGAAACCGGTGCCGAGCTGGTGGCCGTGGGTTGTCCACAATGCACCGCGATGCTCGAAGGTGTGGTCGAACCACGACCGCTGATCAAGGACATCGCCGAACTGGTGGCCGACGCCTTGCTCGAAGACGCCGCGCCTGGCAAGCCGGTGACCCCGGCCAAACGTGAACCTGCGGAGGCCCACTGATGAGCGACATTATCCGCCGCGACCCACGGGCCGAATGGATCGCCCGTAACCGCCTGCACCCGCTGCACGCGGCCATGCAGCCGGCGCAGCACAGCTGGATGGGGCCCAACGGCATCCTCCGCAAGAACCCCCACGGGATCGGTTTCATCGGCCCCAACGGTATCAAGCGCATCGACCGCAGCGGCGCCCAGCAGGGCGGGGCGGTCAAGCGCAGCGCCGCGGTCGAAGTCCAGCTGCCGCTGCATCAGGTGGCGCAGCCGGCGTTCTACATCAGCGTGGTGCCGGACATGGTCGGCGGCCGCCTGAGCAGCCACGACCGCGACCTGCTGGGCCTGGCCCATCAGCTGGCCGGCAAGGACGGCGCGGTGCTGGCGGTGGTGTTCGGCGAGCACAAGGAAAACGCCTTCGCCACGGCCGGCGTCGACCGCCTGCTGGTGCTGGAAGGCAACGAATTCAGCGGTTATGCACCGGAACAGCGAGTCCAGGGCCTGCGGGCTGTGGATAACCAGTTCAGCCCACGCCACTGGTTGCTGCCCGACAGCCGCACCGGTGGCGGCGAACTGGGCCGGCGTTTTGCCGCGGCCCTGGGCGAACGCCCGGCCACGCGGGTCTGGCAGGTCAAGGACGAGCAATGCATCGGCCGCGCCGGTGCCGGCTTGCAGGACCTGGCGCGACCGTTGGCGCGGCTGATCCTGGCCGCCGCCGAATGCGCGGAACCGGTCAGTGAAACCCGCCACGAAGCCCTGCCGGTGGAGTTATCCACAACGGTGGCGCGCAGCCTGGCGCGAATCGAGGATCTGGGCGCGGTGGCGGTGGACCCGGCGGCGATTCCCATGGCTGAGGCCGAATTCATTTTCTCTGGCGGCAACGGGGTCAAGGACTGGGAGCTGTTCCACAAAACCGCCGCGGCCCTGGGCGCCACCGAAGGCGCGTCGCGGGTGGCGGTGGACGATGGCTTCATGGCCCGCGACCGTCAGGTCGGTGCCTCGGGCACTTGGGTCACAGCCCGGGTGTACGTGGCGGTGGGGATTTCCGGGGCGATCCAGCACCTGCAGGGCATCGGTGCCTGCGACAAGGTGGTGGCGATCAACCTCGATCCGGGCTGCGACATGATCAAACGCGCCGACCTGTCGGTGATTGGCGAAAGCGCCGAGCTGCTTCAAGCCTTGATCGCGGCGGTAGAGGCCTACCGCAACGGCGCCAAGCGCGATGCGGCTTAAGGGAAGGACAGAGCTTATGAGTACCAATGTGATCAGCCTGGTGTCCATCGGCGCCCACCCGACTTCCGGCCGGCCCCGGCGCGCCGAGCAGGATGCGCGGGCGGTCGAGCTGGGGCTGCAACTGGCCGGGGACAGGCTGCAGGTGCTGCACGCCGGCGATATTGCCGAGCCGGCCCTGCGCGCGTACCTGGGCATGGGCCTGGAACAGATGCACGTGCTGGAGCAGTCGGCCGGTGCCGATGCGCTGCCGGCGCTGACCGATTATCTGCGCGATGCCGGGGCGCAAGTGGTGCTCACCGGCAGCCAGGCGGAAACCGGCGAAGGTTCGGGCATGCTGCCGTTCCTGCTGGCGGAAAACCTCGGCTGGCCGCTGGTGGTGGGCCTGGCCCAGGTGGAATCCATCGACGGCGGCGTGGCCCTGGTGCTGCAAGCCCTGCCGCGCGGCCAGCGCCGTCGGCTGAAGGTGCGCCTGCCGTTCCTCGCCACTGTGGATAACGCCGCGCCCAAGCCACGGCAGAGCGCCTACGGCCCGGCCCGGCGTGGGCTGCTGCAGGCGCGGCAGGTGGAAGTGCTCGACGATGAGTTATTCACCAGCGCCACCCTGCAACCGGCCAAACCGCGGCCCAAGCGCCTGAAAGTGATCAAGGCCAAGAGCGGCGCCGACCGCATGAAAGCCGCGACCGCCAAGGCCAGCGGCGGTGGCGGCCAGGTGCTCAAGGGCGTCAGCGCCGAAGCCGGGGCCGAGGCCATCCTCAAGCTGTTGATCGAAGAAGGCGTGGTCCGTTAGGGCTTGGCCTGTCGCACTATCGTTATCGCGAGCAAGCTTCGCTCCTACAGGGGCGCGGCTTGCCAGCGACTGATTTCCCTCCTGTATCCACGGTTACCCACAATCCCTGTGCGCGCCTCTGTGGATAAGATGTTCGTCCCTCTCTGCAAGCCTCGCCAATCAAGCGCTACAGCGCGTTGTACGAAAAACGATCAAGCTAAGTCGAGGTTTTTCCGAAGGTTTTTCTGTGGATAAGGAATTCCCTCGGTCCTCTGCCGCTGCCGAGTTGCCCCCAAAGTCTGTTGGCCTCTTTGTGGATAAGATGTTCGCTATCCGCTAAGAACCTTATAAACAGTGGCTTGCAGAGGTCTGATCAAAAAACAGGCAAATCCGAAGTTTTGCCCCGCCGGCGGCACTGAAGCCTCGATATTTCGTGCTATTCGGCGGTTTTCCACAGCTCGCTGCCCTTGGCCGCAAAGTTGCCCCCAAAGTCTGTTGGCGCTTCTGTGGATAAGGTGTTCGCCTTCATCTGCGGGCCTTTAAAAACGTGGCTTACAGAGCGCTGTTCAAAAAATGAACAAAGTCTTGTGGAAAAGGCCTTTCCGGATAAGTCACGGATTTTCTTCAGGTTCTGCCAGTGAATCCGCCGGCTGAAAGCCGAGTTGCCCACATTTGCTGTGGGTGGAGGTGTGGATAACTTGTTCGCGGAAGGCTGGGAGCCTTGTCGGCCATGGCCGGGAGGGATTCCGATCAAAAAACGTACAGCAAGCTTGCCCCCGTAGGAGCGAAGCTTGCTCGCGATGAACGCTAACGCGGTGGTTCGGGTACACCGTGTCGCGGCCTTCGCGGGCAAGCCTCGCTCCTACAGAAGCCCAGCCCGGGATCAGCCGTGAACCGGCACGCCCTTGAGGTACGGAGCCGGTTCGGCGCCGAGGTTGCTCAGCATGCGCTCGCTGTACCAGTCCACGAAGTTGACCACGCCGAACTCGTAGGTCTTGGAGTACGGGCCTGGCTGGTAGGCGGTGGAGTTGATGCCGCGCTGGTTCTCTTCGGCCAGGCGACGGTCCTGGTCGTTGGTGGCGTCCCACACCTGGCGCATGCGCGCGACGTCGTAGTCCACGCCTTCGACCGCGTCCTTGTGCACCAGCCACTTGGTGGTGACCATGGTTTCCTGGGCGCTGATCGGCCACACGGTGAACACAATGATGTGGTCGCCCATGCAGTGGTTCCACGAGTGCGGCAGGTGCAGGATGCGCATCGAGCCCAGGTCAGGGTTCTTGATCCGGCCCATCAGCTTGGCGCAGCCCTGCTTGCCGTCCATGGTCATGGACACGGTGCCCTTGAGCAGCGGCATGCGCACGATGCGGTTGCGCAGGCCGAAGCTGGCGTGGGCGTAGGGGATCTTCTCGGCTTCCCAGGCGGCGGCGGAGGCGGCCACGTGGTCCTTGAACGCCTGGTCGGCGCGCGGGTCGGTGACGTCGTCCCACTCCAGCAGGGTCTTCAACAGTTCCGGGTGCGAACCGCCGCAGTGGTAGCACTCGCGGTTGTTTTCCAGTACCAGCTTCCAGTTGGCCTTTTCCATCAAGGTGGTCTGCACCGCCACCTTGGTGTTCTCCATGTCGTAGGGTTCCATGTAGTGCGTCAGGGTCGCCAGGAAGTCATCGATGGCCGGCGGGTTCTCGGCCAGCGAGATGAAGATGTAGCCACCGGCGGTCTTCACGTTCACTGGCTTGAGGCCGTACTGCTTCATGTCGAAGTCGGCGCCCATCTCGGTGCCGGCGAACAGCAGGCGACCGTCCAGCTCGTAGGTCCACTGGTGGTAGTGGCAGACCAGCTTGGCGACCTTGCCCTTGTCGCTGGTGCACAGGCGCGAACCGCGGTGGCGGCAGACGTTGTGGAAGGCATGGACCACGCCGTCGGCGCCACGGATCACGATGATCGGATTCTTGCCGACCTGCAGGGTCATGTAGTTGCCCTTGGTCGGAATCTCGCAGGTCATGCCGGCGATCAGCCATTCCTTCTGGAAGATCTCCTGCATGTCGATATCGAACAGGCGCTCGTCGCAGTAGAACGGCTGCGGAAGGGAAAAGGTCCGCTCGCGTTCTTGGAGCATTTGCGCGGTGGCCTTGCGTGCGGGTTCCAGCGGATCGCCCAGGCTCAGGGTTGCGGTGACGTCCATCGTTTTGGTCCTCATGGCCATCTGTGTGGCCGGCGAAAGTGGCTACGGTTGGTGCGACGCAAGGCTGAAAAATCAGCGGTTATCAGTTGAGGCGAGTGTGGGGCCGGCGCGGCCCGGAACCTTATCCATGGGCGACATGGCCCAATCTGTTCCCGACGCGCAAGCCCCGGTGGTTGGGGGCTGGTCGCGATAAGTATGTGAATGTCGCAGATAGGTAAATGGGTGTTCATGGGCCTGCGCACAATCGCCACCATAAAGGCCGGCAGTCGGCCGTGGAGATCAGCATGTCCAACAACTTCCTGAACCCGGTAACCACCCAGACCTGGGCCAATGGCCGACACATCGTCCGTTGCGTCAAAGTCATCCAGGAAACCTGGGACGTGCGCACCTTCTGTTTCATGGCCGACCAGCCGATCATGTTCTTCTTCAAACCGGGGCAGTTCGTCACCCTGGAGCTGGAGATCGAAGGCCAGCCGATCATGCGTTCCTACACCATTTCCAGCTCGCCCTCGGTGCCGTACAGCTTCTCGGTGACCATCAAGCGCGTCCCGGGCGGCAAGGTTTCCAACTGGCTGCACGACACCTTGCACGAAGGCCAGGAGCTGGCGGTGCACGGACCGGTGGGGCTGTTCAACGCCATCGACTTCCCGAGCCCGAAAGTCCTCTACCTCAGCGGCGGCGTCGGCATCACCCCGGTGATGTCCATGGCGCGCTGGTTCTACGACACCAACGGCAATGTCGACATGGTGTTTATCCACAGCGCCCGTTCGCCGAAGGACATCATTTATCACCGCGAGCTGGAGCACATGGCGTCGCGGATCGACAACTTCAGCCTGCACCTGATCTGCGAGAAACATGGCCTGGGCGAGCCCTGGGCCGGTTATCGCGGCTACCTGAACCACAAGATGCTGGAGCTGATGGCGCCGGACTTCCTCGAGCGCGAGGTGTTCTGCTGCGGCCCGACGCCGTACATGAACGCGGTCAAGCGCCTGCTCGAAGCCAGCGGCTTCGACATGTCGCGCTACCACGAGGAATCCTTCGGCGCGACGCCGGCGGAAGCCCGTGCCGACGCGGTGGAACAGGCCGAGCAGGCCGCCGAGGCGCCGGAAATCGACGTCGCCGACCTGCACCAGGTGGAGTTCACCGCGTCCGGCAAGAGCATCCGCGTGGCGCCGGGCGAGACCGTCCACGCCGCCGCGGCCAAGCTCGGCCTGATGATCCCCAAGGCCTGCGGCATGGGGATCTGCGGCACCTGCAAGGTGCTCAAGCTGGGCGGTGAAGTGGAGATGGACCACAACGGTGGGATCACCGAGGAAGACGAAGCCGAAGGCTACATCCTGTCCTGCTGCAGCGTGCCGAAGGGGGATGTGCGGGTCGAGTATTGAGCGAACGTTTCCGGTCCCGGGCATGGCTTGGGACCGCGTTATCGTTCATCGCGAGCAAGCTCGCTCCTACAGGTTCTGCACCTGACCTGTAGGAGCGAGCTTGCTCGCGATTGGGCGCATCGCCTTTTTTCAATCGATAAACAGATCCGTCATCAGCGTTTCGCTGCTGTCGGGATCGAAGCGGTAATGGGCGAAGTCGCTCACCCCCTGTTCGCGCAGTATTTCTTCGTCGATCAGCAAGCGCCCGGTGATGCGGCGCTGGCTGCTAGAGAGGATCGCGTGGGCCGCATCGGCCATGATTGCAGGCGTGCGCGCATGCTTGAACGACTCGCGCGAACCCAGTTGGAACTCGATGGCGGCGGTGGCGATCATGGTCTGCGGCCACAGCGAGTTGACGCTGATGCCGTAGTTCTTGAATTCCTCGCTCATGCCCAGGGTCAGCATGCTCATGCCGTACTTGGTCACGGTGTAGGGGCTGTACTGGGCAAACCATTTGCTCGCCAGGTTCAGCGGCGGCGACAGGTTGAGGATGTGCCCACCGCTGGTTTTCAGGTAGGGCAGGGCCGCCTGGCTGCACAGCAGCACGGCGCGGGTGTTGATCTGGTGCATCAGGTCGAAGCGCTTGAGCTCGATGTGCTGCACCCCGGTCAGCTTGATCGCCCCGGCATTGTTGACCAGGGCATCGATGCCGCCGAACTGCTCGGCGGCCTTGGCCAGGGCCTGACGTACTGTCTCTTCGTCACGCACGTCCACCTGCAACGCCAGGGCCTTGCCGCCCGCCGCCTCGACTTCGCGGGCCACGCTGAAGATGGTGCCGGGCAGCTTGGGATGGGGGTCGGCGCTTTTCGCCGCGATCACGATATTGGCCCCGTCCCGCGCCGCCCGCAGGGCGATTTCACGGCCGATGCCACGACTGGCGCCGGTGATGAACAGGGTCTTGCCTTGTAAGGACATGGATGCGCTCCTGATTATTGTCGTTATCCGAGCGGGTACAGCGGCTCGCCAGACAATCTAGTTCATGTCTGGCGGCGCGCGCGGATCAGGGGCGAAAAGGCGAAGGGTCGAGGGCGTTGCCCGCGGCCGGGAGAGGGCTCAGTACAACGCCGGGCGGCGGTCCAGATGCACGTGGTTGTGGGCGCTGATGTGCTTGTGCTGGGCGTCCGCCAGGGGCAGCTCCGCCAGCAGCAGTTGCTGCTGGGGATGACGGGCGCTGCCGGCCAGCGGATATCCGTCGGCGTCGACGATCAGCGAGCCACCGACCCAGGCCACGCCACGCTCGTCGCCGCAGCGGTCGCAAGCGGCGATGAACATGCGGTTGACCGCGGCGTTGGCCTGGACCCGGACCATTTCCGCCGGGCGTTCGCCCGCCGGGCGCGGCCCGTCCGGCCAGTTGACCGGGGCGCAGAGCAGGGCGGCGCCGGCCAGCGCGGGCAGGCGCACCCATTCCGGGAACTCCAGGTCGTAGCAGATCAGCATCGCGATCGCGCCAAAGCGAGTTTCGACCACCGGTGGTGGCTGCTCGCCCACGGTGAATACCCGCTTCTCCCGGTCCCACAGATGGGCCTTGCGATACACCGTCACCCGCCCCTCGGGCTCGACCAGCGCGGCGCTGTTGGCCACTTGCCCGGCATTCAGGCGCTCGCAGAAACCGCCGACGATCACCACCTGCAGCTCTGCGGCCAGGGCCTTCCACAGGGTCAGCGTCGGCCCGTCGAGGGCCTCGGACAGCGTCAGCGCTTCCTGCCGATCGGTGAACACATAACCGCTCTGCACCAGTTCCGGCAGCACCACCACCTGGGCGCCCTGGGCCGCGGCCTGGCGGATGGCCCGCTGGCCCAGCTCGCGGTTGTAGTCGAGCTCGCCCACCCGTGGGGCGATCTGCTGGCAGGCGACTTTCAGGGTGGGCAATCCAGTCATTGGCCGGCTCCTTCCAGTTGGCGTTCGCTGGCCTGGATCGCCAGGCGCTCGGCGTCCAGGTCCAGGCCCCGGGTCAGCGCCCAGTAGGCCACGCCGGCCACGGCCAGGCCGATGACAAAGGCAATGTCCGCGCCCTCCAGCGCCTGGGCCACAGGGCCCTGGTAGAAGCTCAGGGACATGAACGGAATCATCGCGACCAGGCCGAGGAAATAGGCGATGAGCCCGGGCATGGCCCAACGGCCATAGATGCCGGCCGGGTTGAAGATGTCGCTGATGGCGTAGTGACCTTTGCGCACCACGTAGAAGTCCGCCAGGTTGACCGCGGTCCAGGGCACCAGGAAATACAGCATCAGCAGCACGAAGGTATTGAAGCTCGCCAGGTAGCTGTCGGGAATGTTCATGGCGATCAGGAAAATCACCACCGCCACCAGGGCGATGCCCACCACCCGGCTCTTGAGGTTCGGCTGGATCTGCAGGAAGCCGTCGATGGCGCTGATGCCGGTGAGCATCGCGCCGTAGCAGTTGACCGCCATGATGCCGACCAGGGCGGGCACGGCGATCAGCACGGTAAAGGTGCCGAAGCCCGGGATCATCTGATTGCCGACTTCGCGGACGCTGCCGATGGCGTCCGGGGACGGCAGGGCGGAGGCGAGGAAGGCACCCAGGGACATCAGCCACAGCGCCGAGCCCGCGGCGCCCAGGTAGGTCCAGAAAATCACCTGGCGCGACGAGGTCTTGTGCGGCAGGTAGCGCGAATAGTCCGAGACATACACCGAGTAGCTGATCTGGTAGCCGGCGGCCGCCGACAGCTGGATCAGGAACGCCGACCAGGAGAAGTGCGCGTCGGCCACGGCGGCGTCGGCCTGCAGGGTCATCAGCGCGCTGATGGTCAGCACGGTGAACACGCTGATCATGATGTAGGTCAGCCAGCGCTGCACGGCGTGCAGCAGGTCATGCCCGACCACGGCGATAATCACCGCGAGGATGATCATCAGGCTGTACCAGGGCGCCCGCGCGCCGGGCACCACGGTGTTGATGGCGTCGGTGGCGAGGATCACGTTGAACACGTTGAAGCCGATGTAGACGAAGACCACCGCGGTGAAGGGCACGATGGCCCCGCGCAGGCCGAATTGCGCCCGCGACTGGATCATCTGCGGCAGGCCCATGCGTGGTCCCTGGTTGGCGTGGAAGGCCATGCAGAAGGTGCCCAGGCACACGCCGATGACGATGGCCAGGATCGAGTAGTGCAGGCTCAGGCCGAGGGCGGCGCCGGTGAAGCCGGTGACCATGGTGGTCAGGACGAAGTTGCCGGTGAACCAGAACGGACCCTGGTGCCAGACCTTGCCGTGGCGCTCGTGGCGCGGCACGTAGTCGATGGAGCGGGTTTCGATCTTGAGGCTGGGGGACGGGGCTTTTTCCGTTGCCGCGGGCAGGCTGGTCATGGGGCAGTGCCTTGTTTTTATAAATTGACCCCGGAGTCTCGGATATACGCCTGTGATGTTGAATCAGTGGAGGGAAATAATCAGTTCAGGAATTTGTGAACTGATGTCACGCAGCGCCGGCCCACCGCTCCCGATCTCGACAGGAGGCGGCAGGCCGGCGAGGGCATTCAGCCGGCCATGACTTGGCGAATGTCCGCGGCCAGTTCGCGGACCCGCGCTTCTTCGGTGTCCCACGAGCACATGAAGCGCGCGCCGCCTTTACCGATGAAGGTGTAGAAGCGCCAGCCCTTGGCGGTCAGCGCGGCGATGGCCGGTTCCGAGAGTTGCAGGAACACACCGTTGGCCTGCACCGGGAACATCAGTTCCACCCCTGGAATGTCCGCCACCAGTTCGGCCAGCAATTGCGCGCAATGGTTGGCGTGGCGGGCGTACTTGAGCCAGGCGTCGTTTTCCAGCAGGCCGACCCAGGGCGCCGACAGGAAGCGCATCTTCGAGGCCAGCTGGCCGGCCTGCTTGCAGCGGTAGTCGAAGTCTTCGGCCAGCTTGTGGTTGAAGAACAGAATCGCCTCGCCCACCGCCATGCCGTTTTTCGTGCCGCCGAAGCACAGCACGTCGACCCCGGCTTTCCAGGTCAGGTCGGCGGGCGAGCAGCCAAGGAAGGCGCAGGCGTTGGAGAAGCGCGCGCCGTCCATGTGCAGGTTCAGCCCCAGCTCCTTGCAGGTGGCGCTGATGGCGCGGATTTCTTCCGGGGTATAGACGCTGCCGACCTCGGTGGCCTGGGTCAGGGTCACCACCCGTGGCTTGGGGTAGTGGATGTCCTGGCGCTTGAGGGCGATGTCGCGGATCGAGTCCGGGGTCAGCTTGCCGTTCTCGGTGCCGGCGATCAGCAGCTTGGAGCCGTTGGAGAAGAATTCCGGCGCGCCGCATTCGTCGGTTTCGACGTGAGCGGTTTCCGAGCAGATGACGCTGTGGTAACTCTGGCACAGCGACGACAGGGCCAGGGAGTTGGCGGCGGTGCCGTTGAAGGCGAAGAACACCTCGCAGTCGGTCTCGAACAGCTTGCGGAAATAATCGGCGGCGCGCGCGGTCCACTGGTCGTCGCCATAGGCGCGTTCGTGGCCGCGGTTGGCCTGGTCCATGGCCGCCCAGGCCTCGGGGCAAATGCCGGAATAGTTGTCGCTGGCGAATTGTTGGCTCTTGTCGGTCATGGCCGTCTTCCGTGCTAAGGGTCCGAGAGGGGAGTCCTTCGATAAAGGGCTCCGGATAAGGCGCTCCTGGGTAAGGAGCCCTTGGGTAAAGCGTCCGCACCGAGGTCTGGGTCGGCAGGACAGCGCAGGCCCCGCAGAGATCGGTGGAGCGCCACTTTACCCAAGATTGAGGGGGGAGCACACGCTCTGTTTATGGGTGAAAAATGCACAGGCCATGAGGATATATGCCAGACCCGCTGCTGACCCCGCTGGCCGCCCGGCGCGATGGCGTCCTGGACCTGCTCAAGTGGCTGGCGCTGCTTTGCATGGTGCTCGATCACCTGCGCTACGTCGGCTGGAGCCTCGACCTGCTGTATGTGCCCGGGCGCCTGGCGTTTCCCTGGTTCTGCCTGGCGCTGGCGGCCAATGTGGCGCGGGCCGGCGCGGTGGGTCGCGAGGGCGCGGGGCAATGGCGTTACCTGGGCTGGCTGCTGTTGTTCAGCCTGCTCAGCGAGGTGCCATACCGGCTGTACATTCCCGACCCCGACACCCTGAATGTGCTGCCGACCCTGGCCCTGGGCCTGTTGGTGGCCCGCGCCTGGCAGCGTCGCGGCGGGCTGGCGCTGTGGCTGGGGATCGGCGCGGCCTTGCTCGGCGGGCTGTTCGACCGGTACCTGATGTTCGGCCTGTTCGGCGTCTTGCTGCCGCTGGCGATGTTGCTGGTGCTGCAGCGCCGCTGGTACTGGGCGCTGCTGCCGGGGCTGCTGTGCCTGGCGGCCAACCAGTGGCAAAGCCTGCTGCCGGCGGCGCGCCTGGGTAATCAGGTGGCCGCCTGGGCGCTGTTCGCCTGCGTGCTGGCGCCGTGGCTGGGGCTGGCGATCCTGCGCCGGATGCGCGGTTTTTCGCCGCCACCGATGCGGCGCTGGGCCTATCTGCTATACCCCGGGCATTTCCTCCTGCTGCTGATGCTGCGCAACCTGCTGGCCTGACGGCGAACCGTTGTCGCTGCGAACGCCCTGTAGCCGCTGCCGAGCTGGCGAGGTTGCGCTCGGCCGCGAAGCGGTCGTAAAACCAGGCAACCTGTTCTTCCAGACATATCGCGTGCTGAGGTTTTGCGAGGACTGCGTCCTCGAGCGCAGCCTCGCAGGCTCGGCAGCGGCTACAGAGGCGACACGCCAACATGAAAGCTGTGGCGCCACTGGTCGGTGGCGGGGGCTGGCGGGCGCGGGCAAGCCACCGATATAGAGCCTTCGGTGCGTGGCGCTCGCAAGCATTTGTCTCTCTGCGCCAGGCCATGTCGTAAACGCACCTTTGCGTGGCGTCCATAGGCATTTGGCCGGTCAGCGCCGGTCATACCATCGCATCCAAAGGGCACTACCGCAGGGTACGTGCCTCACCGAGACGAAAGGCGCACCGCCGCCGCTGGGAGAGACGCGATGTTCAGCAAGCAAGACCAAATCCAGGGTTATGACGATGCACTGCTGGCGGCCATGAATGCCGAGGAGCAACGTCAGGAAGATCACATCGAGCTGATCGCGTCGGAGAACTACACCAGCAAGCGCGTGATGCAAGCGCAAGGCAGCGGCCTGACCAACAAGTACGCCGAAGGTTATCCGGGCAAGCGCTACTACGGTGGCTGCGAGCACGTGGACAAGGTCGAGGCCCTGGCCATCGAACGCGCCAAGCAGCTGTTCGGCGCCGACTACGCCAACGTCCAGCCGCACTCCGGCTCCTCGGCCAACAGCGCCGTGTACCTGGCCCTGCTGCAAGCCGGCGACACCATCCTGGGCATGAGCCTGGCCCACGGCGGCCACCTGACCCACGGCGCCAAGGTGTCGTCCTCGGGCAAGCTGTACAACGCCGTGCAGTACGGCATCGACACCAACACCGGGCTGATCGACTACGACGAAGTCGAGCGCCTGGCCGTCGAGTGCAAGCCGAAGATGATCGTCGCCGGCTTCTCGGCCTACTCCAAGACCCTCGACTTCCCACGCTTCCGCCAGATCGCCGATAAGGTCGGCGCGCTGCTGTTCGTCGACATGGCCCACGTCGCCGGCCTGGTCGCCGCTGGCCTGTACCCGAACCCGCTGCCTTACGCCGACGTGGTCACTACCACCACCCACAAGACCCTGCGCGGTCCGCGTGGCGGCCTGATCCTGGCCAAGGCCAACGAAGAGATCGAGAAGAAGCTCAACGCCGCGGTCTTCCCGGGCGCCCAGGGCGGCCCGCTGATGCATGTGATCGCCGGCAAGGCGGTGTGCTTCAAGGAAGCGCTGGAGCCTGGCTTCAAGGCCTACCAGCAGCAAGTGATCGACAACGCCCAGGCCATGGCCGGCGTCTTTATCAAACGCGGCTACGATGTAGTGTCCGGCGGCACCGACAACCACCTGTTCCTGGTCAGCCTGATCCGTCAGGGCCTCACCGGCAAGGAGGCGGACGCCGCCCTGGGTCGCGCCCACATCACCGTGAACAAGAACGCCGTGCCGAACGATCCACAGTCGCCGTTCGTGACCTCCGGCCTGCGTATCGGCACCCCGGCGGTGACCACCCGCGGCTTCAAGGTTACCCAGTGCGTGGAGCTGGCCGGCTGGATCTGCGACATCCTCGACCACCTCGGCGATGCCGATGTCGAGGCCAATGTCGCTCGTCAGGTATCGGCCCTGTGCGCGGACTTCCCGGTTTATCGCTGAGTGCGGTTTTGGAGTAAATGACTATGCAACGCTACTCGGGCTTCGGCCTCTTCAAACACTCCCTCAGCCACCATGAAAACTGGCAGCGCATGTGGCGCACGCCGACCCCGAAAAAGGTCTACGACGTGGTCATCGTCGGCGGTGGCGGGCATGGCCTGGCGACCGCCTACTACCTGGCCAAGGAGCACGGCATCACCAACGTCGCCGTGGTCGAGAAAGGCTGGCTGGGCGGCGGTAACACCGCGCGCAACACCACCATCGTGCGTTCCAACTACCTGTGGGACGAGTCGGCGCACCTGTACGAACACGCGATGAAACTGTGGGAAGGCCTGTCCCAGGACCTCAACTACAACGTGATGTTCTCGCAGCGCGGCGTCTACAACCTGTGCCATACCCTGCAGGACATCCGTGATTCCGAGCGTCGGGTCAGCGCCAACCGCCTCAACGGCGTGGACGGCGAACTGCTCAACGCCAAGCAGGTGGCGGACGAGATTCCGTACCTGGACTGCTCGAAAAACACCCGCTACCCGGTGCTGGGCGCCACCGTCCAGCGCCGTGGCGGCGTGGCCCGTCACGACGCCGTGGCCTGGGGCTTCGCCCGTGCCGCCGACGCCCTGGGCGTGGACCTGATCCAGCAGACCGAAGTGATCGGCTTCCGCAAGGAAAACGGTGTGTGCATCGGCGTGGAAACCAACAAGGGCTTCATCGGCGCCAAGCGCGTCGGCGTGGTCACCGCCGGTAACTCCGGGCACATGGCCAAGCTCGCCGGCTTTCGCCTGCCGATCGAATCGCACCCGCTGCAAGCGCTGGTGTCCGAGCCGATCAAGCCGATCATCGACAGCGTGATCATGTCCAACGCGGTGCACGGTTACATCAGCCAGTCCGACAAGGGCGACCTGGTGATCGGCGCCGGTATCGACGGCTGGGTCGGCTACGGCCAGCGCGGCTCGTACCCGGTGATCGAGCACACCATCCAGGCCATCGTCGAGATGTTCCCGATCCTTTCGCGGGTGCGCATGAACCGCCAATGGGGCGGCATCGTCGACACCACCCCGGACGCTTGCCCGATCATTTCCAAGACCCCGGTGCCGAACATGTTCTTCAACTGCGGTTGGGGCACCGGTGGCTTCAAGGCAACACCAGGCTCGGGCAACGTATTCGCCGCGAGCCTGGCCAAGGGTGAAATGCACCCGCTGGCCGCACCTTTCTCCATCGACCGTTTCCACAACGGTGCATTGATCGACGAACACGGCGCTGCTGCCGTCGCCCACTAACAGGAGAAATCCCTATGTTGCACATCTTCTGTCCTCACTGCGGCGAACTGCGCTCCGAAGAGGAATTCCATTCGTCCGGCCAGGCGCATATCCCGCGTCCACTGGACCCGAACAACTGCACCGACGAGGAGTGGGGCGACTACATGTTCTTCCGCGACAACCCTCGCGGCCTGCACCACGAGCTGTGGATCCATGCCGCCGGCTGCCGTCAGTACTTCAACGCCACCCGCGACACCGTGACCTACGAGATTCTCGAAACCTACAAGATCGGTACCAAGCCGCAATTCACCGACAAGACCGATAGCCCGAAAGCGGCCACGCAGGCTCTGGGAGAGAAGGTATGAGCCAGTCCAATCGCCTGTCCAACGGCGGACGCATCGACCGCAACAAAGTCCTCAGCTTCACCTTCAACGGCCAGACCTACAAAGGCTTCGAAGGCGACACCCTGGCCGCCGCCCTGCTGGCCAACGGCGTGGACATCATCGGTCGCAGCTTCAAGTATTCCCGGCCGCGCGGGATCTTCGCCGCCGGTGCCGAAGAGCCGAACGCGGTGCTGCAGATCGGCGCCACCGAAGCCACCCAGATCCCCAACGTGCGCGCCACCCAACAGGCGCTGTACCAGGGCCTGGTCGCCACCAGCACCAATGGCTGGCCGAGCGTCAACAACGACATGATGGGGATTCTCGGCAAGGTCGGCGGCAAGCTGATGCCGCCGGGCTTCTACTACAAAACCTTCATGTACCCGCAATCGTTCTGGATGACCTACGAGAAGTACATCCGCAAGGCCGCGGGCCTGGGTCGCTCGCCGACCGAGAACGATCCGGACACCTACGACTACATGAACCAGCACTGCGACGTGCTGATCGTCGGTGCCGGCCCCGCCGGCCTGGCCGCGGCCCTGGCGGCTGCGCGCAGCGGTGCGCGGGTGATCCTCGCCGACGAGCAGGAAGAATTCGGCGGCAGCCTGCTGGACAGCCGCGAAAGCCTGGACGGCAAGCCGGCGGCCGAGTGGATCGCCACCGTGGTCGCCGAGCTGAAGTCGCTGCCGGACGTGACCCTGCTGCCACGGGCTACCGTGAACGGCTACCACGACCATAACTTCCTGACCATTCACGAGCGCCTGACCGACCACCTCGGCGACCGCGCACCGATCGGCCAGGTGCGCCAGCGCATCCACCGGGTACGCGCCAAGCGCGTGGTGCTGGCCACCGGCGCCTGCGAGCGTCCGCTGGTCTACGGCAACAACGACGTGCCGGGCAACATGCTGGCCGGCGCGGTCTCGGTCTATGTGCGCCGCTACGGCGTGGCGCCGGGCAAGAAGCTGGTGCTGAGCACCAACAACGACCATGCCTACCGTGTGGCCCTGGACTGGCTCGACGCCAGCCTGCAAGTGGTGGCCATCGCCGATGCCCGTCACAACCCACGCGGCGCGCTGGTGGAAGAAGCCCGCGCCAAGGGCATTCGCATCCTCACCTCCAGTGCGGTGATCGAAGCCCGTGGCAGCAAGCATGTGACCGGCGCCCGCGTCGCGGCGATCGACGTCAAGGCCCACAAGGTCACCAGCCCAGGCGAGTGGCTGGACTGCGACCTGATTGCCAGCTCCGGCGGCTACAGCCCGGTGGTGCACCTGGCGTCGCACCTGGGCGGCAAGCCGATCTGGCGTGAAGACATCCTCGGTTTCGTACCAGGCGAAGCGCCGCAGAAACGCGTGTGCGTCGGCGGCATCAATGGGGTCTACAGCCTCGGCGATTCCCTGGCCGACGGTTTCGAAGGTGGCGTGCGCGCCGCCAGCGAGGCGGGTTTCAAGGCTGTGGAAGCGGTACTGCCCAAAGCCCTGAGCCGTCTGGAAGAGCCGACCCTGGCGCTGTTCCAGGTGCCCCATGAGAAAGGCACCGCGCGGGCACCCAAGCAGTTCGTCGACCTGCAGAACGACGTCACCGCCGCCGCCATCGAACTGGCGACCCGCGAGGGCTTCGAGTCGGTCGAGCACGTCAAGCGCTACACCGCGCTGGGCTTCGGTACCGACCAGGGCAAGCTCGGCAACGTCAACGGCCTGGCTATTGCGGCCCGTTCGCTGAACGTGAGCATCCCGCAGATGGGCACCACCATGTTCCGTCCGAACTACACGCCGGTGACTTTCGGCGCGGTGGCCGGTCGTCACTGCGGGCACATCTTCGAGCCTGTGCGTTTCACCGCGCTGCATGCGTGGCACGTGAAGAACGGCGCCGAGTTCGAGGACGTCGGCCAGTGGAAGCGCCCCTGGTACTTCCCGAAGAATGGCGAAGACCTGCACGCCGCGGTCAAGCGCGAGTGCAAGGCGGTGCGCGACAGCGTCGGCCTGCTCGACGCCTCGACCCTGGGCAAGATCGATATCCAGGGCCCGGACGCCCGTGAGTTCCTCAACCGCATCTACACCAACGCCTGGACCAAGCTCGACGTGGGCAAGGCGCGCTACGGCCTGATGTGCAAGGAAGACGGCATGGTCTTCGACGACGGCGTGACTGCCTGCGTCGGCGAAAACCACTTCATCATGACCACTACCACGGGCGGCGCGGCGCGCGTCCTGCAATGGCTGGAGATCTATCAGCAGACCGAATGGCCGGATCTCAAGGTGTACTTCACCTCGGTCACCGACCACTGGGCGACCATGACCTTGTCCGGGCCGAACAGCCGCAAGCTGCTCAGCGAAGTCACCGACATCGACCTGGACAAGGACGGCTTCCCGTTCATGACCTGGAAAGAAGGCCTGGTGGGCGGTGTGCCGGCGCGGGTGTTCCGCATTTCCTTCACCGGCGAGCTGTCGTACGAAGTCAACGTCCAGGCCGACTACGCCATGGGCGTACTGGAGCAGATCGTCGAGGCCGGCAAGAAGTACAACCTGACCCCGTACGGCACCGAAACCATGCACGTACTGCGGGCCGAGAAGGGCTTCATCATCGTCGGCCAGGACACCGACGGCTCGATGACCCCGGACGACCTGAACATGGGCTGGTGTGTCGGTCGCACCAAACCGTTCTCGTGGATCGGCTGGCGTGGCATGAACCGCGAAGACTGCGTGCGTGACCAGCGCAAGCAACTGGTGGGCCTGAAACCGATCGACCCGAACCAGTGGCTGCCGGAAGGCGCGCAACTGGTGTTCAACACCAAGCAGGCGATCCCGATGAGCATGGTCGGTCACGTGACCTCCAGCTATGCCCACAACTCCCTGGGTTATTCGTTTGCCATGGGTGTGGTCAAGGGCGGCCTGAAGCGGATGGGCGAGCGGGTGTTCGCGCCATTGGCCGACGGCACGGTGATCGAGGCGGAAATCGTTTCTTCGGTGTTCTTCGATCCGAAAGGCGATCGCCAGAACGTTTAACCCTACAACCTTGTAGGAGCGAGGCTTGCCCGCGATAGGCATCACGCGGTGCCTCAGACAGACCGCGACGTATTCATCGCGGGCAAGCTCCGCTCCTACGGGTGTGATGCAAGAATTTGAAGACAGGTGCTCTATGACCGCAGTCAACGTTTACCAACAGCGCCCGACCACTGGCGCCAAAGCCGAGTCGTCGCTGCACCATGCCGACCTCGCCAGCCTGGTGGGCAAGGGCCGCAAGAACGCAGGCGTGACCCTGCGCGAGAAGAAACTCCTCGGCCACCTGACCCTCCGTGGCGATGGCCATGATCCGGCCTTTGCTGCCGGCGTGCACAAGGCCCTGGGCCTGGAGCTGCCAGTGGCCCTGACCGTGGTCGCCAAGGGCGAAACCAGCCTGCAGTGGATGGGCCCGGACGAATGGCTGCTGGTGGTGCCGAGCGGCGAAGAATTCGCCGCCGAGAAAAAACTGCGCGAAGCGCTGGGCGACCTGCATATCCAGATCGTCAACGTCAGTGGCGGCCAGCAGATTCTCGAACTGTCCGGCCCGAACGTGCGCCAAGTGCTGATGAAGTCCACCAGCTATGACGTGCACCCCAACAACTTCCCGGTGGGCAAGGCCGTTGGCACTGTGTTCGCCAAGTCGCAACTGGTGATCCGCCGCATGGGCGAAGACACCTGGGAACTGGTGATCCGCCGCAGCTTCTCCGATTACTGGTGGTTGTGGCTGCAGGATGCCGCCGCCGAATACGGCCTCAGCGTCCAGGCCTGAGATTGCCTTCGCGGGCAAGCCTCGCTCCTACGGTTCGTTGCGGACCTGTAGGAGCGAGGCTTGCCCGCGAACAACCGCGAAGCGGTTACCCATAACAAAAGGAGCCACTGCATTATGAGCCGCGCCCCCGACACATGGATTCTCACCGCCGACTGCCCCAGCGTGCTCGGCACGGTGGACGCGGTGACCCGCTTTCTGTTCGAGCAGGGCTGCTACGTCACCGAGCACCACTCCTTCGATGACCGGCTTTCGGCGCGCTTCTTCATTCGCGTGGAATTCCGTCAACCCGAGAATTTCAACGAGCAGGGCCTGCGTGACGGTCTGGCCGAACGCGCCCGGGCCTTCGACATGAACGTCGAGCTGACCCCACCGCAGCATCGGCCGAAAGTGGTGATCATGGTCTCCAAGGCCGATCACTGCCTCAACGACCTGCTCTACCGCCAGCGCATCGGCCAGCTGGCGATGGACGTGGTGGCGGTGGTGTCCAACCACCCGGACCTCAAGCCCCTGGCCGACTGGCACCAGATCCCGTACTACCACTTCCCCCTGGACCCCAATGACAAGCCGTCCCAGGAACGCCAGGTGTGGCAGGTGATCGAGGACTCCGGCGCCGAACTGGTGATCCTTGCGCGCTACATGCAAGTGCTGTCGCCGGAGCTGTGCCGCAAGCTCGATGGCAAGGCGATCAACATCCACCACTCCCTGCTGCCTGGTTTCAAGGGCGCCAAGCCTTATCACCAGGCCTACAACAAGGGCGTGAAACTGGTGGGCGCCACCGCGCACTACATCAACAACGACCTGGACGAGGGCCCGATCATCGCCCAGGGCGTGGAAGTGGTGGACCACAGTCATTACCCCGAGGACCTGATTGCCAAGGGGCGTGATATCGAAGGCCTGACCCTGGCGCGGGCCGTGGGTTATCACATCGAACGGCGGGTGTTCCTGAACGCCAACCGGACGGTGGTTCTATGACCTGTAGCCGCTGCCGCAGGCTGCGATCGACCCCGTAGGGGGCGCCGCTCTTGAGGGCCCTGGAAGGGCCTTCGACCAACGTGGCCCGGACTTATCGCAGCCTGCGGCAGCGGCTACAGCGAAGCGATTTTGAAGAACGAAACAGCATCTGTACCCGAGCACTCTACGCGCTGCCTTTTTCCGGCAACGCGGTTTCATAAAAACAACAGCGAGGTGAAAGCATGTCTGGTAATCGTGGTGTCGTGTATCTCGGCAACGGCAAGGTCGAAGTACAGAAAATCGACTATCCAAAAATGCAGGACCCGCGCGGCAGGAAGATTGAGCACGGCGTCATCCTGCGCGTGGTATCCACCAATATCTGCGGCTCCGACCAGCACATGGTGCGCGGCCGTACCACTGCCCAGGTCGGTCTGGTCCTGGGTCACGAAATCACCGGCGAGGTGGTGGAGAAGGGCAGCGACGTCGAGAACCTGAAGCTCGGCGACCTGGTCTCGGTGCCGTTCAACGTGGCGTGCGGGCGCTGCCGTTCCTGCAAGGAGCAACACACCGGGGTCTGCCTGACCGTCAACCCGGCTCGCGCCGGCGGTGCCTACGGCTACGTCGACATGGGCGACTGGACCGGCGGCCAGGCCGAATACGTGCTGGTGCCGTACGCTGACTTCAACCTGCTGAAACTGCCGGACCGCGACAAGGCCATGGAGAAGATCCGCGACCTGACCTGCCTGTCCGACATCCTGCCGACCGGCTATCACGGCGCGGTGACGGCCGGCGTTGGCCCGGGCAGCACCGTCTACATCGCCGGTGCCGGCCCGGTGGGCCTGGCCGCGGCTGCGTCCGCCCGCCTGCTGGGCGCGGCGGTGGTGATCGTTGGCGACGTCAACCCGGTGCGCCTGGCCCACGCCAAGGCCCAGGGTTTTGAAATCGCCGACCTGTCCAAGGACACCCCGCTGCACGAACAGATCGCCGCGCTGCTCGGCGAGCCGGAAGTGGATTGCGCGGTCGACGCGGTGGGCTTCGAGGCTCGCGGCCATGGCCATGCCGGTGCCCAGCACGAAGCGCCGGCCACGGTGCTCAACTCGTTGATGGGCGTGGTGCGGGTTGCTGGCAAGATCGGTATTCCCGGCCTCTACGTCACCGAAGACCCGGGCGCGGTGGATGCCGCGGCCAAGATGGGCAGCCTGAGCATCCGCTTCGGCCTCGGCTGGGCCAAGTCCCACAGCTTCCACACCGGCCAGACCCCGGTGATGAAGTACAACCGCCAACTGATGCAAGCCATCATGTGGGACCGCATCAACATCGCCGAAGTGGTCGGCGTGCAGGTCATCAGCCTGGACGACGCCCCGCGTGGCTACGGCGAATTCGACGCCGGCGTGCCGAAGAAATTCGTCATCGACCCGCACAAACTGTTCAGCGCGGCTTAAGGTGTTGGTGCAGTAAAAAGGGCGACCCTCGGGTCGCCCTTTTTTATGCCTGGCTCGAGCAAAACCCGATCATGCATCCTGTAGCCGCTGCCGCAGGCTGCGATCGACCTCGAAGCGGGCGTCGCTCTTGGTATCGCAGCCTGCGGCAGCGGCTACAGACATCGGCGTTGGAATAACGGTTGCCCGTCCGCGAGGTTCCGGGTATATCCGGGCCGGCTAAATATGGATGGGCCGATGCGGAACATTGCTCCGGTTTTCCCGGTCAAATCCGCAGTTTTCCCGCCGTTGTCACGGTGTCTTTCTGGTTCAAGAGGTTGTCTCGATGAAAATTTCCCGCAGTGTTGCACTGGCTACGTTGCTGACCCTGGGAGCCAGCCCGGTCTTTGCCGCAGGCTTCAGCCTGAGCGATGCCGCCAATGCGGTGTCCAGCATGCAGGGTGGCGACAAGGCCGCCGCTGCCGCTCCAACCTCGCAGACCGCCAATCTGCTCAGTGCCCTTTCGCAACTGGATGTCACGCCGGAGCAGGCCATCGGCGGTACCGGCGCGATGCTGGGCCTGGCGAAGAACCAGCTGAGCAGCACCGACTACTCGCAACTGAGCAAAAGCGTTCCGGGGCTGGACAAGCTCTCGGGCGGCAACGCGCTGGGCAGCCTGGGCGCCTTGAGTGGCCTGCTCGGGCAGAGCGGTGGCGGCAAGACCGCCGGTCTGGAGAGCGCGCTGGGTAACGTGCAGAACACCAATGACCTGAACAGCGCGTTCAGCGCCCTGGGCATGGACAGCGGCATGATCGGCCAGTTCGCCCCGGTGCTCCTGCAATACCTGGGTCAGCAGGGCGTGGGCGGTTCGCTGCTCAACAGCCTGGGCGGGATCTGGGGTGTCGGCAGCGGCAGCTGATCAACGGCGCTCGGCGCGCAAGGCGTCGATGCGCTGGTCCTTTTCGGTCCAGAGCTGGTTGACCCAGTTCTGGACGGTCTGGCGAAACGCCGGATCGTTTTCGTAATCCCCCTGCCACAACGCCGGGTCCAGCTCACGGGTCTGGATATCGACGATCACCCGCGGCACGTTGCCGCTGATCAGGTCCCAGAAACCGGGAATCTTCTGCTGCGGATAGACCACCGTCACATCGAGGATGGCGTCGAGCTGTTCGCCCATGGCCGCCAGTACGAAGGCCACGCCGCCGGCCTTCGGCTTGAGCAACTGCTTGAAAGGGGATTGCTGCTGCTCACGCTTGGCCGGCGTGAAGCGGGTGCCTTCCAGGTAGTTGACCACGGTGACCGGCTGGCGCTTGAACAGCTCGCAGGCGGCCTTGGTGATTTCCAGGTCCTTGCCTTGCAGCTCCGGATTTTTGGCCAGGAAGGCCTTGCTGTAGCGCTTCATGAAGGGGTAATCCAGGGCCCACCAGGCGAGGCCGAGGAAGGGCACCCAGATCAGCTCTTTTTTCAGGAAGAACTTGAAGAAGGGGGTACGGCGGTTGAGGGTCTGGATCAGCGCCGGGATGTCGACCCAGGACTGGTGGTTGCTGATCACCAGATAAGAAGTGTCGCCCCGCAGCTCGTCACCGCCGCGGATATCCCACTGGGTGGGAATGCACAGGGCGAAGATCAGCTTGTCGATTTCGGCCCAGGTTTCGGCAATCCACATCACCGCCTTCGACGCATGGTCGCGCAGGCGCCCTGGCAGGACCAGCTTGAGCAGGGCGAACACCATCAGCGGCCCGAACAGGACCAGGGTGTTGAGCAACAGCAGCAGGGTGACGAAACAGCCGGTGAGCAGGCGGCGCATAAGGAACTCTTGAAAGCCTTTGGGCGCGCCATGATAAGCACCTTCGCCGGGCAGGCCAAATCCTGATGTGCTGACGAATGTTTCACCTGTACCCGGTTATCCTTGCGCCATGTCGCCCGTGGCGGCTCCGTCGCCACGGTGTCCTGTAGGCGCGAGGCTTGCCCGCGATGCAGACGCCCCGCTCTGCCTGACCGGGCGCCATCGCGGGCAAGCTCCGATCCTACAGACGCATAGCCAGTAAACGAGACCGAACCAATTGCCCGGCCACGGTCTAAAATCCTGCTGCCCATTTTCCAAGGAACCTGCTCACGTGAAATCCGTCCTTGCACTCCTGTCCCTGCTGGCGCTGCCGGTCATGGCCGCCGAGCCGACCCTCTACGGGCGCTACGAATACATTCAACTGCCGGAAATCGGCGAAACCCTCAAGGCCAAGATGGACACCGGCGCCCTGACCGCCTCGCTGTCGGCCAAGGACATCGAGACCTTCACCCGCGATGGCGAGGAATGGGTTCGTTTCCGCCTGGCGACCAAGGATGCCGACGGCAAGGTCTACGAACACAAGGTGGCGCGGATCAGCAAGATCAAGAACCGCGCCGATGAAGACGAAGACAAGGAAGAGGCCCAGGTGGCCAAGCGTCCGGTGGTCGACCTGGAAATGTGCCTGGGTAACGTCAAGCGCACCGTCGAGGTCAACCTGACCGACCGCAGCAGCTTCAACTACCCGCTGCTGATCGGCGCCAAGGCCCTGCGCGAGTTCGGCGCCGCCGTAAACCCGGCTCGGCGTTACACCGCGGACAAGCCCGACTGCTGATCAGACTTGATTGACGGCGCATGAGGCATCCGGCACCGTTCTGGCACTTACCTCCCGTGCTTGGATGCCATGCCTCATATCCTGATTGTCGAAGACGAAGCGGCGATTGCCGATACGCTGATTTTTGCCCTGCAGGGTGAAGGTTTCAGCACCACCTGGCTGAATCTCGGGCAGGCGGCGCTGGACTATCAGCGCCATACGCCGGCGGACCTGCTGATTCTCGATATCGGCCTGCCGGACATCAGCGGCTTCGAAACCTGCAAACAGTTGCGGCGCTTCAGCGAGGTGCCGGTGATGTTCCTCAGTGCCCGGGACGGGGAAATCGACCGGGTGGTGGGCCTGGAAATCGGTGCCGACGATTACGTGGTCAAGCCCTTCAGCCCGCGCGAGGTCGCCGCAAGGGTCAAGGCCATCCTCAAGCGCATGGCGCCGCGGGCGGTGGTCGAGGCGCCGGCCTCACCGTTCCAGGTCGATACCGACAAGTTCCAGATCAGCTATCGCGGCCAGTTGCTGAGCCTGACCCGCCACGAGTTCCGCCTGCTGCATTGCCTGCTGGAGCAACCCGAGCGCGTGTTCAGCCGCGAGCAGTTGCTCGACGCCCTGGGGGTGGCGGCGGATGCCGGCTACGAGCGCAGCATCGACAGCCATATCAAGAGCCTGCGGGCCAAGCTGCGCCTGGTGGCGGCCGATGCCGAGCCGATCCAGACCCATCGCGGCCTGGGCTACAGCTACAGCCCGGGGCACAGCTGATGCCGTTGGGAATCCGGATTTTCCTGGTCTACGTCCTGTTCGTCGGCCTGACCGGTTATTTCGTGCTCAGCACCGTGATGGAGGAGATCCGCCCGGGCGTGCGCCAGTCCACCGAGGAAACCCTGGTGGACACCGCCAACCTGCTGGCGGAAATCCTGCGCGATGACTTCAAGGCCGGCACCCTCAGTGAGAACCGCTGGCCGCAGCTGCTCAAGGCCTATGGTGAGCGGCAGCCGGCGGCGACCATCTGGGGCCTGCCGAAGAACCAGGTCAACCACCGCATCTACGTCACCGACGCCCAGGGCAAAGTGGTGCTGGACTCCAGCGGCCTGGCGGTCGGCCAGGACTATTCACGCTGGAACGACGTGTACCTGACCCTGCGCGGCCAATACGGCGCGCGCTCCTCGCGCAGTGTGGCCGATGACCCGAACTCCTCGGTGATGCATGTCGGCGCGCCGATTCGCGACAACGGCCGGATCATCGGCGTGGTCACCGTGGCCAAGCCCAACAGTTCCCTGCAACCCTATGTCGACCGCACCGAGCGCCGCCTGCTGTGGTACGGCGCCGGCCTGATCGGCCTGGGCCTGCTGTTCGGCGCCTTGCTGTCCTGGTGGCTGAGCGCTGCCCTGCGCCGCCTGACCGGTTATGCCCAGGCGGTCAGCGAAGGCCGTCGCGCCGAGCTGCCGCACTACCGTGGCGGCGAGCTGGAACAGCTGGCCACGGCGGTGGAGGACATGCGCACCCAGCTGGAGGGCAAGGCCTATGTCGAGCGTTATGTGCACACCCTGACCCACGAACTGAAAAGCCCGCTGGCGGCGATTCGCGGGGCGGCGGAGCTGCTGCAGAGCGAGATGCCCGGCGAACAGCGCGCACGTTTCGTCAGCAACATCGACAGCGAAAGCGCGCGCATGCAGCACTTGATCGAGCGTTTGCTGAACCTGGCGCAGGTCGAGCAGCGCCATGGCCTGGAAGAGCGGGAGGCGGTGCCGCTGGCGGACCTGGCGAACCAGGTGCTGGACAGCCAGAAGGCACGGATCGAGGGCAAGGGCCTGCAGGTCGAGCAGCGCATCGACCCGGGGCTGAAGCTGTCGGGAGAAGCGTTCCTGTTGCGCCAGGCCCTGGGCAATCTGCTGGAAAACGCCCTGGACTTCACCCCCGCCGGTGGCGTGCTGCGCTTGAGCGCCAGCCGGGTGGGCGACCAGCTGCGGTTGAGCCTGTTCAACCAGGCCGAGCCCATCCCGGACTACGCCCTGGCGCGCCTGACCGAGCGTTTCTACTCCCTGCCACGACCCGACAGCGGGCGCAAAAGCACCGGCCTGGGGCTGAACTTCGTCGAAGAGGTGGTGCAGCTGCATGGCGGCCAGATGCGGATCGGCAATGTGGAAGGCGGCGTTGAAGTGACCTTGCAGTTCCCGGCCTGATTCCCTGCGTGTACCGTTTTGCGGTTGCTTCGCAGACCGATCGCAGCCTTCGGCAGCGGCTGCAAGATGCACGGAATCTGTATAGCCGCTGGTGCAGCCTGCGATCGGGCGCGAAGCGGCCGCCAGATCTGCCAGCCACCCCATCTCTATGGGGCCACCGATAGACGCTCCTGCAAAGGGCGAGGGGCAATCTCCACACAGTCTCCACACAGCCCCCATAAAACCCCCACATGGGCTGCCCAGACTCTCCCTCATTCGAACAGGGAGAGAACCCATGAATCGCAATCTGACCATAAAGCTGGGGGCTATAGCCCTTTTGATCCTGGGGCTGCTGGTCCCGCTGTTGATGATCGACGGGCTGATCCAGGAGCGCCAGGAACTGCGCGACGGTGTGCTGACCGATATCGCCCGCAGCTCCAGCTACAGCCAGCAACTGAGCGGCCCGCTGCTGGTGGTGCCTTATCGCAAGGTGGTGCGCACCTGGAAAACCAACGAGAAGACCAACAAGCGTTACCAGGAGCTGGGAGAAGAGCGCGGGCAGCTGTACTTCCTGCCGGAGCATTTCGAACTCGATGGCCAGGTACGGACCGAATTGCGCGCCCGGGGCATCTACCAGGCCCGTCTGTTCCATGCCAACAACCGCATCAGCGGCCAGTTTGCGCTGCCCGAGCAATTGGGGATCAAGGAAGACTTCGTCGACTACAAATTCGAGCAGCCGTTTCTCGCCGTGGGCATCAGCGACATTCGCGGTATCGAACAAGCGCTGGCCCTCGAACTGAACGGGCAGAACCTGCCTTTCGCGCCCGGCACCCGGATTGATTGGTTGGGGGAAGGGGTACACGTCAACCTGCCGTTGCTGGACGGCAAGCGCAGCACCGACCTGGACTTCGCCTTCGATCTGCAATTGCAAGGCACCGGCCAGTTGCAGGTGCTGCCGGTGGGCAAGACCAGCAAGGTGCGCCTGCGTGCCGACTGGCCTCATCCGAGCTTTATCGGCAACTACCTGCCGGCCCAGCGTGAGATTTCCGACCTGGGCTTCGCCGCCAACTGGCAGACCTCGTTCTTCTCCACCAACCTGGAAAGCGCGTTGATCAATTGCCTGGCCAGCGGGCAGTGCAAGGAGTTCAAGAACCGCTCCTTCGGCGTGAGCTTCATCGATCCGGTGGACCAGTACCTCAAGAGCGACCGGGCGATCAAATACGCGCTGTTGTTCATCGCCCTGACCTTTGCCGGTTTCTTCCTCTTCGAGGTGCTCAAGAGCCTGGCGGTGCACCCGGTGCAATACGCCCTGGTGGGCGTGGCCCTGGCGTTCTTCTATCTGTTGCTGCTGTCGCTGTCGGAGCACATCGGCTTCGCCCTGGCCTACCTGCTGTCGGCCGGTGCCTGTGTGGCGCTGATCGGCTTCTACGTCAGCCATGTGTTGCGCAGCCTGGGCCACGGCCTGAGTTTCGGCGCCGGCCTGGCCGCTTTGTATGGCCTGTTGTACGGCTTGCTCAGCGCCGAGGATTACGCGCTGCTGATGGGTTCGCTGCTGCTGTTCGGCCTGCTGGGTGTGTTCATGGTGCTGACCCGCAAACTCGACTGGTACGGCGTAGGCCAGGCCAAACCGGCCCAGCCGCTGACGTTCGAGGCGCAGGTGGCCCATGAGTAGGTCGTTGGGGTTGCGCGAGGACCAGCAGGCAGCGGAAGCCTTGCTGGCATGGATAGTCGGGTTGCTGCCTGAAGCACCGTGGGGCGGCCATCGCGAGCAAGCTCGCTCCTACAGGTTTCGCGGTGTCCCATGTAGCGAGCTTGCTCGCGATAGGGCCGGCCCGGCCACCACCGTACTTCAGGTGATGACCGCGCCCGGGGCCTTCAAACCGGCGGCTGGGTCGCCAGCATCGAAGGGCGTCGACTGACCTCGGCGTACCAGGCCGCCAGTTGGGGCTGGGCGTCGCGCCACCGCAGGTCGGGGTGGCGGAAATCGAGGTAACCCAGGGCACAGGCGACGCCGATGGAAGCGACGTCGAAGTGGCTGGCCAGTTCGGCGATCGCATCGGCCTCGAGCACGGCCAGGGCGCGGCGGATCTTGTCGCGCTGGCCGTCGAGCCATTGCTCCCAGTGTTTCTCAGGGGCGCGCAGGGCCAGTTCGTAACGGATCAGCACCGAGGCATCGAGGATCCCGTCGGCCAGGGCCGCGAGGGTCAGGCGCCGCCAGCGGGCCGAGCCTTCGCGGGGGATCAGCGGGTTGCCGACATGCTGCTGGTCGAGGTAGTCGAGGATCACCCGGCTGTCGTACAGCACGTTGCCGTCGGCCAGGCGCAGGGCGGGAATCTTGCCCAGCGGGTTGTCCTGGTTGAGGGCGGTGTCCGGGTTCACCGGGGTCAACTGGCTGGCTTGCAGGGCCACGCGGTCCAGCTGGCCGGTCTCGTGCAGCAGCACCATGACTTTGCGCACATAAGGTGATGCCGGGTTGTGGAACAGCGTCATGCTGGGGGTGGACATGAATATTCCTCGAAGGTGGAAGTGGAGCGCAGGCTCGCCGCCCCGGGGATCTTAACGCAGCCTCTGGCCCCGGCCACAGGGGCGGCATGCAGGACAGACAAGGAGTGATGAATGCGCAGGTGTTATTTTCGGCACGGGTTGTACAGCCTGGTCCTGACGCTGTCGGGTGCGCTGGCGGTGTACCTGGCCTTGCAGTATGAGTTTCGCCGCCACGGCGAGGGTGAGCCGGAGCTGATCATGGCGTTCGCCTACATGGCCCGGTACTGGGCGCTGCCGGCGCTGGCCTTGCCGGCTTTGGGCTGTGCCCTGCTGAGCCTGCGGGGCCCCGGCCCGGTGACCCGGCCCTGGCGCTGGGGCCTGGCGGCGAGCTATGTACCGCTGCTGGGGCTGGCGCTGTTCTGCGTACTGGTGGCCGCCGAGGCGCAGCAGGAAAACCGGGTATTCATCCCGGTGCTGCCGATCGGCCTGGGGCTGGCGCTGTACCTGTGGCGCGGTTTCCCCGCCGCCGGGGTCAGGCCGGTGGCGGGCGGTTGAACAGACCCCGCAGGGCGATCAGGGCCGGAGCGCCCAGGCCGAGCCAGCTCAGGGCGTCCCAGATGCCGTCGCCGAGCAGCGCGGAGAACAGCCCTGCGGCACAGAGCACGGCAATGAACAGCGGCGCGCCGAAGACCTTCCAGAAATTCGATTGCCGCGGCCTCATGGCGCCACCGCGGCGGGTTCGCCCAATGCCGGCCGGGCCGCGCGGCGCCGCACCAGCCACAGGTACACCCCGCTGCCCAGGACAATGATGGTCAGCACATCCAGGGTCGCCCAGAGGATCTTCATCGGCATGCCGCCGTAGTCGCCGAAGTGCAGCGGTTGCGACATGCCCATGGCGTCCATGTACCAGGGACGTTCGGCCACCGCGGTGACCTCCAGGGTGCTGGCGTCGATCAGCACCGGGGTCAGCAGGTGCGAGGTCAGGTGGGTGCTGCCTTTCATGAACACCGCGTAGTGATGCTCGCTGGAAAAACGTGTGCCGGGGAAGGCGATGAAGTCCGGCTGCATGCCCGGCGCCACTTCCTTGGCGATCTCCAGCAGGCGGCTGGCCGGGGCCAGTCGGGTCAGTGGCGGGGCCTCGCGGTAAGGCTCGATCATCGCGCTGAGGCTGTCGTTGCGCCAGGCCGCGATCAGCAGGTCGGCGCAGGCGCTGATCACCCCGGTGACGCCGACCACCAGGGCCCAGGTCAGGGTCACCACGCCGATCAGGTTATGCAGGTCCAGCCAGCGCAGGCGGGTGGACTTGTCCTGGCGCACCGTGGCGAATTCCAGCCGGCGCATGAACGGCAGGTACAGCACCACGCCGGAGACGATCGCCAGCACGAACAGCAGCCCCATGAACGCCAGCAGCAGCTTGCCCGGCAGGCCGGCGAACAGGTCCACGTGCAGGCGCAGTATGAACATCATCAGCCCGCCATTGGCCGAGGGCGTTTCCACGGCTTCGCCGGTGCGCGCGTCGAGCATGAAGGTGTGGGACGAGTTGGGCTCGGTGCCGGCGGTTCTGGCCATGATGGTGAGCACGCCGTTGGGGTCTTCCTCGTCCCAGCCGAAGTACTGCATGACCTCGCCCGGGCGATGGGCCTCGGCGGCGCGCACCAGCTGCTGCAGGTCCAGCTGCGGGGTGTCGGCAGGCATTTCCCGCAGCTGCGGCGCGTCGCCCAGCAGGTGATCGATCTCGTGGTGAAAGATCAGCGGCAGGCCGGTCAGGGCCAGCATCAGCAGGAACACCGTGCAGATCAGGCTGGTCCAGGTGTGGATAAAGGACCAGCGGCGGATGGTTTTGCTTTTCATTTCTTAGCCTTCAGACACAGCAAAGCCGTCCTTGCAGGACGGCCTGGTGGTTAACTCAGCCGATTACCACTGATAGGTGGCACTGGCGACCACGCTACGCTGATCGCCGAAATAGCAATAGGAACCATCGCAGGTGGACAGGTAATCCTTGTCGAACAGGTTGGTGGCGTTGAGTTTCAGCGACGCGCCTTTGAGGCTGCTGTCCAGGCGGCCCAGGTCGTAATGCACGGAGGCATCGAACACTGTGTAGGCATTGGCCTTGCCCAGCCAGGTATTGGCCTGGTCGCCGTAGGTGTTGCCGGTATAGCGGGCACCGGCGCCAATGCCGAAACCGTCGAGCACACCGCTGTGCCAGGTGTAGTCGGTCCACAGGGAGGCTTGCTGGTTGGGCATCAGTTGCAGGCGGTTGCCTTTATAGATGCCTTTTTGCACCTCGGACTTGGCCAGGGTGTAGGCGGCGATGACCTTGAGGTTGTCGGTCACGTCGGACACGGCTTCCAGTTCCAGGCCTTTGACCTTCACTTCGCCGGTCTGGTTGGTGACCGACTCGCCACCGGCACCGATGCTGGTTACCAGCACGTTTTTCTGGGTCAGGTCGTAGACCGCCGCACTCAGCAGGGTGTTGGAGCCCGGCGGCTGGTACTTGATGCCCAGCTCCCATTGCTTGCCTTCCGTGGGCTTATACGACTCGGTCGGGGAGACGCTGGCGTTGCTGGCGGGCTGGAAGGATTCGGCGTAGGACAGGTACGGCACCAGGCCCGAGTCGAACACATAGCTCAGCGCCGCGTTGCCACTGAAGTTCTTGCTGCGGTCGGTGTTGGTCACGTCGTTCTTGTTGAAGTACGTGGTGCCCTGGTGCACCCAGTCTTCACGCCCGCCCAGGGTCAGGCGCCATTTGTCCAGGGCCATCTGGTCCTGCACGTAGAGACCGGTCTGTACGGTTTTCTGGTTGTAGTCGTAGTAAGCGCTGGAGCGCTCCGGGCGCACGATAGGCTGTCCATAGATCGGGTTGAAAATGTTGGTGGTCCCGCCGTCGCCGTAAATCGACAGGTAGGAAGTGTCGGTCCGTTGGTGATCCAGGCCGATCAGCACGGTGTGGGTGATATCGCCGGTGGCGAAGTCGGCCTGGAAGTTGTTGTCGACCGCGAACTGGCTGATGTCCTCGTCCACGTTGGTCGAGGTACGGCTGATATTGCCTGCCGCGTCAGCCGGGGAGTAGGCATAGGAACCCACGGTCAGTTGCTGGAAGGACAGCTCCGATTTGGTGTAGCGCAGGTTCTGGCGGAACTGCCAGACATCGTTGAAACGGTGTTCGAAGGCATAGCCCAAGGCGTAGTAGGTACGGTCGTAGAACTCGTAGTCCGGGTCGCCGAGGTTTTTGTGATGGGAGACGTCGCCCAGTGGCGATTTGATCTTGGTGCCCTGGATCGGCATGAACTGGCTGGTCGCCCCGGTGTCGTCGCGGGTGAACTGCGAGAGCAGGGTCAGCTTGGTATCGGTGTCGATGTTCCAGGTCAGGCTGGGGGCGATGTTGTAGCGCTTGTTGTCGATGTGATCGACCTGCGTACCGGCATCCCGCACCACGCCGCTGAGGCCGTAGAGGAACTGGCCTTCATCGTCGATCTTGCCGGTGCTGGCGAAGTTGATCTGGCGGTAGTTGTCGCTGCCGTACTGCAGCTGAATGGCATGGCTCGATTCCGCGCTGGGACGCCGGCTGACCATGTCCAGCAGGCCGCCCGGAGGGGTCTGGCCGTAGACGGAGGAAGCCGGGCCGCGCAGCAGGGCCAGGCGGTCGAGGTTCCAGGTCTCCGCTTTCGGGTTGGCATACACACCGCGGGGCAGCGGCAGGCCGTCGAGGAATTGGGTGGGCTCGAAGCCGCGCACGCGCATCCAGTCATAACGGGTGTCGCTGCCGTAGCTGGCGGAAACGATACCGGGCATGTAACGCACGGCATCGTCCAGATTCTGCACGTTGCGGTCTTCCATCTGCTGGCGGGTCGCGACGGAAATCGAACGCGGCGCTTCGACCAGCGAGGTGTCGGTCTTGGTGCCGGCGGCGGTGCGCGTGGCGAGGTAACCGTCCACCGGCCCCCAGGCACTCTCATAAGCCTGCTGGCCGGTGATGCTGGTTTCCGGCAGGGCCACCACACCGTCGGGAATCGCCACCAGGCTGTAGGTGCCGGCACTGCTTTGTTCCAGTTGCAGGCCGGTGCCGCGCAGGGCTTCGCGCAGGGCGCCGGCGGCGTCGAACTGGCCCTTGACCGGGGCCGAAGTCTTGCCGGCGGCCAGGCTCGGGTTGAGGCTCAGGGCCAGGCCCGCCTGGCTGGCGATCTGGTTCAGGGTGCTGGCCAGGGGTGCGGCCGGCAGGTTGTAGGCGCGCACGCTGGACGCCTGTTCGGCGGCGATCAGCGGGGTGCTGGCCAGCGGGGCGCAAAGGGCAATCGCCACGGCCAACAGGCTGGGGCGCAACAGGGTGTCTAGCGAGCGGGACATACGGCGGCTCCTGGATGGAAACATTTCTCAATTGCCTATGTGCCGGACGAGATTCAAAAAGTGATAGGGCGGACTGAAAATAATTTCGATTCACGAAAATAAGAGGGATATTTCAGGTTGGGGCAGGCGGCGTCAGTTGGAGCTTGCTCGCGATAAAAATCGTGCCGCCTAGGGCTTGGCCTTGCTCTCGGCCCGCGCCACCAACGTCACCCACCAGGGCGTATGCCGCTCGATGGCCACGGGCAGCGTCGGCAGCAGCGCGCTCAGGGCCAGGTCGGTGTCGTGCAGCGGGAAGCTGCCGGTGATGCGCAGGTCGGCCACCTCGTCGGCCACCCCCAGATGGCCGCGGCGGTAGCGCCCCAGTTCGCTGACCAGGTCCGCCAGGCGTGCGTTGTCCACCACCAGCATGCCGCGGGTCCAGGCGTCGGCGCCGGGGTTCAGGGCCAGCAGCGGGCCGAGGCCGTCGCGGCGCATCAGCGCCTGCTGGCCTTCCTTGAGGATCTGCTCGTCCTGGCTGGATTCCGGCCGCGCGGCCACGGCCGATTGCAGCACGCTCAGGCGCGTGCCCTGTTCCTCGCGCTTGACCAGGAAGCGCGTGCCCAGCGCGCGCATATGGCCTTCGCGGGTTTCGACGATAAAGGGGCGGGCGTCGTTGTGGCCGGTCTCGACCAGGATCTCGCCTTCCTGCAACACGATGCGTCGCTGCTTTTCGTCGAAACGCACATCCACGGCGCTGTGGGTATTGAGGTTGATCACGGTGCCGTCGGCCAGGCGCAGGGTGCGTTGCTCGCCGGTGGCGGTGCGCTGGTCGGCGAGCCAGTAATCCAGCTGGCCGTAACGGTCGCCGGCGAACAGGGCCAGGCCCAGCAGCAGGGCGACGCTGGCCAGCCCGCTGCCGAGCTTGCGCACGCGCCGCCGGATGCCGTCCCGCGATTGCAGCAGGGCGCTGCGGGCCGGGCCGCTGGCGACGCTGAAACGCTGGTCGAGCATGCCCAGCTGGCGCCAGGCGCGGGCGTGTTCTTCATCGGCAGCGTGCCATTTGGCGAATTCTTCGCGGGCCATTGGGTTGCCTTCGCCGGAATCCAGCGACAACTGCCAGGCAATCGCCGCGTCCAGCACCCGGGCGGACACCGGTTTGGCGTTGAGCGGGCTCATGCCGGCTCACCGTACAGGGCGACGTAGCACTGGCGAATGCCCTGGGCCAGGTACTGCCTGACCCGCGGCACGGACACCCCGAGGCGTTCGGCGATTTCGGCGTGGCCGAGGCCGTCGAGGCGGTTATAGAGGAAGGCGGCGCGAGCCTTGCTCGACAGCTTGCCCAGCAGGCGGTCGATGGCCTTGAGGTCTTCGAGGATCGATTGCTGTTCTTCCGGGGAGGGGTGTTCCTCTTCCGGGATCAGCATCAGTTCGGTGAGGTAGGCCTGCTCCAGCGCGGCGCGGCGGAAGTAGTCGAACAGCAGGCCCTTGGCGATGGCCACCAGGAACGCCCGCGGCTCGCGCGGGGCTTTCAGTTCGTCGCGGCCCAGCAGACGGACGAAGGTGTCCTGGCTCAGGTCCTCGGCCCGTTGCGGGCAGGCCACGTTGCGCCGCAGCCAGGCCAGCAGCCAGCCGCGATGGTCGCGATACAACGCACCAACGAGGTCACTGTGGGGGCTTTGGGCTGACGGCACCTGGGTATCCCAATCGAGAAGTTGAAACTAACGAGAATTATTCGCGATTGTGGCAGGGCGCAAAGAGCCGCGCAATGGGCGCCGGTCGGCGGGGTGGATAGCCAATGTTTCGGGCCGATACAGGGTCAGAAGGAGTGGCTCTGCTGCCGGCGTTTCCATTGGCTGAGCCGCTGTTGCAGGTTCAGCGGGCTGTGGATCTGCTGCTGGCGGGCGCGGCTGAACAGGATCAGCGCCAGCTCGGCGGTGGCCAGGGCGTCGGCGGCGGCATGGTGGCGTTCGCCGGCGTGCAGCTTGAAGTAGCCCATCCAGTCATCCAGCCCGGCTTCGCGGATATGCGCCTGGGGGCAGAGCAGCGGGGCCATTTCGGCGACGTCGAGGAACGGATGCTGCAGGCGATAACCCAGGCTGTCCTTCAGCGCCCGGCCGAGCATGTGCTGGTCGAATGGCGCATGGAAGGCCAGCAGCGGGCTGTCGCCGACGAACGCCATGAAATCCAGCAAGGCTTCTACCGGGTCGCTGCCGGCGGCGATCGCGCTAGGGCCGAGACCGTGAATCAGCACGCTGGGGCTGAGCTTGTGATCGGTACGCTGCAAGGTGCGCTCGAATTGCTGGCTGAAGTCGATGGCGCCGTCTTCTATCACCACCGCGCCAATGGACAGCACCTGGTCGCGATTGAGGTTGAGCCCGCTGGTTTCCAGGTCCAGCACCACCCAGCGCTGTTCGCGCAGGCTGCATTCACCCAACGCCGGGGCGACGGGCAGGCCCTCGCGGCGTTGTTGCTGTTCGGCGCTGAGTACCGCGCTGGCCGGGCGCAACCAGGCGAACAGGCTCATAGCTGATACCTCAGCGCCAGGCTGCTTTGCAGGCGCTGGGCCTGGCGCATCGACTCGCGCAGGATCCGCCGGTCCAGGTGGTTGAGGCTGTCCGGATCGACGCGGTTGGAGTAGGGCAGGTTCTGCCGGGTCTGCAATTGGTGCTGTTGCATGCGGGTCTGCTGGATGAAGTGATAAGCCTCTTCATACGCGGCGCCGTCGAGGGTTTCGATGACTTCCCTGGCCACCAGCTGGCGCAGGCGCTCCAGGGTGTTGTTGGCATCGATGCCATTGGCCAGGGCCAGCAGGCGCGCACCGTCGACAAAAGGGGTGAGGCCCTGGACCTTGAGGTCGAGGGTGGCTTTTTCGCCATTTTTCCTGGCCAGGACGAACTCGCGAAAACGCCCCACCGGCGGGCGCTGGCGCAGCGCGTTCTCGGCCATCATGCGCTGGAACAGGCGGTTGTCGCCGATCTGGTCGAGGATGCCGCGGCGCAGTTGCGCGCAGCCCTGCTCGTCGCCCCAGACCACCCGCAGGTCGAAATAGATGCTCGAACCCAGCAGGTTCTCCGGCGTGGCCTCGCGAATGAAGGCGGCGAAGCGTCGTGCCCATTCGGCGCGGGACAGGCACAGCTCGGGGTTGCCGGCCATGATGTTGCCCTTGCACAGGGTGAAGCCGCACAGCGCCAGGCTCTGGTTGATCTGTTGCGCCAGGGGCAGCAGCTTGCCGCGAATCTCTACCGCATGAGCGGCGTCGCGCGCTTCGAACAGGATGCCGTTGTCCTGGTCGGTGTGCAGGGTTTGCTCGCGCCGGCCTTCGCTGCCGAAACACAGCCAGCTGAACGGCACGCCCGGGTCGCCCTTGTCGGCCAGGGTCAGTTCGATGACCCGGCACACGGTGTGGTCGTTGAGCAGGGTGATGATGTGGGTGATCTGGGTCGAGGACGCGCCGTGGGCGAGCATGCGCTCCACCAGTTGGCCGATCTCGCCGCGAATCGCCACCAGGTTGTCGATCCGCGGCGCGTTGCGGATGGTCCGCGCCAGGTGCACCAGGTCGACCCGTTGCAGGGAAAACAGGTCGCGCTCGGAAACCACGCCGCACAGGCGCTGCTCTTTGACCAGGCAGACGTGGGCGATGTGCCGTTCGGTCATGGCGATAGCGGCGTCGAAGGCGCTGTGGTCCGGCGACAGGGCGAACGGCGCTTGGGTCATGTGCCGTTCGATGCTCTGGTTGAAGTCGCTGGTGCCGTCGGCCACCACCTGGCGCAGGTCGCGCAGGGTAAAGATGCCGAGCGGCGCCTTGTGTTCATCCACCACCACTATGCTGCCGACCTGCTGTTCGTGCATCAGGCTCACGGCTTCGCGCAGTGGGGTGGACGGGCTGCAGGTCACTGGGTGGCGCATCGCCAGTTCGCCCAGCCGGGTGTTGAGGGAGTACTGGGTGCCGAGGGTTTCCACGGCTTTTTGCTGGACCTGCTGGTTGACCTGGTCCAGCAGGCTGCTGACGCCGCGCAAGGCGAAATCGCGAAACACCGCGCAAAGGGCGAACAGCTTGATGAAGGCCGGCTTGTTCAGTTGCAGGCAGAAGGTGTCCTCGGCCGCCAGGTGTTCGGTGCGGGTGGCGCGCTCGCCCAGCAGCGCGGCGAGGGGGAAACACTCGCCTGCGGTGATCTCGAAGGTGGTTTCGGTACCGCCCTTGAGGGTGTGCTGGCGCTCGCCGACCACCCGGCCCTGCTTGACGATATAGAAGTGTTCGACCGGTCCGTCGGCGGGTTTGATGATGCTTTCGCCGAGGCCGTAGAAACGCAGTTGGCATTGCTCGACCAGGTACGCCAGGTGAGCGTTTTCCATCTGATTGAAGGGGGGGAACCGCTGGAGAAACTGCATCGTGCCGTGGATGTTCTGCAACACCGCGGTTTTCCCTGCCTGGGTGAAGGCATCCGCTTTACTCATAACCATTACCGCAGTCTTTTTGGATTTGTCGTGGTCGGGTCTTCGGTCATGGTCGGTCCCACGCTGCCAGGTGCCCATTGGACGTAAGTCTAGGTAGCGGCTCTGCACCTGTTAATTCGCTTCAAAGAGGTGTCAAAACCGTGAAAAAAGTACTTATCCGGCCTCTTGGAAAAAAAACCGACGAAGTGCACATTGGAGGCCTGCTTAGCGATGTCTGACCACTGTGCTAGGGGATCGATTTGAATATGTAGAGAAAGCCATGTCCGACCACGATATTTTGAGTGATGCCGAGCGCGAGGCGTTGAACGCCGTGATGCTCGAGCCCGATCTGCCGCCCCAGCGCGTGTTGATCGCCGATGATGACAAGGATGCCCGTGAGTTGCTGTCGGAGATTCTCGGACTGGATGGCATTCGCTGCATGACCGCAGCCAGTGGCAAGGCAGCACTGGAACTGTTGAACTCGAACAAATCGATCGGACTGCTGATCACCGACCTGCGCATGGCCCCCTGCAACGGCCTGGATCTGATACGCCAGGTGCGCGAATCGGAGCGGGCGGCGTTGCCGATCATTATCATTTCCGGGGATGCCGATGTGCGCGACGCCATCGCGGCCATGCACCTGAGCGTGGTGGACTTCCTGCTCAAGCCGATCGACACCGGCAAGCTGCTGGCGCTGGTCAAGCATGAGCTGGGGGTGGTGCCCTAGGAGCAGGGTGTCCCCTGTAGGAGCGAGCTTGCTCGCGATAAGATTCCCCGGCAGAAACACAAAAGCCCTGGTCTCGCGACCAGGGCTTTTTCTTTTACCGCGTCAACGCAGGATCACAGGCCGTTGCGGGCCTTGAACTCGCGACGACGACGGTGCAGCACCGGCTCGGTGTAGCCGTTGGGCTGCTTGGTGCCTTCGATCACCAGTTCGACCGCGGCCTGGAAGGCGATGTTGCTGTCGAAGTTCGGTGCCAGCGGACGGTACAGGGTGTCGCCGGCGTTCTGCCGGTCCACCACGGGCGCCATGCGCTTGAGGCTTTCCATGACCTGGGCTTGGGTGACGACGCCATGGCGCAGCCAGTTGGCGATGTGCTGGCTGGAAATACGCAGGGTGGCGCGGTCTTCCATCAGGCCGACATCGTTGATGTCCGGCACCTTGGAACAGCCGACGCCCTGGTCGATCCAGCGCACCACGTAACCGAGAATGCCCTGGGCGTTGTTGTCCAGTTCGTTCTTGATCTCTTCGGCCGACCAGTTGGTGTTGCTGGCCAGCGGGATGGTCAGGATGTCGTCCACCGAGGCGCGGGCGCGCTTGGCCAGCTCGGCCTGGCGGGCGAACACATCGACCTTGTGGTAGTGCAGGGCGTGCAGGGCCGCGGCGGTGGGCGAGGGTACCCAGGCGGTGTTGGCGCCGGCCAGCGGGTGGGCGATTTTCTGTTCGAGCATGGCAGCCATCAGGTCCGGCATGGCCCACATGCCTTTACCGATCTGCGCACGACCTTGCAGACCGGTGCTCAGGCCGATATCGACGTTCCAGTTCTCGTAGGCGCCGATCCACTTGGCGGCCTTCATCTCGGCCTTGCGCACCACGGCGCCGGCTTCCATGGAGGTGTGGATTTCGTCGCCGGTACGGTCGAGGAAGCCGGTGTTGATGAACACTACGCGCTCGCTGGCGGCCTTGATGCAGGCCTTGAGGTTGACCGTGGTGCGGCGCTCCTCGTCCATGATCCCGACTTTCAGGGTGTTGCGCGGCAGTTCCAGCACGTCTTCGATGCGCCCGAACAACTCGTTGGTGAAAGCGGCTTCTTCCGGGCCGTGCATCTTCGGCTTCACGATGTACACCGAGCCGGTGCGGCTGTTGGTGCGCGAGGTGTTGCCGTTGAGGTTGTGGATCGCCGCGAGGCTGGTGACCAGGCCATCGAGGATGCCTTCCGGCACTTCGTTGCCTTGGCTGTCGAGGATCGCGTCGATGGTCATCAGGTGACCCACGTTACGCACGAACAGCAGCGAACGGCCGTGCAGCTTCACACTGCCGCCGTTGGGCGCGGTGTATTCGCGGTCGGCGTTCATGGTGCGGGTGAAGGTCTTGCCGCCCTTGGCCACTTCTTCGGCCAGGTCGCCCTTCATCAGGCCGAGCCAGTTGCGGTAGATCACCACCTTGTCGTCGGCGTCGACGGCGGCGACCGAGTCTTCGCAGTCCATGATGGTGGTCAGGGCGGCTTCCATCAGCACGTCTTTTACGCCGGCGGCGTCGGTCTGGCCGACCGGGCTGCTGGCGTCGATCTGGATTTCGAAATGCAGGCCGTTGTGTTTCAGCAGGACCGCGGTCGGTGCTGCGGCATCGCCGTGGTAGCCGATCAGTTGGGCGTCGTCGCGCAGGCCGCTGTTGCTGCCACCCTTGAGGGCGACCACCAGCTTGCCGTCGACGATCTTGTAGCCGGTGGAGTCGACATGGGAGCCGGCAGCCAATGGCGCGGCTTCGTCGAGGAAGGCGCGGGCGAAGGCGATGACCTTGTCGCCGCGCACCTTGTTGTAGCCTTTGCCTTTTTCCGCGCCGTCGGCTTCGCTGATGGCGTCGGTGCCATAGAGCGCGTCGTACAGCGAGCCCCAGCGGGCGTTGGAGGCGTTGAGGGCGAAGCGGGCATTCATCACCGGGACCACCAGCTGCGGACCGGCCATGCGGGCGATCTCGTCATCGACGTTTTGCGTCGTCGCCTGGAAGTCCGCCGCTTCTGGCAGCAGATAACCGATGTCTTGCAGGAAGGCTTTGTAGGCGATCGGGTCGTGGGCCTGGGCTTTCTCAGGAGCTCTACGGGCTTGGTGCCAGGCATCGATACGCGCCTGGAAATCGTCGCGTTTGGCGAGTAGGGCTTTGTTCTTCGGTGCCAGGTCGTGGATGACCTTGTCGGCGCCGGCCCAGAACGTGTCGGCGGTGAGGCCGGTACCGGGAATGGCTTCGTTGTTCACGAAGTCGAACAGGACTTTGGCGACCTGCAGGCCACCGACTTGAACGTGTTCAGTCATTGCTTGCCTCACTCTGCTCAGCTATTTCGCTTTTCAGCTCTTCAAATTGACAATGAAGCCTCTGGCCATTTAAACCACAAACCCCTCTACCAGTACATGCCATCGCGGGCGGCTGGGATGGTTCCAATCAACGGCTCGGAGCCTTGCTGACAGGGCTTTCAGGGTTGCGACTGCGCCTTGGCAGACATCGATCCAACGTTATGTAGTGCGCGCTGCGGCATACTACATGATGAATTGCGGTTGTGAAAATTAGACTAAATACGTCGTTCCGCGACTCAAGTTCGCAGCACGGTCACGCTGGGGAACGGGATGTTCTCAAAAAACTTGCGGATTGTTCCATAGAATTCTAAAAACATGTACACGATTTGTCGCAAGCCCCTTTTTTCCTTGTAGGAGCGAAGCTTGCTCGCGATGGCATCCTGACAGTCCCAACGATGCCGGCCGGGTGATTCTTGTCGCAAGCAGGCGTCGCTCCTGCCGGGCCGCGGCGACCCTGCGGCTTGCCTATACTTGACCTTCTACAACAAAAGTCCTGACAGAGGGTTGCGCCATGGACCACCTCGTACTCACCGTATTCGCCCCGGACAAGCCCGGACAGGTCGAGCGCATCGCCCAATGCATCGCCGCACACGGCGGCAATTGGTTGGAGAGCCGCATGTCGCGGATGGCCGGGCAGTTCGCCGGCATTCTGCGGGTCGGCGTGCCGGCGGAAGCCTATGACGAGCTGGTGGACGCGCTGCAAGGCTTGGCGGCCCAGGGCATTCGGGTGCTGATCGCCGAAAGCGGCATCGAACAATCCTGCACCTGGAAGCCGATCGCCATGGAACTGGTGGGCAACGACCGGCCGGGCATCGTGCGCGACATCACCCGCCTGTTGAGCGAGCAGGGGGTGAACCTGGAGCGGCTGGTGACCGAAGTGCGCCCGGCCCCCATGAGCAGCGAGCCGCTGTTCCACGCCGAAGCGATCCTGGCGGTGCCGCTGACCTTGTCCCTCGATGTCCTGCAGTCGCGCCTGGAAACCCTGGCGGATGATCTGATGGTGGAGTTGGTGCTGCGCAGCGAGGTGTGAACCTGAAAGGGCGGGTTATCCAGTTTTAGCGTGCATGCGCCTGTGGATAACCTGTAGAGACCTGGCGCCAGCCCAAGCCGGCCAAGGCTTTGCGGAATCTGATCAAAAAACCAGCAGTTTCAAGGGCTTGTGCACAAACGGCGGGGATCACGCTGTGGATAACCTTGGGAAGGATAGATGCAGGCCACGCCAACCGTGGCCTGCAGCGCTTTGTACGTTTAATGATCAGTTGCGTTTGCGCAGGCTCAACCAGGCATCCACGCTGTACACCGCCAGGCCGGCCCAGATAAACATGAATGCCACCAGGGTGCTCGACGACAGGTGTTCGCCGAACAGCAGTACCGCCTGCAGCAGCACCAGGGTCGGCGCCAGGTACTGCAAGAAGCCCAGGGTGGTGTAGGGCAGGTGACGGGCGGCGGCATTGAAGCACACCAGCGGCACCAGGGTGACCGGGCCCGCCGCCACCAGCCACCAGGCCTCGGAGCTGGTCCAGAAGGCCGCCTGGGCACTGGTGGCGGTGGGGTTGAACAAGAGCCAGGCGAGGGCGATCGGCACCAGCATCCAGGTTTCCACCACCAGCCCCGGTAGCGCCTTGACCGGTGCCTGCTTGCGGATCAGTCCGTAGAAACCGAAGGTCAGCGCCAGCACCAGGGAAACCCAGGGCAGGCTGCCGACCTGCCACACCTGCTGCGCCACGCCCACCGCCGCCAGGCCCACCGCGAGCCACTGCATGCGCCGCAGCCGCTCACCGAGGATCAGCATGCCCAGCAGCACGTTCACCAGCGGGTTGATGTAGTAACCCAGGCTGGCTTCGAGCATGCGCCCGTTGTTCACCGACCAGACATAGGTCAGCCAGTTGGCCGCGATCAGGGTGCCGCTCAGGGCCAGGATCGCCAGGCGCCTGGGGTTGTCCCGCAACTCGCGCCACCAGCCGGGATGCTTCCAGACCATCAGCAGCAGCGCGCCGAACAGCGCGGACCAGAGCACTCGGTGGATGATGATTTCCACGGCGGGCACGTTGGCGATGGCTTTGAAGTAGATCGGGAACAGGCCCCAGATGATGTAGGCGCTCAGGCCCAGGATGTACCCGCGACGCGGGTTGGCGGCTTGCATGCAGAATCCTTGCTTAGGCAGCTAACAAAGAGAGGGATTGTAAGGAGGTTTGTCAGGCCGTGTCTTTCTCGGCGTCATTCCGGTGACCCCGCTGTTGTGATCGATCCGGCTTCTGCAGGAGCGAGGCTTGCCCGCGATCAAGACGCCGCGGTGCATCAGACTCATCGAGGCGAGGCTATCGCGGGCCAGCCTCGCTTCTACAGGTCGGATCAGGGCTTGGGGTCAGAACAGCTTCAGCGGTTCTTCGTTGAGCGCCGAGAGTTGCTCGCGCAACGCCAGCACCTGGTCGCCCCAATAACGCTCGCTGCCGAACCAGGGGAAGCTGCGTGGGAAGGCCGGGTCGTCCCAGCGCCGGGCCAGCCAGGCGCTGTAGTGCATCAGGCGCAGGGCGCGCAGCGGTTCGATCAATGCCAGTTCGCGCGGATCGAAGTCGTGGAATTCGCTGTAGCCATCCATCAGCTCCGACAGCTGCCCCAGGCATTCCTGGCGATCGCCGGCGAGCATCATCCACAGGTCCTGCACCGCCGGGCCCATGCGGCAGTCGTCGAGGTCGACGATATGGAACACCTCGTCGCGGCACATCATGTTGCCGGGATGGCAGTCGCCGTGCATGCGGATGTTCTGGTGCGGCGTGGCCTGGTAGACCTCTTCCACGCGCTTGAGCAGGTCGCGGGCCACCGACTCATAGGCCGGCAGCAGGCTCTTGGGCACGAAGTCGCCTTCCAGCAGGGTGGTCAGCGAATCGTGGCCGAAGTTCTTCACCCCCAGCGCTTCGCGATGCTCGAACGGGCGAGTGGCGCCGACCGCATGCAGGCGGCCGAGCAATTGCCCCAGGCGATACAGCTGGTCGAGGTTGCCGGGTTCCGGCGCCCGGCCGCCACGGCGTGGGAACAGGGTAAAGCGGAAGCCTTCATGCTCGAACAGGCTTTCGCCCTGGTGAATCAGCGGCGCTACTACCGGTACTTCGCACTCGGCGAGTTCGAAGGTGAAGCGGTGTTCTTCGAGGATCGCCTCGTTGGTCCAGCGCTGCGGGCGGTAGAACTTGGCGATCAGCGGCTCGCTGTCTTCGATGCCGACCTGGTAGACACGGTTTTCGTAACTGTTGAGTGCCAGGACACGGGCGTCGCTGAGAAAACCGATGCTTTCGACGGCATCGAGGACTAGATCAGGGGTAAGGGTTTCGAACGGGTGAGACATGCTGACTCCTGCGCGCAGCAGGCTGCTGCGTCCGGCCAAGCATGGTAGCGCACGAAGGATGACAGGTGGTGACTGTGAGGGCGCTATCGCGGGCAAGCTCGCCCCTACACGGATCTGTAGGAGCAAGGCTTGCCCGCGAAGCGGTCTATCAGGCGCCGACGATACCGCCGTCTTCCCGGGTGATCACCATTACCGAGGAACGCGGCTTGCCGTTGGGCAGGTGCTCGGGGAAGGTCGAACCGCCGTTCTCGCCCGGGTGCTGGATGCCCACGAACAGGCTCCGCTGATCCGGCGAGAAGGTGATGCCAGTGACTTCGCAGCCCACCGGCCCGACCATGAAGCGACGGATTTCACCGGTGTCCGGGTCAGCGCAGAGCATCTGGTTGTTGCCCATGCCGGCGAAGTCGCCGGTGTTGCTGGAGTCGCCGTCGGTGAGGATCCACAACCGGCCGGCCTTGTCGAAACCCAGGCCGTCGGGGCTGTTGAACATGTTCTGCGGGGTGATGTTCGACGAGCCGCCTTTGGGCTGGCCGGCATGCACGGCCGGGTTGCCGGCGACCACGAACAGGTCCCAGGTGAAGTCCATAGAACCGTGGTCGCCACGGGCGGTCTGCCAGCGCAGGATCTGCCCGTAGACGTTTTTCTCCCGCGGGTTGGGGCCGCCCACTGGCTGGCCGTCTTCGCCACGTTTGGAGTTGTTGGTCAGGGTGCAGTAGACCTGGCCGTCCTTCGGGCTGACCACGATCCATTCCGGGCGGTCCATGCGGGTGGCCTTGACCACGCTGGCCGCGAGGCGGGCGTGGATCAGCACTTCGGCCTGGTCGGCGAAACCGCTGCTGGCGTCGATGCCGTTCTTGCCATGGCTCAGCTCGACCCATTTGCCCTTGCCTTTCGGGTGGTCCGGGTTGCCGTCGCCGTTGTCGAAGATCGCCACGTACAGGGTGCCGTGGTCCAGCAGGTCGCGGTTGGCCTTGGGGTTGCGGTGGTTGATGCGGTCGCGGCTGACAAACTTGTAGATGAACTCGCCACGCTCGTCGTCGCCCATGTAGACCACGGCGCGTCCGTCGCGGGTTTCGGCCAGGGCGGCGTTTTCATGTTTGAAGCGGCCCAGGGCGGTGCGCTTGATCGGTTTGGACTGCGGGTCGAATGGGTCGATCTCCACGACCCAGCCGTGACGGTTGAGTTCGTTGGGGTTTTTCGCCAGGTCGAAGCGCGGGTCGAACTGATGCCAGTTGATGTCGCGGCTGCTCGCCGAGGCGCCATAGCGTTTCTGCGCGGCATCGAAGGTCTGTTGGGCGTTGCTGCTGCCGAAGCAGTCGGTGAAGTTCTCTTCACAGGTCAGGTAGGTGCCCCATGGCGTCTTGCCGTTGGCGCAGTTCTGGAAGGTGCCGAGGACTTTGCGGCCGCTCTTGTCGGCGCTGGTTTTCATCAGCGCGTGGCCGGCGGCCGGGCCGCTCAGGCGAATCGGCGCGTTGCCGTGGATGCGCCGGTTGTAGCGCGAGCCCTGGACGAACTGCCATTGGCCGCTGCGGCGCTGTACTTCGATCACCGACACGCCTTCGCTGGCCAGGGCCTTGCGCACGTCTTCCGCCGACTGCGGCATGCCGCCGTGGGGGTAGAGGTAGCGGTAGTTGGTGTATTCGTTGTTGATCGCCATCAGTGCGCGATTCTTGTCGTCCGGGAAGGCGAACAGGCTCATGCCGTCGTTGTTGTCTCCGAACTGGACCTCCTGGGCCGTGGCGGTGCCATTGCCACTCGGGTCGAACGCCGGGCCGTTCTTCTGCAGGGGCTGGCCCCAGCTGATCAGCACCGAAGACTTGTAGCCCGGCGGCAGGGTGATGGTGTCGCTGGTGGCGGCGGCAATGCCTTCAAAGCCCAGCAGCTTGCTGGAACCGGCGCTGACGCTGGCGGCCAGCACGCTGCGGCTCAGCAGGTTGCCACCGAGGAACATGGCCGCGCCGCACAGGGCACCGGCGCTGATGAAACCACGGCGGCTGAGGCCGACCATCTTTTCGAGGTCGGTAGGTTGGTCTTCTTCTAATAGGCTCATCACAGGCTTCCTGCAGGGTTTTGCAGCCACCTTAATCAGCGTCGATGACGAACATGTTGCAGCGCCGCAAGCATTGCGCGGCTTTGTGTAGCCGCTGCCGAAGGCTGCGATCGACCCGAAGGGGCGCGAGGACCTTGAGTCCGTCGAGGTCCTGCGACCAGCGTGGCCCGGACTATCGCAGCCTGCGGCAGCAGCAAAAAAAACTAGAGCGGCGTGCCGAGTAGCACGTTGGACGGCGAGAACTGCACCCGTACCGGCTGGCCGGCGCTCAAGCCGAGGTGTCGCAGGTGCAGCGGTTCGGCCAGGGCACAGAGCGTCTGGCCGCTGGGCAGGGCGATTCTGATTTCGCTGGGGCCGTCTTCGGCGTCGAGGATCGCTTCCAGGGTGCCCTGCAGACAATTGTGTCCGGGTGTTGCGGGTTGATCGATGGCCAGCAATTCCAGCCAGCCGGCCTTGATCAACGCCACGACGCCTGTGCCGGGCTCCAATTCCAGGTGCAGGGTGCTGTCATGGGTGATCTGCGCCTGGATCGCCAGGTCTTCTGCGAGCGCCAGTCGTATCAGATCGTTGCGCCCCTGCGCTTCGATCGCCAGAACCGTGCCGTGCAGCTGGTTGCGGGCGCTGGTGCGGAGCATTAGGCGTCCCAGCAGATCGAGGTCGGCGGCGTCTTCGGCAGCTTCCAACACTTGGGCTTGCAAGGCCTGCAAGCGCTGGTAGAGGCGCAGCACCCGTTCGCCTTCGACGGAGAGCCTGGCGCCACCGCCGCCTTTGCCGCCGACACTGCGTTCGACCAGGGGCTTTTGCGCCAGGTTGTTCAACTCGTCGATGGCGTCCCAGGCCGCCTTGTAACTCAGGCCGGCGCTTTTCGCGGCACGGGTGATCGAGCCCTGTTCGGCGATGTGCTGCAGCAGGGCAATGCGCTGCGGGCGACGGGCGATGTGCTGGGTCAACAAGGTGGGCAAGGGCATGGCTGAATGCTTTGAACGCTGGGAATGAAAAGGGAGTTTGCGGCTTGAGGGGCGAGAGTCAAGTTCAGTCGGGCTCGCCGGGTTTTGGCGTGCGTGCCAGGCAATAGACGTCTACCCGCCCCGCCCCGGCCTTGAGCAGCAGCCGCGCCAGGGCGTGGGCGGTCGCGCCGGTGGTGAGCACGTCGTCCACCAGCGCCAGGTGCCGGCCATGGACCGCCGCCTCGGGCATCAGGGCAAAAGCATGGTGCAGGTTGCGGTGCCGCGCCCTGGCATCCAGGCCCTGCTGCGATGGCGTGTCCTGGGTGCGCTGCAACGAGGTTTCGTCACAGGGGATTTGCAGGATCTCGCCCAGCCAGCGTGCGAGCATCGCCGCCTGGTTATAGCCGCGCTGGCGCAGGCGCTTGCGGGCCAGGGGCACCGGCAGCAGGGCGTCGGGTTGCGCCAGGTCCTCGGCAAAGCGATGTTGCAGCGATTGCGCGAGAAGTTCGGCCAAAAGACGGCCAAAGGGCCATTTGCCGTTGTGCTTGAAACGGCTGACCAGGCTGTCGACGGGAAAGCTGTAACGCCAGGGCGCCACCACCTGGGCGAAGGCGGGCGGTCGCTTGAGGCACTGGCCGCAGGTCAGGCCGGCCGCGGGCAGGGGCAGGGCGCACACCTGGCAATGATCGCCGAGCCACGGCAGTTCGGTTTCGCAGGCGGTGCAAATGGCTTGGGGGGTGTCGGTCGGCTCGTCGCAGAGCAAACAGGTTTGTTTGTTTTTTAACCAGATGTAAACCTGTCCTTGGTAATGTGGTTGACACTGCATGGCGCTTCCTTAAATATGCCCAACATCCGTGTCGCGGCTGTGGGTATTGCCTTCCCGCAGCCGCTTGCCAAGCATAATCAAGGAATCGCCCATGAGCGCCAGCACCACCGCCAATCTGCGTCATGACTGGACTTTGGCTGAAGTCAAAGCCCTCTTCGTCCAGCCGTTCAATGACTTGCTGTTCCAGGCGCAGACGGTGCACCGCGCGCATTTCGACGCCAACCGCGTCCAGGTTTCCACCCTGTTATCGATCAAGACCGGCGCTTGCCCGGAAGATTGCAAATATTGTCCGCAGTCCGGTCACTACAACACCGGCCTGGAAAAAGAAAAACTGATGGAAGTGCAGAAGGTCCTCGAAGAGGCCGCGCGCGCCAAGGCCATAGGTTCGACCCGTTTCTGCATGGGTGCGGCCTGGAAACACCCGTCGGCCAAAGACATGCCGTACGTGCTGGAAATGGTCAAGGGCGTGAAGGCCATGGGCCTGGAAACCTGCATGACCCTCGGTCGCCTGGACCAGGACCAGACCGAAGCGCTGGCCAAGGCCGGCCTGGACTACTACAACCACAACCTCGATACCTCGCCGGAGTTCTACGGCAGCATCATCACCACCCGCACCTACAGTGAACGCCTGCAAACCCTGGCCTACGTGCGCGATGCCGGGATGAAGATCTGCTCCGGCGGCATCCTCGGCATGGGCGAGTCCCTCGATGACCGCGCCGGCCTGCTGATCCAGTTGGCCAACCTGCCGGAGCACCCGGAGTCGGTGCCGATCAACATGCTGGTGAAAGTGGCCGGCACGCCGCTGGAAAACTCCGAGGACGTCGACCCGTTCGACTTCATCCGCATGCTTGCCGTGGCTCGTATCCTGATGCCGAAATCCCATGTGCGCCTGTCCGCCGGCCGCGAAGCGATGAACGAGCAGATGCAGGCCCTGGCGTTCTTCGCCGGCGCCAACTCGATTTTCTACGGCGAGAAACTGCTGACCACCGCCAACCCGCAGGCCGACAAGGACATGCAACTGTTCGCGCGCCTGGGCATCCAGCCGGAAGCCCGCGAAGAGCATGCCGACGAGGTGCACCAGGCCGCCATCGAGCAGGCGCTGGTGGAGCAGAAGAGCAGCGAGCAGTTCTACAACGCCGCCGTCTGATCTGCTGCCTCTGTAGGAGCGAGGCTTGCCCGCGAATGGTTCACCGCGTGAGCCCAGGGACACAGAGGTGTCTGGATCGCGGGCAAGCCCCGCTCCTACAAGGATGATGTTTCTTTTCTTGCCTGCGAGGCCTGCATGTCTTTCGATCTCCGCGCGCGTCTCGCTGCCCGTCGTGCCGAAAATCTCTATCGTCAGCGCCCACTGCTGGAAAGCCCGCAAGGGCCACAAGTAGTGGTCGACGGCCAGCCGTTACTGGCGTTCTGCAACAACGATTACCTGGGCCTGGCCAATCACCCGCAAGTGATCGAAGCCTGGCGTGCTGGCGCGTCCCGCTGGGGCGTGGGCGGTGGCGCTTCGCACCTGGTGATCGGCCACAGCACGCCCCACCATCAGTTGGAAGAAGCCCTGGCCGAGTTCACCGGCCGCCCGCGGGCATTGCTGTTCACCACCGGTTACATGGCCAATCTCGGCGCGGTCACCGCGCTGGTGGGGCAGGGCGACACGGTGCTGGAAGACCGCCTCAACCACGCGTCATTGCTGGATGCCGGCCTGCTGTCCGGTGCGCGCTTCAACCGTTACCTGCACAACGATGCCGAGAGCCTGGCCAAGCGCCTGGAGAAAGCCACCGGCAATACCCTGGTGGTCACCGATGGTGTGTTCAGCATGGACGGCGACCTGGCCGACCTGCCGGCGCTGGCTCGCGAAACCCGGGCCAAGGGCGCCTGGCTGATGGTCGACGACGCCCATGGCTTCGGGCCGCTGGGGGCCAATGGCGCAGGGATCGTCGAGCACTTCGGCTTGAGCCAGGAAGAGGTGCCGGTCTTGGTGGGCACCCTCGGCAAGGCGTTCGGCACCGCTGGCGCCTTTGTCGCCGGTAGCGAGGAACTGATCGAAAGCCTGATCCAGTTCGCCCGTCCCTACATCTATACCACCAGCCAGCCGCCGGCCCTGGCCTGCGCCACCCTGAAAAGCCTGGAGCTGTTGCGCAGCGAGCACTGGCGGCGTGAACACCTGAATACCCTGATCCGCCAGTTCCGCCAGGGAGCCGAGCAGATCGGGCTGACCCTGATGGACAGCTTTACGCCGATCCAGCCGATCCTGATCGGCGACAGCGCGCGGGCGATTCGCCTGTCGCAGATGCTGCGCGAGCGCGGCCTGATGGTCACCGCGATTCGTCCGCCTACCGTGCCCACGGGGAGCGCCCGCTTGCGGGTGACCCTGTCCGCCGCCCATAGTGAGGCTCAGGTCCAGCTATTGTTGAATGCACTGGCGGATTGTTTTAGCGAACCGGGACCGGAGCCAAGCCATGCGTGATCGACTGATTCTGCTGCCCGGTTGGGGTCTCGGTGTATCGCCGCTCGAACCCTTGGCGGCGGCTCTGCTGGGGCTGGACGAACACCTGCGGGTCGAGATCGAGCCATTGCCGGAGCTGGAGTCCAGCGACCTGAATGAGTGGCTCGACGAACTGGACGCCAGTGTGCCGGACAACGCCTGGCTCGGTGGCTGGTCACTGGGCGGCATGCTGGCTTCCGAGCTGGCGGCGCGTCGTGGTGAACGCTGCTGCGGTCTGCTGACGTTGGCCAGCAACCCCAGTTTCGTGGCGCATGCCGAGTGGGCAAGCGCAATGCCGGGGGAGGCCTTCGACGGGTTTCTGGCCGGCTGTAACGCCGACCCACGCACCACCCTCAAGCGCTTCAGCCTGTTGTGTGCCCAGGGCGCCGAAGATCCGCGCGGCCTGTCGCGCCTGCTGTCGGGCGGCGCGCCGCATACTTCGGGTGCTGTGTTAATGGCCGGCCTGGAGTTGCTGGCGCAGCTGGATACCCGCCATGCCTTGCAGGTGTTTCGTGGGCCGCAGTTGCATCTGTTCGCCGGGCTTGATGGCCTGGTGCCGGCCGAAGCCGCGGGCGAACTGCTGGCGTTGTTGCCCGATGTCGAAGTTGGCCTGATTGAGCAGGCCAGCCACGCGTTTCTTCTGGAGGATCCCCACGGTGTGGCGGGGGCGATCCAGGCTTTTTTGCATGAGTCCGGTGATGACTGATCTGTCCCTTCCCAAGCCCCCCGGCAGCTTGCCCGACAAGCGCCAGGTGGCGGCTTCCTTTTCTCGCGCGGCGTCCAGTTACGACAGCGTGGCGCAACTGCAGCGCGACGTCGGTAACGAGTTGCTGGGCCGCCTGCCGCAAGACCGCGAGCCCGGCCGCTGGCTGGACATGGGCTGTGGCACGGGTTATTTCAGCCGCCTGTTGGGCGAGCGTTTCCAGGCCAGCGAAGGGCTGGCGCTGGACATCGCCGAAGGCATGCTCGAGCACGCCCGGCCGTTGGGCGGGGCGCGGTATTTCATTGCCGGCGATGCCGAGCGTTTGCCGTTGCAGGGGCAGAGTTGCGAACTGATTTTCTCCAGCCTGGCGGTGCAGTGGTGCGCGGATTTCCGTTCGGTTCTCAGCGAGGCGCATCGGGTGCTGAAGCCGGGCGGCGTGCTGGCCTTTGCCAGCCTGTGCGTCGGTACGCTGTACGAATTGCGCGACAGTTGGCGTCAGGTCGACGGCATGGTGCATGTCAATCGCTTTCGTGAGTTCAGTACATATCAACAGCTGTGTGCGGCGAGCGGCTTGCAGGTGCTGAGCCTGGAAACCCGTCCTCATGTGCTGCACTACCCGGATGTGCGCAGTCTGACCCATGAGTTGAAGGCCCTGGGGGCGCACAACCTCAACCCTGGACGGCCCGGCGGGCTGACAGGGCGGGCGCGGATCAAGGGCCTGATCGACGCCTACGAACAGTTCCGTCAAGCGCAGGGATTGCCCGCGACCTACCAGGTGGTCTACGCCGTATTGGAGAAGCCGCTATGAGCCAAGCCTATTTCGTTACCGGAACAGACACCGATGTTGGCAAGACCACCGTCGCCGCCGGCTTGCTGCATGCCGCGCGGCTCTCGGGATTGAGCACCGCGGCCGGGAAACCTGTGGCTTCGGGCTGCGAGCTGACCCCCGCGGGGTTGCGTAACGCCGATGCCTTGGCCCTGTTGGCTGAATGTTCATTGCCGCTGACCTATGACGAGGTCAATCCGCTGGCTTTCGAGCCAGCCATCGCTCCCCATCTGGCGGCCCGCGAGGCTGGCGTGGCGTTGACTGTTCAGGCCTTGCTGGCGCCCATGCGTCAGGTGCTGGCCAAGGGCGCGGATTTCACCCTGATCGAAGGGGCCGGTGGCTGGCGTGTGCCGCTGGCCGATCAGGACAACCTGTCCGACCTGGCCATGGCCCTGGGCCTGCCGGTGATCCTGGTGGTGGGCGTGCGCCTGGGCTGTATCAACCATGCGCTGCTGACGGCCGAGGCGATTGCCCAGGACGGATTACAGCTGGCCGGCTGGGTGGCCAATATCATCGAGCCGAAGACTTCGCGGCTCGAGGAGAACCTCGCCACGCTGGCGGAGCGCCTGCCCGCACCTTGTCTGGGGCGGGTCCCGAGATTGAAGGCGGTCAGCGCCGAAGCGGTGGCCGAGTATCTGCAACTGGACCTGCTTGACTAGATTTTGCCTATGGTGAGGCACTGTGCCATTAGTGTTTTTGACGGGTCTTTTTCTGACGCGTCTGGTTCAATAGCCGCTGTTCATTCCTTGCAGGGTCGAATTCTCCCATGGAAATTTCCGGGAATACCGCTTTCTACGCCGGCCTGAGTACCGTGCAGGCCGGGCAGAATCGTGTCGATCAGGCCGCCAGCCAGATCGCCAATACGACCATCGAACGTTCTGTCGCCAGCCAATCCTCTGAGGTACAAGTCGAGCGCCTGCGATCTGTCGATCGCAGCCAGCAATCGGACCTGGCCAGCAACATGGTCGAGATGGCCATGGGCAAGGTTCAGGCGGAGCTGGGTGTGAAAGTCGCCAAGGCCGCCGATGAAGTGCTCGGTACGCTGATCGACACCTACGCTTGACCCTCCTTCGGTAGCCCTGCCCATTTTTGCGGGCAGGGTGACCTGCGCAAGAACGCCCTGCAAAACCCATCTTCCGTCTTGCTGGCCTGCCAGCTCCTACACTCTATTCAGCTTCCGAATATTTCACGGCATTCGCTGTGGGCCTTTGCGTGCAAGGCCTGCAGAGGATCGATGACGAACGGTGTTTGCGTGGCGCTTGACAAGGTTTGGGCGTAAACGTATGTTTCAAACAACTGTTTGACCGCCACAATAAATCAACGCGGTCGTTCATTCCCGGTTACATCAGCAGAGGTTTATCGCTATGCCTGACTACAAGGCCCCCTTGCGTGATATTCGCTTCGTTCGTGACGAGCTGCTCGGCTATGAAGCGCACTATCAGAGCCTGCCGGCTTGCCAGGACGCTACTCCAGACATGGTTGACGCCATCCTCGAGGAAGGCGCGAAGTTTTGTGAGCAGGTACTGGCCCCTCTGAACCGTGTGGGTGACCTGGAAGGCTGCACCTGGAGCGAGTCCGGCGTTAAGACCCCGACTGGCTTCAAAGAGGCCTACAAGCAATTCGTCGAAGGCGGCTGGCCAAGCCTGGCTCATGATGTCGAGCATGGCGGTCAAGGCCTGCCTGAGTCCCTGGGCCTGGCTGTCAGCGAAATGGTCGGCGAAGCCAACTGGTCGTGGGGCATGTACCCAGGCCTGTCCCATGGCGCGATGAACACCATCTCCGAACACGGCACGCCTGAGCAGCAAGAGGCTTACCTGACCAAGCTGGTATCCGGCGAGTGGACCGGCACCATGTGCCTGACCGAACCGCACTGCGGCACCGACCTGGGCATGCTGCGCACCAAGGCCGAACCTCAGGCCGACGGTTCCTACAAAGTTACCGGCACCAAGATCTTCATCTCGGCCGGTGAACACGACATGGCCGACAACATCGTCCATATCGTTCTGGCCCGCCTGCCGGATGCACCGGCTGGCACCAAAGGCATCTCGCTGTTCATCGTGCCGAAGTTCCTGCCGAACGCCGATGGCACTGTCGGCCAGCGCAACGCCGTGAGCTGTGGTTCCCTGGAACACAAGATGGGTATCCACGGTAACGCCACCTGTGTGATGAACTTCGACGCGGCCACCGGTTTCCTGATCGGCCCGGCGAACAAAGGCCTGAACTGCATGTTCACCTTCATGAACACCGCTCGCCTGGGTACCGCGCTGCAAGGCCTGGCCCACGCCGAGATCGGTTTCCAGGGCGGCCTGAAATACGCTCGCGATCGTCTGCAAATGCGTTCCCTGACTGGCCCGAAAGCGCCGGACAAGGCCGCCGACCCGATCATCGTGCACCCTGACGTACGCCGCATGCTGTTGACCATGAAGGCTTTCGCCGAAGGCAACCGGGCCATGGTCTACTTCACTGCCAAGCAGGTCGACATCGTCAAGTACGGTGTGGACGAAGAAGAGAAGAAGAAAGCCGACGCACTGCTGGCCTTCATGACTCCGATCGCCAAGGCCTTCATGACCGAAGTCGGTTTCGAATCCGCCAACCACGGCGTGCAGATCTACGGTGGCCACGGTTTCATCGCCGAGTGGGGCATGGAGCAGAACGTTCGCGACAGCCGCATTTCCATGCTGTACGAAGGCACCACCGGCATCCAGGCGCTGGACTTGCTGGGCCGTAAAGTGCTGATGACTCAAGGCGAGGCTCTGAAAGGCTTCACCAAGATCGTCCACAAGTTCTGCCAGAGCAACGAAGGCAACGAGTCGGTCAAAGAGTTCGTCGCACCGCTGGCTGCACTGAACAAGGAATGGGGTGAGCTGACCATGAAGGTCGGTATGGCGGCCATGAAAGACCGTGAAGAAGTCGGTGCTGCGTCCGTGGATTACCTGATGTATTCCGGTTATGCCTGCCTGGCTTACTTCTGGGCCGACATGGCACGCCTGGCTGCCGAGAAGCTGGCTGCCGGCACCACCGAAGAGGCGTTCTACACCGCCAAGCTGCAGACCGCGCGCTTCTACTTCCAGCGCATCCTGCCGCGTACCCGCACTCACGTGGCGGCCATGCTGTCGGGCGCCAACAACCTGATGGACATGAAAGAGGAAGATTTCGGCCTGGCTTACTAAGCCCTACCGGTATCTCTTCAGAGGCCGCTTCTCCTTCGGGAGAAGCGGCTTTTTTGTGCGCGGGATGAATCTGAAAATAATCCGACTAAAACGTTAAGAAGAAGCCGATCCCTGCCGTTACAGAAGTGGCAATGTGACATGCATCACATTTGTGCTGTTTAACCATGCCAGGTGAAGGCATAGTGCCATCTACTGTTTAACCGCGTCGGAGCTTTACCTTGCCGCGTTCTTCTGCTGTACGTTTCAGCCATTTTCTACCGTCATTGTTACTCTTGCTTGCGGGGCTCGCGGCTGCCTACGTCAAGGATCTCAACGTTTTCTTCACCTCGCTGTTCAATGTCTTGCCGACCCTGGTGCTGCTGCTCGGCGGCGCTTATTGCGCGGTGTACCGGCGCCAGCGTGAACTGTTCCTGATGGTCACGGTGTACATCGCCTATTTCCTGCTCGATACCCAGACCGACTATTACCGCGACAACGGCAAGGTGCGCGAAGATGCGGCCGTGGTGTTCCACTTGGTCTGCTTGCTGCTGCCGCTGCTGTTCGGCCTGTTTGCGGCCTGGCAGGAGCGTACCCACCTGTTCCAGGACATGGTGGCGCGGTTTGCCGTATTGCTCGCCTTTGGCAGCGTGGCGCTGGGCCTGGAGCAGAGCTATCCCCAGGCGCTGCTGGCCTGGCTGGCGGAAATCCGTTGGCCGGCCCTGCACGGCGCCTGGATGAGCCTGATCCAGTTGTCGTACCCGGTGTTTATCGCCGCCTTCCTGTTGCTGGCGATCCAGTACTGGCGCAATCCACGCCCGCTGCATGCGGCGCAGCTGGTGGGGCTGCTGGGGCTGTTCTGGATGCTGCCCAAGACCTTCATCCTGCCGTTCACCCTGAACATTATGTGCAGCCAGGTGATGCTGATGATCGCCGCGGCCGTTGCCCATGAGGCGTATCAGATGGCTTTCCGCGACGAGCTGACCGGCTTGCCGGGGCGCCGCGCCTTGAACGAGCGCATGCAGCGCCTGGGGCGCAACTATGTGCTGGCGATGAGTGACGTCGACCACTTCAAGAAATTCAACGACACCCACGGCCACGATGTGGGCGACCAGGTGCTGCGCCTGGTGGCCAGCAAACTGTCGAAAGTCAGTGGCGGCGGTCGTGCCTACCGTTATGGCGGTGAGGAGTTTGCGGTGGTGTTCGCCGGCAAGACCCTTGAGGAATGCATGCCGCACCTGGAGGTCATTCGTGAGACCATCGCCAACTACAACATCCAGTTGCGCAATCAGGAGAACCGCCCCCAGGACGACCAGCAGGGTCGCCAGCGCCGGGGTGCGGCCGCGGCATCCAGCGTATCGGTGACCGTCAGTATTGGCGTCGCCGAGCGGCAGATGGAGCACCGTTCGCCCGAGGAGGTGCTCAAGTCCGCCGACCAGGCGCTGTACAGCGCCAAGGGCGCGGGGCGTAACTGCGTCATGGCCTTCGGTCAGAACCGCCGTGGCGCGGTGCGCATGGACACCGCTGCGGGTTGAGTGATAGCGGCGCATTCAGCGTCTGGACTGTGATTGGCAGGTCGGATGAGCGGCAGTAGGTTGGATCGATCTGCTGCCGGAGAAACGACCATGCCCGAGTACAAAGCTCCCCTGCGCGACATGCGCTTCTTGATCGATCACGTCTTCGACTTTCACACCAGCTACGCCGCCCTGGGGGCCAGCGATGCCAGCCCGGACATGGTGGCCGCGATCCTCGAAGAAGGGGCGAAGTTCTGTGAAAACGTGCTGGCGCCGTTGAACCGCCCGGGCGATGAAGAGGGCTGCCATTTCGACAATGGCGTGGTCACCACGCCAAAAGGCTTCAAGCAGGCTTTCGCCCAGTATGTAGAAGGCGGCTGGCACGGCCTGGCGGCGGACCCGAACTACGGAGGCCAGGGCCTGCCGCATTCGCTGGGGCTGGTGATCAGCGAGATGGTCGGCTCCAGCAACACTTCCTGGGGCATGTACCCGGGCCTGACCCACGGCGCCATGTCGGCGATTCACGCCCATGGCAGCGAAGAGCAGAAGCTGACCTACCTGAGCAAGCTCACCGCCGGCCAATGGACCGGCACCATGTGCCTGACCGAAGCCCATTGCGGCACCGACCTGGGCATCATCAAGACCCGCGCCGTGCCCCAGGCCAACGGCAGCTATGCGGTCTCCGGCAGTAAGATTTTCATCTCGGCCGGCGAGCACGATATGAGTGAAAACATCATCCACCTGGTGCTGGCCAAGCTGCCGGATGCGCCGGCCGGTACCAAGGGCATTTCGCTGTTTATCGTGCCCAAATTTTTGCCCAACGCCGATGGCGAGGCGGGTGAGCGCAATGGTGTGAGCTGCGGCTCCATCGAACACAAGATGGGCATCAAGGCGTCGGCCACCTGCGTGCTCAACTTCGATGGCGCCAAGGGATTCCTGATCGGTGAGGCCAACAAGGGCCTGAATTGCATGTTCACCATGATGAACCACGCGCGCCTCGGTACCGGGATGCAGGGCCTGTGCCTGGGCGAGGCAAGCTTCCAGGGCGCAATCAAGTACGCCAACGACCGTCTGCAGATGCGCTCCCTGACCGGGCCGAAGGCGCCGGACAAAGCCGCCGACCCGATCATTGTCCACCCCGATGTGCGGCGCATGCTGCTGACCATGAAGGCCTTCAACGAAGGTAATCGCGCCCTAGCCTATTTCACCGCGCAGTTGCTGGATGTGGCGCACCTGGCCGCCGACGAGACCCAGCGCCAGGATGCCGAGAACCTGTTGGCTTTCCTGACGCCGATCTGCAAGGCCTTCATGACTGAAACCGGGCTGGAGGTGACCAACCACGGCATGCAGGTGTTTGGCGGGCATGGCTTCATTCGCGAATGGGGCATGGAGCAACTGGTGCGCGACTGTCGCATCGCCCCGATCTATGAAGGCACCAACGGCATCCAGGCCCTGGACCTGCTGGGGCGCAAGGTGCTTGGCAGTCAGGGCAAGTTGTTGATGGGCTTCACCAAGATCGTCCACAAATTCTGCGTGGTCAATGCCGAGCATCCACAACTCAAGGGTTATGTGACGCAACTCGACGGGCTCAACCGGCAGTGGGGCGCGCTGACCACCAAGGTCGGGATGGCGGCGATGAAGAACCCCGACGAAGTCGGCGCCGCGGCGCTGGATTACCTGATGTACAGCGGTTACATCATCCTCGCCTACCTGTGGCTGCGCATGGCGCTGGTGGCCCAGGCCCGGCTCGACGCCGGTGAAGAGGATGCCGATTATTGCCAGGCCAAGCTGGCGACCTGCGAGTTCTACTTCAAGCGCTTGCTGCCGCGTACCGCAGCCCATCTGGCGGCGATCGAGGCGGGCAGTGACTGCCTGATGACGTTGCCGGCGGAGCTGTTTGCGCTCTAGGTTTTCATGTAATCGTCCATTGCGGGCAAGCCTGCTCCTGCAGATATTTGCAGGAGCGAGTTTGCTCGCGATCTTTGGTGACTAAAAATTACATTAAAGTCATGAGTTGACCCTATGTGTCGCAAAAGTTGTTCGGGTACACTCGAGCTTTCGTAACTGGGGCCGTTCGGGTCCACTTGTTTAGATCTTGCGAGGTTTGCCATGGCTGACTACAAAGCGCCCCTGCGCGATATGCGCTTCGTCCTCAATGAAGTTTTCGAGGTCGCCAAACTCTGGGCCGAACTGCCTGCTCTGGCCGACACCGTCGACGCTGAAACCGTCGAAGCGATTCTTGAGGAAGCCGGCAAAGTCACCGGCAAAAGTATCGCCCCGCTGAGCCGCGGCGCCGATGAAGAGGGCTGTCACTGGAGCGACGGTGCGGTGACTACGCCAGCAGGTTTTCCACAGGCGTATCAGACTTACGCCGAAGGCGGCTGGGTCGGCGTCGGCGGCGATCCAGCCTACGGCGGCATGGGCATGCCCAAGGCGGTATCGGCCCAGGTCGAGGAAATGGTCAACTCGGCCAGCCTGTCGTTTGGTCTGTACCCGATGCTGACCGCGGGCGCCTGTCTGTCGATCAATGCCCACGCCAGCGAAGAATTGAAGGCGGCCTACCTGCCGAACATGTATGCAGGCGTCTGGGCCGGCTCCATGTGCCTCACCGAGCCGCATGCCGGTACCGACCTGGGCATCATTCGCACCAAGGCCGAGCCGCAGGCCGACGGCTCCTACAAGGTCAGCGGCACCAAGATCTTCATTACCGGCGGTGAGCACGACCTGACCGAGAACATCATCCACCTGGTGCTGGCCAAGCTACCGGACGCACCGGCGGGACCGAAGGGCATTTCGTTGTTCCTGGTACCGAAGTTCCTGGTCAACGCCGACGGTAGTCTGGGCGCGCGCAACCCGGCCAACTGCGGTTCGATCGAACACAAGATGGGCATCCAGGCCTCGGCCACCTGTGTGATGAACTTCGACGAAGCCGTCGGTTACATCGTTGGTGAACCGAACAAGGGCCTGGCGGCAATGTTCACCATGATGAACTACGAGCGTCTGGGCGTCGGTATCCAAGGCCTGGCCTCGGGCGAGCGTTCCTATCAGAACGCCGTGGAGTACGCCCGCGATCGCCTGCAAAGCCGTTCGCCGACCGGCCCGCAAGCCAAGGACAAGGTCGCTGACCCGATCATCGTGCACCCGGATGTGCGTCGCATGCTGTTGACCATGAAAGCCGCGAACGAAGGCGGCCGCGCGTTCTCCACCTATGTGGCGATGCAACTGGATACCGCGAAGTTCAGCGAAGATGCGCTGGTGCGTAAGCGCGCGGAAGATCTGGTGGCCCTGCTGACGCCGGTGGCCAAGGCCTTCCTCACCGACCTGGGGTTGGAAACCACGATTCACGGCCAGCAGGTTTTCGGCGGCCACGGCTACATCCGTGAATGGGGCCAGGAGCAGCTGGTGCGCGATGTGCGCATTACGCAGATTTATGAAGGCACCAATGGCATCCAGGCGCTGGACCTGGTCGGGCGCAAGATCGTCGGCAGCGGCGGGGCGTTCTACAAGCTGTTCGCTGACGAGATTCGCCATTTCACCGCGACCGCCAGCGCCGATCTGGCCGAGTTCACCAAGCCGTTGAACGACGCACTGGATAACCTGGACGAACTGACGGCCTGGCTGCTGGACCGGGCCAAGACCAATCCGAACGAAATCGGCGCGGCCTCGGTCGAATACCTGCAAGCATTCGGATACACGGCGTACGCCTACATGTGGGCGTTGATGGCAAAAGCGGCCCAGGGCAAGGAGTCGCAAGACGATTTCTACGCCAGCAAGCTGGGTACCGCGCGCTTCTACTTCGCCCGTCTGCTGCCGCGTATCCACTCGCTGAGCGCATCGGTGAAGGCGGGTAGCGAATCACTGTTCCTGCTGGATGCGGAGCAGTTCTGAGCACGGCCACGTCATGTAAGCATTCTCTTACATGACGTGCTGCTAATCACCCATATCGGCAGATTGGATCCAGAGCTAATCTACTTCACATGGACGTCGCGCAGGAAGCGCAAAGCAATAACACGGACACGTAGGATTCCGCCAGGATGGTGGAGTGAAAAGGATGTCAGGGAAACAGTCTGCAAAGCCCCGCTTCGGCGGGGTTTTCTTTTGCCCGCGTTTTTTATCTGCGCTGCTTCAACCCAGCCCTTCCAGCGTCACCGGGCCTGTCATCCGTCCTTCCGGACCGCTCATCTCTTCTTCCAGCAAGGTTCGCAGCAATTCCAGGGTTGCCTGCTGACGCTGCACATCACGACATACCAGCCCCACTTTCAACGGCACCCTCGGTTCGCTCAGCGGTTTCCATAACAGGTCCGTATGGCTGTGGGTCTGCCGCGAGCGCCCTGGCAGGACCGTCGCCAGGCGGGTGTTGGGCAAGCTGTCGAGAATCCCCGCCATATTGTTCAGTTCCGCCTGTACCTGCGGCCGGCGTCCGAGGTTGGCCAGCTGCGCCTGCCAGATCTGGCGTATCTGGAACTCCTCGCCCAACAACAGCATGGGCAGCTCCGCGGCCTGGCTCATGGAGACCTTCTTGAATTCGCGCAGGGGATGTTCGGCAGGAATCACCAGGGTCAACTCGTCTTCGTAGAGCTGTACGCCATGCAACCCTGGCTGGCGCGGCGGCAGATAACTGATGCCGATATCCAATGAGCCATTGAGCAGGCGCCGTTCGATTTCCAGGCCGGTCAATTCGTAGATCTGCACCACCAGATGCGGCTGGGCCTTGCGCACCCGCTCAAGCATTTGCGGCACCAGGCTGCTGTGCACGGTTTGCAGTACGCCGATCGCCAGCGTGCGCAGGGCCTGGCCCTTGAAGTTGCCCAGGGCTTCACGAGCCCGTTGCATGCCGTCGAGCAAGGGCAGGGCATGGTTGTACAGGGTATGGGCCGCCAGGGTCGGCAACAGGCGCTTGCTGCTGCGCTCGAACAGGCTGACATCGAGGTTCTGTTCCAGCTGACGGATCTGTTGCGAGAGGGCGGGTTGGGAGATCGACAGGCGCTCGGCGGCTCGTCCCACGTGACCTTCTTCATACACCGCGACGAAATAACGCAGTTGTTTAAAATCCATAAGTTCTGCTTATCGAAAAAGCTGGAAAATCGAAATGGCCCGATAGGCCGCAGAAGCCTAGTCTAACCCCTATTCACAGGGCTTACAGGGCCAGAAGGCGAGATGAATACCGTTTACGTGGATGGTGTTTACATAGGCAAGGCAAAAAACCTCGGACAGGGTTTGATCAGTGATACGGACAAACGTCCGGTTGCAAGCCGACTCTGGTTATGGCCGCAGGGCCTGGGCAGCGACGAACACGGCGACCCGCGCTTTCATACCGGCCCGGAGCGGGCGCTGCACCATTACCCCGCCGAACACTACAGCTACTGGCGCAAGCGTTATCCACAGATCGACTGGTGTGCCCCGGCCTTTGGCGAAAACCTGTCTACCCACGGCCTGACCGAGGAACAGGTCTGCCTCGGCGATATGTTCCGCTGGGGCGGCGCGCTGCTGCAGGTCAGCCAGCCGCGTTCGCCCTGTTATCGCCTGAGCCACCGCTGGGGCATCCCCGACCTGCCGCAACAGGCGCAAAACAATGGTCGCTGCGGCTGGTTCTACCGGGTGCTCAAACCCGGTTTCGTCAGTGCCGATCAGCCCTTCGAGCTGATCCAGCGCAGTTACCCGGGGTTGACCGTGGCCTGGGCTCTGCGTTGTTTTTATCGAGAACCTCTGGAGCATGCGGGCTTGAAGAAACTGGTGGACTGTCCGGCACTGGCGTCGCGTTGGCGCGACATCGCGATCAAGCGCATGCGCACCGGCCTGATCGAGGATTGGTCCGCGCGCCTGCTGGGCCTGCCGCTGCAGGGGTTGAGCGCATGAACCTGTTCAGCCTGCGCCGCCCTCAGCCGAGCCTTGATGATCTGGCGGCCGAGCCCTGCCTGTCGCCGATGAGCGACAACCTTTCCAGTGAGTGCCTGATGCCCAGCGTGCAGCGACCCCATCCAGTGTTTGTACGTGGCCAGGGCTCATGGCTGTGGGACAGCGATGACCGCGCCTACCTCGACTTCGTCCAGGGCAACGCCGCCAACAGCCTTGGCCATAGCCCGTCAGCGCTGGTCAAGGCGCTGACGGCCCAAGCCCAGTCACTGATCAACCCCGGTTCGGGCTTTTACAACCGCGGCATGCTCAACCTCAGCGAGCGCCTGTGCCGCAGCACCGGTAGCGACCAGGCCTATCTGCTGAGCAGTGGCAGCGAAGCCTGCGAGGCGGCGATCAAGCTGGCCCGCAAATGGGGCCAGCTGCATCGCGGCGGGGCCGCGAAGATCATCACTGCCAGCGGCAGCTGCCACGGTCGCAGCTTCGCGGCAATGTCGGCGTCGGCAAGCTCCCATATCGCCAATCGCTTCGAGCCACAGCTGTCGGGTTTCAGTCATGTTCCCTTCAACGACCTGCCAGCCTTGCATGCCGCGGTAGACGCGCAGACCGTGGCGATCATGCTCGAGCCGATCCAGGGCGAGGCCGGGGTGATTCCGGCGACCGAGCATTACCTCAAGGGGGTCGAGCGCCTGTGCCGCGAGCTGGGCATCCTGCTGATCCTGGATGAAGTGCAAACCGGCATCGGCCGCTGCGGCACCTTGCTGGCCGAACAACTCTATGGCGTGCGCGCCGACATCGTGGCCCTGGGCAAAGGCCTCGGTGGTGGCGTGCCCTTGGCGGCCTTGCTGGCGCGTGGCAAGGCCTGTTGCTTCGAGGTGGGTGAGCTGAACGGTACCCATCATGGCAATGCGCTGATGACCGCCGCGGGTTTGGCAGTGCTCGATAGCGTGCTGGACAACAGCTTTCTCGAGCATGTGCGGGACAACGGCCAGTACTTGCGCGAAGGGCTGGCCCGCCTGGCGAATCGTTATGCCCAGGGAGAACTGCGTGGGCAGGGATTGTTCTGGGGGCTGAGCCTGGCCGACGACTCGGCCGAGGCCGTGGTCAAGGCGGCCCGTTACGAAGGTCTGTTGCTGGCCGCAACCCAACCGGACTGCCTGCGCTTTACCCCGGCGTTGACGGTGAGCAAGGCCAACATCGACGAAATGCTGCTGCGCCTGGCGCGGGCCTTTTCGCGAGTACGCACCGCGCAGCTGCAATGCCGCAAGGGGCTGGTGGTTTGAGGCCTGGCCTGGTCCCGCCACACCCGATCTTGCACTGACAGAAATTCCCGAACCGTCTCGCGGTATAACGCATCGCCCCGTGTCCGATCTTTCGCACGGGGCGTTTTTTTGTCTCGGGCTTTTGCAAAACCGCCATCAGGCCTTGAAGGCCATCATCCAGGCAAGGTTCCTTAGGCTCATCCACCAGGACGGTGGGGGCTACTGGGGCGCAAGACCACCGGGCAGCTTGAGTTGAATACATATACCACTGAGTGGTATGTTTTTGGGAAGGGAAGCCATGACCACCCGGTTGTTCAAAACCAAAGGTTTTGCTGTTGCGGCTAAAAAAGCCTTGATCCATGACGACCAGTTGCTGGCCGCATTCAGCGAGTTATGCAAAGGCCAGGCTGATGACCTGGGTGGCGGGGTCTGGAAAAAACGCCTGAACGCCAACCGCCATCGTTCGATCGTCCTGGCCAGGGGCCGGCGTTACGGGGTGTTCCAGTTCCTGTTCGCCAAGCAGGACCAGAGCAATATCAGCCACCAGGAACTGCAGGCATTCCGCGCGTTGGCCAAGGCCTACGAAGGACTGGATGGCTGGCAGGTCCAGCAGCTACTCGAGATGAAAGCGTTTGTGGAGATCAGACATGAGCAAGCCATTCAAGACTGAAGCCCTTGAATCGATACATGAGTCGGCCAGTGCCCTGCACGCCATCGGCGCCATCGGCAAAACCACCATGCGCCAGTTCGATGAGGCGTGTATCGCGCCAGTACCGGCGAATATTCCTGCGGAGCAGATCAAGCTGCTGCGCGAGCGTAGTAACGTCAGCCAGCCGGTCTTTGCCCGTTACCTGAACACCAGCGCGTCCACGGTGAAGCAGTGGGAGTCTGGCGAGAAGCACCCGAGCGGCATGGCGTTGAAACTGCTGAGCATCGTGCAGAAGCACGGCCTTGAAATACTGGCGTGAGCCGGCACTGAAACACCGCCCGGCCTGGGGATAAAAACTGGCCCTTGGCCAGAATCGATTGAACCCTGCCGAACGCCATGGGTCGATTAGCGGTGAGGCTCGTACGAGTCGATTGCTATCAGGAGCTGCCCCATGGACTTTATCCGCATCATCATCGCCATTCTGTTGCCGCCATTGGGCGTGTTCCTGCAAGTGGGGTTTGGCGGTGCGTTCTGGCTGAATATCCTGCTGACCCTATGCGGTTACATCCCGGGGATCGTGCATGCGGTGTACATCATCGCCAAGCGCTGAGCCTGGCGCCCGCTCCGCAGAGGAGCGGGCTGGTTCCCCTTGGACGCCGATTATTCCGGTGCGTCCGTCTGTTCCATGACCTGCCGATAAAACAGCCATTCCTGTTCCAGGGCGTGAGCCTGATTGGCGGCCTTGCGAAAACCGTGGCGCTCGTCCGGGTAATAGTGCGCTTCGGCCGCAATGCCGTTGTCTTGTAACGCCTTGAGCATGTCCCGGGTCTGCTGGGGCACTACCACGGCATCGAGTTCACCCTGGAAGAAAACCACCGGCACGCGGATATTGCCGGCATGCAACAGCGGGGTGCGGGCCTTATAGCGTTCGGCATCCTGTTCGGGGTCGCCGATCAGCCAGTCGAGGTAGTCGCCTTCGAGCTTGTGGGTATCTCGCGCCAGGGCCACGGGGTCACTGACGCCATACAGGCTGGCGCCGGCACGGAACACATCGGCGAAGGCCAGGGCGCAAAGGGTGGTGTAGCCGCCGGCGCTGCCACCTCGGATGAACGCCCGGCCGCCATCGATCAGGCCTTGTCGGGCCAGATACGCGACCACCGCACAGGCGTCCTCCACATCCACTTCGCCCCAGCTCAGGTGCAGGGCTTGCCGGTACTCGCGACCATAGCCGGTGCTGCCGCGATAGTTCAGGTCGGCCACGGCGAACCCCCGTTGCGCCCAGTACTGGATACGCGGGTCGAGTATCGGATAACAGGCCGACGTGGGGCCGCCGTGGATGAACACCACCAGCGGCGGCCGGTCGTCATCGCTCATGGCCGGGTAGAAAAAGCCGTGGGCCTCGCCCTGGCCGCTGGGGTAACGCAGGGTTTGCGGACGGCTGATCTGCTTGGGCAGCAGGGGCGCCACGCCGCCAGCCAGGACCTTGACCTGCTGCGATTGGCGGTCAATGGCGATCACCGCGGACGGACTCACAGGTGACGCCGCGATGCAGTAGATAAACCGTTCATCCAGCGCCAGGTTGCGGAAGCGGCTGTAGTCGCCTCTGAAGTCCTGTTGCTCACCCTCGGCCAGGCGCAGCCCCAAACGGCCAAAACCGGCTTGCGTCCAGGTACCCAGCCAGCTGTCGCCGCCCAGCGGCAGCCAGGTGCAGCCGCCCAATTGCCAGGGTGCCGGGGCGTGATCGGCGGCGGCGCAGGGCAGCGCCTGCAGGCCGTTAGGGGTTTCACCCCAGGGTTGCCAGAAGCCGGCGCGGTCGGTCAGGCAATACAGGCGGCCGCTGTCATCGAAGCGCGGCTGTTGCAGCGACTCTTCCGCGCGATCACCAGCCAGGCACCGAGGGTCATCCCAGCGGCCGTTGGCCAGGCGCTCGGCGACCATCAGGCGGGTCGAGGTCCAGGGCTGATGCGGTCGATCCCATTCGATCCATGCCAGGCGCTGGCCGTCCGGGCTCAAGGTGGGCGCCGCGTAGAAGTCCGCCCCTTCGGCCAGCAGGTGGCGTTTTCCGCTACCGGAGTCGATGGCCACCAGGCAATGCCGGTTGTTGTGCTCTTCCACTGCCAGCACCTGGCCGGCGGCGAACTGCAGGTCGCCATAACGGCACTCGCCGCAGGTCAGGGCTACCGGCGCTTCGCCTTGCAGCGACTGTCGGTAGAGCTGCTGGTCCGCCTCGTTGACGAACACCAGCCCGTCATCGCTCAGGCAAAAGGCGCCGCCGCCGTATTCATAGACCCGGCTGCGCACGCTGAAGCCTTGTGGCGTCAGGCAGCGGGCCTGGTTGTCGCGCCAGTGCCAGATCCGGCAAGCGGCATCTTCGGGGCGGTATTCGTTCCAGAACAGGCCGTTGGCGCCGAGCCGCAGCTCGGCGAAATCGATGCCGGCGGCGACGGCTTGGGCGGCGCTGAAGGATTCAGCCCTTGGCGATGAGGCGCGAGTTTCGTTCATTACGGAAGGCCAGTTGTTCGATGGTCTGAGTGGCGTGCTCGGCTTCTTCGCGGGCCTTGAGGATCACGCCGTGATGGGGCGACTTGCTGCACACCGGGTCGGCATTGCTGGCATCGCCCGTGAGCATGAAGGCCTGGCAGCGGCAGCCACCGAAGTCCTTTTCCTTTTCATCGCAGGAGCGGCAGGGCTCGGGCATCCAGTCATAACCACGGAAGCGGTTGAAGCCGAAGGAGTCATACCAGATGTGCTGCATGCTGTGGTCGCACACATTGGGGAATTGCACTGGCAGTTGCCGGGCGCCGTGGCAGGGCAGGGCGGTGCCGTCCGGCGTGACCGTGAGGAAGATGCTGCCCCAGCCGTTCATACAGGCTTTCGGGCGTTCCTCGTAGTAGTCCGGGGTGACGAAAATCAGTTTGCACGGATGCCCTTCGGCTTCCAGCCTGGCGCGGTATTCGTTGGTGATGCGTTCGGCGCGTACCAGTTGTTCCTTGGTCGGCAGCAGGCCGACGCGGTTGAGCTGGGCCCAGCCGTAGAACTGGCAGGTGGCGAGCTCGACGAAGTCGGCTTCCAGGGCGATGCACAGTTCGATGATGCGGTCGATTCGATCGATGTTGTGCCGATGGGTGACGAAGTTCAGCACCATCGGGTAGCCGTGGGCTTTCACCGCCCGGGCCATTTCCAGCTTCTGGGCGAAGGCTTTCTTCGAGCCGGCCAACAGGTTGTTCACCTGCTCGTCGCTGGCCTGGAAACTGATCTGGATATGGTCGAGCCCGGCCTTCTTGAAGTCGCTGATCTTCTGCTCGGTCAGGCCGATGCCGGAGGTGATCAGGTTGGTGTAGAAACCCAGCTTGCGCGCCTCGCCGATCAGCTCGGCAAGGTCCTGGCGCACCAGCGGTTCGCCACCGGAAAAGCCCAGCTGCGCGGCGCCCATCTCCCGGGCTTCGCGAAACACCTTGAGCCACTGCTCGGTGCTCAGCTCCTTGCCCTGCTCGGCGAAATCCAGAGGGTTGGAGCAGTACGGGCATTGCAGCGGGCAGCGGTAGGTCAGCTCGGCCAGCAGCCACAGCGGCAGGCCAACGTCCGGCTTGGGCGGTATCGACGCTGGCGAATCAGCCAAGTTCGATCCAGTGCTGTGCACGGGCGACCTCCATGAATTGCTCGATGTCGTCACCGAGTTCGGGCACGTCGGGGAACTGGACTTGCAGCGTCTGGATGATCGCCGCGACATCCCGTTTGCCGTCGATCAACCCGCCGATCAGCGCGGCGCTCTCGTTGAGCTTGATCATGCCTTCAGGGTAGAGCAGTACATGGCCCTTCTGCGCCGGTTCGTACTGGAAGCGGTAGCCGGGACGCCAGGTCGGGGTCTTGCTGCGATCGAAGCTCATAGGGTGATTCCTTTATGCCAGACCCGTTCTGTGGTGACGCTGTGATACGGCGGACGATTGAGTTCATAGGCCATGCTCATGGCGTCGAGCATGCTCCAAAGGATGTCCAGTTTGAACTGGAGAATTTCCAGCATGCGCTCCTGGCCGGCGCGGGTAGTGTAGTGCTGCAGAGTGATTGCCAGCCCGTGCTCGACATCGCGCCGCGCCTGGCCCAGGCGGGTGCGGAAGTATTCATAGCCGGCCGGGTCGATCCACGGGTAATGCTGGGGCCAGCTGTCGAGACGCGACTGGTGGATCTGCGGTGCGAACAGCTCGGTCAGCGAGCTGCTGGCGGCCTCCTGCCAGCTGGCGCGGCGGGCGAAGTTGACGTAGGCGTCGACGGCGAAACGCACGCCCGGCAGCACCAGCTCTTGCGAGCGCAGCTGGTCCGGATCGAGACCGACCGCTTGCCCCAGGCGCAACCAGGCCTCGATGCCACCGTCTTCGCCGGGGGCGCCGTCGTGGTCCAGCAGGCGCTGAATCCACTCGCGACGAATTTCCCGATCCGGGCAGTTGGCGAGAATCGCCGCGTCCTTGAGCGGGATGTTCACCTGGTAGTAGAAGCGGTTGGCGACCCAGCCCTGGATCTGCTCGCGGGTCGCCCGGCCCTGGTACATCGCCACATGATATGGGTGGTGGATGTGGTAATAGGCGCCCTTGGCCCGCAGGGCTTGCTCGAATTCGGCGGGGGACATTGCTGTGTCAGTCATTGCGGTTCTCCGGGGAACAACCGTGGATAGTGTTGCCTCATCGGGCCTCATCGCGGGCAAGCCTCGCTCCTACAGGTAGCGCTGTCCGTAGGAGCGAGGCTCGCCCGCGATAGCTCCTGTGGTTACAGCTCGATACTCATGCCGTCGTAAGCCACTTCAACGTTACGCCGCGCCAGCTCCGCGCGTTCGGCGGAATCCTCGTCGAGGATCGGGTTGGTGTTGTTGATGTGGATAAGAATCTTGCGCTGCTCTGGCAACTGTTCCAGCACTTCCAGCATGCCGCCGGGGCCGTTCTGCGCCAGGTGGCCCATTTCCCGCCCGGTCCGGGTGCCGACGCCGCGACGCTGCATCTCGTCGTCGTCCCACAGGGTGCCGTCCACCAGCAGGCAGTCGCTGCCGCTCATGATTTCCAGCAGCGCCGCGTCGACCTTGCCCAGCCCCGGGGCGTAGAACAGCTTGCCGCCGGTGCGCAGGTCTTCGACGATCAGGCCGATGTTATCGCCCGGGTGCGGATCGAAGCGATGGGGCGAATAGGGCGGCGCGGCGCTGCGCAGCGGCAGCGGGCTGAAGCGCAGGTTCGGGCAGGCCGGGATGGTGAAGCTCCGGTCGAGTTCGATGCGGTTCCAGTCCAGCCCACCGTTCCAGTGGGTGAGCATGGTGAACAGCGGGAAACCGCTGCTGAGGTCTTCATGGACCATGTCGGTGCACCAGACCTGATGCGGGCAGCCTTCGCGCAGGCTGAGCAGGCCGGTGGTGTGGTCGATCTGGCTGTCCATCAGGATGATTGCGCTGATCCCGGTGTCGCGCAGGGCGCGGCCCGGTTGCATCGGGGCGAAGCCCTGGAGCTGGGCGCGGATGTCCGGCGAGGCGTTGCACAGGACCCAGTTCACGCCGTCATCGGAAATGGCGATCGACGATTGGGTGCGAGCCTTTGCCCGCAGGCTGCCGTCGCGAAAGCCCGCGCAGTTCGCGCAGTTGCAGTTCCACTGCGGAAAACCGCCACCGGCGGCGGAACCTAGAATCTGGACAAACATGGCCGCTCCATCAGGTTAAGGCTGAAAATAAAAACGCCCCGGCGAGCCGAGGCGTTGCACTGCACGAGCAATCAACGGCTGGCGAAGTACATGGTGACTTCAAAGCCGATACGCAGGTCGGTGTAAGCCGGTTTGGACCAGGCCATAGAGGTGCTCCTTCAGGTGGGTGGGACGGTTGAGATCTATACATATAGTCCACCTCCAACCGGAGATGTTCAGATGCTTAGGGGGCTATCTTACTAAATTCCCTTCGGGGAATGACCGCAATTGTTGAAGAAAGCTCGTTGCAGCCAGGGTAACGATCATTTTCCCGCTTGCCAGGGTTCGCCCGGGCAGGCACCGCTGGCCAGGCAGCGCCAGCCGCCTTGCGCCTGCTGCAACTGTTCGGCCGCGAGCAACAGCTGTGGCCGGGGCGCCGCCATGATTTCCTGTTGCAATTGCTCCAGGTAATCCGACGGATGGCCGGCCAGTCGGCCCTGCCAGAGCAGCTCGGCCAGTTGTGCCACGGGCAATGCACGGGCATCGAACTGGGCGGCCAGGTTAGCTTTCAAGTCGTCCAGGGAGGCGTCATCCAGTGCCGCAATCAACTCGGGCAACTGCGCCAGGAACGCCCGGATATGCTCGAGGATCTCGTTCAGTGGGGCACTGGGCGACTGCACGCCGAACAGCAGGCCGGTCTGGCCATTGATCTGTCGCACACCGCTGAACACCGCATAGCCCAGTTGCAACTCGACCCGCAGGCGCTGATAGAACGGCATCTGGCCAAGCTGCCCCAGCAGCCGCCAGCTGGCTTCCTGCTGAAGGGTGGTGTCCGCTGCCGGGCAAAACAGCAGCAGGGCCTGCTCGCCAGAGCCGGTTGCGAGCTCATGCCAGTGCTGCTGCGCGGTTATCGAGGGTGGCGCAGAAAGCTGGTTGTCGGCGGTGCCTGGGGCTTTGCTCAATGCTGCGCCGATTGCGCTTTGGGCATGGGCCAGGCCGATGGCCAGGCCATCCCAGTGGGCGCCTTCCCACAGCGTTTGCCAGCCTTGTTCATCCAGTGGATGCGGTTCCTCGTAGGCGGGTATGTCCAGGCAGCGCTCGGGCAGTTCCTGGAGCAATTGGCGGATCGGCAACAGCGGCGTGGGAGTCGCCGGGGGCATCTGCCAGAACGCCGCGCCGGGTTCGCTCAGTTCCAGCAGAGCCTGCTGGAGCATGGCCGGAATCGGTTCGGGAAGACCCTTCAGCGTCAGCAAACACTGGTTACCCGAGACACCGAGGGACAGCTCGACGCCCGCCTGAAGTCCGTCGTCCCGCAGGTTGCGCAGGTGGTTTTGCAAGCGGCTGCGCAGTTCCTGCGGCAACACGCTTTGCAGACGCCAGCGCAAGTACAGGGCCGCCTCGCCAGCGTCGTCGGCGATGGCTTGGCTGAAGGTCACCGCCGAGGATTCGCGACGCTGCCGCAAGCGGTCCTGGGCGAAGGTGCGCAAGCCGCGGTGGGCGCTGGTTTGCCCGCGAATCAGGCCGGCCCGGGCGGTTGGCGCCGAGCTGCGCAGGAACGGATTGGGCGCAGGCAGTTGCCAGCCGATGCCGCTGGCTGCCGACGGGGCTTGAAGTTGCGACAGCAGGGCTTTGAGGGCCGTGACACCGCGGTCGGACAGCTGCGGTTCCAACTGCTCGTTATTCAGTCTTGCCAACGCCAGTGCGCTGGCGACCTGGCGTTGGCGCTGTTGCAGCAGGGCGTATTCATCACGCAATGCCGGCCAGTCGTCCTGGCTGCTGAAAAACGCCAGCCAATCGAAGAGCAACTCACTCACCAGCTCCGGCTGTTGGGCGCCTTGCTCGGTCAAGTCGAACTGGATATGCAGCAGCGCCTGGCCGGCAAACTGATACAGCGGCGCGGCCTTCAACCCTTCGACCAGCTTGCGCTCCTTGAGCATGGCCAGCAGCCCGCCGGATTTGCCGCAGGCCAGCCAGGTGCAGAGAAAATCCAGCGCTTCACGGGCGGCCGTGGGCAGTTGCTCGCAGGCGAACAGCAGGTTCAGGTGGCGCCCGTCGAGCTGCTGATAATGCTGCTGTGCAGATGTCAGCAAGGGCACCGGGGCTGCTTGCGGTTGCGCTTTACCGACGGCGAGGACGGCGCCAAAACCCTGGGCCAGGGCTTTCAGCTCTTCCAGGGATTGGGGCCCGGCCAGGCTCAGGGACATTTGCCCGCTGTGGTAGTGAGCCTGATAGAAGGCCTGCAACGCCTGTTGAAACGCCGGGCGCGGTACGTTGAGGCTGTAGCGATTGCCGGCGTGGAACGCCCGCAGGGGATGCTCCGCGGACAGGCCGTCGAGCAAGGCCAATTGCCGTTGCGCCGCGGCATCCCGCGACCAGGCGATGAACTCCGCGTGCAGCACCTCGCGCTCGCGCAACTGGTCTTCTTGGCTCATGCGCGGATGGGTGAACATGTCGGCCAGGCGCTCCAGCCCGCCGGCGAAATCCGCGGGGGGCAGTTCGAAGAAAAAGTCGGTGTGGCGTTCGCCGGTGCTGGCGTTCACCTGGCCGCCGTGGCGTTGCACATAGGCCATCAGGCCCTGTTGTGCGGGAAAACGCTCGGTGCCGAGAAACAGCAGGTGTTCGAGAAAGTGCGCCAGCCCGGGCCAGGCCAGCGGTACGTCGTGACTGCCGGCCGAGACCCGCAGGGTCGCCGCGCAGCGTTTCAATCGAGGGACGTGGTGCAGTGAAACCCGCAGGCCGTTGGCCAGGGTTTCCCGATGAGGCAGAGGGTGGTTCAGCGCGGGCATGAGCACTTCCAGAACAGTGAAGCGCCCATGCTAGCGGATAACCCCGGATCAGCGCTTGTTCAGGTCGTCGTAAAGCTCCGGGCGACGGTCATGGAAGTAGCGGTTGGCGGCGCGGGAATCGAGCATCAACTGGCGGTCCAGCGTGCCGGTTATCAGGGCTTCGTCCAGCCCGGCGAGGGCAATCCGCTGGCCGTCGGGGGCGGCGATGCTGCTTTGGCCACAGTAGTGGATCTCGTCTTCGTGGCCGCAGTAGTTGGCGTAGGCCACATAACATTGGTTTTCGAAGGCGCGCGAACGCACGGTGACATCGGCGATGAAGTCGTAGGGCAGCATGTTGGCGGTGGGCACCAGAATCAGCTCGGCCCCGGCCAGCGCCAGGCGCCTGGCGTTCTCCGGGAACTCGATGTCGTAGCAGATCAGGAAACCGAGCTTCCAGCCATTGAGTTCCACCAGGGGGAAATCGTCTGGACCTGCGCTGAACATCGAGCGGTCGAGATCGCCGAACAGGTGGGTCTTGCGGTAATTGCACAGGCGTTGGCCGTTGCGGTCGATCAGTTGCACGGCGTTGTAGATCTGGCCATCGTCGGCGCGTTCCGGGTAGCCATACAGGATCGCGATACCCGCCGACTGGGCGACATTGGCGATGTATTGCGCCGACGGGCCATCCTGGGCCTCGGCCAGGGCGCCCACCGCTTCTACGCCGATGTTGTAGCCGCTCAAGAACATCTCCGGCAGCACCAGCAGGTCGGCGCTGGAAGCTTCCACGGCGACTTTCTGCAGGCGTTGCAGGTTGCCGGCGACATCCAGCGGTTGTGGGGCACATTGATAAAGCGCTACACGCATGGCGATGACTCCTCTGTGCGCTGGACTGTCACTGTAGCCGTTGCCGCGGGCTGCTCAAAGGCCACGAGCGTTGCGCTCTATCGCAGCCTGCGGCAGCGGCTACAGGGTTTCAGTCGGCCAGGGCGATGGGGCCGATTTCGTGGAACACGTCGCCCGGTCCCGGGTTTTCGGCGTGGGTCTGCCCGCCGAAGTGCTTCATGATGCCCCAGACCGCGTTGAGCGAGGTCTGTACCGCGCCCTCGACCCAGGCCGGAGTCCAGGACACATCGTCGCCGGCGATGAAGATCCCGCGCTGCTCGGCGGGCAGGTCGTCCTGCATGAAGTGCGCGTACATGCGCTGGTTATAGCGGTAGTGGCCGGGCAGCGCGCCCTTGAACGCGCCGAGGAAGTGTGGATCGGCCTCCCAGGACACAGTGATCGGATCGCCGATGATGCGCCCGGCGATATCGACTTTCGGGTAGATCTTCTTCAGGGCGTCGAGGGCCAGCTTGACCCGTTTTTCCACTGGGTGCGGCAGCATCTTCAGGGCGTCGCTCATCCACGAATAGGACAGGCAGATGACCCCCGGCTTGTCGTCGCCGTTATCGAACAGGTAGGTGCCGCGAGTCAGGCGGTCGGTGAGGGTCATGCTCATCAGGTCGCGACCGGTTTCCGGATCCTTGTCCTTCCAGAACGGCCGGTCGACCATGACGAAGGTCTTCGACGATTGCATGTAGCGGGTGCGGTCCAGGGCCATCCACATCTTCTGCGAGAACAGCGATTCTTCGCATTCGATCTGGGTGGTCAGCAGCCAGCTCTGGCAGGTGGTCAGCACTGCTGCGTATTCGCGGGTATCGCCCCAGTTGTCGGTGACGCTGAAGCGGTCATCGGCGGCCCGGGCGATACGTTTCACTCCGGGACGCGGTGCGCCATGGTGCAGCGAGCTGAGGCTGGTGCCTTGCGGCCAGTGGGCGCAGCGCTCCGGCACATGGCGCCAGATGCCCAGCGGCACCTGCTCGACACCGCCGACCACCAGATGCTGGTGATCGTCGCAGTTGGTCATCACCACACGGAAGATTTCCAGCATCGAATTGGGGAAGTCCGAATCCCAGCCGCCGGTGCCGAAGCCGACCTGGCCGAACACTTCGCGGTGATGGAACGACAGCTTGGCGAAGGCCTTCGAGGTGGCGACGAAGTCATAGAAGGTGCGGTCGTCCCACAGCGGTACCAGGGTGTTCCACAGTTCCTTGAGGCGCGGCACATCGCGGTCGCGAATGGCCTGCTGGATTTCGCCGAAGCGCGAACCGTCTTCCAGGGCATCGGCCCAGGCGTCGGCCACTTCCTGGAACAGCGCCGGCAGGTCGGCGAGCTTCTGCGCGTAGTGAGTCTGGCCTTCGAGGTCGATCACCGTGCTACCGGAAGCTGGGGTCAGCGGGTTGGGAAAGGGTTTGGTCTCCAGACCCAGCTTGTCGACATAGTGATAGAAGGCCGTGGAGGACACCGGAAAGCGCATGCCACCCAGTTCGGCAATGATCCCTTCGGCGCCTTCGAATGCCTGGGAGCGCAGCCGGCCGCCCATTTTCGAGGCTTCGTACACCACGGGCTTGAGGCCCAGCTTCATCAGCTCGTAGGCCGCCACCAGCCCGGCGATACCGGCACCGACAATCGCCACTTCGGCGCCATGGTTGGCTTCGGGAATGCTGCCCAGGCCGGCGGGGTGTTCGATCCAGTCGTCGAAGGCGAACGGGAAGTCCGGGCCGAAAATGGTGATGGGTTTCTTACCGTCTGCAGGATGGCGATTGTTCTTGTTCATGGCTGACCTTGCTGGCGACTCGAGCAGAGCGCTGAGTATAGGAAAAGATGGCAGCCATTCTAGGGAGCGTTGCGCACGTTAATAAGACGCAAATTGTCGTCGTTTTGGATGATCTTATTTCAATCTGACGATGTTTTTTAACTAACTGACGAAAGATTCTCTGTAGCCGCTGCCGAAGGCTGCGATCGAGCGCGAAGCGCTCGCAAAACAGCGGGTTACCGTGCCTGGAAAAACCTTCAGACGGGCTGCCCACGGTCGATCTTGCTGCTGAGAATGATCGAGGTGGTGGTCTTTTCCACACCGTCGACGCTGCCGATCTGGTCGAGCAACTGGTCCAGCTGTTCCGGCGAATCGGTGCGCAGCCAGGCGACATAGTCGAATTCCCCACTGACCGCGCAGAGCTGCTGGACCTGGGCCATGGCGCTCAGGCGCCGCAGTACCTCCTTGCCGGAACGCGGCTGCACCTTGATCCCGACGTAGGCCTGCAAGCCGCCATCGATGACCCGCTGACCCAGGCGCACGCCATAACCGGTAATCACCCGCGCCTTTTCCAGCCGCGCCAGGCGCGAGGTCACGGTGGTACGGGCGATCCCCAACTGCCGGGCGAGCATGGCCACGCTTTCGCGGGCATTGATCTGCAGGGCCGCGATCAGTTGGCGGTCGATTTCGTCGAGGACGGGAGGGCGGCTGTCAGACAAGGTGAACTCCGGCGCGGGCAACGGTGGCCGAGCATGTTACAGGCTCGCTCCAGGCGATGCTTGCGGCATGGCGTCAGTTGTATTGGCTGCCGGCCCTGTTGTGACGGCCAGGCTCAACAGCGCGGATGACATTTTTTGCCACGAATTGCCTGCGACAAGTTGTCATAAGTAACTAGTTAGTACATTCTTGCGCCACGTAAAGAATGGGAGAAATTTCCGACATGAATAATTCTGGGGCTGCCACCGGCAGCAAATGGCTGCTGGGGGCGCTGGGTTTGCTGATCGCATTGATCGGCCTGGGGCTGGCCGGCGGGGGCGGGTACCTGGTCAGTCTGGGCGGCAGCTGGTTCTTCCTGCTGATGGGCCTGGCGATGATCGTTTCCGGGCTGCTGATCGCCCGGCGTAACCCGCGTGGTGCCTGGCTGTATGGGGTGGCGCTGGTGCTGACGGCGATCTGGGCGGTCTGGGATGCCGGGCTGGAGTACTGGCCGCTGGTTTCGCGGGTGCTGACCTTCGCCGTTATCGGCCTGGTGGTGGCGCTGATCTACCCGACCCTGGTGCGGGCTTCGGGCGCGACCGCCGGGCGTGGCGCTTATGGCCTGGCCGGCGTGCTGGGCATTGGTGTCGTGGCGACCCTGGCCTACATGTTTGTGCCGACCCACGTGGTCAAGGCCAGCAGCGAGCCGGCGATCAAGCCTGTGGCTCCAGGTACCGAGCAGAAAGACTGGGCCCATTGGGGCAACACCACCGCCGGCAATCGTTTTGCCGCGCTGGACCAGATCAACAAGGGCAACATCGACCAGTTGCAGGTGGCCTGGACTTTCCGCACCGGCGACATTCCGCAAAGCACCGGCGCGGGTGCCGAAGACCAGAACACACCGCTGCAGATCGGTGACACGGTCTATACCTGCACCGCCTACGGCAAGGTGTTCGCCCTGGACGCCGACACCGGCGCCGAACGCTGGAAGTTCGATCCGCAAGGCTCTGCGCCTAACTGGCAGCGTTGCCGTGGCCTGGGTTATTTCGATGCTTTCGTCGAGTCTGCTGCTGAACCCTCGGTCGCTCCGGCCGCCTGCACCAAGCGTTTGTTCCTGCCGACCGGCGATGCGCGCCTGATCGCGATCAACGCGCAAACCGGCAAGCCATGCGAAGACTTCGGCGACAAAGGCACGGTCGACCTGAAAACCGATATGGGCGAAGTGAAGCCTGGCTACTACCAGCAGACTTCGACCCCGCTGGTGGCCGGCAATGTGGTCATCGTCGGCGGCCGGGTGGCGGACAACTATTCTATCGGTGAGCCGCCGGGCGTGGTCCGCGCCTTCGACGTGCGCAGCGGCGAACTGGTGTGGGCCTGGGACCCGGGTAACCCGAACACCATCAAGCGTCCACCAGCAGGCGAGACCTATACCCGTGGCACGCCGAACGTCTGGTCGGCCATGTCCTATGACGCCAAGCTCGGTCTGGTCTACCTGCCGACCGGCAATGCCACGCCAGACTTCTTCGCCGGCCAGCGCACGGAGTTCGACGACAAGTGGAGCTCGTCCATCGTCGCCCTGGATGTGAAGACCGGTCAGGTGCGCTGGCACTTCCAGACCACTCACCACGACCTGTGGGACTTCGACCTGCCGGCGCAGCCGCTGCTGTACGACGTGCCGGACGACAAGGGCGGGGTGCAGCCGGCGCTGGCACAGGTCACCAAGCAGGGTGAGATCTTCCTGCTCAATCGCGAAACCGGCGTGCCTATCGCCCGGGTGGAAGAGCGTCCGGTGCCGCAGGGCAATATGCCGGGCGAACGCTACTCGCCAACCCAGCCGTTCTCGGTGGAGATGCCGTCGATCGGCAACCAGACCCTGACCGAGTCGGACATGTGGGGTGCCACGCCATTTGACCAGTTGATGTGCCGTATCCAGTTCAAGGGCATGCGCCATGAAGGCGTCTACACCCCGCCGGGCCTGGATCATGCCTTGCAGTTCCCGGGCTCCCTGGGCGGCATGAACTGGGGCAGCGTGTCGGTGGACCCGAACAGCAACTATATGTTCGTCAACGACATGCGCCTGGGCCTGGCCAACTACATGATCCCGCGGGCGAAGATCGCGGCCGGGGCCAGCGGTATCGAAATGGGCGTGGTACCCCAGGACGGCACGCCGTTTGGGGCGATGCGCCAGCGTTTCCTCTCGCCTGCCGGTATTCCGTGCCAGAAGCCACCGTTCGGCACCATGTCGGCCATCGACCTGAAAACCAGAAAGCTGGTGTGGCAGGTGCCGGTCGGTACCGTGCAGGACACCGGTCCCCTGGGCATTCGCATGCACATGCCAATCCCGATCGGCATGCCGACCCTGGGGGCGTCCCTGGCAACCCAGTCCGGCCTGTTGTTCTTCGCCGGCACCCAGGATTTCTACCTGCGCGCCTTCGATACCGGCAACGGCAACGAAATCTGGAAAGCCCGCCTGCCGGTGGGCAGCCAGTCGGGGCCGATGACCTACGTTTCGCCCAAGACCGGCCGGCAGTACATCCTGCTGACCGCGGGCGGCGCGCGTCAGTCGCCGGACCGTGGGGACTATGTGATCGCTTGTGCATTGCCCGAATAACGGCTGATCCTGGCCTTACAGAAAAACCGCGCAAGGCGCGGTTTTTTTGTGGGCGAATACAATCCGTCCGAGCATGGAGTGCTCAGCGATTAACCAGCTTGTCGAGTTCGTCGAGACTGATTTTGGGAATGATCGAAGTAGGGATGCTCGACATGGGGGACAGGTTGTAGACCGAAAAATCCTTGCCCATGACCTTGTCCGACATCAGTTTCAAGGATGGCAGGATCCGCGATTGCAGGTGCTGGTCCAGGCCGCAGGGCGACTTGAAGGTATCTAGCGTTTCATAAAAACGCCCTTGGGCAGGATTCAGGTCGACGCCCACCAGGATCGCCGTATTGAAGCCGGCGTGATAGGCGAGTTGCAGCGCCAGATAAGCCACCGTGCGGGCGTCGAAGAAACCCAGTTCGAGATTCTTGCTGAAGCCGATGGTCCGGCTCCTGTTGCCCCAGAACAGGGGAGGGCGAACCAGATCGCGGTTGCTCCTGAGCAATCGCTGCATCCAGGTCTGTCGTGGCGCCTTCTTCAGCAGAAACAGCTCGCCGCGAGGCTGGATCGGAATCGTGCGGGCATGTTCTTCCCAGAGCGCCACGCGCTGACTGACAGCCATTGCCTGGACGAAGAGCTCGGGTTGCTGGAGGGAGAAGCTGGTGTCGGTGCAGGCATAAAAAAAGGGCTGTATGCCGGTGCCGCGGAACATCGAGATGGCCCCGTTCATGGTGATCATCGGGATGTTCGAGAAGGCTTCGATAGGGAAGTCCTTTGCCGAACTACCGGATGCAATGATGAAAACAGGGCCTTGCTGAATATTTCGGCAACGTGCAAAACCCGTTGCCCGGCCAGGCGAAGGCGCCGTAGATACTACTTCCATGTGTTGTGTCCGAATCATCAGGCCACTCTGATTATTATGGGGTGGCTTAAGTGGTGCATCACGCCGGGGAAAGGACAGGCTCTCCCCCATTGATAGAAGTGCAGTCTAGGACCAAACAAAGGCCATGCACGACTTCCGAACGGTTATGACCGTCGCGTTTTTTAATAGTTGTGCGGTAGGGCTGATTTCTTGGAAAAAACGATCGGGCGTTTTGCCGGCCTGGCGGCCGAATGGAGGGATTTGCAGCGCGTTGAATACGCGAAAGCCGCGCAATGCGCGGCTTTCAATGTGGTGGGCCCACACGGACTCGAACCGTGGACCAAAGGATTATGAGTCCTCTGCTCTAACCGACTGAGCTATAGGCCCTCAGTAGGCCGCGGATTATAGCGACGGTTTCTCGGCTGTGCTATCCGAAAAATCCGAAACGGGAAGGCGCAGAAAGGTTGCGGCGAATTCGTCGGCGCTTAGCGGCAGGCTGATGATGTAGCCCTGGATCTGTTCGCAGCCTTCGTTCCCGAGGAATACCTGCTGGTCATGGGTTTCCACGCCTTCGGCGATCACGGTGAATTGCATGCTGCGGCCCAGGGCGATGATGGCCCGCACGATCGCCACATCGTGGGGGTCGTCGGGCAGGCCGCGGACGAAAGATTGATCGATTTTCAGGAAATCCAGCGGCAGGCGCTTGAGGTAGCTCAGGGACGAGTAGCCGGTACCGAAATCGTCGATGGCCAGCTGGACGCCCAGGCGCTTGAGCTGGTGCAGGACCGCCAGGGCTTCCTCGGCCTGGCTCATGATGAAGTTTTCGGTAATTTCCAGTTGCAGGAAGCCGGGTTTGAGGCGGTTGTCTTTCAGCAGTTGTTCAATCCGCCCCAGCAGGTTCGGCTGGCGCAACTGGGCGCCGGCGAGGTTGACCGAGAGCGGGCCGAAGCTGTCGTAGCGCTCGTTCCACTTGCGCAACTGTTGGCAGGCGTGTTCCAGCACCCAGTCGCCGATCTGCAGGATCATGCCGTTCTCTTCGGCCAGGGGGATGAAGTGTTCGGGTGGGACATCGCCGAAGGTCGGGTGATGCCAGCGAATCAGGGCTTCGGCGCCCACCAGCTCCTGGTCGCCCAGCCTGATCTTGGGTTGATAGTAGAGATACAGCTCGTTGCGTTCGATGGCCCGCCGCAGTTCATGTTCCAGGGCCACGCGCTCGCTGGCCTGGGCGGTCAGGTCGCGGGTATAGCTTTCGACCCGGTTGCGGCCCTTGGCCTTGGAGCGGTACATGGCGGCGTCGGCATTCTTGACCAGGGTGGCCACGTCGCAACCATCCTTGGGGTAGAGGCTGGTACCGATGCTGGCACTGATAAAGAACTCGTGCTCGCCGGCCTGGAACGGCGCGGTGAAGCAGTTCAGCAGCTTGTTGGCGATGTGCTCGGCATCGCTGGGCTGCTGCAGCCCGGGTAGCAGGATGATGAACTCGTCGCCACCCAGGCGGGCCACGGTGTCGATATCCCGCAGTTGTTCTTTCAGGCGCACGGCAATGCCCCTGAGCAGCAGGTCGCCGACCGGGTGGCCGAGGCTGTCGTTGATGTGCTTGAAGCGGTCCAGGTCGAGAAACAGCACGGCGCCCTGGCCACCATTCTCCTGCTGGTTGTTGAGGGCAGTCAGCAGGCGGCTTTCGAACAGGGTACGGTTCGGCAGGCCGGTCAGCGGATCATGGTGCGCCTGGTAATCGAGCTTGGCCTGGGCGTGCTTGAGGCTGGAGATATCGGCGAATACCGCGACGAAGTGGGTGATGAACCGGTCTTTGTTGCGCACCGCGCTGATGGTCAGCCAACTGGGGTACAGCTCGCCATTTTTGCGTCGATTGCAGATTTCCCCTTGCCAATGACCTTCGGCGGTCAGTTGGTGCCACATGGCGGCGTAAAAGGCGCTGTCATGCAGGCCGGAAGCCAGCAGGCGCGGGGTGTGGCCCAGGGCTTCGGTTTCGCTGTAGCCGGTGATTTCGGTGAACGCCCGATTGACTGCGCTGATGTGCTGCTGGGTGTCGGTGATCAGTACGCCTTCAGCGGTGCTTTCGAACACGGTGGCGGCCTGTTGCAGCTTCTCCTGCATCAGGTGGCGCTCGGTGATGTCGCGGGCGATGGTCAGCATGCAGTCTTCGTCGCCGATCGGTAGCGGCCGGCTCGAGAGCTCGCAGAGGCGGATCTGACCGTCATTGCGGCGAATATGGCAGCTGAAGTCGCGCACGAAGCCATCCCGTTGCATCAGGTCGAGCATCTGCCGGCGCTCGTTGAGGTTGACCCAGATGCCCAGCTCCAGCGTGGAACGGTCGACGGACATGGCGCTATTGAAGCCGGTGATACGACTGAACCCTTCGTTGACCTCTATCAGCAAGCCGTCGCGCTGGCGGCTTAGCAGCAGGCCGTCCGGCGAGGCGTGAAAAGCCTTGGCGAACTTCTCTTCTGAGGTTTGCAGCTGCTGTTGGGTTTCCTTCAACTGGCTGATGTCGCGAACCACCACGACCAGGGCGGGCGTAGTGTCGAGGTCGAAGGGTTCGGCGGAGATCAGCCCGGTGAACAGCTGGCCGTTGCTGCGCCGAAAGGGCATTTCCAGGTTACGGATACTGCCGGCCTGCAAGCGTTGCAGCAGCCCCGGGCCGACGCCCTGAATACCCCAGATATTCAGCTCGGTGGCCGTCTGGCCCACGACTTGCGAGGCACTCAGGCCGATCTGTTCTTCGAACGCCTCATTGACCTCCAGCAGGCAGCCATCCGACAGGCGGGCAATGACCAGGATGTCCGGGCACTGTTGGAAGACCGAGGCGAATTTCTGTTCCGAGAGCTGCAGCGCCTCTTCGGTGCGTTTTGTCTCGCTGATGTCGATCATCAGGCCGCGCATGATCGGTTCATGCCCATGCTCGATCAGGCTGACGATGTCGCGAACCCATAGGCAGCGGCCATCGGCGGTGATCACTCGGTAATCCAGGCTGTGATCGCGCCCGGCCAGGACTTCGTGGTCGCAGAAGTGCTGGGCGCGCGTCAGGTCGGCGGGGTGGATGATGTTTCTCCAGAACCCGGGAATCAGCCAGTGCGAAAGGGGATAACCCAGCAATTGCTCGGCATGGGGCGACACGTAGCTGTAGGTGAAGTCGCTGATGCGCGCTTCCCAGGCGATTGCCGACAGGCTTTCGACCAGGCCGCGGTAATGGTATTCGCTGCTGCGCAGCTCCTGTTCCAGGGCCACGCGCCTCGCGATCTCGGAGCTCAGCCGGCGATTGATGCGGATCACTGCCGCCAGAATGGCAAACAGCAGGAGCAGCCCTGGCAGGCCATAGAACAGCAGGTCCGACCAGAACGAACGGTGGTCGAGCACATTGCCCACCCAGCGTTGCTGGATCTCGTTGACCTCCGCCGGGCTTATGTCAGCCAGCACCTTGTCGAGAATGCCTACCAGTATCTTGCTGTCGCGGGGGACGCCCATGGCCAGCTGATAGCGGTAGGGCGTCTCGCCGCTGACATAGAGCCCGTCGAGCTTCAACTGCCGCAGGCTCCAGACACTGGAAGCCAGGTCGCCGACCACGGCATCGACCTGATTGAGGGCCAGCGCCTGCAAGGCCGAACTCACATTGGGCAGGGCGACCAGATTCAGGTCGGGATGGTGGGTGCGCAGCAGTTCATGGGGGGCGTAATTCTCCACGACGGCGATCTTCAGGCCGTACAGGTCCTGGAGCTTGCGAGGTTGCGCGCCGCCTTTATGGGCCAGGATCACGATGGGGAAATCGAGGTACGGACGGGTGAAGGCCAGATAGTTTTGCCGTTCCGGGGTCGACATGATGCCTGGCAGCAGGTCCAGCTTGCCCTTTTTCGCGGCCTCGAGCACTTCGCTCCAGCTGGCGGGTTCTATCGGCTTGAGCGTGATCGCCAGGCGATCCTGGATCAGATGGATATAGTCCGCCGCAAGGCCCTGGTAGCGCCCTTCCTCATCGCGATATTCGAAGGGCGGCCACGAAGCGTCGACGCCCAGGCGCAATTCCGGATGGGCGGAAAGCCAGCCACGTTCTTCATCGGTGAGCGTCAGTGCGCCAGCCGTTGCGGTCCAGGCGAGCAGCGACAGCACCAGCACGGTCGGCAGTCTGGGCATAACGGTCTCGTTATGACACGGGGAATGTTTCGAGTGTAGACGGGCAATCCGGAGGGAGTGAGGCGCGGGGAGTTTTAAGCTGCACAAAACAAGACCCCCAGCAGGGCTGGGGGTCTTGGTATTACTCGTCGAGGAAGGAGCGCAGGTGCTCGCTTCTCGTCGGGTGGCGCAGCTTGCGTAGCGCCTTGGCTTCGATCTGGCGAATCCGCTCACGGGTAACGTCGAACTGCTTACCGACTTCCTCGAGGGTGTGGTCGGTATTCATGTCGATGCCGAAGCGCATGCGCAGTACCTTGGCTTCACGGGCAGTGAGGCCGGAGAGTACTTCGCGAGTCGCTTCCTTGAGGCTCTCAACGGTGGCGACGTCGATTGGCGACTGCATGGTCGAGTCTTCGATGAAGTCACCCAGATGGGAGTCTTCGTCATCACCGATCGGGGTTTCCATGGAGATCGGCTCTTTAGCGATCTTCAATACCTTGCGGATCTTGTCCTCAGGCATTTCCATGCGTTCGCCCAGCTCTTCCGGGGTCGGTTCGCGACCCATTTCCTGCAGCATCTGCCGGGAAATACGGTTGAGCTTGTTGATCGTCTCGATCATGTGCACCGGAATACGGATGGTGCGTGCCTGGTCGGCGATCGAGCGAGTGATCGCCTGACGGATCCACCAGGTGGCATAAGTCGAGAACTTGTAGCCGCGACGGTATTCGAACTTGTCTACCGCTTTCATCAAGCCGATGTTGCCTTCCTGGATCAGGTCGAGGAACTGCAGGCCACGGTTGGTGTACTTCTTGGCGATGGAGATCACCAGACGCAAGTTGGCTTCGACCATCTCTTTCTTCGCGCGACGGGCCTTGGCCTCGCCGATCGACATGCGACGGTTGATGTCCTTGATCTCGGCGATCGTCAGGCCGGTCTCGGTCTCGAGCGCGGTCAGCTTCTGCTGGCAACGGATGATGTCCGGTTGCAGGCGACCGATGGCTTCGGCGTACTTGGCCTTGCCTTTGGCCAGTGCGTCGGACCAGCTTTCGTCCACTTCATTGCCAGGGAACTGGCGCAGGAAGTCGGCGCGTGGCATGCGAGCATCACGAACACAGAGCTGCATGATCGCGCGCTCTTGCTGACGCAGGCGATCCAGGGCACTACGAACGCGTTCAACCAGGCCTTCGAATTGCTTCGGAACCAGTTTGATCGGCATGAACAGTTCAGCCAGGGCCAGCATTTCAGCCAGGGCTTGCTTGTGTTCACGACCGTGCTTTTTCAGCGCCTTGCGGGTGATTTCCATCTGGTCGGCAACGGCGCCAAAGCGCTGGGCTGCGATGACCGGATCCGGACCGCTTTCGGCTTCTTCTTCGTCGTCACTGGCTTCGGCGTCATCGTCGTCGGTGTCGTCGTCCGCTTTCGCGGCCTTGGCATCGACAGGCGGTGGTACTTCGGCGGCAGGCGGCGCGATGCCGTCGTCCGGGTCGATGTAACCGCTCAGGACGTCGGACAGGCGACCACCTTCGGTGGTGACGCGAGTGTATTCGGAGAGGATGTGCTCAACCGTGCCAGGGAAGTGCGCAATCGCGCCCATCACTTCACGGATGCCCTCTTCGATACGCTTGGCGATTTCGATTTCGCCTTCACGTGTGAGCAGCTCTACCGTACCCATTTCGCGCATGTACATACGCACTGGGTCGGTAGTGCGACCAATGTCGGTTTCCACTGCCGCCAACGCTGCGGCGGCTTCTTCAGCTGCTGCTTCGTCGGTATCGGCTTCGGCCAACAAAAGGGCATCCGCATCCGGAGCACTCTCGAATACGTTGATCCCCATGTCGTTGATCATGCGGATGATGTCTTCCACCTGTTCCGGATCTGAAATATCCTCCGGCAGGTGGTCGTTGACCTCCGCGTAAGTCAGGTAACCCTGCTCACGACCACGGCTGATCAACTCTTTGAGGCGAGACTGCTGTTGCGCTTTTCCGGACATAACACCCTATCCACTGAAGGTCTTGGCGGGCAAAAAACAAGCCGAGGATTATACCCGAGCTATGACCTCACGCGCCAGTTGAGGTCGGGTTTGATGCGGGAACATTGCGTTTTAAAAGCTCAAGTAGCTGAATTTTTTCTTCGCCACTCAATTCGCTTTGACGCGATTTCCTGAGAAGTTGTTCCAAAGCACGCTCACTTTGGCGAGCGGACAAGCTTTTAATGGTGTCGAAAAACTGTTGTTCAAGGTTATCGCCCTCAATCAACCATTCCTTTTCTGCCAGCGCCTTGATCAGGCGGCCCTGTTCGGTGCCGTGCCAACGCGCCATCAGTTGATGAATAGAGCGTAGCTTAGGATTTTTCTGCACGGCTTCGATCAGGGCGACCAGCAACTGGGTATTGGTGTTGTCGTCGGCGGCGAAATGCCCGGCGTCTTCAACTTTCTCGGCCAGTTGCGGGTGATGCAGCAATGTTCGAAGGGCTGACAGTGTAGGAGGTTCGACGGCGGCCGGAACGCGCGGGGCACGTGGTTGATCGCGATCGCCATTGCGCTTGCCCTTTTTGTCCCACGGCTTGTTCTCCCACTTCTTGCCGCCGGCACCGCTTTTCTTCGGCGTCCATTCCTGCTGCGGCACATAGGCTTCTTGCGGCTCGTGGTAGTCGGCATAGTCCGGCATGGCGTCGTAATCGACGCCGGCGTCGTACGCCGGCGGCGCTTCTTGTGGGGCGCTGTGCACCAACTGGTTGACGGTTTCGTTGTTGAGCCCGGTAATTTCACTGAGGCGCTGGCGCATCAGGGTCCGCAGGTTGGCTCCGGGGACCTTGTCGATCAGCGGTGCAGCCAGGGTGGCCAGGTGGGCCTTGCCCTCGAGCGAGCGTGGATCGGCTTCGTCCGTCAGTTGCTGGAAGAAGTAGTCGGCCAGCGGTTGAGCGTGTTGATTGATACGTGCGCGAAAGGCGTCGGTGCCTTCAGAGCGGACCAGGGTATCCGGATCTTCCCCTTCGGGAAGAAACAGAAAACGCGCCCGGCGACCGTCCTGCAGGCTGGACAGGGTCGCCTCCAGCGCGCGCCAGGCGGCCTTGCGCCCGGCCTGGTCGCCGTCGAAACAGAACAGGACGCTGGGCACGATACGGAACAGGCGCTTGAGGTGTTCTTCGCTGGTGGCGGTACCCAGGGTCGCAACGGCGTTACGCAGGCCTTGTTGGGCGAGGGCAATCACGTCCATGTAGCCTTCGACGACGATGATTTCGTCGAGGTTGCGGTTGTTCTTGCGGGCTTCGAACAGGCCGTAAAGCTCCTGGCCCTTGTGAAAAACCGGCGTTTCCGGCGAGTTCAGGTACTTCGGTTTGTCGTCGCCCAGTACCCGGCCACCAAAGGCGATGATCCGACCGCGGCTGTCGCGGATCGGAAACATCACCCGGTCGCGAAAGCGATCGTAGCGTTTGCCGGTTTCGGCATTTTCGATCAGCAGGCCGGCGTCGATCATGGCTTTCTGCTGCAGGGTGTCGCTGCTCAGGTGCTTGAACAGGTTGTCCCAGCCGGGCGGTGCAAAACCGAGGCCGAAGTCGCGGGCGATCTCGCCGGTCAGGCCGCGCCCCTTGAGGTAGTCGACCGCGGCCTTGCGGGCCGGATGGCTTTTCAGGGCCTGGCGATAGTAATCGGCGGCGGCGGTCAGCAGCGGGTAGAGCGGCGAGTCGGTTGGCTGTCGGGGTTTGTGCGAGCGGCCGCTTTCCTCGCGCGGGATCTCCATGCCGGCGGCTTTGGCCAGTTCCTCGACTGCCTGGGGGAAGTCCAGGTTGTCGTGGTCCATGATGAAACCGAGGGCGTTGCCGCCCGCGCCACAGCCGAAGCAGTAGTAAAACTGCTTGTCGGGGCTGACGCTGAAGGAGGGGGTCTTTTCCTTGTGGAACGGGCAGCAGGCGGTGTAGTTCTTGCCGGCCTTTTTCATCTGCAGGCGCGAGCTGACAACATCGACGATGTCGGTGCGGTTCAGAAGGTCGTCAATAAAGCTCTGGGGAATCAGCCCGGCCATGGCGTTCTCGTCATCACTGCGCGAAAGAATTGGACCAATGCGAAGGCTTCGAAAGTGGGCTGTTCGAGACGCAACGGCTGCGCGTTCGACCATCTGTCGTCGGCTTGATCGCTATCGGGAAGTGTATCTGCCGAAAGTCCACTGACGTTAGTTTCAATCAGTCTTCGACTATTTGAAGATATTGCTCTGAGTCCGACAGGTCTCGGATGGCTCATAAGCGGGCGCTGGAGAAAGGCGCCTTGGACTGAGTCTGTTGAGGAATCAGAATAAAGTGTGCTCGTCAGTAGCCTTGGAAGGCTCGTCAGAAGAGACGTGCACCGCTGGCAGGAAGCCAGGTCTGACGTGGTGAAGCGGATTGTCTCGGTCGCATGCGCGGCGTTGACGGTGAAGCATCAAGCGTTGTCCGCAAATGCCATTAGCCCGGCTGAGGGCCGGGCTTGGCAGAAGCTTGCAGCGAACGTCTGTGTATTAGTACAGACGTACGGCGCGGCGCTGTTCGCGCTGAACTTTCTTGGCGTGACGCTTAACAGCAGCAGCTGCTTTGCGCTTACGCTCGGAAGTCGGCTTCTCGTAAAATTCGCGGCTACGAACTTCAGCCAGAACACCGGCTTTTTCGCAGGAGCGCTTGAAACGACGCAGAGCTACGTCGAAGGGTTCGTTCTCTTTAACTTTGACGGCTGGCATCCAGAGCTACCTTCATTCATTACCGGGGTCAACGTTCTCGTCGCAAAAATCGCGGCTGAGGTCGTCGGTTTTTAAGGGTTGCGGATGTTAACCCCTCATCGCTCGGAATGCAAAGCCTCTGATCGAAAACCGCTGGTCGGCTGAGGGAGTGGCGACTATTATGCGCGCCTTCGAATTTAGCCTCTACAAGGCGCAAACCCATGCTAGTACTGGGATTAGAAACTTCCTGCGACGAAACCGGCGTCGCGCTTTACGACAGCGAGCGGGGCCTGCTGGCCGATGCGCTGTTCAGTCAGATCGACCTGCATCGGGCCTATGGTGGCGTGGTGCCGGAGCTGGCCTCTCGCGACCATGTCAAGCGCATGCTGCCGCTGATTCGCCAAGTTCTGGCCGAGGCGGACTGTGTGCCGACCGAAATCGACGCCATTGCCTATACCGCTGGCCCGGGCCTGGTCGGAGCCCTTCTGGTGGGCGCTTCCTGTGCCCAGGCGCTGGCCTTCGCCTGGGGTATCCCGGCGCTGGGTGTGCACCACATGGAAGGGCACTTGCTGGCCCCTATGCTGGAAGAACAACCGCCGGAATTTCCGTTCGTCGCTTTGTTGGTTTCCGGTGGTCATACGCAGCTGGTGCGGGTCGATGGCATCGGCCAATACGAACTGATGGGCGAAACCCTGGATGATGCTGCCGGTGAAGCCTTCGACAAGACGGCGAAGATGATCGGCCTGAATTATCCGGGCGGCCCGGAAATCGCTCGCCTGGCCGCCCAAGGCGTGGCCGGGCGCTTTGTTTTCCCGCGGCCGATGACCGATCGTCCAGGGCTGGATTTCAGTTTCAGTGGCTTGAAAACCTTCGCCCTGAATACCTGGCAGCAATGTGTCAGCGCTGGGGACGACGGCGAACAAACCCGTTGCGACATCTCGCTCGCCTTCCAGCAGGCGGTGGTGGAAACTCTGACCATCAAATGCAAGCGAGCCTTGAAGCAGGCCGGACTCAAGCGTCTGGTAATTGCTGGTGGCGTGAGCGCCAACAAGGCGCTGCGCGCGTCGCTGGAAAAAATGCTCGGCGAGATGAAAGGGAATGTGTTTTACGCCCGTCCTGAGTTCTGTACCGATAATGGCGCGATGATCGCGTTTGCCGGTTGCCAGCGTTTGCAGGCCGGTCAGCAAGAGAGCCTGGCGATCAGTGTGCAGGCGCGGTGGCCGATGGAGCAGTTGTCGCGGTTGTGAGTCGGTAATTACCCGACCTGAGCCCGGTTCACCTTCAGGATTCAGAAATGCCGTTCGCGCCCGGCAAACAGGTCGCGTAGATTGCCGCGGTGGCGCCAGACGATGAGCAGTGTGAGGACGCTCATCGGCAGTAGCGCCGCCGGCGCCTGCCAGGCCAGCAATGGCAGGGTCAGGGGCGTGGCAATCAAGGCCGCCAGCGAGCTGGTGCGGGTCAGGTAGAAGGTCAGGAGCCAGGCGGCAATGGCCAGGAGCGCCGCTGGCGGATACAGTCCCAGCAGCATCCCGGCGGCGGTGGCGACACCCTTGCCGCCGCGAAAGCGAAAGTACACCGGAAACAGATGGCCCAGTACGGCGTAGAGCCCGATCCAGGCCTGTTGTTGGAGCGAAAGGCCTGCGAGACTGGCGATCAGCACGGGCAACAGCCCTTTGAGCAGGTCGCCGAGCAAGGTCAGTACCGCAAGTTTCTTGCCGGCCAGGCGCAACATGTTGGTGGCGCCGGCATTGCCCGAGCCACTCATTCGCGGATCGGGTTTACCGGTCAGGCGGCTGAGCAAGATGGCGAAGGACAGCGAGCCGAGCAGGTAGGCGAAGATCGCCAGTAACCAAAACATGCTAACTATTCCGGGCGAGGACGCCCTGATTCTAACGGCGCATTGCGCCCTTGTCGTGCTGCGGAGAAGAGTGCTTGGACAGAGTGTTTATCGAGGGTCTGGAAGTCGACACGGTGATCGGTGCCTACGACTGGGAGCGAGGCATCCGACAGTGCCTGCGCCTTGACCTGAGCTTCGCCTGGGACAACCGCCCGGCCGCGGTTGGTGACGACCTGACCCTGGCGCTCGACTACGCCAGCGTGTCTTCGCGGATCCAGGCGTTTGCCGAGCAAGCACAATTCCAGTTGGTGGAAACCTTTGCCGAGCGTCTGGCTGAAGTCCTGATGAGTGAGTTTCATATTCCCTGGTTGCACCTCAAGCTGACCAAACCCGGTGCTGTTGCGGCCGCCAAAGGTGTGGGCGTGGAGATCGAGCGCGGATGTCGCTAACTCAGGTATTTCTTGGGCTCGGCAGCAATATCGAGCGCGAAACCCATCTGCTGGCCGGGCTCGATGCCCTGGCGGGCTTCCTGCAGGACATGCGCTGCTCGGCAGTGTTCGAAAGCCAGCCGGTCGGGATCAAGAGCGGGCCTTTCTTCAATCTGGTGGTTTCGGCCTTTACCGATCTGCCGCTGATGGAACTGGACCGCCGGTTGAAGTTCATCGAAGCGGATAACGGTCGTTATGCCCCGGACCGCAAGGGCCTGCCGCTGGATATCGATGTGCTGCTGTACGGCGATCTGGTGGGCAATTTCGACGGCTTGATCCTGCCGCGCGCCGAGATTCTGAAGAATGCCTTTGTGCTCTGGCCCTTGTCGCTGATGGCACCGGAAAGGGTTCATCCGCTGGCCGGACAGGACTTCGCCACCCTCTGGCGCGAAGCTCAAATCGACCAGGTGCTGGCGCCCGCGGCCTTTGAGTGGCGGGGCAGGCAGCTGACGCCACCGGAGTTGGGATAGCTCTGGCTGATTGCTATCGGCTTGCGAGCAAGCTAGCTCCTACAGTGGAGCTAGCTCGTGATGTTTCTTACTGCGGGTGCTGTTCCTTGTAGGCCTTCAGCGCCTTCAGTCGCTCCCGTTTCAGCGCCTCTCCCAACTCCGGCCCCTTGAATCCCTGCTCCAGCAGCGGCTGCACCGCTACCGTTCGTGCTGCGGTGGCCGCGCCGCGCAAATAGTCCGCCTGGGGATAGGCGCGCTCCTCCAATCCGAGACGACCACGAGCATCCATTTCACAGGCGGCGATAAACTCCTCGAACCGCTGCGGCCGACGGTACACGTCAAAGCTTTGCAGCAGCTGCGCCAATGTCGAAGGTTTCAGTTCGAGGGCGCGATGGCCGTGGGTGTGGTACTGCCCCACCAGCAGCGCCAGTTCCTGGCAGTCGCGTGGCGCCTTGAAGCGTTCGTTGACGCACTTGATCAGCTTCAGGCCCTTGTGCTCGTGTGCGATGTGCTGTGGCCATTCGCTTTGCGGTGTCAGGCCTTTGCCTAGGTCGTGCAACAGGCACGCCCAGCGCACGCTCAATGGCTGCTTGTGCAGTGCCGCCTGCTCGAGAACGCTCAGTGTGTGCACACCGCTGTCGATCTCCGGGTGATGGGCGGCGGGTTGCGGAACGCCGAACAGCGCCTCCACTTCGGGCAGCAGGACCTTGAGCGCTCCACAGTCGCGCAGCACCCGGATGAACACTTGGGGGTGATCTTCCATCAGTGCGCGGGAAATTTCCTTCCAGCTGCGCTCCGGCGTCAGGGCTTCCAGTTCGCCTGATTCGCTGAGCTGGCGCATCAATTCGAGGGTGTCAGGCGCCACCCGGAAACCGAGCCCAGCGTAGCGAGCAGCAAAGCGGGCAACACGCAGGACACGCAGCGGATCTTCGGCGAATGCGGGGGAAACGTGGCGAAGCAGGCGGTTCTCCAGGTCCTGCTGGCCGTGATATGGATCCGTCAGCACGCCATGGTCGTCTTCCGCCATGGCGTTGATTGTCAGGTCGCGGCGGATCAGGTCTTCTTCGAGGGTGACCTCGGGGCTGGCGTGAAAGGTGAAGCCGCCATAACCACGACCGCTTTTGCGTTCGGTGCGGGCCAGGGCATATTCCTCGCCGCTCTTGGGGTGAAGAAAGACCGGAAAGTCCGAGCCTACCGGCCGAAAGCCGTTGGCGAGCATTTCTTCGGCCGTGGCACCGACTACCACCCAGTCGATGTCGGTTACCGGTTTGCCCAGCAGGCGATCGCGTACCGCACCGCCGACCTTGTAAATCTGCATAAAAAACCTCCGTTAGCCCGACAGAATAACCCTTGCGCCGAGCTTTCGGAGGTTTGTCATGCGCTCAGAGGTGGATGACAGCCAGGTCCAGGCGGCCATAGTCCCCTTCGTTGTGATCGCTTCTTGGTGGTACGTGATGGGTTTTCATCACCTGGTCGCCCTGCAGGGTTTCCAGATGGATGTCGAACCCCCATAGCCGGTGCAGGTGCTTGAGGACTTCGTCGGTGGAGTCACCCAATGGTTTGCGGTCATGCTGTTGGTGGCGCAGGGTCAGCGAGCGGTCACCCCGTCTATCGATGCTCCAGATCTGCACGTTGGGCTCGCGGTTACCCAGGTTGTACTGGGCCGCAAGGGTTTCGCGGATGACTCGATAGCCGCTTTCGTCATGAATGGCCGGTACCAGCAAGTCGTCTTTCTGGTCGTCGTCCAGGATGCTGAACAGCTTGAGATCGCGGATCACCTTGGGCGACAGGTACTGCAGGATGAAACTCTCGTCCTTGAAGCTGCTCATGGCGAACTTGATGCTGGAAAGCCAGTCGGTCCCGGCCAGTTCCGGGAACCAGCGACGGTCTTCCTCGGTCGGTTCTTCGCAGATGCGCCGGATATCGCGGTACATGGCGAACCCCAGGGTGTAGGGGTTGATGCCGTTGTAGTAAGGGCTGTCGAAGCCAGGCTGGAAGACCACGCTGGTGTGGGAGGCGAGGAACTCCATCATGAAGCCGTCGGTCACCAAGCCTTCGTCATACAGGTCGTTCATCAGGGTGTAGTGCCAGAACGTTGCCCAGCCTTCGTTCATCACCTGGGTCTGGCGTTGCGGGTAGAAATACTGGGCGATCTTGCGCACGATCCGCACGATTTCCCGCTGCCACGGTTCCAGCAGCGGCGCGTGTTTCTCGATGAAGTACAGGATGTTTTCCTGCGGCTCGGCGGGGAAGCGCGCGTTGTCCTTGTCGCTGAACTTGTCCGTGCCTTTGGGAATGGTGCGCCACAGGTCGTTGATCTGTTTCTGCAGGTGTTCTTCCCGGTCCTTTTGCCGGCGTCGTTCTTCTTCCGCGGAAATCGGATAAGGACGTTTGTAGCGGTCCACCCCGTAGTTCATCAGGGCATGGCAGGAGTCCAGCAGGTCCTCCACGGCATCGATGCCGTGGCGCTCTTCGCACTGCATGATGTACTGCTTGGCGAATACCAGGTAATCGATGATCGAACTGGCATCCGTCCAGGTGCGGAACAGATAGTTGCCCTTGAAGAAGCTGTTATGGCCATAGCAGGCATGGGCCACCACCAGTGCCTGCATACAGATGGTGTTTTCTTCCATCAGGTAGGCAATGCATGGGTCCGAGTTGATCACGATCTCGTAGGCCAGCCCCATCTGGCCGCGGCTGTAGGACTTTTCGGTGCTAAGGAAGTGCTTGCCATAGGACCAGTGGTGATAACCCAGGGGCATGCCGACAGAGGCGTAGGCGTCCATCATCTGTTCGGCGGTGATCACTTCGATCTGGTTGGGATAGGTATCCAGGGCGTAACGCGCCGCGATACGGCTGATTTCGCGGTCGTAGGCCTGGATCAGCTCGAACGTCCATTCCGAACCGGTGGAAATAGGCTGGCGTTTCTGCTCTCTGGCGGTCATGTCACTAACCTGCGCTGGAAGAGTTCACGGAAGACCGGATAGATATCTCCGGCCGAGACCAGTTGCTGCTGGGCGAAAGTATCGGAAAAGGCTTCGGCGATGCGCTCGTATTCGAACCACAGGGCCTGATGTTCGCGCGGGGTAATCTCCACGTAAGTGTAGTACTGCACGAAGGGCATGATCTGGTTGATCAGGATGTCGCGGCAGATCGGCGAGTCGTCGTTCCAGTTGTCGCCGTCGGAAGCCTGGGCGGCGTAGATGTTCCACTCGTTGCTCGGATAACGCTCGGCCATGATCTCCTGCATCAGTTTCAAGGCGCTGGAGACGATGGTGCCGCCGGTTTCCCGGGAGTAGAAGAACTCTTCCTCATCCACTTCACGCGCACTGGTGTGGTGGCGAATGAACACTACGTCGATCTTGTCGTAGTTACGCTTGAGAAACAGGTACAGAAGGATGAAGAAGCGCTTGGCGATGTCCTTGGTGGCCTGGGTCATGGAGCCGGAAACGTCCATCAGGCAAAACATCACGGCCTTGGAGCTGGGGTTGGGCTGTTTGACCAGCAGGTTGTACTTGAGGTCGAAGGTGTCGAGGAACGGCACCCGATGGATACGGGCGCTGAGACGCTCGATTTCCGCTTCCATTTCCTGAATATCGCCGAAGTTGTCCGGTTCTTCGCGTTTCAGGCGTTCAAGTTCCTCTTTGACTTCGCGCAGTTTTGCCCGGCTGCTGCCGGACAGGGCGATGCGCCGGGCATGGGCCGAGCGCAGGGTCCGAATGATGTTGATGCGCGAGGGATTGCCTTCGTTGCTGATCCCGGCCCGGACGGTCTTGAAGGTGTCGGTCCCGCTCAGGTTGCGTTTGACCAGGTTCGGCAACTCCAGGTCTTCGAACATGAACTCGAGGAATTCTTCCTGGGTAATCTGGAAAACGAACTCGTCCATGCCTTCGCCGGAATTGCCGGCCTTGCCCCGGCCACCTCCGCCACCACCGCCTTGAGGGCGTGCGATGTGCTCGCCGGCCGTGAACTCCTTGTTTCCCGGGTGCACCACGGTCTGTTTGCCGCCGCGCCCATGATGGAGCACCGGTTCATCGATATCCCGGCCTGGAATGCTGATTTGTTCGCCATGCTCCATGTCAGTGATGGAACGGCGGCTGACCGCCTCTTCGACGGCCTTCTTGATGTGGTCACGATAGCGCCGCAGAAACCGCTGACGGTTTACCGTGCTTTTGTTCTTGCCATTGAGACGTCGGTCGATCACATAACTCATGACTGCTCCTTAGAAGCGGTCTTGAAGCTCGCAAGCGGCCCGGGCGGGGGGAGGGGGCGACAAGGTGTCCTGCTGCCGGTCCTCTGCCCGAGCCTCGCTGCGAACGTTCAAACGCGCTTCCTGAAGCCTGTGTAGCAGAAATCGCTAAGACAGGCTCCTGGCTAACGACAACCGGTGCAACCGGCGGGTTACTGCGATTTTCTGACCCGCAGATACCACTCGGACAGCAGTCGTACCTGTTTGTCGGTGTAGCCGCGCTCGACCATTCGGGTAACAAAGTCGTTGTGTTTCTGTTGATCCTCTTTGCTGGCCTTGGCATTGAAGCTGATGACCGGGAGCAGGTCCTCGGTGTTGGAGAACATTTTCTTCTCGATGACCACCCGCAGTTTTTCGTAGCTGAGCCAGGTCGGGTTCTTGCCGTTGTTGTTGGCTCGGGCCCGCAATACGAAATTGACTATTTCGTTGCGGAAGTCCTTTGGATTACTGATGCCGGCCGGTTTCTCGATTTTCTCCAGCTCTTCGTTGAGCGCGACCCGATTGAGGATCTCGCCGGTTTCCGGATCGCGGTATTCCTGATCCTGAATCCAGAAGTCCGCATACAGCACATAGCGGTCGAAGATGTTCTGACCGTATTCGCTGTAGGACTCCAGGTACGCCGTCTGGATTTCCTTGCCGATGAACTCGATGTACCGCGGAGCCAGGTATTCCTTCAGGAAGCGCAGATAGCGTTCGCGGGTTTCCGCCTGGAATTGCTCCTGTTCGATCTGTTGTTCGAGCACATAGAGCAGGTGTACCGGGTTGGCCGCGATCTCGTGGGGATCGAAGTTGAAGACTTTCGACAGGATCTTGAAGGCGAAGCGGGTCGACAGACCGTTCATGCCTTCATCCACGCCGGCGGCGTCGCGGTATTCCTGGATCGACTTGGCTTTCGGATCGGTGTCCTTGAGGTTCTCGCCGTCGTAGACGCGCATTTTCGAGTAGATGTTCGAGTTCTCCGGTTCCTTGAGGCGCGAGAGCACGGTGAACTGAGCGAGCATTTTCAGGGTGTCGGGAGCGCAATGCGCCTTGGACAGGGAGCTGTTGAACAGCAGTTTGTCGTAGATTTTGACTTCGTCGCTGACCCGCAGGCAGTACGGGACTTTGACGATATAGATCCGGTCGATGAAGGCTTCGTTGTTCTTGTTGTTACGGAAGGTGTGCCATTCCGATTCGTTGGAGTGAGCCAGCAGGATGCCGGTGAAGGGGATCGCGCCCAGACCCTCGGTACTGTTGTAGTTGCCTTCCTGGGTGGCCGTCAGCAATGGGTGCAGCACCTTGATCGGTGCCTTGAACATTTCGACGAACTCCATCAGGCCCTGGTTGGCCCGGCACAGTGCGCCCGAATAGCTATAGGCATCGGCGTCGTTCTGCGGGAACTCTTCCAGCTTGCGAATATCGACCTTGCCCACCAGTGCGGAAATGTCCTGGTTGTTCTCGTCCCCCGGTTCGGTCTTGGCGACGGCGATCTGGTTGAGGATTGAGGGATAGAGCTTGACCACCCGGAACTGGCTGATGTCGCCACCGAACTCGGACAGGCGCTTGGTGGCCCAGGGCGACATGATGGTGTTCAGGTAGCGCCGTGGGATACCGAAGTCTTCTTCGAGGATCGCGCCATCTTCCGTGGCGTTGAACAACCCAAGAGGCGACTCGAATACCGGAGAGCCCTTGATGGCGTAGAAGGGCACCTTCTCGATCAGTTGTTTGAGTTTCTCGGCCAGGGATGATTTGCCGCCACCGACGGGGCCGAGGAGGTAGAGGATCTGTTTCTTCTCTTCCAGGCCCTGAGCGGCATGGCGGAAGTAGGAGACGATCTGGTCGATGCATTCTTCCATTCCATGGAAGTCTTCAAAGGCCGGATAGCGACGGATCACTTTGTTGGAGAAGATCCGTGACAGTCTCGAATTGGTCGACGTGTCCAGCAGCTCCGGTTCGCCGATAGCCAGAAGCAGGCGTTCAGCGGCCGATGCGTAGGCGCTACGATCCTTTTTGCAGAGCTCCAGGTACTCCTGTAGCGAGAACTCTTCCTGGCGTGTGGATTCGAAGCGTTGTTGGAAGTGGCTAAAAATACTCATGACGTCACCTCGCTCGATACGTGGAGCCGACGCCGGATCAGTCAGTCAAGTGCTGGCATGCAGCCGGGAATCCGGCTGATGTTTACCCCCCAGAACACTTTCAAAGCTATCGACCTTGAAAGCTAGTACCGATGACCCGCACGCCGGTGTACCGGCTCTCCCCTGATTGGATGGCCTGAGGCTAAGGATAGTTCGGAATCGGGGAGGTAAAGGTGGAATACGCAATTTGTTCAAGTGACCGTTCGTCGGTCGTGGCGCCAGCCCGCGAATGACGCGGGCTGGCGCACAGAAAAAATTATTCGCTACCACCCTGGGCAATTTCCGCAGGGTAGGTAGTCCGCCACAGTTCGAAGCCACCGTCCAGGCTGTAGACATCGGAGAACCCCTGGCTGATCAGGTAGGCCGCCGCGCTTTGGCTGGAGTTACCGTGATAGCAGACGACCACCAGTGGGGCGTCGAGATCGGCGTTGCGGATGAAGTCGGAGATGGAGTGGTTATCCAGGTGCAGGGAGCCGCTGATGTGGTTCAGGGCAAAGGTCTGCGGGTCGCGGATATCGACCACCACGGCGCCTTGCTCGCGCAGTGCCTGGGCCTGTTCTGGGGGGATGCGTTTGAATTCGCTCATGGCGGGCTCCTGGGCCTGGTGGCAAGCGCCGTCTAGCGCTTGGCGGTGATTGGTGTGGGTTCAGGGGAGGGTTGATTGGCCTGGGGCTTGATGTGACCGTAGGCGTCGCACTCACACTTGAGGCGTTGGCCGGTGTCGACGTTCAGCAAGGTCAGGGCGCCGCCCCAGACGCAGCCAGTGTCCAGGGCGACGACGCCGGGCTGGTTGCAGTTGCCTTCGAGGGCGGCCCAGTGACCGAAGATGATTTTCACGTCCCGGGTCTTGCGTTCCTTGTGCTCGAACCATGGGGCGTACCCCGGTGGGGCGGTGTCTGGCCCTTCCTTACCCTTGAGGTCGAGCTTGCCATCGCTGGTGCAGAAACGCATGCGAGTGAAATAGTTGGTGATCACCCGCAGACGGGTCACGCCTTTGAGTTCGCTGTCCCATTTTGTCGGGTCGTTGCCGTACATACCGTCCAGATAGGGCTCGAAGCGGTTGTCGTCCCGCAGTGCTTCTTCGACTTCGGTGGCGCACTTGAGGGCTTTTTTCAGCGACCACTGTGGCGGTATCCCCGCGTGCACCAGGGCGACGTTGCGCTGTTCGTCATAGTGCATCAGTTTTTGCTGGCGCAGCCACTGGAGCAACTCCTCGCAATCCGGCGCGTTGAGGATCTCGCGCAGGGTGTCGGCTTTCTTCAGGCGCTCGATATTGCGCCAGACGGCCAGCAGGTGCAGGTCGTGATTGCCCAGCACGCACACTAGGGAGTCGCGCATGGCATAAAGAAAGCGCAGGGTTTCCAGCGACTGCGGGCCGCGGTTGACCAGGTCGCCGACCAGCCACAGGCGATCCTTGGTCGGGTCGAAAGCGACCTTTTCAAGCAGGCGCTGCAAAGGTCCCAGGCAGCCTTGCAGGTCACCGACGGCGTAAGTCGTCATCAGTGCAGGGCTCCGGGCACGGCCAGACGGAAGGGGGCGATGATGGCGTCGAAGTGTTTGCCGTCTTCGGCGAGCATCTGATAGCTGCCCTGCATATTGCCGACCCGTGTGGTCATGACCGTGCCGCTGCTGTAGGTGTGGCTTTTGCCCACGGCGATCAGCGGCTGCTGGCCGACGACGCCGGCACCGCGAACTTCCTCGACGTGCCCGTCGCCATCGGTGATCACCCAGTGCCGGGAGAGCAGTTTGGCGGGCAGCAGACCATTGTTCTGTACGGTGATGGTGTAGGCGAAGGCAAAGCGGTTCTGCTCGGGTTGCGACTGTTCTGCGAGAAAGCGGGTGACGACGCTGACGTCGATCTGATAACGGGGATCGGACATGCAAGGGGCCTTAAAACGAAGCGGGACGCGGGACAAAGCTGATGGAGGTCAGTCTAGGCCAAGTATCGGGTAGTAAACCAGACATGGAGCCTGGCGTCTTACCCGATAACGCTGGTGGCGTGTCAGCTGGCGCTGGCGGTGTCCGCGGCTTGTTCGCTGAGCTTGTCGGCCAGGCGAACGAAGGCTGCCAGGTCCAGTTGCTCCGGACGCAGGCTGCCATCGACACCGGCGGCTTCGATCTCGGCGCTTGTGAGCAGAGCCTTGAGGGTATTGCGCAGGGTCTTGCGACGTTGGTTGAAGGCTTCGCGGACGATGCGCTCCAACAGGCGATGATCCTTGGCCGGATGCGGCAGCACGGCGTGTGGCACCAGGCGGACGATTGCCGAGTCGACTTTCGGTGGCGGATTGAATGCGCCAGGACCGACGTTGAACAGATGCTCCACTCGGCAGTGGTACTGGACCATGATCGACAGACGGCCCCAGTCACCGCCGCCAGGGCCCGCGGCGAGGCGTTCGACCACTTCTTTCTGCAGCATGAAGTGCATGTCGCGGATCAGGCTGGCGTTTTGCAGCAGGTGAAAGATCAGCGGGGTGGAGATGTTGTAGGGCAGGTTGCCAACCACCCGCAGGCTGCCAGGCGCGGCATTCAGGCTGTTGAAGTCGAACTTCAGGGCGTCGCCCTGATGCAGGCTGAAATTGTCCCGGCCTGCGAATTGCTGGTTGAGGATCGGCACCAGGTCCTTGTCCAGCTCGACCACATCCAGCTGGGCGCCGCTGTTGAGCAGGCCCTCGGTCAGGGCGCCCTGGCCAGGGCCGATTTCCAGCACGCGGTCGCCGGATTTGGCATTGATGGAGCGCAGGATGCGGTCGATCACGCCGGCGTCATGCAGGAAGTTCTGGCCGAAGCGCTTGCGCGCCCGGTGTTGGTATTGCTCGGTCATAAACGGGTCTCGGCCATCTGGTAGGCGGTTTCCAGGGCGACTTTCAGGCTGCCGGTATCGATCTTGCCGCTGCCGGCCAGATCCAGGGCAGTGCCGTGGTCGACCGAGGTGCGGATGATCGGCAAGCCCAACGTCACGTTGACCGCGGCGCCGAAGCCTTTGTACTTCAGCACGGGCAGCCCCTGGTCATGGTACATCGCCAGCACTGCGTCGCAGTGCTCCAGATATTTGGGGGTAAACAGAGTGTCGGCGGGCAGGGGGCCGCGCAGGTCCATGCCTTCGTTGCGCAGACGCTCCAGGGTGGGTTCGATGATATCGATTTCTTCATGGCCCAGATGTCCGCCTTCGCCGGCATGCGGGTTGAGCCCGCAGACCAGGATGCGTGGCTGGGCGATGCCGAATTTGTTGCGCAGGTCCGCATGCAGAATGCGCGTAACCCGCTCCAGGCGCTCCGGGGTAATGGCGTCGGCGATGTCCCGCAGGGGCAGGTGAGTGGTCACCAGTGCCACGCGCAGGCCATGGGTGGCCAGCATCATCACCACTTGTTCGGTGTGCGTCAGGTCGGCGAGAAACTCGGTATGGCCGGAAAAGGCGATGCCGGATTCGTTGATCACACCCTTGTGCACCGGGGCGGTAATCATTCCGTCGAAATGCCCGTCCAGGCAGCCTTGGCCGGCCCGGGTCAGGGTTTCCAGAACGAACGCGGCGTTGGCCTTGTCCAGCTGACCAGTAACGACCTTGGCCGACAGCGGGGTATCCCAGACATAGAGGCTACCAGCGGCGGCCGGCTGGCTTGGCCAATTGTCGGGGCCGACCGCAATCAGGCTGACGGCCACACCCAACTGCGCGGCCCGCTCGATAAGCAGGTCGCGGCTGGTGATGGCAATCAGGGGATGTGGCTGTTGTTGCGAGGCGAGCAGCAGGCACAGGTCGGGACCTATGCCGGCTGGCTCGCCGGGGGTGAGCGCGAAACGCTTGGGTTTCACTGTGCCGCCTGGTCAGCGCCAGGAAGTTTGATCTCGACGTAGGCTTCGTCGCGAATCTGGCGCAGCCAGGTTTGCAGCTCTTCGTCGTATTTACGGTTGCGCAGCACGGTCATCGCTTGCTGTTCGCGGGCCTGGCTGGTGCTGTCAGTGGCGCGGCGGCCAAGGACTTCCAGTACGTGCCAGCCATATGGGCTCTGGAACGGCTTGGACAGCTGGCCTTGCGGGGTCTTGGCCATCACCTCGCGGAACTCGGGAACCAGGGCGTTCGGGTCGATCCAGCTGAGGTCGCCACCGTTGAGGGCGGAACCCGGATCTTCCGAGTAGCTTTTCGCCAGTTCGGCAAAGTCTTCGCCGGCTTCGATGCGCTCGTAGAGCTTCTGGGCCAGGCGTTTGGTTTCTTCTTCGCTGCGAATTTCACTTGGCTTGATCAGGATATGACGGACATGCACTTCGTCACGCATCTGATTGCCGCCGCCGCGTTTTTCCAACAGCTTCAGGATGATGAAGCCGCCTGGAGTGCGAGCTGGCTGGGTGATATCGCCCACTGCCATGGCGCTCAGTTCGCGGTCGAACGGAGGGGGCAGTTGAGCGGCTTTACGCCAGCCCATGTCACCACCTTCCAGGGCGTTGTCGCTGCCTGAGCGGGCGATGGCCAGCTGAGCGAAGTCGGCGCCTTGCTTGAGCTGCTGATAGATGTCCATGGCCTGGCGCGCGGCACTCTGAATCGCTTCGGAGTTGGCGCTTTCCGGGGTTGGAATCAGGATATTGGCCAGGTGCAGCTCTTCAGACAGTTGCATCTTGCCCAGGTCGGAGGCGAGGAAGTTCTTCACTTCCTGCTCGGAGACCTGAATGCGTTCGGCAACACGGCGCTGACGCACGCGACTGATGACCATCTCGCGGCGAATCTGCTCACGGGCGTCCTGATAGGACAGGCCATCACGAGCCAGGGCGGCGCGGAATTGATCAGGCGTCATGTTGTTGCGCTGGGCGATGGTGCCGACGGCCTGGTTCAGCTCTTCATCGGTGATGCGGATGCCGGAGCGTTCGCCGATCTGCAGTTGCAGGTTTTCGACGATCAGGCGTTCCAGTACCTGCTGGTTCAGGACCTCGGCGGGAGGCATGCCGCCGCCGCGCTTGGCGATGGTTTGCTGGACTTCGTGAACCCGTTGGTCCAGCTGGCTCTGCATGACCACGTCGTTATCGACGATGGCCACCACTTTGTCGATGGGTTGTACCGCGGCGCTCGCCGCGGTACCCAGGAACAACGCGCCCAGCATCAGCGGGCGCAGACAATCAGAAAGCTTGGTCTTCACGTTCACGGTAACCTTGAATGCCTTTGTCGAGGAAGCTCTCTACCTTGGCGCCGGTAAGGCCGCCGAGTCCTTTCAGGACGATTTGGAGGAAGATGCCATGGTCGCCTTTCTCGTTCTGCGGGGCGTCTTGACTGGTTTCGTCATACTTGACCCAGTAACGGTTGATCAGGCGCAGTTTCCAGCAGCAGTTGTCGTATTCGAAACCGCCGAAGGCTTCCAGTGTGCGGTTACGGTTGTAGTCGTACTGCCAGCGGCTGATGACGTTCCATTGCGGCACGATCGGCCAGATCACCGAGAAGTCATGCTGCTGGATCTTGTAGTAGTCCTTCACGTAGTTCGCGCTGCCAGGAGTGCCATAGTCACCGCCGAATTGCCACTTACCAGTGTTCTGGTTGTAGATCACCTGATCGTTGCGATAGCGATAACCAGCGTTGATGACCTTGTTCGGGTTGTCTTCCGGCTGATAGTGGAACATCGCACTGCCTGAGCGTGGGCTGCGGCTGTCCGGATCCCAGTTGTAGTCGGCAGTGGTGCGCCAGTCGCGGTTCCAGCGGTACTCGTACTCCAGCGCATAAGGAGAAACGTTGGAGTGCGCGTCGTCGCGGGTCTTCGCATCGATGCCTGGCAACTGGACTTCGCGGTCCTTGAAGTACAAGGCCTGGCCGACGCTGATGCGTTGACGTTCAAAGCCGTTTTCTTCGATCCAGCGGTTAGTGATGCCCAAGGACAGCTTGTTCTCGTCGCCTACGCGGTCTGAACCGGAGAAGCGGTTGTCGCGGAACAGCGACGCGTAGTTGAAGGTGGATTCGCCGGTATCGAATACCGGGATATCTTCTTGGTTCTTCTCCGGGACATAGAGATAGTACAGGCGTGGTTCCAGGGTTTGGCGATAGTTTTTGCCGAACCATTGGGTATTGCGGTCGAAGTACAGGCCGCTGTCAATGCTTGCTATAGGAACACCACGGCTTTGCGAGCTACTGAAGTCGCCACCGACGTAATTTGTTCCCTTGTTGGCTGCATCTGCTTTGTCGGCGACGATTTGATCTTTACCAGTGCTATCAAGATCAAGATCGTACTGGGTGTACTGATACTTGAGGGTTGGCTTGAAGAAACCATAAGTCCAGTTGAGCGGAAGGCTGACAGCTGGTGCTAGATTGAGGCGATTACCATTGGCGCGTGTAAGGCCTCGGGTATAGGTATCCAAGAATGGTGCGGTAGTACCGTCTTCGTTCTTGTAATCACCTGTTCTCAGGTCACGATCAAACCGAACGATTTCGGTGTTGTAAGTGAAGTCCAAGCCGCCTGGGTGCTGTGGTAGGAAACCATTCAAGGTGATTTGTGGCAGGCGGTTATAAGGCGTGACGTTGGAGACTGTGGCCAATTGGTAGGCTTGAGCATTGAGCCGAGCGGTGTAGGTATCGCCACGGTAGCTCACCGCGCCCTGTTGGTTCACAAAGTCTCGGCTTTCCACGCCGATCTGGTCAGTCTGCAGATCCTGGAAGTAGTACGGATCGCTGATCTTGGTGTAGTCGACCTCGGTCATTACCCGCGAATCGAGCCCACCCTTGTGCTGCCAGTTGTACATGTAGCGGGTGTTCTGGTAATCCGTCTGCAGCTTGCGGTCGTCGTTGTCGTCGTTGAGGTACGCCGCGCCGAACTGACCTTCGCTGGACTTGGTCAGGTAGCGGAACTCGCCTTCCATCAACATGCCGCGCTTGCTCATGTAGCGCGGGTACAACGTGGCGTCGTAGTTCGGCGCCAGGTTGAAGTAGTACGGGGTCACCAGCATGAAGCCGGTATCGCTGCCGCTGCCGATGGTGGGCGGCAGGAAGCCGGACTGGCGACGGTCGTCGATCGGGAAATAGATGTACGGCGTGTACAGGACCGGAATGTCCTTGACGCGCAAGGTCACGTTGGTCGCTGTGCCGAAGCCGGTCGCCGGGTTCAGGGTGATGTTGTTGCCCTTGAGCTGCCAGGCGTTGCTGCTCGGTTCGCACGTAGTGTACGTACCGTCCTTGAGGCGGATGATCGCGTTCTCGGCACGCTTGGCGTACAGCGCGTTACCGCGGATGCGCGACTTGTGCATCACGTATTCGGCGTTGTCGACCTTGGCTTCGCCGGTATCCAGCTGCACGTCGGCGTGATCGCCGACCATCAGGGTGCCGTTGTCGCGCAGGCGGACGTTGCCGCTCAGCTCGCCACGGTTCTCGGCCTGGTACAGGTTGGCCTCGTCGGCCTCGACCTGCATGCTGCCCTGGCGCATGACCACATCACCGGCCAGGGTAGCGATCTGCTGCTCCTGCTGGTAACGCGAAGCCTTGGCGCCAATAAAGGTCGGGGCGTCACTTTTATTCGTCTTGTCATTCATGCCAGGACGAATCGGTTCGATATAAGCACCAGCACAGTAAGGACCGGTCTCGGCCAACTGGGCGGCGGTGAGCTTCTCGCGCGGAACCCAGTCGAGGTGACTGTAGTCTTCGCTGCGGGACTTCAGACCGCGGCCCTTGGACTCGGTAACCAGCATCGGCTTGGCGCCGGTGTCTTCGCTGGTTTCGCTGCCTTCGGCCGATGTCGCGGTGCTCGAGCTGACCGCACTCGCGTCATGCACGGGGCGCGGAGGCAGTTGAGCGGCGCTGGTTTTCGGCGCGCAGTCCCAGCCACCCGAAGCAGAGACTGAGCAGTCATACTGTTCTGCGGCGACCACGAACGAAGTGGCCAGGGGTTGCAGGGCCAGCAGACTGCCAGTAACCAACAACGGAAATTTTTTACGAAACGCGGGGGATTTCAATGCCATCTTATTAGTCCGGGCTTCCTGCGTGCCATCTGCCCGCGGTGTGGGCCGCACGCCTCTCGATGGTCTGAAAAAGATGCTGGATAATAAAGCATGACCCGCTTGACGGCTAGCGCCGTCGGAGACCCTTGCAATGCCTGACCAAGATGTACGCTTGCAACACCTGAAAGTTTGGCTCGACGAGCAGTTGTCGATTGTTTATGCCTCCAACGGATGGGGCCCCGTGCCCCTGGCCACATTGACCGCGGCCAGCAGCGACGCGAGTTTCCGGCGGTATTTCCGCTGGGAAGGCGAAGGCCGCAGCTTTGTCGTGATGGATGCTCCACCGCCCCAGGAAAACTGCAAACCCTTCGTGGATATCGCCCATCTGTTGGCAAAATCCGCAACCAATGTGCCGAAAATTTATGCAGAAGATTTGCCGCGCGGCTTTCTTTTGCTCAATGACCTGGGCAACAAGACCTATCTGGACGTGATCGACGGCGAAAATGCCGACGCCCTGTTCAAGGATGCGCTGCAAACCTTGCTGGCTTTCCAGCAGTTGCCGATGGATGCGCCGTTGCCCAGTTATGACGTCGCTTTGCTGCGACGTGAGCTGGAACTGTTCCCCGAGTGGTACGTGGGGCGCGAGCTGGGCGTCGAGCTGAATGAGCGCCAGCGCGGCCAATGGCAGCGGGTCAGCGAGCTGCTGATCGAAAGCGCCCTGGCCCAGCCCAAGGTGCTGGTGCATCGTGACTATATGCCGCGCAACCTGATGCTCAGCGAACCCAATCCGGGCGTGCTGGATTTCCAGGACGCGGTCTACGGCCCGGTAACCTATGACGTCACCTGCCTGTTCAAGGATGCTTTTCTCAGCTGGCCCGAAGCGCGGGTGCGCGGCTGGCTGGAGGACTACTGGCAGCAAGCGTCCCGGCTCGGTATCGCGGTACAACCCGATTTCGAGGATTTCCTGCGCGCCAGCGACCTGATGGGCGTGCAACGCCATCTCAAGGTGATCGGGATCTTCGCGCGGATCTGCCACCGCGACGGCAAGCCCCGTTACCTGGGCGACGTGCCGCGTTTCTTCGCTTATATAGAGGCCGTCCTGGCCCGTCGGCCGGAGCTGGCGGAGTTGGGTGAACTGTTGGCCAGCCTGCGTCAACCGGTCGGAGCCTGTGTATGAAGGCAATGATTCTGGCCGCGGGCAAGGGCGAACGGATGCGCCCCTTGACCCTGACCACGCCCAAGCCATTGATCCGCGCCGCCGGTGTGCCGCTGATCGAGTACCACCTGCGGGCACTGGCCCGGGCGGGTTTTACCGAAATCGTCATCAACCACGCCTGGCTGGGGCAGCAGATCGAAGATCATCTGGGCGATGGCGCGCGCTTTGGCTTGAGCATCCGCTATTCGCCGGAGGGCGAGCCGCTGGAAACCGGCGGCGGTATTTTCCGCGCCTTGCCATTGCTGGGCGACGAACCCTTTGTGGTGGTCAATGGCGATGTCTGGACCGATTATGATTTCCGCTCGTTGAACCGTCCGCTGGATGCGTTGGCGCACCTGGTGCTGGTGGATAACCCGGCTCACCACACCGCCGGGGATTTCATCCTCAGCGATGCCCGGGTGCGGGACGCCGAGCCGGGCGCGCAGACCCTGACCTACAGCGGCATCGCGGTGTTGCACCCGGACCTGTTCCAGGGCTGCACACCGGGCGCGTTCAAGCTGGCGCCCCTGCTACGCAAGGCCATGGCCGATGGACAGGTCAGTGGCGAGCGTTTGCAGGGACACTGGGTCGATGTTGGCACCCATGAGCGTCTGGCGGAAGTCGAAACCTTGTTAGAAGCGAGTCGTTGATATGTTGTGGCCAGGGACTCTGATCGGAGCCGGGGCTGGCTTTGCCATAGCCAGTATCCCGGGGGCCATGCTGGGAGCGTTGCTGGGACAGGCGCTGGACCGGCGTTTGCAATTGCATAGCTGGGCCCAGGTGCGTGAGCGGCTGGGCGGTCGACCGGCGTTGCGCAACGATGAACTGCTGTTCGTGCTCTTGGGGCGGCTGGCGAAAAGCGATGGTCGGGTGGTCGATGGGCATATCCAGCAGGCGCGTCTGGAAATGCGTTCGCTGGACATGAACGAAGCCGCGCAGCGTCGCGCGATTGCCGCGTTCAATCGGGGCAAATCGGGTAACGATCGGCTACGGGGCTACCTGCGACGCCTGGCGACGCAGCCTCATGCTGCCGAGGGTGTGTTGCGCGCTTGCTGGCGGATGGTCTGGGCCGATGGCCGGGCCGGCCCCTCCGAGCGCGAGCTGATCCAGCTCTGGGGCAAGTGGCTGGGCTGGACTGTGCAGCAGGTGCAGGCGTTGGCGGCGGACTACGAGCCGAGCAAAAAGCCGTTGGCCAACAGCAGTGGCACTTATCAGGACGCGTTGCGCCTGCTGGGTGTCTCGGCGACCAGCGAGCCTTCGCAGATCAAGCGCGCCTACCGGCGCCTGCTCAGTCGCCATCACCCGGACAAGATTGCCGGCAGCGGCGCAAGCCCCTTGCAGGTGCGGGAAGCCACGGAGAAAACCCGCGAGCTGCACAGCGCTTACGCACTGATCCGCGAGCGTCGGGATTTTCGTTAGAGAGGCTCGTTAGAGGGATGCGTTAGAGATATTCGCTAGAGGGAAATGCCCCACGCCCGGCCCCGCACCTTGCCAAAAACAGGAGCGGGACCGGGCACGGCGGGATTCAGTCTTGCGCGGGTTGCGGGCTCAGCCAGCCGCGTACGCGTCTGAACAGTTGCTCGTTTTCAGCCGTGCTGTTGCCCGGCAGGGCGTTGAGCGAGACCTGGGTGAAGTTGGCGTTCTTCTGACGCTTGCTCGCCTGCAGGCGTTCCAGGGCGTTCTTGCGAGCCTGCGCGTTGTCCTTGTAGAAAAAATCGGCGGTCGCCAGCTTCAGGGTCGGCGTCAGTTCCGCCAGTCCGGGTTTGCCGATGGACGGGGTCTGGGCAGCCACCAGCACCAGCTTTTGAATCTCCGGCGGCTGTTTTTCGCTCAGGTAGCGCGTGGCCCAGTAGGCGCCGCTGCCATGGCCCAGCAACACAATGCTGCGGGCGTTCTGCTGCTGGGCGTAGGTCACCGCGGCGTCGATACGGGCAAAAATCCGCTCGGCGTCGGCCTTGGCCTGTTCTTCGCTACTCTCCACCACCGCGCGATCGGCTATCTCGGCTTCGCCACCGGCGGCCTGTTCGATTGGCTTGGGCGCTGCCGTGGCGGCATCTTTGCTGCTAGTGTCGGCGGTCGCGGGCGCAGGTTCGGCCTCGACGATGCGCGGTTGCGCCGCATCGCTCTGCAGGTCGGGCAAGGTCAGGCTCAGGCTGCTCCAGTCGGCATCCGGCAATCTGTTGCGCAAAGGGCCGATTGCCTGAGGCCAGTCGGCGGTTTCGCCAGCGCCCGGGATGATAATCACCGCGCCTTTGGGATCGCTGGTGTTGGCGGGTTTCCACAGGGCCAGAAAGCTCTCGCTGCCGGCTTGCAGTGACTGTTGCTCACTGGATGGCATGACTCGTTCGAGGGCTGCGGCATCTTCCTGGCTACGCTCAAGGAGCGGCTGGCGTTCGGCCGGTTTTTCCGCGGCAGGCTGTTCTGCCGGGGCGGCTTGCGGATCGGCGGCCTCGACCGAAAAGGCACAAGGAAGGATCAGCGACAGGCACAATGCGGGCAGTGCCGTGCGGTGGACAAGGGACATCGGTTATTCCAGGCCAGAAGTAATCCCGGCAGCCTAATGGGTTGGTCAGTATTTGTCAGTGTGTGAGACTTCAGATGATGCGTTTTCGCTGCCTGTTGGTTATCGGCTGTATCTGCCTTCCCTTGATGGCCCGGGCGGTGCCTGCGCCACATATCGCCCAGGCGCAGTGGAGCCCCGCACAACAGCAGTGGCTGGAGCAGCACCGGGAATTGCGGGTCGGCGTGGTGCTCCAGGCTCCCTATGCCCAGTACGACCGACGGCTGCAACGCTTGTCCGGCGCCAATATCGAACTGATGCAGTGGCTGGCCCAGGCGATGAAGGTCGAGCTGAGCTGGCGCAACTTTGCCGATCAGGCGCAACTGGAGGCGGCGGTGCGTGCCGGTGAAGTGGATATGGCCCCGGGCCTGAGCCAGACCCCGGCCGGCCTGCGGCTCTGGCAGTTTTCCGATCCCTATATGCGCGTGCCGCAACTGGTGGTCGGCGAGCAGAAGGGCGCCGGCGCGGTGGAGCTGGAAAAGCTCGACAGCCAGACCCGCGTGGCGGTGCGCATGCCCAGTGCGGTGGCGGACTACCTGCGGGCGACCTATTCCAACCTCAATCTGCAGGGCGTGCCCCTGGAGCGCCAGGCCCTGCAATTACTGCTCAGCCAGCAGGCGCGTTATGCGGTGATCGATGAAGCGCAGCTCAGTCGTTTGTCGGCGGAGCCGGAGTTCGCCGGCCTGGCGGTGGTGGGCGATATCGGCCTGCCGCAACTGTTGCGGGTGGCGACCCGGCGCGATTGGCCCGAGCTGGCGGACATCGTGCAGCGCGCCTTGCACGGTATCGCCGCCAAGGACCTGGAGCAGTTGCATAATCGCTGGCTGCAGCCCAAGTATCCGCGGTTGAGCGAGTCCCGCGGTTTCTGGCAGAACCTCAGCCTGCTGCTGGCCGTGCTGCTGTTGGCGAGCATGGCCATCGTTATCTGGCAGCGCCGCCAGCAACAGACGCTCGAGCAGCGGCTGCTGACCACCCGCGAGGACCTGGCCCGGCGCGAGGCCAGTGAAGAAGCCTTGCGCCTGACCCAGTTTTCCATCGACCAGAGCACGGTGGGCATTCTCTGGGTCAACTGGGACAGCCATGTGCGCTACGCCAATCGCGCGGCCGAAAGCATGCTGGGCTATGCGCCGGGGGCGGTGGTCGACCGGCCGTTGAGCGACTTCGAACCCAACCTGCACATGGACCGCTGGCTTGGCCTGTGGAAGCGCGCCCGGGCCAGCGAGGACGCGCCGCCCAGCTTCGAGACCCAGTGTGTCCGCGCCGACGGCAGCATTCTGCCGGCCGATGTGTCGCTGAGCTTTCTGCGTTTTCGCGATGGCGAGTACCTGGTGGTTTACCTCACAGACGTCACCGAGCGTCGTCGCGCCCTGGCCGCCCTGCAGGAAAGCGAGGCGCGGTTGCAGGGGATCGCCGCCAATGTGCCGGGGCTGGTGTTCCGCCTGGAACGGGCACCGGTGACCGGGCAGATCGATTTCGCCTACATCAGCGAAGGCAGCGAGAGCCTGGTGGGTTATTCCCCGGCGACCCTCAGCCACCGCGACATAGGGCTGCGCAGCCTGGTGCATCCTGAGGACCGGGCCAGTTATCACCAGACCCAGGACCATGCCCTGGACACCGACAGCGACTGGTCCTGGCAGGGGCGGATCCTGACCCGCCAGGGCGAACAGCGCTGGGCGGAAATCAAGGCCATCACTCGCCAGCTTGAGGACGGCGCCTATGTCTGGGACGGCATCGTCTGGGACATCAGCGAAAGCAAGCGCATCGAACTGGAGCTGGCCAGTTCGCGCGAACAACTGCGCGAGCTGTCGGCGCATCTGGAAAGCGTGCGCGAAGAGGAAAAGGCCCGCATCGCCCGGGAGGTGCACGACGAGTTGGGGCAGATGCTCACGGTGCTCAAGCTGGAGACCTCGATGTGCGAGCTGGCCTACGCGCAGCTCGATCCGGGGCTGCACGAGCGCCTGAACAGCATGAAGCGCCTGATCGCCCAGTTGTTCCAGTTGGTGCGCGATGTGGCCACGGCCTTGCGCCCGCCGATTCTCGATGCCGGGATCGCGTCGGCCATCGAGTGGCAGGCGCGGCGTTTCGAGGCGCGCACGCAGATTCCTTGCCTGGTGCAGGTGCCCGACAATCTGCCGGTGCTCAGCGACGCCAAGGCCATCGGTCTGTTCCGCATCCTCCAGGAGGCGCTGACCAACGTGATGCGCCATGCACAGGCGCATACTGTCGAACTGACCCTGAGCCTCGAACACGACCAGCTGTGCATGACCATCAGCGACGACGGGCAGGGTTTCGTGGTCGAGACCGGGCGGCCGACGTCCTTCGGCCTGGTGGGCATGCGCGAGCGGGTGCTGATCATGGGCGGTAGCCTGACCCTGGACAGTCAGCTGGGCGAAGGCACCACCCTGAGCGTGACTGTGCCGCTGGACCTGTAGGCGCGAGCAGATTCACTGCTGCAGAGATCATTACCAATAAGAAGAGGTACGAGCTGTGATCCGTGTACTGGTAGCCGAAGACCACACCATCGTTCGCGAAGGCATCAAGCAGTTGATCGGCCTGGCCAAGGACCTGACGGTGGTAGGGGAGGCGAGCAATGGCGAGCAGCTATTGGAAACCCTGCGCCATGTGCCTTGTGAGGTGGTGCTGTTGGATATTTCCATGCCTGGCGTCAACGGCCTGGAGGCGATCCCGCGGATCCGCGCGCTGAACAATCCGCCGGCGATCCTGGTGCTGTCGATGCATGACGAGGCGCAGATGGCGGCCCGGGCGCTGAAGGTGGGGGCGGCCGGTTATGCCACCAAGGACAGCGACCCGGCGCTGCTGCTGACGGCGATCCGCAAGGTGGCGGCGGGCGGGCGTTATATCGACCCGGAGCTGGCCGACCGGATGGTCTTCGAAGTCGGCCTGACGGACACCCGGCCCCTGCATTCCCTGCTGTCGGAGCGCGAGTTTTCCGTGTTCGAACGGCTGGCCCAGGGTGCCAACGTCAACGATATCGCCCAACAGCTGGCCTTGAGCAGCAAGACCATCAGCACCCACAAGGCGCGGCTGATGCAGAAACTCAACATCACCTCCCTGGCCGAGCTGGTGAAGTACGCGATGGAGCACAAGCTGCTCTGAATGGATCTGTAGCCGCTGCCGCAGGCTGCGATCGACAGCGCAGCTGTCGCTAAACCTGGCCCTGAGGATTTTCAGCTCAATCGCGCTGCCTGGATCACGAGTGCTTCGCCCTCGATCGCAGCCTGCGGCAGCGGCTACACGTACCTATTTGCGACACGAAAACCGGCTTATGGCCATGATCCTCGCCGGGCTTGTGCCGGGACTTGTCCAATCGCGCCATCCTTGTAGGGGGATTCCTACAAGGAACCTTCCATCCGGCTGAGGCCAATCTCTCATACCCCCCGATTTGCGCGGCTTGTGGCCTCCACTAGGCTTAGTCCACAGCCGTCAAAAAACAAAAGGTGTGGGTATGAGCGAGGTCGATTCAAGCGCTGGGACGAGTGATGTACTGGTCAGTTTCCGTGGTGTGCAAAAGAGCTACGACGGCGAAAACCTGATCGTCAAAGACCTCAACCTGGACATTCGCAAAGGCGAGTTCCTTACCCTGCTCGGGCCATCCGGCTCCGGCAAGACCACCAGCCTGATGATGCTGGCCGGCTTCGAGACCCCGACCGCCGGGGAGATCCAGCTGGCCGGGCGGGCGATCAACAACGTGCCGCCGCACAAGCGCGATATCGGCATGGTGTTCCAGAACTATGCGCTGTTCCCGCACATGACCGTGGCCGAGAACCTGGCGTTCCCGCTGTCGGTGCGCGGCCTGAGCAAGACCGATATCAGCGAGCGGGTCAAACGCGTGCTGAGCATGGTCCAGCTTGAATCCTTCGCCCAGCGTTATCCGGCGCAGCTGTCCGGTGGCCAGCAGCAGCGGGTGGCCCTGGCCCGGGCGCTGGTGTTCGAGCCGCAGCTGGTGCTGATGGACGAACCTCTCGGCGCGCTGGACAAACAGCTGCGCGAACACATGCAGATGGAAATCAAGCACCTGCACCAACGCCTCGGCGTGACCGTGGTCTACGTGACCCACGACCAGGGCGAAGCCCTGACCATGTCCGACCGGGTCGCGGTGTTCCACCAGGGCGAGATCCAGCAGATCGCCCCGCCTCGGACCCTTTACGAAGAGCCGAAGAACACCTTTGTCGCCAACTTCATCGGCGAGAACAACCGCCTCAACGGCCGCCTGCACAGCCACAGCGGTGACCGCTGCGTGGTCGAGCTGGGACGCGGCGAGAAGGTCGAGGCGCTGGCGGTCAATGTCGGCAAGACCGGCGAGCCGGTGACCCTGTCGATTCGTCCGGAGCGTGTGAGCCTCAATGGCTCCAGCGAAAGTTGTGTCAACCGCTTCTCAGGGAGGGTGGCGGAATTCATCTATCTGGGCGACCACGTCCGGGTTCGCCTGGAAGTCTGTGGCAAGACCGACTTCTTCGTGAAACAGCCGATTGCCGAGCTCGATCCGGAGCTGGCGGTGGGCGATGTGGTTCCGCTTGGCTGGCAGGTCGAGCACGTTCGCGCGCTCGACCCACTTCTAGAGGCGCATTGATCGCCCCCTTGCTTCACCAACCCTGCACGTGGAGAGAACAATAAATGTTGAGATCCCTGAAATTCACCGCTTTGACATTGGGCCTGATGGGCGCATCGCACGCGATGGCGGCGGGCCCGGACCTGACCGTGGTGTCCTTTGGCGGGGCGAACAAGGCGGCCCAGGTCAAGGCCTTCTATGCCCCGTGGGAAGCCGCGGGCAACGGCAAGATCGTCGCTGGCGAATACAACGGTGAGATGGCCAAGGTCAAAGCCATGGTCGACACCAAGAGCGTGTCCTGGGACCTGGTGGAAGTCGAGTCGCCGGAGCTGTCCCGCGGTTGCGACGAAGACATGTTCGAGCAGCTCGACCCCGAGCTGTTCGGCAAGCCCGAGGATTACGTCAAGGGCGCGATCCAGCCTTGTGGCGTGGGGTTCTTCGTCTGGTCGACCGTCCTGGCCTATAACGCCGACAAGCTGAAGACCGCGCCGACCAGCTGGGCGGATTTCTGGGACACCCAGAAATTCCCGGGCAAGCGCGGCCTGCGCAAGGGCGCCAAGTACACCCTGGAATTCGCCCTGATGGCCGACGGCGTCGCGCCCAAGGATGTGTACAAGGTGCTGGCCGGCAAGGACGGCCAGGATCGTGCCTTCAAGAAGCTCGATGAACTCAAGCCGAGCATCCAGTGGTGGGAAGCCGGCGCCCAGCCGCCGCAGTACCTGGCTTCCGGTGACGTGGTCATGAGTTCGGCCTACAACGGCCGGATCGCCGCGGTACAGAAGGAAAGCAACCTGAAAGTCGTGTGGAATGGCGGTATCTACGACTTCGACGCCTGGGCCATTCCGAAAGGCCTGGACAAGACCCGCGCCGAAGCGGCGAAGAAATTCATCGCCTTCTCGGTGCAGCCGCAGCAGCAGAAGACCTACTCGGAAAACATCGCCTACGGTCCGGCCAATACCCAGGCGGTTCCGCTGCTGGCCAAGGACATCCTGAAAGACATGCCGACCACCCCGGAAAACATCGCCAACCAGGTGCAGATCGACGTCAGCTTCTGGGCTGACAACGGTGAGCAACTGGAACAGCGTTTCAACTCGTGGGCGGCCAAGTAAGGCGTCATGCATGGGCGGCGTCACCCGCGGGTGACGCCGTTACCGTTTAAAGATTTGCGGAGTTCGTCATGGCCATTAGCGTTCCCCTGAACGAGGTCACCAGCCCCAGCCTCAAGCAGCGCCTGGCGCGTGCCGAGCGGGTCAACCGCTGGAAAGCGCAAGCGTTGATCGCGCCGCTGGTGCTGTTCCTGCTGCTGGTGTTTCTCGTGCCTATCGCCGCGCTGCTGTACAAGAGCGTCGGTAACCCGGAAGTGGTCGAAGGCATGCCGCGCACCGTGGTCGCCGTGGCCGGTTGGGACGGACGCGGCCTGCCGGCCGAGTCGGTGTACAAGGCGCTGAGCGAGGATTTGGCCGAAGCGCGCAAGCAGCAAACCCTGGGCGATCTGTCCAAGCGACTGAACATGGAATTGGCCGGCTATCGCAGCCTGCTGACCAAAACCGCCCGGGCCCTGCCGTTCAAGGAGGAACCGGCTTCCTATAAAGAAGCGCTGGAGGCCATCGACGAGCGTTGGGGCGACCCGGCCTACTGGCAGGCGGTACGCCGCAACACCAGCAACCTGACGCCGTTCTACCTGTTGGCCGCCGTCGACCATCGGATCGACGACCTGGGGGAGATCGCCCCGGCGACTCCTGACCAGGCCATCTACCTGGATATCTTCGCCCGGACTTTCTGGATGGGCCTGGTGATTACCGGTATCTGCCTGGTGCTGGCCTATCCCCTGGCTTACCTGCTGGCCAACCTGCCGGCGCGCCAGAGCAACCTGCTGATGATTCTGGTGCTGCTGCCGTTCTGGACTTCGATCCTGGTGCGTGTGGCGGCGTGGATCGTGCTGCTGCAATCGGGCGGCCTGATCAACAGCGCGCTGATGGCCATGGGCGTGATCGACAAGCCGCTGGAACTGGTGTTCAACCGCACCGGGGTCTACATCTCCATGGTGCACATCCTGCTGCCGTTCATGATCCTGCCGATCTACAGCGTGATGAAAGGCATCTCGCCGACCTATATGCGTGCGGCGATTTCCCTCGGCTGCCACCCGTTCGCCAGCTTCTGGCGGGTGTATTTCCCGCAGACCTATGCCGGCGTCGGCGCCGGTTGCCTGCTGGTGTTCATCCTCGCCATCGGCTACTACATCACCCCGGCGTTGCTGGGCAGCCCGAACGACCAGATGGTCAGCTACTTCGTCGCCTTCTACACCAACACCAGCATCAACTGGGGCATGGCGACCGCGCTGGGCGGCCTGCTGCTGTTGGCGACCATCGTGCTGTATCTGATTTACAGCTGGCTGGTGGGCGCCAGTCGCCTGCGCCTGAGCTAAGGAGAGAATCGAAATGCTGAGCCCTTACATGTCGCCCGTCGAGCGGGTCTGGTTCTACAGCTTGCGGATTCTCTGCGGCGTGATCCTGTTGTTCCTGATCCTGCCGGTGCTGGTGATCATTCCGCTGTCGTTCAACTCGGGCAGCTTCCTGGTGTACCCGCTGCAAGGCTTCTCGCTGCAGTGGTATCACGACTTCTTCGGCTCGGCGGAATGGATGCGCGCCCTGAAGAACAGCATCATCGTCGCCCCGGCGGCCACGGTGCTGGCGATGGTTTTCGGCACGCTGGCGGCCATCGGCCTGACCCGCGGCGACTTCCCCGGCAAGGCGTTGGTGATGGCGCTGGTGATTTCGCCGATGGTGGTGCCGGTGGTGATCATCGGCGTGGCCAGCTACCTGTTCTTCGCGCCCCTGGGCATGGGCAACAGCTTCTTCTCGCTGATCATCGTCCACGCTGTACTAGGCGTGCCGTTCGTGATCATCACGGTCTCGGCCACCTTGCAGGGCTTCAACCAGAACCTGGTGCGGGCCGCGGCCAGCCTTGGCGCTTCGCCGCTGACGGCGTTCCGCCGGGTGACCCTGCCGTTGATCGCGCCGGGGGTGATCAGCGGCGCGCTGTTCGCCTTTGCCACCTCGTTCGATGAAGTGGTGGTCACGCTGTTCCTCGCCGGCCCCGAGCAAGCCACCTTGCCCCGGCAGATGTTCAGCGGTATCCGCGAAAACCTCAGCCCGACCATCGCCGCCGCGGCGACACTGCTGATCGCATTCTCGGTGATTCTGCTGCTGACCCTGGAATGGCTGCGTGGCCGCAGCGAAAAACTGCGTACCGCTCCGGTCTGATCGCCACTGACAGATCGCTCCCGCGCCGGCCGTGGGGGCGATCTGCTCCGGCATTCATCGCTGAAATAGCAGACAACCCTCAATCCCCAGCTACTCTTGTGCCAGCTCCCACCTATATAAGAGGCCGCGCCCATGAGTCTTTCCTCTTTCAAAATCGCCCACAAACTGCTCACCGGCTCCGCCGCGATCGAGCAACTGTCCACCGAACTGAGCCGCCTGGATATCGATAACCCGCTGATCGTCACCGATGCCGCGCTGGTCAAGTCCGGTACCGTGGAGCTGGCACTGGCACAACTGGGGGGGCGGGATTACGAGATTTTCGACCGGGTGCTGCCCGACCCGGAAATCGCCATCGTCGAAGATTGCATGCAGGTTTACCGCGAGGGTGGGCACGACGGGCTGATCGGCCTGGGCGGCGGCAGCGCCATCGATATCGCCAAAAGCGTCGCGGCCTACGCCGGTTATCACGGGGCGCTGGAAGACCTGTTCGGGATCGACCAGGTGCCGCGCAAGGGGCCGCCGCTGATTGCCATTCCCACCACGGCGGGCACTGGCTCCGAAGTCACCAATGTGGCGATTCTCTCGGACAAGGTCGCGCAGCTGAAAAAGGGCATTGTCAGCGATTACCTGTTGCCGGATGTGGCGCTGGTCAGCCCGCAGATGACCCTGACCTGCCCGCGTAGTGTGACTGCCGCCAGCGGTGTCGATGCCCTGGTGCATGCCATCGAGTCGTATCTGTCGCTCAACGCCTCGCCCATCACCGACTCCCTGGCCCTTGGCGCCATCAAGCTGATCGCCCAGGCGCTGCCCAAGGCATACGCCAATCCCGCCCACCAGCAGGCCCGCGAAGACATGGCCACCGCCAGCCTGATGGCCGGCATGGCCTTCGGCAACGCCGGGGTCGGCGCGGTGCATGCGCTGGCTTATCCACTGGGCGGGCGCTTCAACATCGCCCATGGCGTCAGCAATGCCTTGCTGCTGCCGTACGTCATGACCTGGAACAAGATGGCCTGTGTCGAGCGCATGCAGGATATCGCCGAGGCCATGGGGGTGAAGACCGCTCATTTGAGCGCGGCCGAGGCTGCCGACAAGGCGGTCGAGGCCATGATCCAGCTCTGCGCCGCGGTGGAGATTCCCTCGGGGCTGCGCAGCTTCGGGGTGCCGGAGGAGGCCATTCCGTCCATGGCGGTGGAGGCCGCGGGAATCGAGCGCCTGATGCGTAACAACCCGCGCAAACTGAGCCCGGGCGATATAGAGAAGATCTATCGCGCGGCTTACTGATCATCGCGGTCACGGTGCGCGCGCCAAAGCATGAGGTATACAATGCGCGCCACCGTGATTCCGCTCAAAAAGGTGCGTCATGCAGCCCTTCGCAATTGCTCCGTCGATCCTCTCCGCCGATTTCGCCCGCCTGGGCGAGGAAGTGGACAATGTTCTCGCCGCTGGCGCCGATATCGTGCACTTCGATGTCATGGACAACCATTACGTGCCCAACCTGACCATCGGTCCGATGGTCTGCGCTGCCCTGCGTAAGTACGGCATCACCGCGCCGATCGACGCCCACCTGATGGTGAGTCCGGTGGATCGCATCATCGGCGACTTCATCGAGGCCGGTGCGACTTACATCACCTTCCACCCGGAAGCCACGCTGCACGTCGACCGTTCCCTGCAGATGATTCGCGAAGGCGGCTGCAAGGCTGGCCTGGTGTTCAACCCGGCCACCCCGCTGGACGTGCTCAAGTACGTCATGGACAAGGTCGACATGGTCCTGCTGATGAGCGTCAACCCGGGTTTCGGCGGCCAGAAGTTCATTCCGGGTACCCTCGACAAGCTGCGTGAGGCCCGTGCCCTGATCGACGCTTCCGGTCGCGATATCCGCCTGGAAATCGACGGCGGGGTGAATGTGCACAACATTCGTGAAATCGCTGCCGCGGGTGCCGATACCTTCGTCGCGGGCTCGGCGATCTTCAATGCGCCGAACTACCGGGACGTGATCGAGAAGATGCGCGCCGAACTGGCGCTGGCCCGTCCATGAGCGGTTTCGAGCAGCTGTTCCCGGGGCGTCTGCCGCGGCTGGTGATGTTCGACCTGGATGGCACCCTGGTCGATTCGGTTCCCGACCTCGCGGCGGCCGTGGACGACATGCTGCTCAAACTGGGGCGCCCGCCCGCCGGTATCGAGGCGGTGCGCGAGTGGGTCGGCAACGGCGTGCAGATGCTGGTGCGTCGGGCCCTGGCCAACGACATCGCGGCGCAGGGCGTCGACGATGTCGAGGCTGAGCGCGGGCTGGAGCTGTTCAACAATGCCTATGAGGATGGCCACGAACTGACCGTGGTCTACCCTGGCGTGCGCGACACCCTCAAATGGCTGCACAAGCAGGGCGTCGAAATGGCGCTGATCACCAATAAGCCGGAGCGTTTCGTCGCGCCCTTGCTGGATCAGATGAAGATCGGCCGTTATTTCCGCTGGATCATCGGTGGCGATACCCTGCCGCAGAAGAAACCCGACCCGGCAGCGCTGTTCTTCGTCATGAAAATGGCCAGTATCCCTGCCTCGCAATCGCTGTTCGTCGGTGACTCGCGCAGCGACGTGCAGGCGGCGAAAGCCGCGGGTGTAAAGTGCGTGGCATTGAGCTATGGCTACAACCACGGACGGCCGATTGCCGAGGAAATGCCGGCCCTGGTGATCGACGATCTGCGCCAGCTAATTCCCGGTTGCCTGGATCCGGCCGCTGAGATAACGTTGCCCGACGCTGTTCAATCCCCTCCTGGAAACGCCATCGTGGTGGTCACTCGCAAACTCTGGATGAAAGTCATCAAGGCCCTGGCCCGCTGGCGTTGGCGCGCCTGACTTGTTCCTGGCCGGTCTTCCGGCGCGTTTGCATACCTGACTGTCAGAACCTCAAGCCACGAGGCACCTCATGATCCGCGAAGAATTCCTGCGTTTGGCCGCTGCCGGCTACAACCGCATCCCGCTTGCCTGCGAAACCCTGGCTGACTTCGACACGCCGCTGTCGATCTACCTGAAACTGGCCGACCAGCCCAACTCCTACCTGCTGGAGTCGGTGCAGGGCGGCGAGAAGTGGGGCCGTTATTCGATCATCGGCTTGCCCTGCCGCACCGTGCTGCGGGTGCATGACCACCATGTCAGCATCACCGTCGATGGCGTCGAGACCGAAAGCCATGACGTGGCCGATCCGCTGGCGTTCGTCGAAGAGTTCAAGGCGCGCTACCAGGTGCCGACCATCGTGGGCCTGCCGCGCTTCAATGGTGGCCTGGTCGGCTACTTCGGTTACGACTGTGTGCGTTATGTGGAGAAGCGCCTGGGCAAATGTCCGAACCCGGATCCGATCGGTGTGCCGGACATTCTGCTGATGGTCTCCGACGCCGTGGTGGTGTTCGATAACCTCGCCGGCAAGATGCACGCCATCGTCCTCGCCGACCCGTCCCGGGACGATGCCTTCGAGCAAGGCCAGGCACGCCTGCAAGCGTTGCTGGAGAAGCTGCGCCAGCCCATCACCCCGCGTTCTGGCCTGGACTTCAGCAAGCAGCAGGCGGCCGACCCGGTGTTCCGCTCCAGCTTTACCCAGGGTGACTACGAGCGTGCCGTCGATACCATCAAGGAGTACATCCTGGCGGGCGACTGCATGCAGGTGGTGCCGTCGCAGCGCATGTCCATCGATTTCAAGGCGGCGCCGATTGACCTGTATCGCGCTCTGCGTTGCTTCAATCCGACGCCTTACATGTACTTCTTCAACTTCGGCGACTTCCATGTGGTCGGCAGTTCGCCGGAAGTGCTGGTGCGGGTCGAAGACAACCTGATCACCGTTCGCCCGATTGCCGGCACCCGTCCACGCGGCGCCAGCGAAGAGGCGGATCTGGCACTGGAGAAGGACCTGTTGTCCGATGACAAGGAAATCGCCGAACACCTGATGCTGATCGACCTGGGGCGCAACGACACCGGGCGGGTTTCCGAGATCGGTTCGGTGAAGCTCACCGAGAAGATGGTGATCGAGCGTTATTCCAACGTGATGCACATCGTTTCCAACGTCACTGGCCAGTTGAAGGCCGGACTGACCGCGATGGACGCGCTGCGGGCGATTCTGCCAGCGGGCACCTTGTCCGGCGCGCCGAAGATCCGCGCGATGGAAATCATCGACGAGCTGGAGCCGGTCAAGCGTGGTGTGTATGGCGGGGCGGTGGGGTATTTCGCCTGGAACGGCAACATGGACACGGCCATTGCCATTCGTACGGCGGTGATCAAGGACGGCGAGCTGCATGTGCAGGCCGGTGGCGGTATCGTCGCCGACTCGGTGCCTGCGCTGGAATGGGAAGAAACCCTGAACAAGCGTCGCGCGATGTTCCGTGCGGTGGCCTTGGCTGAGCAGGCGCCCGATAGCTGAGTCGGACAACGAGCCATAAAAAACGCTGCCTCCTCACGGGGGCAGCGTTTTTTATTGCCTGCTCTCTACTAGAAGTCGAGGCTGACCCCGACGTTGATGCCCTGTTGGGTGAAGTCATCGTCCTTGCGGATGTTGTAGCTGGCGCGCAAGGCCAGGTCCTGGGTGAGCTTGTGGCTGACCCCGAGGTTCAGGCGGTTGAGGTTGGTCTGCGGGGTATAGCCTTCGAGGGTGTAGCGGTTATCCGGCAGGCTGTTGAGGGCCATGGTCAGCTTCTGGGTATCGTCCTCGTATTCCTTTTCGTGGGCGATTTCGCCGAACACCTGGGTTTGCCAGGTGATCTGGTACTTACCCTGCAGGCCGATGCCCAGGCGCCGCGACGTGCGTTTCTGGTCATCGAAGGTCAGCGCGGTGGAGTCGTTGCCGTCCTCGGAGTAGCCGTCGACCTTGACCCGCGCATAGTCGGCGCTGATGAACGGCGACAGGTGCCACGGGCTGCTGGCCTGCTGCGCGATGTCGTAGCCCAGGCGAGCGCTGAAGGCCAGGACATCGCCGCTGGTGTCGCCTTTTTCCCCGCGCTCATTGGGCCCCAGGTCGAATTTGCGCTTGAGGTTGTCGTAGTCCAGGTGTCCGGCGGTGGCTGCCGCGTCGGCCCACCAGCGGTTTTGCTGGTACTGGATGAAGGCGGTGCCCAGGTAGGTGTTGAGTTTGTAGTCCGAGTCGTTGTTGCCCGCCTCGAGCTTCTGCCGATAGGCGCCGGCCAGCACGCCGACTCGCCAGGCCTCGTCGAGCCGGTAGCTGCCGCCGATGTTCAGATTGAAGCCGTTGCCGTCGGCGCTGGCGCCGCTGCGCTGGCTGTCGAAGTCCTGGTGCTGGCCGCCCGCGGCAACTATCGCCCGCCATTGACCCACGCCCTGCCAGTTTTCCCAGTCGGCCTGCCATTGGTTGCGCAGCTCATCCTGGTGCGCGCGCAGGGTGCCCTGGGCCATTTCCGGGAGCAGGGTTATTTCCCAGGGCGCCGCCAGCAAGGAGTACGCGTAATCGGCGATCAGCCGTTGGCCGGCTTCGGTGGGGTGGACCGAGTCGTTGTAGATCAGCTTGCTTGGGTCCGGCGTGGCGCTGTGAATGCCATAGCGGGCGTTTTCCGTGCAGCCATTGCCACTGAAACAGGTGGCGGTGAGGTTCTGGTCGGTGGCCAGGCCGAACTGTGCCGGGTTGGCGAAGCTTTCCTTCAACAGCACGGGAATATTGAGGGGAATGACTTCGGCATCGACCGTCTGCAGCTGTCGGACCAGTTCGGTATTGAATTGGGCACTGAGTTGGGAAGTGAACCCTTGCAACGGGCTGCCGTTGATTGCCGGGGTCAGGCCAATGTCCGGCAGCAGCCAGACCATGATGTAGCGGGCGCCGGCCTGTTGCAGGGTTTGCACGCTGTCGACCAGGCGGCCGGCCGCGGCGTTGGCCTGGTCAAGGCTGGTGACGCGCCCCTGGAGGAAGTCGTTGCCGCCGCCCGACAGGTAATAGAGGGCATTCGGGTCGGCGCGGAAATCGTTGGCCACCAGATAACCCGGGCGGCTACGGCTGCCGGCGGTCGAGGTGGTGGTAATCGAATCGAGAATCTGGTCGGTGCGATAACCGCCGACTGCCCAGTTGTTGCCATCAGGCAGGCCTTCGCTGGCGCGGGTCGCGGAGGTCGACGCGGCGAGCTGGTCGTCCGAGAAGCCCAGTTTGGCCCCCAGCAATTGCGTCGAGTTGGCGGAGCGGACTTCCCCGCTACCATCCAGGTAGACCGGCCCGGTTCGGTTGGTAAAGCGCTGGGTCGCGCCCGCGGGACCGCCGGGATCGGCGAATTGCCCGGCATCGCTGAGGCTGTCGCCGAACACGATAAAGCTGGAATAGGGGGAGGGGGCTGCGATCGCTTGAGCGCAGGCCAGGGACAAAAGACTGCCGGCGAGTGGTACGAACAACGTCTTTTTGATCATGAGCAAGTCCGTTTTATTTATTGTTGTAGAGAACGAAACGACAGTACCAAAAACTTTTGCGTTTCAGCTATGGCGATAAGCCATATCGCTTGTTTATCCGGGCGCGGGCCCCGCCATATTGCACCCTCTGCTCAGCTAAGTTACTGTGCCTGAACGTATGAATGAGACCTTCCCCGTGTTGATCGTCAGCAAACTCTTGATGCGAGTTGTTAAGGCACACGCCCGTTGGCGTTGGCGCGCCTAACTTTTCTCTGCCGGCCCGGCCGGACCTGTACCGTTTTGCCTTCTTTACCCCTGTTCGACTCCGCTTGTGCTGGTTGAGTGATTGCAACCTCCGGCGGGCCTGCCAGCGGGCAATCCACTGAAGGCTGTATTAAAAGTCAGTGAATTCAAGAGGTTGTAATCCCCATGTTGCTGATGATCGATAACTACGACTCCTTTACCTATAACGTTGTGCAATACCTTGGCGAGCTGGGTGCCGAGGTCAAGGTGGTGCGCAACGACGAACTGACCGTGGCTGAAATCGAAGCGCTCAACCCTGAGCGGATCGTCGTGTCGCCCGGTCCTTGCACGCCGACCGAAGCTGGTGTGTCCATCGAAGCGATCAAGCATTTCGCCGGCAAGCTGCCGATCCTGGGTGTTTGCCTGGGCCACCAGTCCATTGGCCAGGCCTTTGGCGGCGACGTGGTGCGCGCGCGGCAGGTGATGCACGGTAAGACTAGCCCGGTATTTCACCAGGACAAGGGCGTATTCGCCGGTCTGAACCATCCGTTGACCGTGACCCGTTACCATTCCCTGGTGGTCAAGCACGATACGTTGCCGGACTGCCTCGAACTGACCGCCTGGACCCAACTGGAAGACGGCTCCGTCGACGAGATCATGGGGCTGCGCCACAAGACGCTGAACATCGAGGGTGTGCAGTTTCACCCCGAGTCTATTCTCACCGAGCAGGGCCACGAGCTGTTCGCCAACTTCCTCAAACAGAGCGGCGGCACGCGCTAAGGACTTTCCATGGATATCAAGACTGCCCTGAGCCGTATCGTCGGCCACCTCGATCTGAGCACCGATGAAATGCGCCAGGTCATGCGTGAAATCATGACCGGCCAGTGCACCGATGCACAGATCGGCGCCTTCATGATGGCCATGCGCATGAAAAGCGAAAGCATCGACGAAATCGTCGGCGCTGTTTCGGTCATGCGCGAGCTGGCGGACAAGGTCGAGCTGAAAACCCTCGACGGTGTGGTCGATGTGGTCGGCACCGGCGGTGACGGTGCGAACATCTTCAACGTGTCCACGGCTTCTTCCTTTGTAGTCGCCGCAGCCGGTTGCACGGTGGCCAAGCACGGCAACCGCGCGGTGTCCGGGAAAAGCGGCAGTGCCGACCTGCTCGAATCCGCCGGTATCTACCTGAACCTGACGCCGGTACAGGTCGCCCGCTGTATCGACAACGTCGGTATCGGTTTCATGTTCGCCCAGTCCCATCACGGTGCCATGAAGTACGCCGCTGGCCCGCGTCGCGATCTCGGCCTGCGCACCCTGTTCAACATGCTTGGCCCGCTTACGAATCCGGCCGGCGTTAAACATCAGGTGGTGGGTGTGTTCACTCAGGCGTTGTGCCGGCCGTTGGCCGAGGTTTTGCAACGCCTGGGCAGCAAGCATGTGCTGGTGGTGCACTCTCAGGATGGCTTGGATGAGTTCAGCCTCGCCGCGCCGACCTTCGTTGCTGAGCTGAAGGACGACCAGATCACTGAATATTGGGTTCAGCCCGAAGACCTCGGCATGAAGAGCCAGAGCCTGTTCGGCCTGGTGGTCGAAAGCCCGGCGGCATCGCTCGAGCTGATTCGCGATGCCCTGGGGCGGCGCAAGACCGAGCACGGGCAGAAAGCGGCGGAGATGATCGTGCTCAATGCCGGTGCCGCGCTCTATGCGGCGGACCATGCCAGCAGCCTGAAAGAGGGCGTGGCCCTGGCCCATGATGCTTTGCACACCGGGCTGGCTCGCGAGAAGCTTGAGGAGTTGGGTGCCTTTACCGCGGTATTCAAGCAGGAGAATGAAGGATGAGTGTGCCGACGGTTCTGGAAAAAATCCTCGCCCGCAAGGTCGAGGAAGTGGCTGAGCGTAGCGCACGAGTAAGCCTGGCCGAACTTGAAGGCCAGGCCCGTGCCGCGGATGCGCCGCGCGGCTTTGCCAAGGCGCTGCTTGACCAGGCCAGGCTCAAGCAGCCGGCGGTGATCGCCGAAATCAAGAAAGCCTCGCCGAGCAAAGGCGTGATCCGCGAGCATTTTGTGCCGGCAGAGATCGCCAAGAGCTATGAGAAGGGCGGCGCGACCTGCTTGTCGGTACTCACTGATATCGATTACTTCCAGGGCGCCGATGCCTATCTGCAACAGGCGCGTGCCGCCTGTTCGTTGCCGGTGATTCGCAAGGACTTCATGATCGATCCGTACCAGATCGTCGAAGCCCGTGCCTTGGGGGCCGACTGCGTGCTGTTGATCGTGGCCGCGCTGGATGATGCCAGGATGGCTGAGCTGGCTGCCGTGGCCAAAGGCGTGGGTCTTGATGTGCTGGTCGAAGTGCATGATGGCGACGAACTGGAGCGTGCCCTGAAAACCCTCGACACGCCGCTGGTGGGCATCAACAACCGTAACCTGCACACCTTCGAGGTCAATCTGGAGACCACCCTCGATCTGTTGCCGCAGATTCCGCGCGATCGTCTGGTGATCACCGAGAGCGGTATCCTCAACCGGGCTGATGTCGAGCTGATGGAAATCAGCGACGTCTACTCCTTCCTGGTGGGCGAGGCCTTCATGCGCGCCGAGAGCCCAGGCCTGGAACTGCAGCGCCTGTTCTTCCCGGAACGCGGCGTACCGGTGAGCGGTTCGACCCTGGACTGAACCTGAGTTGATGAAGAAGCCGGCGCCGCCGGCTTTTTTATACCTATCGCAAAGGACCTTTACTGCCATGACCCAGCCCCTTTCCCTGACCGTCGAAGCCGGCCTGCAGGCCGAACAGGATCTGCTCGCCCAGGTATGCAGCGGTGACCAGGAGTACGGCCTGTTGTTCTGGCAACCGAGCGACAGAGCACTGGTGATGCCGCGACGCTTGAGCCGTTTGCCGGGGTTCGAGCAGGCCTGCGACGCGCTGGCCGCCAGTGGCTGGCCGGTGTTGCTGCGAGAAACCGGCGGGGAGCCGGTGCCGCAATCGGCGGCGACGGTCAATATCGCGCTGGTTTATGCGCCGCCTCGCAGCGAGGGTGATCAGAATCGGATCGAAACCGGCTATCGCCGTTTGTGCCAGCCGATCTGCGACCTGCTTTCCGAGCTGGGAGGCGAGCCCTCCCTGGGTGAAGTCGAGGGCGCTTTCTGCGATGGCCGGTTCAACGTCAATCTCAACGGGCGCAAGATGGTCGGCACCGCCCAGCGTTGGCGCCAGAGCAAGGGTGGGACGCGTCCGGTTGGATTGGTGCATGGCGCGCTGTTGCTGGATGACGAGCGGGAAACCATGGTGGCGGCGGTCAATCGTTTCAATCAGGCCTGTGGCCTGGAGCAGCGTTGCCGCGCCGAGAGCCATATCGCCTTGCATGAGGCATTCGCCGCGCCGAATGCCATCGAGCGCCTGGATGCCCTGTACCGGCAGACGCTGGCGCAGTTCCTGCCGCTCTAACGGGTGCCGAACACCACCATGGTCTTGCCTTTGACATGGACCAGGTTGCGTTCTTCGAGGTCCTTGAGCACCCGGCCGACCATCTCCCTTGAGCAGCCGACGATCCGCCCGATTTCCTGGCGAGTCACCTTGATCTGCATGCCGTCCGGATGGGTCATGGCATCTGGCTGCTTGCACAGTTCGAGCAGGCAGCGGGCCACTCGCCCGGTGACATCGAAGAACGCCAGGTCGCCGACTTTGCGGGTAGTGTTGCGCAGGCGTTGGGCGATCTGGCCGCTGAGCACGTACAGAATGTCTGGGTCCTGTTGAGACAGCTCACGGAATTTTGCATAGCTGATCTCCGCGACTTCACATTCGACCTTGGCCCGTACCCAGGCGCTGCGTTGCTGCTCATGCCCGGCTTGTTCGAACAGGCCCAGCTCGCCGAAAAAATCCCCGGCATTGAGGTAGGCGATGATCATTTCCCGACCGTCGTCATCTTCGATCAGGATGGTGACTGAGCCTTTGACGATGAAGAACAGCGTGTCCGACTGGTCGCCGGCGCAGATGATGTTGCTCTTGGCCTGATAACGGCGGCGCTGGCAGTGCATCAACAGCTTGTCGAGGTTCTTGATCTTGGGTGTAGGGGCAAGAGCAACCATGGTTGTATCCCGAAAAGACAGCACGGTGTGATTTGGTTTTTTTATGGGGCGGTCAAGCTGGATCGCCGATGGCTGGCAATGCGCCAGTGATTTGGCGCCAGCTTAACAGACGCTTCCTTTGGGTAATTAAGAATTTTCCTATCAGAACTGAGTGTGGCACCGGAACAGGCAAAGCGCTGCCATCCCGGGCCCCTGTGCTAAGCTGGCGACCCTTTTTTAACAGTGGAGTCTTGGCGATGAAGGCACGCATCCAATGGGCTGGCGAAGCCATGTTCCTCGGGGAATCGGGCAGCGGTCATGTGGTGGTAATGGATGGCCCGCCGGAAGCCGGTGGTCGTAACCTGGGCGTGCGCCCGATGGAAATGCTCCTGCTCGGCGTAGGCGGTTGCAGCAACTTCGACGTGGTCAGCATCCTGAAGAAATCCCGCCAGGCTGTCGAAAGTTGCGAAGCCTTCCTCGACGCCGAGCGTGCGACAGAGGATCCCAAGGTCTTCACCAAGATCCACATGCACTTCGTGGTCAAGGGCCGCGGGTTGAAAGAAGCCCAGGTCAAGCGCGCCATCGAGCTGTCGGCGGAAAAATACTGCTCGGCATCGATCATGCTCGGTACGGCCGGGGTTGCCATCACTCACGATTACGAAATCGTCGAGCTCGGTTGAGTCGCCATTCAACCCTTCTGAATTCGCGGCAAAAGAAAGGGCGCTGAAAAAGCGCCCTTTTTTTGCCTGCGATTTGTATCGCTCAGATCCGGTAAGTGCTTTTGGTCATGACCTTGGCCAGTAGGCTCATGCCGAATTTTACCGGCGCCGGGAAGCGGAATCCGCCCGCGTCCAGGGCGCTTTCGGCGTGTTGTTCTTCGTCGATGCGCATCTGCTCGAGAATCGCCCGGGATTTTTCGTCCTCGGCCGGCAATTGCTCAAGGTGTTCGTTGAGGTGTTTGCACACCTGATCTTCAGTGGCGGCCACGAAACCCAGGCTGACCTTGTCGCTGATCAGCCCGGCCACTGCGCCGATGCCGAACGACATGCCATAAAACAGTGGGTTGAGCACGCTGGTGTGGCTACCCAGTTGGTGAATGCGTTGCTCGCACCAGACCAGGTGATCGATTTCTTCTTCCGCGGCATGCTCCATGGCTGCGCGCACTTGCGGCAGCTTGGCGGTCAGTGCCTGGCCCTGGTACAGCGCCTGGGCGCAGACTTCGCCAGTATGGTTGATGCGCATCAGGCCGGCGACATGCTTGGTGTCCTCTTCGCTCATCTGCACGTCCGGCTGCACGATGGCAGGGGAAGGGCGATAAGGCTGGCCGCTGAAGGGCAGCAAGGTACGCATTGCCGCATCTGCCTGCAGCAGTAGACGGTCAATCGGCGAGTAGTGACGTTGGGTAGTCATGCTTACCTCCGGGAAGAATCACGGCGGCCAGTTTACCCCAATCGATGGGCTGAGGCCTGCGCTGGATCAGCACACTCTCGGCAAAAGCGGGCGAGAAGTGTGCTGTCGCGCATTCTGGATGGGGATCAGCCCGGCGGCCAGTGCATCTGGCGCTGACCCAGAACGTGCATGTGAATGTGATACACGGTCTGGCCGCCGAGCTCATTGCAGTTCATGACGACCCGGAAGCCTTCTTCGCAGCCCAGCTCCCTGGCCAGACGCTGGGCGGTGAACAGGATATGTCCGGCCAGCAGCTTGTCGTCTTCGGTCAGGTCATTGAGGGTGCGTACCGGCTTTTTCGGAACTACCAGGAAATGCACGGGGGCCTGTGGGGCGATATCGTGGAAGGCCAGAACCTGGTCGTCCTCATAGATGATCTTCGCCGGTATTTCCCGGTTGATGATCTTGGTGAACAGAGTATCCACAGCTGTTTCTCCGTTGTGTTGGTCCGGGCTGAGTGTACTCAGGCAAGCCGAGTGCGCCCAGTCTTAGATGGTTGCCAGGTCAGCGCGGGCAATAGGCTTTGTTGACGGCGCCGGAAATCTTGCGGGTCAGCCAGCGCGAACCCAGGCGCGGGCTGAACGCAAACCAGCGGTTGCGGCGGCCGGGGATGATAATGGCGCGATTCTTGTCCAGTGCGCGCACGGTGTACAGCGCGACTTCCTCCGGGCTCATCAGCAGTTTGCTGTCGTTAAGCTTGCTGGTGTTCAACTGAGCGGTATCAAAGAAACCGGTGCGGGTCGGGCCGGGGCAGAGCACGGAAACCTTCACTGCATTGTTTTTCAGCTCTTCGCGCAGGCCTTCGGAGAAGTGCAGCACATAGGCCTTGCTGGCGTAGTAGGTGCTCATCCAGGGGCCGGGATAGAAGCCAGCGATCGAAGCGACGTTGAGAATCTGCCCGCCGCCCTGCAAGGCCATGCTGTTGCCTAGGGCATGGCACAGCCGGGTAAGGGCCAGAATATTCACTTCGATCAGGTCCTGCTCGGTCATCCAGTCCTGGGCGAGGAAGGGGCCGCAGGTGCCGATGCCGGCGCAGTTCACCAATAGATCGATCTGCCGGTCGCCTTCCTCCAGCTCCAGCAGGAAACCCGAAAGCCGCAAAGGCTCGGACAGGTCGCAGGCACGGAACAGCACCTCCACACCAAAGCGTTGGGTCAACTCGATGGCGATGCTTTCCAGCTGATCACGCTGACGGGCCACCAGGATCAGGCTGCGGCCGCGCCGGGCCAGCGCTTCGGCCAGGGCCAGGCCTATGCCGCTGGAGGCGCCGGTGATCAGAGCGTAACGGGTCATGCGGTTCTCCATTGCAACGGCCGGTTGCCTGTGGGGAAAAGTCCCAGGCAGCGGCGCGTTAATTCAATCCGATAGTCTACAGGTGGCCGGGGCGGGCTTGCTGCTTTCACTGCTCCTGTTCTCGGCGCCCTAGACCGAGCTGAGACCACCGATGAAGGACAGCAGCAAAACGATTATCCACAGCGCGGCAAGTCCCTTGACCACTCCGCTGTTTGGCGGAGGCGGCGCGCCGTAACGATTGGCGCCGGTGTTGCCCGGCAGGATCGCCAGTAGCAGCGGAAACACTGCGTACACAAAAGGCAGCAAATTCAGCAGCCAGAGCCAACCCGACCAGCCCAGGTCATGCAGGCGCTGAACGGAAATGGTGATGTTCAGATAGGCGAAGGCCAGTGCTACGACGCCGAGGAAGATCATTCCCGTCAATTGCAGACTGTTGCCGACCAGAGCCGCGGTCAGGAAGCCGCCGGCCAGGGTAGTCAGCAGGATCAGCACCAGGGTCCAGGCGAGATAGCGCAGGCGGCCGATGCGTCCATCGACGGTGTAGAACTTCAGCTCGCCAAACTCGGGAAGGGGATCGCCCACTGTGGCTTGAGGCGGGGTGTAGGGCGAAGTACCCGCGCCGGCCATGGGGTCTGGCGTCGGCGTAGGGGCCGGGCGTTGCCAGTCATTCGTCATGCTGGGTTCTGCCTGGGGTGAGGCTACAGAAGGCGAAGGGGCGGGTGCTGGTGCTGGGGGAGCAGGCTGAGGTGCAGGTTGGCTGGCACCTGGGGCAAGATCCGGTTCGATGCGTGGGGCGATCCCGGCCTGGTTCAGCGCAGCGAGATAAATGTCCGCGTCCTGTTGGGAGAGGTCGCGTTTGAGGGTGATGTTTTGTCCCTTGAACAGAGGCTCGATCGCGGCGATATCGCTTTTGAACAGCTTGGCGATTTTCTGCTTGGCATGTTCGATGTCGACACCCGGAAGCAGAGCCCCGTCAAATACGATCTTGAAACGGTCTTGGCTCATGCAGGGCGTCCTTGTCGGCTATATAGAGAGGGCTTTCGCAGGGCGATAGTTTAAGGCCAGCCGTCCGTTGCTGGCCAAAAAACATCAGCGATTCAGCGCGGCCAGCGTTGCGGTAGCCGGGCGGCCAGTTCCTGCGCGGCACGGTATTCGGCGTCCAGACGGGCGATCAGTTGATCGACGCTCGGTAAGTCATCGATTTCACCGACGCCTTGTCCGGCGGACCACACGGTTTTCCAGGCTTTGGCTTCGTCGCTGAGCGGCTTGAGTTTCGAGCCGAAGTTGACTTCGCCTTTGCCCTGCAGGGCAGCAAGGTCGAAGCCTGCGTTTTCCAGGCTTTGGCGCATGAAGCTTGCCGGAACCCCGGAGACTGCCGCGGTGTGCACAATGTCGGCGGCCTTGGCGCTCAGCAGCATCTCCTTGTAGGCCTCCGGTGCATGGCTTTCCGTGGTGCCGATAAAACGCGTGCCAAAGTAGGCGAGGTCGGCGCCGAGCAACTGTGCGGCGAGGATCTCGTGGCCGTGGTTCAGGCAGCCAGCCAGCAGCAGCGTCTTGTCGAAGAACTGGCGGATTTCGGCGATCAGGGAGAACGGGCTCCAGGTCCCGGCGTGGCCACCGGCGCCGGCGGCTACGGCGATCAGGCCATCGACCCCGGCCTCGGCGGCTTTTTCCGCGTGGCGCCGGGTGGTGACGTCATGGAAGACCAGGCCTCCATAAGCATGCACCGCATCGACCAGTTCCTTCACCGCGCCCAGGCTGGTGATGACGATAGGCACCTTGTGTTCGATGCAGATCGCCAGGTCGGCGTTCAGGCGTGGGTTGCTGTGATGCACGATCAAATTGACGGCATAGGGCGCAGGGTTTTCCAGGGTCGCAAGGCCTGCTTCGATTTCTTCCAGCCAGGCTTTGAAGCCACTGCTTTCACGCTGGTTGAGGGCAGGGAAACTGCCGACCACACCATTGCGGCAGCACGCCAGAACCAGTTGTGGATTGGAAATCAGGAACATCGGCGCGGCCACGACAGGCAGGCGCAAGCGTTGTTCGAGCAGAGCGGGCAGCGACATTGGAAGTACCCCGAATAATGAACGGCTAGTAGGAATTAGAACGGCCGGACGACGACCAGAATTACGATAGCCAGCAATACCAGAACTGGCACTTCATTGAACCAGCGGTAAAAGACATGGCTGCGGGTGTTTTCGCCACGGGCAAAACGCTTCACCTGGGCGCCGCACATATGGTGGTAGCCAATCAGGATGACCACCAGGGTCAGCTTGGCATGCATCCAGCCGCCCTGGCCGAAGTAGGCGCTGGGGTTCAGGCTCAGCAGCCAGATACCGAAAATCAGCGTGGCAATCATCGCCGGCCCCATGATCCCGCGGTACAGCTTGCGCTCCATGATGCTGAAGCGTTCCTTGCTGATCGTGTCTTCGCTTTGAGCGTGATAAACGAACAGGCGCGGCAAGTAGAACAGCCCGGCAAACCAGCAGACCAGACTGACGATGTGAAAGGCTTTGAGCCACAGATAGAGCATTTCGGTTATTCCCAGGTTCACGGTAGCGAAGATAGTAGTGGCAGGAGTGTCCGCGCGTCACCTTGACGGTTGTCGCAGGGTCTTTCGGCCCCTATCATCGACGGCTTTCCAGTGGGTTCGTTGAGGGCAGGTTTATGGTCAAGGTCGGTATCGTCGGCGGCACGGGTTACACCGGTGTCGAACTGCTGCGTCTGTTGGCACAGCATCCGCAGGCTGAAGTGGTGGTCATCACTTCCCGATCCGAGGCAGGCCTTGCCGTCGCCGATATGTACCCGAACCTGCGAGGCCACTATGACGGCCTGGCATTCAGCGTTCCGGACATCAAGACCCTCGGTGCCTGCGATGTGGTGTTCTTCGCGACTCCGCACGGTGTTGCCCATGCCCTGGCGGGTGAGCTGCTGGCTGCCGGTACCAAGGTCATCGACCTGTCGGCGGACTTCCGTCTGCAGGACGCCGATGAGTGGGCCAAGTGGTACGGCCAGCCCCATGGGGCTCCTGAGTTGCTCGACGAAGCCGTCTATGGCCTGCCGGAGGTCAATCGCGAACAGATCAAGAAGGCCCGCCTGATCGCTGTTCCGGGTTGCTACCCGACCGCAACCCAGCTCGGCTTCCTGCCATTGCTGGAGGCTGGGCTGGCCGATACTTCGCGGCTGATCGCCGACTGCAAGTCGGGTGTCAGCGGCGCGGGTCGGGGCGCCAGCGTCGGTTCCCTGTACTCCGAGACCTCGGAAAGCATGAAGGCCTATGCGGTCAAAGGTCATCGTCACCTGCCGGAGATTCGCCAGGGCCTGCGCCGTGCGGCGGGCAAAGATGTCGGCCTGACGTTCGTGCCGCACCTGACGCCGATGATCCGTGGCATTCACTCGACGCTCTATGCCACTGTCGTGGACAAGTCGGTAGACCTGCAGGCGCTGTTCGAGAAACGTTATACCAACGAGCCGTTCGTGGATGTGATGCCGGCGGGCAGCCATCCGGAAACCCGCAGCGTGCGGGGCGCCAACGTATGCCGGATTGCCGTGCACCGTCCGCAGGATGGCGATCTGGTGGTCGTGTTGTCGGTGATCGACAACCTGGTCAAAGGCGCGTCGGGCCAGGCCGTACAGAACCTGAACATCCTGTTCGGTCTGGACGAGCGTCTGGGCCTGTCCCACGCCGGCATGCTGCCTTAAGGCGTCTGCCTGCTTCAGCAAAAGGCCCGTTACGGGCCTTTTTGCATTTTTGCGGTAAGCCCTGGGCTTATTGATATACCGTAACAATAGTTGACCGCTTTTCTGGGAGAAGCGGATAATGCGCGTCATCACGCATTATGGCGGCGTAACGCCGGGAGATAGTCAGCATGAGCGTCGAATCCTTCACCCCCACGGCTTTGCAATTCACCCACGGTGCCGCGCACAAGGTGAAGAGCCTGGTCGATGAAGAGGGTAATGATCGCTTGAAGCTGCGCGTATTCGTTACGGGCGGCGGTTGTTCAGGGTTTCAGTACGGCTTCACTTTCGATGAAGAAGTCGCGGATGACGACACCATCGTCGAGCGCGAAGGCGTCAGCCTGGTGGTCGATCCGATGAGCTTCCAGTACCTGGCGGGTGCCGAGGTGGATTATCAGGAAGGTCTGGAAGGTTCGCGTTTCGTGATCAAGAACCCGAATGCCACGACCACCTGCGGTTGTGGTTCTTCGTTCTCGATCTGATCGCTGAATAAGGTTTTACCAAGCGCCGCAGGGCTTTCGGGCTCTGCGGCGTTTTGCTGTCTGGCGATCAGGCGGGGTAGATCGCGCCCAGGACACGCAAGCCGCGGGCGCCGGTGACACTTGGGCGGTTGGCGGCTATGCCTTCCAGGCAGCAGTGGGCCAGCCAGGCGAATGCCATGGCTTCAACCCAGTCCGGATCAACGCCGTGGGTGGCGGTACTGCTGACCTTGGTGTTAGGCAGCAGGCTGGACAGGCGATTCATCAAGGCCGAGTTGTGAGCGCCGCCACCGCAGACCAGCAGCTCCTGGGTATCGGTCTGCGCCACCTGCAGCGACTCGACGATGGTCAGCGCGGTCAGCTCCAGGAGCGTTGCCTGCACGTTTTCGGGGGGCAAGGCTGGCAGGCGAGCCAGATGCTCCTGTAGCCACTCCAGGTTGAATACCTCGCGACCCGTACTCTTCGGGCCTTGAGTGGCAAAGAATGGGTCGCTGAGCAGCGCGTTCAGCAGCAGCGGCTCAACCTGACCGCTGGCAGCCCATTGGCCGTCGCGATCGTAGTTTTCTCCACGCTGGGCATTGATCCAGGCATCCAGCAGGACGTTACCCGGGCCGCAGTCGAAGCCGGCAACCGGCTTGTTGCTCTCGATCAGGCTCAGGTTGCTGAAGCCGCCGACATTGAGGACCGCGCGCTTGCCGCAGCTTTGATCAAAGAGCGCTTCATGAAAGGCCGGTACCAGTGGAGCGCCCTGGCCGCCGGCGGCGACGTCGCGGCTGCGGAAGTCGCTGACCACCGTGACTCCAGTCAGCTCTGTCAGTAATGCCGGGTTGCCGATCTGGACCGTGAAGCCGCGAGCGGGCTCATGGCGGATGGTCTGGCCATGACTGCCAATGGCGCGGATGTCCGCGGGTTTCAGTTTCTGTTGGGCAAGTAGGCTATGAATACCCTGGGCGGCCAGTTTTACCCAGTTTTGCTGGGCGATGGCGGAGCGGGCGATTTCATCGGGACCGCTGGCGCACAAGCCAAGCAGCTCGGCGCGCAGGGATTCAGGCATGGGAATGTAATGCGTGGCGATCAGCCTGATCGCCGGTGTTTGCTCGATGAGCGCGATATCCAGGCCATCAAGACTGGTCCCGGACATCACACCTATATAGAGCGCCATGCTTAACGCTTGTTCGAAGCGAGCAGGGTGGCTTTTTCCTGATCCATCCGCGCCATCAGTGGCTGGCTTTGTTGCAGGAAGCGTGCGCGTTCCGCTTTGGCGATCGGATCGGCCATTGGCAGCTTCTGGCCCAGTGGATCGACGTGAACGCCGTTGACCTGGAACTCGTAATGCAAATGCGGGCCCGTGGAAAGCCCGGTGGTGCCGATGTAGCCGATCACCTGGCCCTGCTTGACGGTTCCGCCGGTCTTGACGCCTTTGGCGAAGCCTTGCATATGGCCGTACAGCGTGCGGTAAGCATTGCCGTGCTGGATGATCACGGTGTTGCCGTATCCGCCACGACGCCCGGCCAGGAGCACCTTGCCATCGCCGGCTGCCTTGATTGGCGTACCGCGAGGGGCTGCGTAGTCGACGCCTTTGTGAGCGCGGATCTTGTTCAGGATCGGGTGTTTGCGGCCCATGGAGAAGCGCGAACTGATACGTGCGAAGTCCACCGGCGTACGGATAAAGGCCTTACGCATGCTATTGCCATCAGCGGTGTAATAACTGCTCATGCCTTGTTTGTTGGTGTAGCGCACCGCGGTGTAGGTCTTGCCACGGTTGGTGAAGCGGGCGGAGAGAATGTTGCGGGTACCCACGGCTTTACCATTGACGACGGTCTGTTCGTAGATCACGTCGAACTCGTCACCGGGGCGAATATCCTGGGCGAAGTCGATGTCGTAGCCAAAGACGTTGGCCATGTCCATCGTCAGACTGTGAGACAGGCCGGCACGTGCTGCGGATTGCGACAGCGAGCTGTTGATCACGCCATGAACGTAGGCCGTGCGCACCATGGGCTTGGCGGTGATACGGCTGAAGGCGAAGCCTTTTGGCCCTTTGGTCAGGGTGATGCTTTCCAGGTCATTGACCTTGCTGTGCAGATTGTTCAACTGGCCGTCCGGACCCAGTTCGAACTCAAGTTTCTGGCCGCGCTTCAACTGGGTGAACTGCTTGGCTTGCTTGTCGCTGGCCAACACGTCATGCACCGAAGTGGCAGGTAGGCCGACCTTCTCGAATAGCGTGGAAAGGGTGTCGCCCTTGGCAACAATGACTTCCCTGTGATTCGCTGCCTTCTTTTCTTCCGCCACGGCCGGAGCAGGCTGCTCTTGAGCGGTTTCAGTGGTTTTCGCAGTGTCTTCGGGGCTGTTTTCGATTTGTGCGAACGGGGACGCTACGGCTTCATTTGTGGCTTGTGCGGCGTCTGCGGCGTCTTGATCTTGTGTCAGTTGCTCGGCCGGGCTTTCCAGGTCGAGGCTTAGAGTTGTTCTTTTGGCTTCTACATCGCTGGAAGGGAATACCAGGAGCGCCAGGCTGAGGAGGGCGGCGATACCACTTGCGGCGAGCAGGTGGGTCTTCGGATAAAGCGGCGGGGCTTTAGGCGGTTCTGTGGTCATAAGTAATTTTGACTTTGAAAAAGATGAATTGGAAAAGATGAATGACATGATGAAGATGAAATAACTGTATAAAATATAACCAAATCATCTGTTAAGCAAGCCTGCGGACCTCCTGTTCGCGGAAAGCCATCCGTACGCCGGGCAAAACTTGTAATTGGGCGCTGATCTTGTATGGTTGGTTCCCTTTGAATCTGAGCCTTGCGGGTCTGTTATGAAGTCGGTTGAAGAGCAGCTAGCGCTGATCAAACGTGGTGCAGAAGAGTTGTTGGTCGAGTCCGAGCTGATCGAAAAGCTCAAGCGCGGCCAGCCGCTGCGCATTAAGGCTGGCTTCGACCCAACGGCGCCGGATTTGCACCTGGGTCATACCGTGCTTATTAATAAGCTGCGCCAGTTCCAGGATCTGGGTCATCAGGTGATCTTCCTGATCGGCGACTTCACTGGGATGATCGGTGATCCGAGTGGCAAGAGCGCAACCCGCCCGCCACTGACTCGCGAGCAGGTCCTCGAAAATGCCGAGACCTACAAGAGCCAGGTGTTCAAGATTCTCGACCCGGCGAAAACCGAGGTGGCCTTCAACTCCACCTGGATGGACAAGATGGGGCCTGCGGACTTCATTCGCCTGACTTCCCAGTACACCGTTGCCCGCATGCTCGAGCGTGACGACTTCGACAAGCGCTATTCCACCAATCAACCCATTGCCATTCACGAGTTCCTCTATCCGCTGGTTCAGGGTTATGACTCGGTGGCGCTGCGTGCCGATGTGGAATTGGGCGGTACCGATCAGAAGTTCAATCTGTTGATGGGGCGTGAGCTGCAGCGCGGTTATGGTCAAGAGGCTCAGTGCATTCTGACGATGCCGTTGCTTGAGGGGTTGGACGGCGTCAAGAAGATGTCCAAGTCTCTGGGTAACTATGTAGGTATCCAGGAAGCGCCGGGTGTTATGTATAGCAAGCTGGTTTCCATTCCAGATGCGTTGATGTGGCGTTACTTCGAGCTGCTGAGCTTTCGCTCCATGGATGAGATTCTTTCCTTTAAGGCAGATGTCGAGGCGGGTGCGAATCCGCGGGATATCAAGATCAAGCTGGCTGAAGAAATCGTTGCGCGTTTCCATGGTGAGGAAGCTGCAGCGAATGCTCATCGTGCTGCGGGCAACCGCATGAAGGATGGTGAACTGCCGGATGATCTGCCTGAGATCGAGCTGGCTGCTGCTGAAGATATGCCGATCGCGGCTGTCCTTAATAAGGCGGGCTTGGTAAAGAACTCGGCAATGGCGCGTGACCTGCTCGGCTCGGGTGGTGTGCGTGTAGATGGTGAGGTTGTTGAGCGTTCCTTTATATGGGCTGTCGGCTCGACTCATGTTTGCCAGGCCGGAAAGAAGGCTTTTGCACGTATTACGCTTAAATCCGAATAAAACTGAAAATAGGTGTTGACGGCGAATTATATCTCTCTATAATTCGCCCCACTTCCGGCGCAGTCGAAGCGGAAAACTCCTTGAGATTCAACGAGTTACGAGGTTTTCGACAGCGGTTACGCTTCAGTTCATCGAAGCCCGAAGGAGTTGATTCGGCAGTCAGTTTTCGCCGAGTTAACGATTCGATCTTCTCGGTCG